>Ga0164243_10012288_pt1 | contig 12138 bp, 12 predicted proteins | sample OricompcompostOP_FD_108781 | JGI IMG/M metagenome (GOLD analysis project Ga0164243, IMG submission 108781) | Organic Plus compost microbial communities from Emeryville, California, USA - Original compost - Organic plus compost (OP) | ecosystem: Engineered > Solid waste > Mixed feedstock >...
CGGCGACACGATCGAGATTTTCCCGGCGCACCTTGAGGACCGCGCCTGGCGCATCTCGCTCTTCGGCGACGAGATCGAGGCCATCACCGAGTTCGACCCGCTCACCGGCAAGAAGACGGACGAGCTGAAGTCGGTCAAGATCTACGCCAATTCGCACTACGTCACGCCGCGCCCGACGCTCAACCAGGCCATCAGGGGCATCAAGGAGGAGCTGAAGCAGCGCCTCGACGAGCTCACCCGCGCCGGCCGCCTGCTCGAAGCCCAGCGCCTCGAGCAGCGCACCCGCTTCGACCTCGAAATGCTGGAGGCCACCGGCTCCTGCGCCGGCATCGAGAACTATTCGCGCTATCTGACCGGCCGCGCTCCCGGCGAGCCGCCGCCGACCCTGTTCGAATACGTGCCCGACAACGCCCTCGTCTTCGTCGACGAGAGCCACCAGACCATTCCGCAGATCGGCGCCATGTACCGGGGCGACTTCCGCCGCAAGGCGACGCTCGCCGAATACGGCTTCCGCCTGCCTTCCTGCATGGACAACCGGCCGCTGCGCTTCGAGGAGTGGGACGCGATGCGCCCGCAGACGATCTGCGTCTCCGCCACCCCCGGCGCCTGGGAGATGGAGCAGGCGGGCGGCGTCTTCGCCGAGCAGGTCATCCGCCCGACCGGCCTCATCGACCCGCCCGTCGACATCCGCCCGGCCAAGACCCAGGTGGACGACGTGCTTGGCGAGATCCGTGAGACCTCGCGCGCCGGATACCGCACGCTCGTCACCGTGCTCACCAAGCGCATGGCCGAGGACTTGACCGAATATCTGCACGAGCAGGGCGTGCGCGTGCGCTACATGCACTCCGACATCGACACGCTGGAGCGCATCGAGATCATCCGGGATCTGCGCCTCGGCGCCTTCGACGTGCTGGTCGGCATCAACCTTTTGCGCGAGGGCCTCGACATCCCCGAATGCGGCCTCGTCGCCATCCTCGACGCCGATAAGGAAGGTTTTCTGCGCTCGGAGACCTCGCTCATCCAGACCATCGGGCGCGCCGCGCGCAATGTGGATGGCCGCGTCATCCTCTATGCCGACACGATCACCGGCTCCATGGAGCGGGCGATCGCCGAGACCAACCGCCGCCGCGAAAAGCAGCTCGAATACAACAAGGCCCACAACATCACGCCGGAATCGATCAAGAAGAACATCGGCGACATTCTGGGCTCCGTCTACGAGCGCGACCATGTGCGCGCCGAGATTTCGGGCGCCAGGGGCGACGACCTCAACAACCTCGTCGGCAACAATCTCCAGGCCCATCTCGAATATCTGGAAAAGGCCATGCGCGATGCCGCGGCCGACCTCGACTTCGAGGAGGCCGCGCGCCTCCGCGACGAGATCAAGCGCCTGCGCGAGACCGAGCTTGCCATTCTTGACGACCCGCTCTCCCGTGACACGGGCGTGGAGAACACGCAGGCCGCGCGGCGCGAGGCCGCTCGCGGCCGCACCCCTCGACAGGCTCATGGGCGTCCTGGCCGCGGCGACCCCGCAGCCCCTCATGGTGAGCCTGTCGAGCCACAAGGGGCGGCTTCTCAATCGTCCCTGTTCCGCAAGCCGGACCTCGACGAGATGGGCACCTCCGGCGCCCATGCGGTTCCGGCGCGTGGCAGCCTGTTCCGCAAGAACGCGCTGGACGAGATGACCGTCCGCCGCACGGAAAAGCCGCTCGGCAAGACGCCTCCCGCCCCGCCGCCCGACGACGATCTGGTCGCCCCGCGCAGGGGGAAGATCGGCGCGGGCTCCTACGAGGACCCCGTGGACGAGCGCCGCCGCACCCGCCGCCCGAAAAAGACAGGCCGGCCGGGGCGGTAGGGCGCCTATTTCCCCCCTTGCGGGGGAGGACAGTTCGCCCCGCGAGGCGCAGCCGAGCGGTCCGGCGAACTTGGTGAGGAGTGTGGTGAAGAGCGCGGCTTCGCAGAAGCCGCCGCTCAGCCGGGCTTCATCCTCCTCCCGTCATCCCGGCCAGCCGTTCGAGGAATGCGGCGAGCGCTTTCTGCGGGTCGTCGCGGTCCTCGCTGAGCGCCGTGATGCCCCATCGCGCCAGCACCGCCTCCTCCACCGGGTTGCGGCTGGGCATGAAGACGAAGGAGGGCGGGCGGTCCTCCTCGTAGCCGGAAGCGCGCCATGTCTGCCACAGCCGGTGCAGGAGCAGCCTGATGTTCATGTCGGACAGGCTGTAGCCGACGAACAGGATGGTGCGGCCGAGCGCGTCGGCACGGAACTTCACGTCCAGCGGCGAATCGAAGGAGAGGCGGTTGAAATAGTCCGTCTCCGTCAGCACCAGCGAGGCGTCCTCGTCGAAGTTGCCGTGATATTTGACGATCTGCGTGGCGTTCGGCCGGATACGGCTCACGTCCCGGGCATTCGCCACCTTCACGAAGTCTCGCCCGTGGATCTCGAACGCCACCTCCAGATTGCGGTCGTAATTGGTCGTGTAGATGATCGGGAAATCGAGCTCCACGATGAGCCGGTGCAGCACCGAATCCTCGACCTTCTCCCGCGAAACGCTCCAGTTCCGGTCCATCCAGCTTCGAAGCGGCCCGAGGCTCCCCTGCTTCAGCCGGTAATATTCGGCAAGCGTCTGGTAGCTGTATCGCGACGTCCCGCCGCTTTCCTCCTCGATGCCGAGCTCCTCCTCCATGTGCCGGATCAGCTTCTCCCAGGAGGGCAGGCCGACGCTCATCGAAACGCCGGCGCCCACGAACAGGATGGCGTTCCGTTTCCGGATCGCCTCCGCAAGCCTCTCGATCGCTTCCGACATGCCGCCACTCCTCCTGCCCGCAGGTAACGGCGGGGAGGGGACGGGCGTTCCCGCCTATCCTCTCCGCTTGCGGGAGAGGGCGGTCCCCTGGCAGGCAAAGCGGACTGGTCCTGGAAATTGCAAGAGGGGGGATTACGCCGCCTTCAGCCGTTCCCATTCCTGCTCGAATTGCAAGCGGTATTGCGCCGCCTCCTCCTCGGGCAGAAGGCTTGCCATCTGCGGAAAGATCGTCTGGTAGAGGCTCTGCTGTGCCCAGTCCCAGGGCATAGTCTCCGCCGCCCGCGCCTCGGCAAGAATGCGTTCCAGCCGCCGCCGCACCTTGTCGGGGTCCGGCTTCCACTGCGGCACCGCCGGCGCACCGCCGAACAGGTCGCCTTGCGGATCGTCATTGCCGAAAAGGTCTGGTCCGCTCTGCCTTGCCATGGTCACCCCTCGAATCAAAGGGATCATGGCAAGCCATTTCGGCGGCGGCGAGACAAAGCGCGCATTTATCCCCTGTCGGGAAAGGCCTGTGTATAAGCGGTGTCGATCTTCTTCATCTGGTCGAACGTGAGCGCCTCTTCGGCGAGCTTCTCGATCGCTTCCAACATGCCGCCACTCCTCCTGCCCGCAGTAACGGCTTGATGCGCAGGAGCAGGTTCATCAATTTTGAAGTGCGGTTTAAGAGTACTTGTTCGCGTTCCGTATCATTGGCAATGTGTAGTATTATTTTCAGCATTCGGGATTCGATGGGGGAGCGAATGCCGATACCTTCATTCACAATCGATGGGGTACTGCCGCCCTACGTTGGGCCTCACGGGCCAGGTGGCGCACTTGAGGACCTTAGCCCGTACGAAGTTTCGGCGATCGAGGTCGTCACCACGCTCGGAACCACACAGAATCGACAAGATATCCTGCGAAGATGGTTGGACCATCGAAGCAAGTTGCGCGCTGTTGGTATCACAGCGGGTTTTCAATGGCTTGACGGCAGCTTTTTGGAGCAAAAAGAGCCCAATGACCTGGACACCGTGTCCTTCGTTTATCGGCCTGCGCATGCTATTCAGATGGCGGATTGGAACGCCTTCATGGCCGAGAATCTTCCCCTGTTTGATCGAGGTCAGGTGAAGCAGAATTTTCGGCTGGATGCGCTATTTGTTGACCTGCATGGTCACCCCGAGACCATTGTCGAAGTGGCCCGGTACTACATGGGGCTGTTCTCTCATCGCAGAGGCGACGATCTGTGGAAGGGCATGTTAAAGGTTCGGTTAGAGAATGCGGCGGATGACACAGACGCACTTGCGATCCTGGGGCCTGCCCCGGCTGTAGGAGGAGGAGTCGCACCATGAGCGCGATCAGAAAGCTTGAACGGGATTACGCCAAAGCAGATCGAGCAGCCGTCGTGGGCTTGCTCGATCGTATCACTGAGGCGGATGCGCTCACGCGGCTTGGTCTCGAGTCAAGACTTGCAGAGCTGAACACGCAAATAGCTGCCCAAGATCTAGAGCCTGAGACAACGTATGCATCCGCGGCGCTGTTTTTCGGCGGTCGGCCAGTGATCGGGTCGCAGGGGGTCGAGGCTGAATTTGGAACGGGGGCGGTGGCCACCTTCCAAGACTTGGTCTCCAAAATCCTGGCGAAGAACACTTCCGGATTGGGGGTAAAGGGACCAGTTGCGAACAAATCCGCTGCCACAATGCATATCACCAATATTGTGAGGGGGTCGTTCGGCTTTCTCTTGGAAGAGGTCCGTGATCAGGCGCAGTTGGTTGACACCAATCTCAAGGAGGCCGTCGAGGAAGCTTCCGAGCTGCTTGATATCTTTAGCGAGGCAGATGAGGAGCGTTTTCAGGCCACTGTGGCCGAAGTGGATCAGCGCATCCTGGTGACTGCACGCGACTTCTTCGAATTGATGCGCCAACACGGGGCGACGCTCCGGATGGTCGCCGGAGAAAGCGAATTCCAATTTGGCGCCGAAGCGGTCGCGCGGGGCGTTGAGCGAGCAAGCGGGACATCGATAGAGGAAGACGAGAAATCACTAGAAGGTCAGCTTGCAGGTGTTCTTCCCAGCGCACATCAGTTCGAGTTCCGTGTGGCGGGCGGCGAGACGCTCAAGGGAAAAGTTGATCTGGCGTGGACAGCAGCCGACCTCGAAAGGTGGAATCGGGAACTCGTTGGCGTTGACGCTACAATGAACGCGGCCGTGAAGCGTGTGCTTCGCCACGGCCAGATTGCTCGCGAAAATTATGTGCTGAAGGATATAACTCCTAAGAACGATTCTGCTAACCCTGCTCAATAAAGCTTAAATCGGCGAGCGCCTGTGCCGAAACAAAAGTTGCTTCGTACGGCGGTGAGAAGCATATCTCTTCAATCGTTGACCACTCTCGATCACGATGGCGGGATACGTACAGCCGCAAACGCAAAGGTTCGCTCCCGGTCCCACTTAAGGCGAAAACCGGTTGCCTACGAATGACAGCTTTCGGGGCGCAAAGTAATGATGAAGCGTCCGAAATGGGGTCAGAAGCGGTCGTCTGGTCACCACCTTTTCTATGACATCTCTCTCGCCCATGGTATCTAAAACAGGCCGTTCCCCGCAGCCTCCCACTCGTGGAAGACTTTGCACCGCCAAAGCCGCCTTCGCCGCGCAAGCCACTGATTTTCCTGCTCACGAACCCGTGATCGGCTAGAATTTATCCCCCTCCCTCCGCACCTCTCCTACCATCCACCCCATCGCTCTTGCGGGAACCGGGTCCGGACCGGGGATCCGGGAGAGCGACGGCAGCCTCCCCCGGCGGGTAACCGGTACCCGCAGGAAGTTGAGGGCCTGCGACAGGCCGGCGGTACCGGAGCGGCGGGCGAGAGACGCCGTCCCGGAAAAACGGGTGCTGGGTCAGAGCCGGCACTGCGGAAGCCGCGGAGAAGCCGCTAGGGCCTTCCTTCGGCCCGGCAAAGACCACCCCCTCATTGGGTGCAGCCGGGAAGGAGGGGAGCCCGAGTGACCGGTCGACGCCAGGACAGCGGCCGGCGGGGCGCGTTGAGCGCGCCACGGACTATCAAACAGAGAGGCACGATCAACGCGCCCCGCTTCCCGACCGACAACAGCCAGGCGGCGAGAGCCGGGCGTGGCAACGGCGGCGCACATCCAAAGACCGTCAATCCATGGAAAGGACACGAAGATGGATGAGGCCGAACGCATTAAGAATGAACTGATCGCCGCGCTTGGCCGAGCGATGAAAACGATGCCCGAACCCGCCGGAGATTCGGACGCATCGTTTGACGCCTGGCCGCGGATCCACATGAATGTGATGTACCGGTATCTGGCCGCCGAAGCCGGGTTCCCGAAGCGCTGCGGCGATCGGCGCTGCCGCCGGAAGGGCCATTGCCACGGCGGGCTCGGCGAGAAGGACTGCCACACCTGCGATGAATTGTGGAGCGAGGCCGATCTCGGCAAGCTCGAGGCTGCCTGCCTTGCCCTTCTGCTCGGCTGGCGCGAGTTGCAGAGCTTCCGCACGATGGGGGACATGCTCTTTGCGGGCAGTTTCCTGACCGAAAGCACCCCAGCGGAACTGTCGGCCTGATCTAGCCTGAAAGGCTCTCGAAAGCGGGCGAGGGCGCAGAGCCCTCGCCGGCAATTTTGGAATCCTTTTCCGCCGGGTGAGGCAAGAAAACGCAATAATTTTATCTGAAGCGGACTTGCAATTGCCGAAGACCGGGTGCATTCCCGGGGCACCTTCCAGCAACAATGGCAGAAGCCTGCGCGGCGCAGATTGCGCCCGTTGCCGCTTTTGCCTTTTGGAGCATCTGATGTCTTCGACAACCCTAGCGTCCGCCGCGGCGGACAAGCCGCAATCCGGCGTGCCGGTCAATTCCAGGTCTCGCGTCATCCTGGCGAGCCTCGTCGGCACGACCATCGAGTTCTACGATTTCTACGTCTATGCCACGGCCGCGGTGCTGGTCTTTCCGCATCTCTTCTTTCCGGCCGGAAACGAGACGACGGCGCTGCTCGCCTCCTTCGCCGTCTTCGGCGCGGCCATGGTGGCACGGCCGCTCGGTGCCATCTTCTTCGGCCACCTGGGCGACAAGCGCGGCCGCAAGATCACGCTCGTCGGGGCGCTGCTCACCATGGGCATCGCCACCTTCCTGATCGGCTGCTTGCCCACCTATCCGTCGGTCGGCTGGTTCGCTCCGGCCCTGCTCGTCGTCCTTCGCCTTGCGCAGGGCTTTGCGCTCGGCGGCGAGTGGAGCGGCGCGGCGCTCGTCGCCACCGAGAACGCGCCAAAGGGCAAGCGCGCCATCTTCGGCACCTTCCCGCAGCTCGGCGCGCCCATCGGCTTCATCCTCGCCAACGGCCTTTTCCTCGTGATCGCGGCGATCATGCCGTCGGACGATCCCTCCCGCCCGTCGCTCGCCTTCCTCAACTGGGGCTGGCGTATTCCCTTCCTCTTCTCGGCCGTGATGGTCATCGTCGGCCTCTGGGTGCGGCTCAACCTCGTGGAAAGTGCCGCCTTCGAGAAGACCGTCAAGACCGGCAGGATCCAGAAGGTGCCGCTCGTCAGCGTCTTCCGCACCCACTGGAAGGAGCTCGTGCTCGGCACGCTCTACATGCTGGCGACCTATGTGCTCTTCTACCTGATGACCACCTTCTCGCTCAGCTACGGCCGCGCGGCGGTCGATGCGCCTCTGCCGGGCCTCGGCTACGATTACACCACCTTCGTGCTGCTCATGATCCTCGGCGTGGTCTTCTTCGGCATCTTCACCATGGTTTCCGGCCCCTGGGCCGACCGCTGGGGCCGCCGCCGCACGCTGATCTGGGTCACGCTCGGCATCATCCTCTTCGGCCTCGTCTGGGTGCCCATGCTTGCGCTCGGCACGCTCGGCGTCGTGCTGTGGCTGGTGCTCGGCTTCACGCTGATGGGCATGACCTTCGGGCCGATGGGTGCGCTCCTGCCCGAGCTCTTTCCGGCAAATGTGCGCTACACGGGTTCGGGGGTCTCCTACAACGTCTCCTCGATCCTCGGTGCCGCGCTTGCTCCCTTCGTCGCCGTCGCCCTCTGGAGCGCCGGTGCGGGAAGCCCGTTCTGGGTCGGCGTCTATCTCTCTTCCATGGGGGCGCTCACCCTCATCGCGCTCCTCATCGGCAGCGAAACCAAGGACGTCGACATCGACGCCTGACCAGGCCCGGCGCCCGTCCTCGGGCGCCGGCTATTCCTCCGGCTCGGTGGTGAAGAGCAGCGGATATCCGGCTCTTCTCCCCGCCTCGGTCGCCCGCGTCGCCTTGGTCTCCGCCACGTCCTTCGTGAACACCGCGACCACGCACACGCCGCGCCGGTGCGCGGTGATCATGATGCGGTAGGCCTGGTCCTCGTTCACCCGGAACTCCGCCTTCAGCACCTGCACCACGAATTCGCGCGGGGTGAAATCGTCATTGACGAGGATCACCTTGTGCAGCTTCGGCCGCTTCGTCTTCGGCCTGGTCTTCGTTCGCGGAGTAAGGGCGATGTCGCTCATCGAAAGCCCTTTGGTGGAATGCAGGGGAAACATCCCGAATCTGCCATGTCACGGGGCGATCGTCCATTCCACCGTCCGTTCGCCGGTGAAAATTCACCTCCAGCTCCTGGTACGGGGTAGAATACCGGTATTGCTGGATTCCATGCCAGCTTTCCGTCTCTCTTGCTGAAATCAGAAACCGGGAAAGGCAATGCACAGTTCCGCCGCCAAACTCTCCCGCGAAGGCACGATCAATATGCGGGCAAAAATTTGCGCGGCGGGCAGATTGCGTCGCGTCGTGCAAACAGCGGGGGAGGTTGTCTCAGGCGGCGCCGTCCAGTCCTGCCTGAACGAGACCCAACGGCGTGCGGCGGCCGAGCGCCCAGGACCGCATCACGTGGCTTGCCACACGTTCGCGGCTTACCAAATCCATCCGGTCGATGCCGAGCTCCGCGCAAACGGCCTCGACCGCCTCACTGATCTCTGTCATGTCCTTGGCGTCATAGACGCCGGAATCGGCCTTTCCGGACGGAAGCATGTCCGTCTCCTTCCCTGTAAGGCGCGCTCCTGCCAACGGGCGGAGGCGCTCCGCCTTCCCTCTGCCGGGGAGCAGCATCAATCCAGAATGATGATGCACGATTGTGGCGGCTCAATGAAGCTTCTGATTCGCCCGGCAGGGCCGTCAAGTGAAAAATCACCGCCGGCTGTGGCGCTGCTGCATCAAAAATTTTGTCGGCGTATCTTCTTCCGTGACAGGATGCGAGCCGAATCCAGCATTCTGCCGCTTTCCTTTGCGTGTCCGCCGGGAATAGAATTCCTGTTACAAATGACGGATAAGTGTCCTGTCCAATTGGCGACAAGGGATTGATTCGATGAAGATTGCTGTTCTTGGTGGTGACGGGTTCGTCGGCTGGCCAACCTCGCTTCACCTCTCCGCACGGGGACATGAGGTCCACATCCTCGACAATCTCTCCCGCCGCTGGATCGACACGGAACTGGGCGTCCAGTCGCTCACCCCGATGGATTCCATCCAGGAGCGCACGCGCATCTGGCATCAGGAGACCGGCCGCCGCATCCGCTTCCACCTCATCGACCTCGCAAGCGATTACGAGATTTTGAAGCGCTGGCTTGCCGAGCACCGGCCCGATGCCGTCATCCATTTCGCCGAACAGCGCGCCGCGCCCTATTCCATGAAGAGTGACCGGCACAAGAACTACACGGTCAACAACAACGTCAATGCCACGCACAACCTCCTGAACGCGCTGGTCGAGGTCGATCTCGATGCCCATCTCGTCCATCTCGGCACGATGGGCGTCTACGGATATTCCAATGTCGGAGCGGCGATCCCCGAGGGCTATTTGCCGGTTGGCGTCGAGACTCTTTCCGGCGAGATCGCCACCCAGGAGATCCTTTATCCCGCCAATCCAGGCTCGATCTATCATATGACCAAGTGCCTGGATCAGCTTCTTTTCCAATTCTACGCCAAGAACGACGGCCTCAGGATCACGGACCTGCATCAGGGGATCGTCTGGGGCACACATACGGAGGAAACCCGGCTTCATCCGCAGCTCATCAACCGCTTCGATTATGATGGTGACTACGGCACGGTCCTCAATCGGTTTCTCATCCAGGCGGCTATCGGCTATCCGCTCACCGTGCACGGCGTAGGCGGGCAGACGCGGGCCTTCATCCATATCCAGGATTCGGTGCGTTGCATTGAGCTGGCATTGAACAATCCGCCCAAGCGCGGGGACCGGGTGAAAATCTTCAACCAGATGACGGAGACCCATCGCGTTCGCGATCTCGCCGAGCTGGTGGCGCGGATGACCGGCGCGAAGATCGCCTATCTTCCCAATCCGCGCAAAGAGGCGCCGGAAAACGATCTGGTGGTCAAGAACGACCAATTCCTGGAGCTCGGATTGAGCCCCACTACGCTGGAAGAGGGTCTTCTGGGAGAGGTGGTCGACGTGGCGAGGAAATTCGCCTATCGCGTCGACCGCAGTCGCATACCCTGCGTTTCTGCCTGGAGCAAGGATCTCGTACCCATGCTGGAGCGCGATCCGGAAGGCAAACGGCTGAAGAGCGTGGGGTGAGAAAGGCGCCAAGGTCGATAGAGCTGCGCCCGCACCCATGACCTCCGCCCGCCACGCCTATGTGACCCTTGTCACCAATGCCGACTATGCCACGGGTGCTGCGGCATTGGTGCGCTCGTTGAAATTGACCGGCACGGCGGCCGATATCGTGGTGATGCACACGGGCGGTGTGGAGGCCGGCGCACTTTCGCCCCTCGTCGGCCTCGGAGCCAGGTTGGTTGCAGCGGAACTTCTGCCGACCTCTTCCGACTTCAACGAACGGCATCAGCGGGCGAGGCTCCACGCGGATGCCCCCTTCACCAAAGGCAACAAGCCGGCCTTCCATACGCCGCTCGACAATTTCGCAAAGCTGCGCCTGTGGCAGCTCACCCAATATCGACGCGTGGTGTTCATCGATGCGGATGCTCTTGTGCTGCGCAATATCGACCGCTTGTTTCTCTATCCCGAATTTTCCGCCGCACCGAACGTGTATGAAAGTCTTGCCGATTTCCACCGGCTCAATTCAGGCGTCTTCGTCGCCGAGCCTTCGGAGGAGACGTTTCAGGCTATGCTTTCGGCGCTCGATGCGCCGGATGCTTTCTGGCGGCGTACGGATCAGACGTTCCTGCAGGCCTTCTTCCCCGACTGGCACGGCCTGCCGGTCTTTTTCAACATGCTCCAATATGTCTGGTTCAACCTGCCCGAACTGTGGGACTGGAAGTCAATTTCCATCTTGCACTATCAGTATGAGAAGCCTTGGGAGCAAAATCATCCCAAGGCAGAGGCGCTGAAGCCGCTTATCGAGCTGTGGCACGCCTATTATACGGGGAAGGGCATCCCCGATCTCGACACGCTGAAGAACCCGCAGAAAAATGCGCAGGCCCAGTAGCATTGTTTCCGGCGGGACAGGCTATGTCGGCCGTTTCATCGTGGAGGAACTGCTGGCTGCCGGCCATGAGGTCACCATCATGGGGCGCCACCCGCCACAGCCGGGGTATTTTTCCCGGCCGGTCCGCTTCGAGCCGCTCTCGCTCGATCCGCGGGGCATATCGCCGACGATTTTCCAGGGAGCGGATTTCTTCGTTCACGGCGCGTTCGATCATGTGCCGGGAAAATATCGCGGCGGGGAAGGAAGGGACCCCGAAAGCTTCCGGCGGCGCAATCTGGACGGCACCATGGCCTTGTTCGCTGCGGCGAAGCGGGCAGGTGTGCGGAGCATCGTTTTTCTGTCGAGCCGAGCCATCTATGGCCCGCGCCCTGCCGGCGCGTGCCTCGACGAGGCGGATGAAGGCCGGCCCGACACGCTCTATGGCGAGATCAAGCTCGCTGCGGAGAAGGCGTTGCAGGATCTTTGCGGGCAGGGATGCGCCGGCGTGAGCTTGCGGCTCACCGGCGTCTACGGTCCGGCGGGTCCGGGAAAGCCGCACAAATGGGCCGGTCTTTTTGCCGATTACCTTGCCGGGAAGAAGATCGATGCGCGCGTCGCGACCGAAGTGCACGGGCGGGATGCGGCTGCGGCGGTAAGATTGATGCTCGATCGGCCGGAACAGAAAGCGGTGCTCAATGTCTCGGATATCGTTGTGGACCGCCGCGAGATTCTGGCCATTGTCAAACGGGAGAGCAACAGCCCGCATCCTCTTCCGCCGGCTGGCGATCCTTCACAGCTCAACGTCATGCGGACCGACCGGCTGCGCGCGCTGGGCTGGGCGCCGGGGGGCAGGGAACTGTTCGAGGAGACGGTCGCCCGGCTGGTGAGGAGCGGTTGACGGTCGTGCGGCCAGAGACGACAGAAACCGGATCGA
>Ga0164243_10012289_pt1 | contig 12138 bp, 12 predicted proteins | sample OricompcompostOP_FD_108781 | JGI IMG/M metagenome (GOLD analysis project Ga0164243, IMG submission 108781) | Organic Plus compost microbial communities from Emeryville, California, USA - Original compost - Organic plus compost (OP) | ecosystem: Engineered > Solid waste > Mixed feedstock >...
CCCGCGCCGATCGGCTGGTAATGTAATTCCTCGGTCGGGTTCGCCCAGGCCATGCGCCTCTAGCTCAATCGGCAGAGCAACTGACTCTTAATCAGTGGGTTCAGGGTTCAAGTCCCTGGGGGCGCACCACTGCATGAAAGGCCCCGATCACCGTGGAGACACGGGGATCGGGGCCTTTCCTCGTCCGGGAACGGCCGAGGTGCGGCTCAGTCGAGAGAGATCTCCATGAGGATGTCGGCTCGGGAGTAGTACTCCGCGACCGGCAGCTCGTCGCGCGTGATCCGTCGGAAGCCTGCGCTTTCGTAGGGAGGAACGGCGTCCTGTCCCGGCGCCCTGCGCGTGCCCGGCGACGCCCATCTTCGCCAGTTCGAAGGTCAGTGCCGCGTGCCTCGCGTCGCACCCGCTGATCCTCTTCCCGCCGTCGGCCGGCACACGTGCGTACGAGCGCGCACTGAGACCGTTCCATGAAGCGAACCTCGATCCGGTCGCGTCCTTCCACGGTGCGGAGTGGAATACGATCCTCCATCTCGTCGCCGCCGGCCTCGGCGTCACTGTCGCACCGGAGAGCGCGACCGATCGGTTGCCGACCGGGGCCGTCGTCGTGCCGCTCGCGGGCGCCGACGCCCGGAGTTCCGTCCAGCTCGTCTACCGCGCGGACGGCCAGAATCCCCTGGTCGAGGTGGTCAGGAGCCTGGTGGTCTCCGGCTGACGTTCTCTCGGCCGCACCTTGCGCTCAGCGGCAGTGACGCCATCAGATCCCGGTATTCCGCGTAATACCGGGAGAAATGTGATGTCTTCTACGTGGGGATCTTCGCGGAAACGCGACGAAGCAACGGTGACTGGAGGACAACACCACATGCTCAGAAGCATCAGCCGCGCCATCGCGGCCACGGCCATAGGAGCGATCGCCGCGACCGGCGCCGCGCTGGGACTGGGAGCGGCGGCCGCCGCCGCGGCGGAGTACGACTACCCGGCAGCGATCGACCCTGCGTCGATCGTCGTGACCACCGTCGATGGTTCGCCAGGAACCGGCGTGCACGAGCACCTGCGCATCGACGCATCGTGGTCGGTGCCGGACGGCGCCACCGCGGGCCAGACGTTCGGCTTCACACTTCCGCCCGAGTTCGCGGCAGCGGGCGGCGGCGCCTTCGCGGTGGCTGCGGCCGACGATCCGGCGTCGATCGTCGCTCAGTGCACGGTGTCGAGCGATGCCGCGCCCGTCGTGGCGTGCACGCTCACCGACTACGTCGACGGCCGCACCGCGGTCGCCGGTTCGCTGTGGTTCCTGGTGACCGCCGACGAGTCGACGGAGAGCAGCACCGTCGAGTTCGTCGTCGACGGCAAGGCCACGCCCGTGGCGGTTCCCGGCGGGGGGATCACGCCAGGGAAGAATCTGCCGACGGAGCCGCAGAAGTGGTCGTCGGTCACTGAGGACGGTCGCATCGAGTGGGTCATCGTCGTGCCAGGAGCGGCGTTCGCCGGCGCGGCGCCGATCGTGATCGACGACGTGCTCACTCCTGCGGGTGACGGCACGGCCGAACACCGCAACGTCGACGGCGAGCTTCACGTGTGGGCGACCGATGAGACGAACACCCAGCCGGAGTCGGTTCCCGGATGGTCGGGGGAGTGGAACGCCGAAGGCACGGGATTCCACCTCGAGATCCCGGGGCCGATCGATCCGGCGGTGTACTACATGGTCATGTACTACACCGTTCCCGTCGTGCCGATGGACGGTGCGACCTTCGCCAACGTCGCCACGGTCGGGGGAGTGACCGTGCGCGACACGCAGGTGTGGACCTCGTCGGGCGGCGGTAGCGGCACCGGCACGCCGACCGGACGATTCGAGTTGACCAAGGTCGTCGCCGGAGACGCGGCGGCCGGCGTGCCCGCAGACACCGCTTACACGGTCACCTACTCCTACGGCGACCCCGTCACCACTCAGACCTTGACGGTCACGGCAGGGGTTGCGGCGACGAGCATCCCGCTCCCGGTGGGAACCGTCGTCACGCTCGGCGAGGTCGAGCTGCCGGTGATCGACGGCATCGGGTGGGGCACGCCTGCATTCGCAGGCGACGGCGTCCGCCCCCTCGACGGCGGGCGCGCGGAGATCACGATCGGCACCGGGACGGCAGTATCCGTCATGCTCACCAACACTGCGGACACGGTGACACCGCCCGTTCCCACGACACCCACGGAGCCTCCGGCTCCGCCGACGACGCCCGTCGTCCCGCCGGAACTCCCGCTCACGGGAAGCCTGGCCTCGACGGGAACCGATGTTCCGCTGCCGCTGATGTACGCAGCCGGCGCGATCATCCTCCTCGGGCTCGCGATGACGACGAGGGCCGCCGTGCTCCGTCGACGTCGTTGAGGCGTGCAGCCCGTTCCCCGGTCACTGCACCGGTCGGGGAACGGGCTGTCGTGCGCGCTCAGACGACCGTGACGACCCGTCCCTGTGTGAGAGACAACAGAGTGTCGAACGTCAGCGGCATGACGGTGTGCGGGTGGCCGGCCGCCGCCCAGATCTCGTCGTGACCGCGCAGATCCTCGTCCACGAACGTGCGCAGCCTCGCCGGGTGGCCGACGGGGGCGACGCCGCCGATCGCCTGACCGGTCGCCTCTCTGACCAGGGCCGCCGGCGCCATCGTCACCTCGGTCGCGCCGATGCTGCGCGCGAGCACTGCCGCATCGACCCGATGCCCGCCGCTCGTCATGACGAGCACGGGCTCGCCGTCGGCGACGAAGACGAGGCTGTTCGCGATCGCGGCGACCTCGCAGCCGATCGCGGTCGCCGCTTCTGCGGCCGTTCGTGCGGAGTCGGGAAGTACGCGGATCTCGGTGTCGACACCGGCTTCGACGAGGTGCCGGTGCACGAGCTTGCTGCGTTCGGGGAGCGCGGTGGTCATATCGCCACGGTACCGAACCGGTCATCGGCGCGGCGAGGAGGGTTCACGCGGCATCGCCCACGGTGATCGCTTCGGCGTCCTCAGCGGCGGTGTCGTCCGCGTGGTCGTTGATGTGCGCGAGAGCACGCCGTCCGAGCAGCACGGTCAGCGCGGCGATCAGCAGTGCTGCCGCCGCGAAGACGTACGGCACCGTGGCATCGAAGGCGTGCCACAGCGCGGCGGCCACGGGCGGTGCGACGGCGCCACCGATGAAGCGCACAGCGGAGTACGCGGATGACGCCACCGAACGGGGGAGGTCCGTGGCCTCCATCACCGCCTCGGTGAGCACGGTGTTCATGACGCCGAGCAGCAGGCCGCCGACCACGATGCAGACGACGAGCGCCGTCGCGCTGGCGACGAGAAGACCCGCGACGACGAGGTCGATCGCCAGTAGAGGCAGCACGGTGAGGATGATGCTCGTGCGAGACATGCGCCGCATCAGCACCGGGGCGACCCAGACGCTGGTGACCGCGAGCGCCACGCCCCAGCCGAAGAACGTGAGACCGATGCCCATCGCGCCGAAGCCGAGCGGGAACGGCGAGAAGGCGAGGAGGATGAAGAAGCCGATGTTGTAGAACAGCGCGGCCACCGCCAGGATCGCGAGCGCCGGCCGGCCCAGAGCGCGGAACGGTGCGGAGAACGGCACCGGTTCGCGCTTCTCGCCGGGGCCGCGCAGGAGCACGAGCACCGCGAGGAAGGCGATCGCCATGAGCACGACGACGCCGAAGAAGGGAGCACGCCAGCTCTGCTCGCCGAGGACTCCGCCGAGGAGGGGTCCGATGGCGATGCCGAGTCCCAGCGCCGCCTCATACAGGACGATCGCCGCGCCACTCCCTCCGGTCGCCGCGCCCACGATCGTCGCCAGCGCCGTCGAGATGAACAGGGCGTTGCCCAGGCCCCAGCCTGCGCGGAAGCCGATGACCGCGTCGACGCTTCCGCTGAGCGCGCACAGCAGAGAGAACACGACGATGAGGCCGAGGCCGATCAGGAGCGTCTTCTTCGCGCCGATGCGGCTGGAGATCCAGCTCGTGACGAGCATGGCGATCCCCGTCACGGCGAGGTAGCTCGTGAACAGCAGCTCCGTCTCCACCGGGGTCGCCTTCAGCGACTCGGCGATGGCGGGGAGGATCGGATCGACGAGACCGATCCCCATGAATGCCACCACACAGGCGAAGGCGACGGCCCAGACCTGTGCAGGCTGCTTCCAAACGGATGGTGCGGTGGTGCTCACCGTGCTGCTCCTGTCGATTCGTGTGCGGTGTGCGCGGCGAGGATCTCGGCGGCGCGCAGCAGAGTGGCCCAGTCGTCGTCGTGAAGATCGGCGAAACGGGGTGCCAGGGTGTCGCGGAACTCCGTGCGCCACGATGCCAGGGCCTCGGAGCCGGCGGATGTGATCTCCACGACGGTCGCCCGGGAGTCACCCGGATCGGCTCCACGACGCACCAGTCCGTCGCGCTCGAGGGAACCGACGAGGCGGGTCATGCCCGGCTGCGTGGTGCGTGCCGCTGTCGCGAGCTCCCCCACCCTCTTCGGCCCTGACTGATCGAGCAGGCTCAGCACGCGCCACTGCGCCGCAGGCGCGTCGTTGCCGGCGTCGTGCGCAGCGATGCGGGCGAGCGCATAGCTGGACAGTACGAGCGAAGGGATCACGTCTGCTCTTTCCATACCATCCAGTATATATCGGATGGTATGGAAATGGGTCAGCGCCGGGCGCTGGCGATGCGCGCCGAGAGCTGGTGCGCGTGGGCGAGCAGGGTGCGCCCGAGATCGGCGATCCTGTCCGGACCGAAGCGGAACTCCACGCCCGTGAGGCTCAGCGCCCACTCGGGGCGCCCCGCGCGGTCGAAGACCGCGGCACCGAGACCCCAGCTGCCCTCCACGATGAGACCGGGGTTCACGGAGTACCCGCGCTCCTTCGTCTCGGCGAGTCTCGTGCGCAGAGGGCGCTCGGCGTGCGACCGACCCCAGTCGTGCCCCAGCTCGGGATGCCGCTCGAGGTATGCATCCACATCGTGGTCAGGGAGGAACGCGAGGATGGCCAGTCCGGCGCTGGCGACGCCGAGGGGGAAGCGCACGCCCTCGCTCAGCACGAACGAGCGGATGGGGAACGACCCCTCCTCGCGAAGCAGGCACACCGTCTCGTCGGCCCGGCGCACGGAGAAGAACGCGCTCTCCTCGGTCTTGACCGCCAGCGAGCGCACGATGTCGCGCGCAAGAGTCGTCACGTCGTAGCGCGACGCGGCGACCGATCCCATGAGGAACAGCTCGGGCCCCGGCATCCACCGCGCACTGGCCTCGTCGCGGTCGACGAGCCCCTCCGCGCGCAACGCCGTGAGCAGCCGGTGCGCGGTCGACCGTGAGAGGCCGGCTGAGACGGCGAGCTCCTGCAGCGACGCGCCGTCGGCGCCGCCGGCCGTGACGAGCCGCAGCAGGTGCGCGGCCCGAGCCACGGCCTGCGCGCCGGGCACCGTGCGGGTCGATTCCATAATGTGGACGCTAGCTCGCCGATCGACCACATGGCAAGAACGGCCTTCTCGCGCGCGCTCGTGCGGCGGATGCTGGAAGGAGCACGACGTTTCGAAGGAGCACGCGTGATCGACAAGCAGTGGCCGTCTGCGGCCGACGCCGTCTCGGACATCCCGGACGGAGCATCCCTGGCGGTGGGGGGCTTCGGGCTCTCCGGCAACCCGATCGCCCTCATCGAAGCCCTCCTGGCGCAGGGGACGACCGACCTCAGCATCGTGAGCAACAACTGCGGCGTCGACGACTGGGGACTCGGCATCCTGCTCGGTGCGCGACGCATCCGCAAGATGACCTCGTCGTACGTCGGTGAGAACAAGGAGTTCGAGCGGCAGTTCCTCTCGGGCGAGCTGGAGCTCGAGCTCACCCCGCAGGGCACGCTGGCCGAGAAGCTGAGGGCAGGAGGAGCGGGGATCGCCGCCTTCTTCACGCAGACGGGCGTCGGGACGCAGGTCGCCGAAGGAGGCCTGCCCCGTCGCTACAACGCCGACGGCACGGTCGCCGTGGCGTCGCCGGTCAAGGAGGTGCGCACCTTCGACCTCGACGGTGCACCGACGCCGTTCGTGCTGGAGGAGGCGATCCGCACGGACTTCGCGCTCGTCCACGCGGCGGCGGGAGACCGGCACGGCAACCTCGTGTTCAACAAGGCGGCCCGCAACTTCAATCCCCTCGCCGCGATGGCCGGCAGGGTGTGCATCGCCCAGGTCGAACGTCTCGTCGAACCGGGGGAGCTCGATCCCGACCACGTGCACCTTCCCGGGGTCTACGTGCACCGCGTCGTCGAGGTGGGAAGCGATATCCCCAAGCGCATCGAACGGCGCACGGTCGCCGAGGGAGGAGCCTGAGATGAGCCTCACCAGGGAGCAGATGGCCGCGCGCGCCGCCGCTGAGCTGCGCGACGGTGCCTACGTCAATCTGGGCATCGGCCTGCCCACGCTCGTGCCGAACCATGTGCCGGCGGGCGTCACCGTGGTGCTGCAGTCGGAGAACGGCATCCTCGGCGTCGGCCCGTATCCGCGGGAGGATGAGGTCGATCCCGACCTCATCAACGCGGGCAAGGAGACGGTGACGACACTCCCCGGCGCCGCGTACTTCGATTCGGCCACCAGCTTCGGCATGATCCGCGGCGGGAAGATCGACGCCGCGATCCTCGGCGCGATGCAGGTCTCGGCGCGCGGGGACCTCGCGAACTGGATGATTCCGGGCAAGATGGTCAAGGGGCCCGGCGGCGCCATGGACCTCGTGCACGGCGCGGGGCGCGTGATCGTGCTGATGGAGCACGTTGCCAAGGACGGCAGCGCGAAGATCGTCGACGAGTGCTCGCTGCCGCTGACGGGACGAGGCGTCGTCGACCGCATCATCACCGATCTCGCCGTGATCGATGTGACGGGCGACGGACTGATGCTCGTCGAGACTGCGCCGGGCGTCACCGTCGAGGACGTGATCGCGGCGACCGAACCCGAGCTGGCGATCGCCGAGGGACTCAGGGACTGAAGGGAAGAGGACCATGACAAGGGACGACATCGTCATCGTGGCCGCCGCGCGCACGCCGCAGGGACGACTGAAGGGCCAGCTCGCCTCGTTCACGGCGCCGCAGCTGGGAGCGATCGCGATCCGTGGCTCCCTGGAACAGGGGAAGGTGCAGCCGGCCGACGTGGATGCGGTGATCCTGGGACAGGTGCTCGCCGCAGGCTCCGGCCAGAATGCGGCGCGCCAGGCGGCGATCGGTGCGGGCATCGGGTGGGACGTGCCCTCGCACTCCGTCAACAAGGTCTGCCTGTCGGGTCTCACGGCCGTGATCGACGCCGCGCGGATGATCCGCACCGGCGACGCCGAGGTCGTCGTCGCCGGCGGTATGGAATCGATGACCAGGGCACCCCATCTGCTCATGGGCTCTCGTGACGGATGGAGCTACGGCAGCGTCGAGGTGCTCGACCACATGGCCTACGACGGGCTCACGGATGCCTATGACCGCGAGAGCATGGGGGCGTCCACCGAGCGCCACAACGCGCGCTTTGAGGTGACGCGCCGCGAGCAGGACGCGGTGGCCGCCCTGTCTCACCAGCGCGCCGCCGCGGCCCAGGAGGCCGGCGTGTTCGACGACGAGATCGTCGCCGTCGATGTTCCGCAGCGCAAGGGCGACCCGGTGCGCGTGGCGCGCGACGAGGGAGTCCGTCCCGACACCACGGTCGACACGCTGGCGGGGCTCCGCGCCGCGTTCGCGGAGGGCGGGTCGATCACGGCAGGCAACTCGTCGCAGATCTCCGACGGTGCCGCGGCGGTGGTCGTCACGACCCGCGGCCGTGCCGACGCGCAAGGGTGGACGGTGCTCGCGGTGATCGGTGCGAACGGCCAGACGGCCGGACCGGACAACTCCCTGCACGCGCAGCCGGCCAGGGCGATCGAACGGGCGTGCGAGAAGCAGGGCATCACGCCGGCGGAGCTCGATCTCGTGGAGATCAACGAGGCCTTCGGTGCGGTGGTCGCCCGGTCGCAGACCGAACTCGGGCTCGACAGCGACCGTGTCAACGTCCACGGCGGCGGGATCGCGATCGGCCACCCCATCGGGGCTTCGGGCGCCCGACTCGTCGTGCACGCCGCACACGAGCTCGCTCGTCGTGGCGGCGGAACGGCGGCGGTCGGCCTGTGCGGGGGCGGCGGCCAGGGGGAGGCGCTCATCCTCACCCGCTGAGCGCGGTGCTCGAGGCGCCGGGCGCCGCAGGTCTCAGCGCTTGGCGGCCTTGGCCGCCGCCTTGTCGGCCTTGCGTGCGCGTTTCGCCTGCACGGGCGCGAGCGGGGAATCGGCGGCGACGGCTTCGCCGCGCTCGTCGCGGCGGGTGTCGATGACGGCGCCGATGGCGAGGGCGAGGGTGATGCCCCAGCTGATCCACGCGAGCACGGCGCGCCAGGTGATGGGCGCCTCCCGCGTGCCGCGCAGCAGTGCGACGCCCGAGGAGATCGCGGCGAACAGGCCGGTGCTGAACAGGTAGCGCATGTGCCTACGCTACCCGGCGGCGGCCACGGCCGAACCGAGCCTTGACAGACCGTCGCGGATCCGCTCAGGGCTGTAGGTCGTGAACGACAGGCGCAGCGCCCTCTCGTCGGCGGGACCGGCGAAGAACGGCGCTCCGGGCACGAAGGCGACGTCGTGATCGAGCGCGCGGGTCAGGACGTCGCTGGCGTCCATCCCCTCGGGCAGCCGCGCCCAGACGAACATGCCCCCCTCCGGCTGGTTCCAGGAGCTGCCGGCGGGGAGCGCGAGGGGCAGGGCCTGGAGCATGGCGTCACGGCGTGCGGAGTAGGCGCTGCGGATGCGGTCGAGCGCCGGTTCCGCGCGACCCGAGGACAGGTACTCCGCTGCGGCGGCCTGATCGATCGTCGACGTGTGCAGGTCTGCGGCCTGCTTCGCGATCGTCACGGTGGGTCTGAGGTCGGCCGTCGTGCGCAGCCAGCCGATGCGCAGGCCGGGGGCGACCACCTTCGAAAAGCTGCCGAGGCTCACCACGTGCTCCGGTGCGAACGCGGCGATCGATGGCAGGTCGTCGCCGACGTAGCGCAACTGCCGGTAGGGCTCGTCCTCGACGATGCGGAAGCCGTGCCGCTGCGCGGCATCCGCGATCCGCTGCCTGGTCGCGACGTCGTGGGTGCGGCCGGTGGGGTTCTGGAACGTGGGAACGGTGTAGAAGAACGCGGGCGAGTGCTCGGCGGCGATCCGGTTCAGCGCATCGACGTCGAGCTGGTCGCCGTCGTAGGGCACGCCGATCACTCGGGCGCCGGCGAGGACGAACGTCTGCAGGGCGGCGAGATAGCACGGCTCCTCGACGAGCACGACGTCGCCGGGGTCGAGCAGGGCGGTGGCCAGCAGTCCGAGACCTGTTGCGACCCGGTGGTCACGAGCAGGTCGGATGCCGTCGTGGGGAGGCCGTCGTCGGTGTAGCGCTGTGCCACGATCTCGCGCAGGCGGACGTTGCCCTCGGACGTCGAGTACTGCAGCACCGCGGGAGAGACGAGGGCGGCCTCGTACGCGGCTCGGATGCCCTCGAGGTCGAACAGCTCAGGGGCGGGGAGCCCTCCCGCGAACGAGATCACCTCGGGGCGCTCGGTGAGGGCGAGGAGGTCGCGCACCGGTGAGGTCTTCGCTCGGCCGGCACGGGTGGACCGCGGCGGCAGCGCGGGGATGGAGGTGCTCAGGGACGTCACACGGCCTCCTCGGTGGGTTCGACGGGTGCGACCACCCTACTGCCGCGCGGGCGGCGCGCATGCCCGTGTGACGGGGCCCGCCGCCGCCCAGCCGGTCGCGGTAGAATACGAGAGCCGCGGTGGGACCGCGGCGACGCAGTGTGTATCTACCGGCCGCCGGCGCCCCGGCGGACAGCGGCGGCACCCGACCGGCGCGTCACGGGCGCGCGAGAGCCATGACACAGACACACACCACCTCCGATTCCAGCCTGCTCCGCACGGCCGGCTTGCCCTATTTCCTGATCGCGTTCGTCGCGCGTCTGCCGTTCGCCATGATGGTCGTCGGCGTTCTCACCGTCGTCGTCTCGTCGCGGGGATCACTGTCGCTGGGCGGACTGACCTCCGCCGCGGTCGGGCTCGGGACGGCCTGCTTCGGGCCCCTCCTCGGCGCGGCCGCCGACCGATTCGGGCAGCGCAGGGTGCTGCTCGTGCTGGCGGTCGGCAACAGCGCCATGCTCTTGCTCTTCACCGCGGTCGTGTACGGCGCCGCGCCCGATGCGCTCGTGCTGCTCACCGCCATCGGCATCGGCGCGACGGCGCCACAGGTCGCGCCCCTGTCGCGCTCGCGCCTGGTCACGATGATCACCGAACGGATGCCGGAATCCGTCCGCACCCGCACGATCTCGGGCACGATGGCCTACGAGTCCGCCGCCGACGAGACGGTGTTCGTGTTCGGGCCCTTCCTCGTGGGCATCCTCGCCTCCGCCATCGCCCCGTGGGCGCCCCTGGTCGGAGCCGCGGTCCTCACTATCGTGTTCGTCGGCGCCTTCGCCCTGCATCCGAGCGCGGCGACGATCTCCCCGCATCGGGACGAACACGGACGGGCGCCGTCGTCGGCGTCAGAGCTGTTCGACCCGCGGCTTCTCGTCGTGGTCGTCGGCATCCTCGGCGTGGGAATGTTCTTCGGCACGATGCTCACCTCTCTGACGTCGTTCATGGCGGATCGCGGAGCCGCCGAGCAGGCGGGACTGCTGTACGGCGTGATGGGCGTCGGATCGGCCGCGCTCGCGCTCGGCGTCGCCTGGCTGCCGGCGCGCTTCTCGCTGCGTGCGCGGTGGCTGGTGTTCTCCGGCATCCTGCTCGCGGGGACGCTGCTGCTCCTCGTGGTCGACTCGCCCGTCACCATGATGTTGGCGCTCGCGGTCATGGGGATCGGCATCGGTCCCACTCTGGTCACGCAGTACAGCTTCGGTGCGGCTCGCAGTCCGCTCGGGCGGTCGGCGACGGTGATGACCATGCTCGGCTCCGGTGTGGTGGTGGGTCAGTCCATCGGCGCCGCGGTCGCCGGAGAGGTCGCCGAGTCGGGCGGCACGGCGATGGCGCTCGTGCTGCCGCTGGTCGCGGCATCGGTCGCGTTCGCCGCGGGAGCTGCGAACTGGTGGCTCTCGGCCGCCCGTCCCCGCGTGGCCTCCGCCTGAATGGGTAGCCTGGGGTTACCGAACCGCACGTTGAGGAGCCCCGCAATGCCCGCTGCAGAACTCGTCGTCGTCGCCAACCGCCTTCCCGTCGACCGGATCGAGCGCTCGGACGGGACGGAGGAGTGGCGCACGTCGCCGGGCGGACTCGTGGCGGCGCTCGAACCGATGATGCGCAACGCCCGCGGCGCGTGGGTGGGATGGCCGGGACAGGCCGACCTCGAACTGGCTCCGTTCGAGATCGGCGGCATCGACCTCATCCCGGTGACGTTGAGCGCCCAGGAGGTCGCGGAGTACTACGAGGGCTTCTCGAACGACACGATCTGGCCTCTGTATCACGACGTCATCGCGCCTCCGCAGTACCACCGGGAGTGGTGGGAGGCGTACACCACCGTGAACCGCCGGTTCGCCGAGGCGGCGGCCGAGGCGGCCGCGCCGGACGGCACGGTCTGGGTGCACGACTACCAGCTGCAGCTGGTGCCGCAGATGCTCCGCGAGCTGCGGCCGGACGTGACGATCGGCTATTTCCATCACATCCCCTTCCCGGCGCACGGGCTGTATGCGCAGCTGCCGTGGAGAGACCAGGTGCTTCGCGGGCTGCTCGGCGCCGATGTGATCGGATTCCAGCGCGCCCAGGACGCGACGTACTTCCTCACCGCGGTGAGGCGGCGGCTGAAATACGAGGTGCGCGGCTCCGTGGTGTCGGTCCCGACCGACGGGGGGAACGCACGCCGGGCCGTCGCCCGCGCCTTCCCGATCTCGATCGACACCACGCCGTATCTGGAGTTGGCGGCCAGGCCCGACATCAGAGCCCGCGCGGCCGAGATCAGGGAGAGCTTGGGCAACCCGTCGCGCATCCTCCTCGGGGTCGACCGGCTCGACTACACCAAAGGCATCCGCCATCGCATCAAGGCGTACGGCGAGCTGCTGTCCGAAGGCCGGCTGCGGGTCGAGGACGTCACCCTCGTCCAGGTGGCGAGCCCCAGTCGCGAGCGCGTCGACGCCTATGTGCACCTGCGCGA
>Ga0164243_10012290_pt1 | contig 12138 bp, 10 predicted proteins | sample OricompcompostOP_FD_108781 | JGI IMG/M metagenome (GOLD analysis project Ga0164243, IMG submission 108781) | Organic Plus compost microbial communities from Emeryville, California, USA - Original compost - Organic plus compost (OP) | ecosystem: Engineered > Solid waste > Mixed feedstock >...
GCGCGCCCAGGGCCGATGTGCTGCTGCTCGCCGACAGCCTGACCATGGAGGGGCTGAAGGCCGAGAACCGGCTGCTGCGCGTGCCCGACATGCAGACCGGCGGCGTCCCGGCCGCCCTGGTCGATCCGGACGGCACATACTGGGGCACCAAGCTGATCACCACCGGCCTGCTGCGCAACACGCGCGCGCCGCTGCATCCCGCGCGCTGGTCCGATCTGCTGGGCCCCGAATACCGCGGCCAGATCGCAGCGCCCGCGCATGCCGTCTCGGGCGCGGCGCTGATCCATCTGCTGACGATCGTCCAGCAGCCCGCGCTCGGCTGGCTGTATCTGGAGAAGCTCGCCAAGCAGGATATCCGCGCGGCCGGCGGCAACGGGCAGGTGATGCAATCCGTGGCCGGGGGCGAGCGCGGCTATGGCGTGATCATCGACTACCTGCCGATCCGCGAGCACGCGAAAGGCGCGCCGGTGGAGTTCGTCTTCCCCGAGGAAGGCGTCAGCGCCGTGACCGAACCGGTCGCGATCCTCGCCGGCACGCGCAACCCGGGCGCGGCCAAGGCCTTCGTCGCCTTCCTGCTGTCCGCGGACGGCCAGCGCCTCGCCGCGCGGCAGGGCTACCTGCCGGCGGATCCCGCGATCGCCCCGCCGCCCGGCTTCCCGCCCCCGCAGGACATCCGGGTGATGCGCTTCGACCCGGCCCGCGCCGCGGCGGAGAGCGAGGCCGCCATCCGCCGCTTCAACGCCCTGTTCGGCGGATGATACCGGCGGCGGCGATGATTGACGCGTCCGCCAAGGTGCCGCCGCCCGCATCCTCCTTGTCTGGCGCGCGGCCGCCCCACCAACCCCGTGCGCCATACGGCCGGCGCTTCGCACCGCCCGTATGACCACGCGGTGAGGCTCGCCGAACGGCAGCGCCTGCCGGAGGGCTGGACGCCCGTCCTGCTCGCGGGCGCCTGGGCGCTGGCCTTCGGCGCGTGGCCGCTGCTGCGCCTGGCGGCGGAGGCGGCCGGTCGCTGGTCGCTGCTGTGGGACATGGCGGGCGATGCCGCGATCTGGCGCGCGGCCGGCCGTTCGCTGGCCGGGGCGGCGGCGGCGGCCGTGCTCGCCACGCTGCTGGGTGCCGCGGCCGCGCTGTCGCTGCTGCTGCGGATGCGGTTCCGGCGGCTGCTCGCGCTGCTGTTCGTGCTGCCGATGCTGGTGCCGCCGCAGATCATGGCGCTGGCCTGGATCCAGGCAGCCGCACCCTCCGGCCCGTTCCGGCTGTGGCTCGGCGTGCCCGGCCCGTTCGGGCAGGGCAACTGGCTGTACGGGCCGCACGGGATCGTGCTGCTGCTCGCGGTGCAGACAGCCCCCCTGGTGTTCCTCACCACGCTGGGCCTGGTGCGGCGGCTGCCGGGCGAACTGATCGAGGCGGCGCGCGGCCTGGGCGCGCGGCCCGTGCGGGCGCTGGCCGCCGCGGCGCTGCCCCTGCTCGCGCCCGGGATCATGGCGGGGGCGGCGCTGGCCTTCGTGGCGGCGATCGGCAATTTCGGCACCGCCGCGCTGATCGGCCTGCCCGCGCGCTGGCCGATGCTGACCGTGCTGATCTGGCAGCGCCTGACCGGGCCGGGCAGCAACGCGCTGGCCGAGGCGGCGGTGCTGTCGCTACTGCTCGCCATGCTGGCCGCGACCGGGCTCGCGCTCGCCGCCCTGGCGCGGAGACGCGGCACCCCGGTTCCGGCCGGGCGCGCCTTCGCGCCGGTGGAGGCGCCGCGCCTCGCCGCCCTCGCCGGCACGCTGATGGGGCTTTACGGCATCGCCGTGCTGGCGCTGCCGCTGGCGGCGCTGGTGGCCGCCGCCTTCGCGCCCGCCGCCGGGTTGCCGCCGGTGGTGACGTTCCGCACCGCCGCGGCACTGGCCACCGCCCTGTGGCAGCAGCCGGCAGTGGGCGAGGCGGTCCGCAACTCCCTGCTGCTCGCGCTGGGCGCGGGCGTGGTGCTGGCCGCCGCCGCCGTGCCGCTGGCCCGGCTGTCCGCCCTGCCCGCCGCGCGGCCCGTCGCGCTGTGGATCGCCCTGCCCCAGGCCCTGCCGGGCACGGTGACCGCGGTGGGGGCGATCCTGGTGGCGCTGATGCTGCCATTCGGCGCGGGGGCGGCGCTGTATGGCGGGACCGGGCTGATCCTGCTGGCCTATCTCTCGCGCTTCGCGCTGCTGGCGACCCGGCCCGTGGCCGCCTCCCTCGCCCTGCTCGACCCGCGCATCGCGGACGCCGCCGCTGGGCTGGGGGCCGGGCCGTGGGCGCGGCTTGGTCGTGTCACGATCCCTCTCACGCTGCCCGCGATCGCGGCAGGCGGCACGCTGGTGGCGCTGAGCGCGGTCAACGAACTGACCGTCTCCGCCCTGCTCTACGCGGCCGGGTCGCGCACGCTGGGCGTGGTCGTGTTCGGCCTGAATGAAGGCGGCGAAACGCAGCTGGCCGCCGCCGTCTCGCTGCTGTCGCTCGCCATCACCGCCGGACTGCTGGCGGCCGCCACGTGGCTGGGCCGCCGCCTGCCGCCCGGTGCGGTCCCGTGGCGGGTGTGATCCCGCCGCGCGCCGGACGAAGCTTCAGTGCAGCAGGCCGTAGAACATGCGGATCGCGGTGATCGCCAGGAACAGGGCGAACACGCGCTTGAGCAGCAGCGGCGGGATGGTGTGCGCCAGATGCACGCCCCAGGGCGTGGAGATCAGCGAGGTGGGCGTGATCAGCGCGAAGCCGACCAGGCTGACATATCCCACCGACCAGGGTGGCATCAGCGGATTGCCCCAGCCGGCCCAGATGAAGCCGATCGTCGCCGGGATCGCGATGATGACGCCGAAGGCCGAGGCGGTGGCCACCGCCTTGCGGATCGGCGCGCCGAACATGTTCATGATCGGAACGCCGACCGTGCCACCGCCGATGCCCATCATCGCCGAGATGCCGCCGATGACGGCGCCGAGCGCATGCCGCAGCGCACCGGTCGGGAACGTCTCGCGCAGCTTGAAGTCCGTGCCCGTCAGGCCGAGCTGGAGCGCGACCAGCAGGGCAACGGTCGCGAACACCGCCGACAGCACCGGCCCCCGCACCCAGATAGCCAGCGCCGTGCCCAGCAGCACGCCGACGACGATCGACACCGTCAGCGATTTGAGCAACGGCACGTCGATGGCGCCGCGTTCGTAGTGCTTGCGGGCGGACATGATCGACGTGGGGATGATGGTGGCGAGGCTGGTCGCCACCGACAGCTTCATCTGCACCTCTGGATGGATGTCGAGCAGCGGCAGGACGTTGAACAGCACCGGCACGATGACGATGCCGCCGCCGACGCCGAGCAGGCCGGCAAGCGTGCCCGATACGAGGCCGGTGCCGGCCATGACCAGCGCCAGCATGAGGAACCAGGAAAGGTCGTGGGAACCGGGCATGGACACCTTCGCGACAGTGGGCGAGCCTGCGGGCTTACCGCCATGGTCCTGCCGCGTCACCTGCCCGCCCCATGCTGATCGACGATCCCTGGTTCTACGTGCTCGCGATTCCCGCCCTGATCCTGACCGGAATCGCCAAGGGCGGGTTCCCCGCGGGCGGCGGCAATCTCGGCGTGCCGATGATGTCGCAGTCCATCCCCGCCGCGATGGCCGCAGGCATCACGCTGCCGATCCTGATCACGATGGATGTGATCGGCGTCTGGGCCTACCGCCGCGACTGGGACAGGCGGCAGATGCGCATGCTGCTGCCCGGCGCGATGATCGGGATCGTGCTGGGGACGCTGTCCTTCCGGCTGCTATCGGATGCGGCGGTGAAGATCATCGTCGGCGCGATCGCGGTGGGGTTCGTGGCGTGGACGCTGATCCGCCCGCGGCTGGTGTCCGCGGCAGCGGCCGGGCCTTCGCTGAAGCGCGGCACGTTCTGGTCGGCGCTTTCCGGCTTCACCTCGACGGTCGCGCATGCGGGCGGGCCGCCGCTCGCGGTCTACCTGTTGCCGCAGCGGCTGGACCGGCGGGTGCTGACGGCGACGACGGTGGTCTATTTCTTCGTGGTCAACCTGGTGAAGGTGCCGCCCTATCTTTGGAACGGACAGTTCAGCGGACCGGTCGCGCTGACCGCGCTGGCACTGCTGCCCTGCGCGCCGGTGGGGATGTTGATCGGCATCCGGCTGAACGGCGTGCTGTCGGACAAGGTGTTCTACCGCGTGATCTACACGGTGTTGACGCTGTCCGGACTGAAGCTGCTGTGGGACGGGATCACCGGGATCGGTTGATCCGGCCAGCTCAGCCGGCTTTCCAGTTGATGTGAACGTTGATCCTCCGCCGCCGCGTGGTGTCCACGTAGCGGATGAAGTTGGCCTGCACCTTCCCGTCCCGGTCGCCGGTCCATTTCTGGGCTGGCCCCATCTTGTGGACGTTGAGCGAGTCCAGCCGGCCTGAGTAGAGGGCTTTCCACTTGGTATAGGCCAACTCGATCTGCGCCGTTGTCCACGAACCGGAGACTTCGTGCTGATAATCGTTGATGTAGTTGGAGGAGAGATCGCCGACTGAGTAGTTGTCGCACTTCTCCTCGACACGATTGCAGAGCCGCTGGGCGGCGTCATCAAGAGCCTGGGCTTCCCTGCGGGCCTTTTCCTCGGCTTCCCGGTCCAGACGCGCCTGCCTCTCCTCCGGGGTTTCCGGCTTGGCCAGGTTCTCGATCAAAGCCTTGGTATTTCCCCATACGGACCCGCTCATACCGCCCTCCCACTTTCCAGATTGGGCGAGCATTTCCGACGCAGCTGCACAACGCAAGGTTGCGCAGGCGATCTGGGCGGAAAATTCAAATACAGACAGAATGGGCCGGGACCTCACGGCCCCGGCCCTGTGTCATCCGCGATGCCTGCCGCGTCAGGCAGCCTGCGCGGGCGCCTCTTCGTTGGCGTTGGCGATCGCCTTCTGCGGCGCGCCGGCCTGGATTTCGATCCGGCGCGGCTTCAGCGCCTCTGGCACCACGCGCCGGAGGCCGACATGCAGCAGCCCATTCTCAAGCGAGGCGTCCTCGACCACGAGATGGTCGGCGAGCACGAAGCGGCGCTCGAACGCGCGCCCGGCGATGCCGCGATGGAGATACTGCTTCTCGCCGTTGCCGTCCTTGGTGCGGCCGGCGACGACCAGCGTGTTCTCCTTGACCGTCAGGTCGATGTCCTCGGGCGCGAAGCCCGCCACCGCCATGGTCAGGCGATAGGTCTCATCGCCGGTCTTCTCGATGTTGTAGGGCGGATAGGCCGGCACATCGGCCTGGGCGAGCGCGCTGTCCATCAGGCGGGACAGGCGGTCGAACCCGATCGCGGTACGGAACAGGGGGGAGAAGTCGAAGGCGTTCATCAGGAAACCTCCTGCAAGAGCAAGGTCACATGGGCCGGGACCGCCCGAAGGCGCGTCCCTGGGGTCTCACGTCTGCCGGCCCCGAACGGGCACCGGCACACCCCGGATATGGAAAACCCCACCCCCTGGTTCAAGGGATGGGGTCCGTGTCGGCCGAACGGGCGGCGGCGCCTACTTGCGCATGCCGATCCCGGCGAACTTCTTGTTGAACTTGGCGACCTGCCCGCCGGTGTCCATCAGCCGCTGCACGCCGGTCCAGGCCGGGTGCGACTTGGGGTCGATGTCCAGCCGCAGCGTGTCCCCCGGCTTGCCCCAGCAGGACCTTGTCTTGAACTGGGTGCCATCGGTCATGACGACGTTGATCTCGTGGTAGTCCGGGTGAATCTCGGGCTTCATCGCGGCAGGCTCCTGGATGGCCCCGCCGATCCGACCGGCCGGGCGTAAGCGGCGGCGTATAGAAGCCGCGCACGCCCGCGGCAAGTGATGGTGGATATGCGGCGGCGGAGGGGGCGCCGCTCCATTGGCGAACGGGGCGACCTGCGGTAGCGATGCCCCGCCACCCGGGCGAACGGCCCCGGGGCAGACGGGGACGGAAACATCCTGAAGGCGCCACTCTGGGCCAGTGCGCTGGCCGGGACCCTGCTTGTCCAGACGGTCAGTTCTTTCGCCAGCGCTTCCGTTCCGATCCTGGGGCCGCCGCTGATGGCGCGCGCCGGCCTGTCGCCCGAGAGCATCGGGCTGGTCACCGCCACCTCATCGGCCGGGATCTGCTGGTTCCTGGGCTGCGGTGGCGCGATGCTGAGCCGCTACGGGGCGATCCGCAGCCTGCAGATCGGGATGGTCTGCATCGCCTTCGGGCTGGCCGTGCTGTCGCAGCCGCTGGGCCTGCTCGGGCTTCTGGGCGCGCTCGCGATCGGTTTCGGGGGTGCACCCAACACGCCGGCCGGCAGCGCGATCCTCATCCGTTCCGCCCCCGCGGCGTACCGGACGCTGATCTTCTCGATCAAGCAGGCCGGTGTTCCGCTGGGCGGCGCGCTGGCCGGCCTGGCGGTGGCCCCCCTGGCCGTGCGTCACGGACTTTCCGCGACGCTGGGCAGCATCGTCGTGCTGCTCCTGCTGTGCTGCCTGGCGGTCCAGCCCTTCCGCCGCGTGCTGGACGGCGACCGGGATTCCAGCGGGCCGGGGTGGGCCTGGGTCCGCGCCCTGTTCCAGCCCGCAACCATGATCCGCAGCATCAGCACGCTGCGGGCGCATCCCTCGCTGCCGATGCTGACCGCGGTCGGTGCGTCCTTCTCACTGGTGCAGGCGTGCCTGACCGCGTTCACCGCGACCTTCGCCTACACACGCCATGGCCTGTCCCTGGCGGAGGCGGGGCAGGTCGTTGCCGTGATGCAGATCGCGAGCATGGTGGGCCGGGTGATCCTGGGCTGGGTGGCCGACCGCACGGGGCAGGCGCTGCGCCATCTCGGGCTGCAGGCGATCGTCTCGGCGGCCGCGGTGTGCCTGCTGGCCACGGCGGGCGGTGAGGGACGGTGGGCGCTGTACGGCTGCGCGGCCCTGGCCGGGTGCACCGCCATCGGATGGAACGGGGTGCACATGGCGGAGCTGGCGCGGGTGGCGCCGCTCCATCTCGTCAGCAGCGTCACTTCCGCCTCCAGCCTGTTCGGCTTCGTGGGGTCGGTCTGCGGCCCCCTGATCTTCGCCGTGCTGGTAAGCCAGGGGGGAGGCTACGAACTGGCCTTCCAGGTCATGGCGGCTCAGTTGGCATGTCTCGGCGTGGTCTGCCTCCTGGCGAAGCGCCATCCCGGCGTGGAGTGACGCCCCGTCAGATCGGGCACACCCCGCTCGCGCATTGCAGATGCGCCCAGTCCACGGCTTCCTGCACCTCCGCATCGTCGATCGCGGCCACGATCGCGGCGAAGCGGCCGGTGGAGACTTCCTCCTCGGGCAGGTATTCGTAGCCCAGCTCGCTGTCCGGCCGGCTGGGCAGGACGGAGCAGCAGCGGACCTCCGGCTGCTCCGCGCGCACGATGGCGCGGAACGCGTCCAGGTCGTGGCGGTCGGTATAGACCTTCAGCGTGTAGCTGACCTGGTTACCCTGCTCGGCACCGATCCAATGGCGTTCGAGCAGGCGCAGCCACGCATACTGCTCCTCGGGCGTGGCCTCGGGGGCAGTGACCAGCGCATCGCCGATACCGAGGCGCTGGAGCAGCGGCACGGTCGGGAAACCGACGACGGTCATGCCGGGGAAACTGCGCAGTTCCCGCAGCGGATAGCCGCGCGCCTCATACTCCGCGAGAAGCGGGTCCGAGCCGGACTGCCACGCGCCGGTCACGGGATCGCGCGTGCCCTTGAACTGGACCCAGCGCAGATACTGCCGCCGCGCGGGCAGGTGCGCGCCTTCGGTCAGGCCGAACAGCTTGGAGGTGGTGCCCGCCGGCTTCACCGTGGTCACGGAGACCGGCCGCGCCATGCCAAGCTCGGCGGCATAGGCGTTCGCCTCCGCCTTCGCCGCTTCGGACAGGTGCGCGAGAAGATCCCAGAACGGGGCCGACCGCGCCTCATCCAGCAGGTCGCGGAAGCCGAGGCCGAAGCGCATCCACGCCCATTCGTGCAGCCCGGTCGGGCCGATGCCGATGCGGTTGGTCCGCGCCACTTCCTGCGCGTACAGCGCATCCATCCGGTTGGCCCGGATCAGGAAGCGCACGCCGAGCCGCACCGCTTCCTCCACCCGCGCATCCCAGGCTTCGGCCACGTCCTCGGGCACGCGGCCCGGCGCGACCTCGCCCAGCGCCACCGGGCAGGCCAGCAGCGGCGCGAAATCCGCGATCACGCAATAGCCGCCGGTCACGTGCAGCGCGATCTCGCCGCAGGGATTGGTGGTGACGGGGAACCGCGCGCGTGAGGCGCGGCGGGAGATGTCCGCAAGCAGCCCGGCGGCCGGGCGCACCTGATAACGGCCGGAACGGAAGTCACGCCCGTCCTCATGCACCGGCTTGTCCCAGGCGGTGCCGGTGCGGTGGTCCTCCAGCCGGTCGCCGTTGATGAAGCCCGGTTCGCCATTGATGTAGGCGCAGGCGGTCACCTCCGCGAACACGCGCCGTGCCTGCGCGGTCAGCGCGTCATCGGGCGCGCCGGGTTCCTGCCGCGCCCAGAACTCGCGATCGACCATCACCGAGTGGTTGGCGGTCCACAGTCCGCCCTGGGACTTGGCGCGGATGAAACGCAGCACGCCCGGATCGCGCCAGGACTTGGTCGCCATGCGCGCGGCGCGGCGGGCGCCGCCGACCTGCACCTCCACCGACAGGTGATGGTCCACCAGCAGCGCCTGCTCCCAGGGCTGCATCGCCACGTCCCGCGGGTCGCGCATCCGGGCGGGCCCGATCACCTCCCGCCGCACGGCCATCAGCCCGCGCAGCAGGGAAACGGGGCCGGAGGCGGGGCGGTTCTGCATGCCGCGGATCGGTGCGCCCGCGGGCCGGATCGCGGACAGGTCCAGCACCAGGGACTGATCCCGCGCGCCCGCGAAGGCCATGGATTCGAGGATCTCGACCGCCTTCGCCCAGCCCTCGCGGCTGTCCGCGACGGTGTGCAGGATCGCGTCCTCGGGCAGCCCGTCCAGCGTCGGCAGCAATTCGCGCGCGATGAAGTCGCGGACGGCGCCTTCGTCGAAACCGGCCTCGGTCGCGCCCCAGGGCAGCACGCCCATCTCCGTGCCGAAGCGACGCAGCCCGGCGCGGTCGCGCGGGTAATCCTGGTGTGTGGGCGACAGGTACAGCTTCAGGTCGGGCGCGTTGGCCCAGTCCACCGCCATCAGCGCGTCGTCATAGGACCGGCCGACGCCGGACCCGTTCAGCAGCAGGTAGAACTTGGCGAAGGACGCGGCGGCGGTGGCGCAGTTGGTGAACACCTCCATGTTGCGGCGCGCCTGTTCGGCATCGCCGTGCTGGAGGTGGCGGCCGGAGGTGATCAGCGCGCCGGTGGCGATGGCGTTGCGCAGCCGTGCCGCCTCATCCGGCGCGGTCGGGCCGAGCGTGGTGTTGCCCGCGGCCACCCGGTCGGCGACGCGGCCGAAGCACTCCGCGTCATCGGGACGGAACACGGTGCGCCGGCCCACGGCCACCCCCATGCCCCGGTCGAGCACCCGGGCGGGCAGCCTGGCAGTGCCGAAGCCCCGCGATGCGCGCGGCGCGCTCTCGAACGTCCCGGGACCACGAGTCAGCCGGCTGCCGCCATCCATCATCTGGTGCTCCTTCTGCGCGGAGCAGACTAGATGTAGTGTGGCGAGGGCGTCCATATGCCCAATATGGTGTTTCCGGGCTTGACCGGGAGTCCTGCCCGGGCCGTGAGCGAATGTGATCCGGGACCCTACAGAAGCCCCCTCACCCTGGCCCTCTCCCGCCGCGCGGGAGAGGGAAAGCCGGCGGGCTCGGCGAAGCCTTTTAGACCGTCGCGCGCTGATATTGCGGCGGCAGCACCACGGGCGCGCCCAGCGCCTTGGCCGCGCGCAGCGGCCAGGCCGGGTCTGCGAGCAGGATACGGGCCAGGAAGATCAGGTCGGCCTTGCCTTCCGCCAGCACCGCCTCGGCCTGTTCCGGAGTGGTGATCATGCCGACCGCGCCGGTCGCAATCCCGGCGTCGCGGCGCAGTGCCTCCGCGAACGGGACCTGATAGCCGGGGACCAGCGGCGGCAGGGTCTGCTGCGCGAGGCCGCCTGAGGAGCAGTCCACCAGATCGACATCGCCGCGCGCCTTCAACGCCCGGCCGATCTCCACCGCCTCGGCCACCGTGTTGCCGCCCTCGATCCAGTCGGAGCAGGACAGGCGCACGAACAGGGGCAGATCGGCGGGCCATTCGGTGCGCACCGCGTCGATCACCTGCATCAGCGCGCGCATGCGCCCCGCGAGGTCGCCGCCGTATTCGTCGTTGCGGGTGTTGGAGACGGGGCTGAGGAAGGTGTGCAGCAGGTAGCCGTGGGCGGCGTGGATCTCCGCGATGCGGAAGCCCGCCTCCCGCGCGCGGCGGGCGGAGGCGGCGAATTCTGCGGCCACGCGGGCGATGTCGGCGGCGGTCAGCGCGTGCGGCGGCGTGTGGCCGGGGGCATGCGGTTCGGCCGTGGGGCCTTCCGGCACCCAGCCGCCGGCGGCAGGCGGGATCGGCTTGGAACCCTCCCAGGGCGGCGTGGTGCACGCCTTGCGGCCGGCATGGGCAAGCTGGATCGCGGGCACGGCGCCAAGCTGTTCGATCATCGCCACGATCGGCTTGAACGCGTCCCGCTGCTCCTCCGACCACAGGCCGAGGCAGCGCGGCGTGATGCGGGAGATGGGGGAGACATGCGTCGCCTCCGCCATCACGATCCCCGCCCCGCCCGCGGCGCGCGCGCCAAGGTGCTGCATGTGCCACGCGTTCGGCACGCCGTCCGTCGCGCTGTACTGGCACATCGGGGAGACGACGATGCGGTTGCGCGCGGTGACGGAGCGGAAGGTCGCGGGCGAGAACAGAAGCGGCCGGGCGGCGGCTTGAGCGGCGCTGGTCTGGGTCATGGCGGGATTTCAACCTCGCGCCCGCTGGCGATGCAACACCGCTTGTGACAAGGATCGGTGACGGTCGCGCGGCTTGCGTTTTAATTCGCCTGTTCCAGAATGCGGGCCGCCAGCGAAGGGCGGCATCGTGCGATCGCTCACCTGCGCGGATGATGGAATGGCAAGACCGAGGGAATTCGACGAAGCGGACGTGCTTGATGCGGCGGTGCGGTGCTTCTGGGGCCGCGGCTACGAGGCGACATCGGTCCGCGATCTGATCGGGCAGACGGGGATCACCGGCGCCAGCCTGTACAATGCCTTCGGCGACAAGCGCGCGCTCTACCGCAAGGCGCTGGACCATTATGTCACGGGCAGCGTCGATGACCGCATCCGGAGATGCGGGGCGCTGCCGCCGCGCGAGGCGATCGGCGCCTTCTTCGCGGAGATCGTGAAGCGCTCGCTCGGCGACCGGGAGCACAAGGGCTGCATGCTGGTGAACGCAGCACTGGAGATGGCGCCGGACGAGGCGGAGCTGCGCGCCCTGGTCGCCGGCACGCTGGTCCGCATCGAGACCTTCTTCCGCGACCGCGTCGCCGCCGGCCAGGCGGACGGGACGATCACGCAGGCGCTGCCGGCCGACGACCTCGCCCGCCACCTGCTCGGCATGCTGATGGGCGTCCGCGTCCTCGCCCGCGTGCGGCCGGAACGGGCGCTGCTGGAAGGCGCGGTCGCCCCCGCGCTCGCCCTGCTCGCCCCCCGCGACGGAGAGGCGGGGGCATGAGGCGTTTCGCCGACATCTTCGCCATCGCCGCGAAGCGCAAGGGCGGCAAGGCGGCGCTGGAGCGGATGCTGGCCGCCACCGCCCCGCGCACGCAGGCGGAGATCGCGGCACTGCCCGACGACCGCATCCTGGCCGAGATGACGCGGCGCATCTTCTACGCGGGCTTTTCCTCCAAGGTAATCGACGGCAAGTGGGATGCCTTCGAGAAGGGCTTCCACGGCTTCGATCCCCGCGCCTGCGCGCATCTGAGCGAGGCTGCGTTCGACGCGCTGATGCAGGATCGCGGGATCGTGCGGAACGGCGCGAAGATCAGGGCCGTCACGGTCAACGCGCGCCTGCTGCTGGAGCTGGCGGCCGAACACGGAACCGCCGCGCGCTGCTTCGCGGAATGGCCGGACGCAGACCATGTGGGCCTGCTGGATCTGCTGAAGAAACGCGGCGGCCATCTGGGCGGTGATGCGGCGGGACGGTTCCTGCGCGGCATCGGCAAGCC
>Ga0164243_10012291_pt1 | contig 12138 bp, 11 predicted proteins | sample OricompcompostOP_FD_108781 | JGI IMG/M metagenome (GOLD analysis project Ga0164243, IMG submission 108781) | Organic Plus compost microbial communities from Emeryville, California, USA - Original compost - Organic plus compost (OP) | ecosystem: Engineered > Solid waste > Mixed feedstock >...
CAACGACTGCTTGCAGACCGTGGAGTCCCAGACCGCCTTGTCGTTGGCGCTGATCACGGCGATCAGGCTCGCATTGGACGCCGTCAGGGTGCAGGACTGCTCCTCAGTCGTGCTCATGACCAGCCCGATCTCGACCTTGCCACCAGCCTGCTGGCCGTCGCGCACGGTCGGCGTGACCCGCACCTTCTCCGGATCGCACGACTCCGTGCCCGTCGCCAGGGTCACGTTGACCGGACCGTCGGTCGCGGTCGCCTGCACCGGTGTCGGTGGGGACGTGGGCGTCGTTGGAGACGTGGTCGGATCGTCGCTACCGTGCGGCCAGAACGACACGACCGCCCACAGCACGGCGATCAGGAGCGCCAGCACCAGCAGCCGCCGACGCCAGAACACGGCGGCGGGCAGTCGCTGCTGAGGCACGCCTCAACCGTATGCTGCGCGGCGGCTCGTGCGACGATCGACGCGCCATGCTCAACGCCTTCACCGCGAACGAACTTCACGATCGCATCCTGTCCTGGTTCGCCCGGGAAGCCCGCGATCTGCCGTGGCGACGCGATTCCCGACCGTGGCCCGTCATGGTGTCGGAGTTCATGCTCCAGCAGACGCCCGTCTCGCGGGTCCTGCCCGTGTTCGAGACCTGGATGGAACGTTGGCCTACTCCGGCGGCGCTGGCGGCCGAGCCTTCGGGTGAGGCCGTCCGTGCGTGGGGACGGCTCGGTTATCCGCGCCGGGCTTTGCGTCTGCACGCCGCGGCCACCGCCATCGTCGAACGGCACGGCGGCGAGGTCCCTGCCGACCGCGACGCGCTGCTCGCCCTTCCCGGCGTCGGCGACTACACCGCGTCGGCTGTCGCGTCCTTCGCCTTCGGTCAGGCCCATCCGGTGCTCGACACCAATGTCCGGCGCGTGTTCGCCCGCGCCGTGGAAGGCAAGGAGTTCCCCGCGAACGCGGTGACCGCCGCCGAGCGCGCGCTGGCCGTCGATCTGATGCCTTCTCACGACGCGCACCGGTGGGCGGCCGCGACGATGGAGCTGGGTGCGGTGGTGTGCACCGCCAGGTCACCGCGTTGCGGGATATGTCCGGTGGCCGATCTGTGCCGGTGGAATCAGACGGGTCGGCCCGCGTACGACGGCCCGGCGCGCCGCGGTCAGGCGTGGGCCGGGACCGACCGCCAGGTGCGCGGACGCCTCATGGCCGTGCTGCGCGAGGCGGACGGACCGGTGCCGAAGATCACCCTCGACGCGGTGTGGCCTGATGCGACTCAGCGCGAGCGCTGCCTGGACTCGCTGCTGGACGACGGGCTCGCCGATCTGACGGCCGACGGGCTCTTCACTCTGCCGACGTGACAGCCCGTCGCACGATGTCGCGCAGCACCTGCTGCTTGCGGGCGTTGTAGTCCATCACGTGACCGCCTCCGGCCGCTGCGTCGATCTTGGCCAGACGGTAGATCTCCAGGTCGTCGGGATGGGTCCGCAGCCAGTCGCGGAAGATCCGCATCCGGGCGACCTCGGGACAGTCCGGGCCGAACACGTGAAGGTTGGCTCGCGGCTCGTGGCTCCTGAACAGGCGATGGCCGTGCCACCACGGTTCGCGGACGACGTGGACGAATCCAGCCTCCGACAACGCAGGGGCGTAACCGGCTTCGTCATCGGGGTCGGCCACCACGATCACGACGTCGATGATCGGTTTGGCCGGTAACCCCGGCACCGACGTGGACCCGACGTGTTCGATCTCCAGCGCCACCGAGCCGAGAGCCACTCCGATCTGCCCCGCGAGCAGTTCATAGTCGTCAGCCCATCGAGCCTGATGATCCGTGATCGTCAGGTCGGTGCTGGGTCCGAATCCGGGCAGCCAGGCGCTCATCCCCTCAGGCGGTTCATCACCCTGCGAGAAGTCCAACAGCCGCTCACGGTCCACCCTCACAGCGTACGAAGCCCCGCGAACCCTGATGGGTCCGCGGGGCTTCGAGCCGGGATGTCAGTCGCCGGAGCCGGCCTCGACGGCAGCCGTGGCGACCTCCTCGAGCTCCAGCGTGGCCTTGTCGCGGCCCGTGAAGGTGAAGTGCGCGTCGGCGCCTTCGCCCTCCACGTCGACCAGCACCAACTGGCCGGACCGCACTTCGCCGTAGAGCATCTTTTCGGCGAGCACATCCTCGATCTCGCGCTGGACCGCGCGGCGCAACGGACGAGCGCCCAGTACCGAATCGAAGCCGATGGACGCCAACCGCTCCTTCGCCGGCAACGTCAACTCGATGCTGATGTCGCGATCGGCCAGACGGGACTCCAGCGCACCGACCATCATGTCGACCATCTGCAGGATCTCGTCCTGCGTCAACGGCGGGAACACGATGACCTCGTCGACACGGTTGAGGAACTCGGGCCGGAAGTGCTGCTTGAGTTCGGTCGACACCCGCTCCTTCATCTTCTCGTACGTGCCTGCGGTGTCGCCGGCCTGGGAGAAGCCCAGGTTGACGCCCTTGGAGATCTCGCGCGCACCGAGGTTGGTGGTCATGATGATCACGGCGTTCTTGAAGTTGACGACGCGACCCTGACCGTCGGTGAGGTGGCCCTCCTCGAGGATCTGCAGCAACGAGTTGAAGATGTCCGGATGCGCCTTCTCGATCTCGTCGAACAGCACGACCGAGAACGGCTTGCGCCGCACCTTTTCGGTCAACTGGCCGCCTTCCTCGTAGCCGACGTAGCCGGGAGGTGAACCGAACAGGCGCGAGACCGTGTGCTTCTCGCTGAACTCGGACATGTCGAGCTGGATCAGCGCCTCGTCGTCGCCGAACAGGAAGTTCGCCAGCGCCTTGGACAGCCACGTCTTACCGACACCGGACGGACCGGCGAAGATGAATGAACCACCGGGACGCTTGGGGTCCTTCAGGCCCGCACGCGTACGACGAATGGCCCGCGACAGCGCCTTGACCGCCTCTTCCTGGCCGATGACGCGCTTGTGGAGTTCTTCTTCCATGTTGAGCAGGCGGCTGGACTCCTCCTCGCTCAGCTGACCGACCGGGATGCCGGTGGCCTTGGCCAGGACCTCGGCGATCAGGTGCTCGTCGACGACCGCGACCGTATCCAGGTCGCCGGCCTTCCACGCCTTCTCACGCTCACCCTTGGCCGCGATGAGCTTCTTCTCCTCGTCGCGCAGTGATGCAGCGGCCTCGAAGTCCTGCGCGTCGATGGCACCCTCCTTGCGGCGGCGGACATCGGAGATCTGGTCGTCGAACTCCTTGAGCTCCGGCGGCGCGGCCATGCGGCGGATGCGCAGCCGGGCACCGGCCTCGTCGATCAGGTCGATGGCCTTGTCCGGCAGGAACCGGTCTGAGACGTAGCGGTCGCCCATCGTGGCGGCCGCGGCCAGCGCCTCGTCGGTGATGGAGACCCGGTGATGCGCCTCGTAGCGGTCGCGCAGGCCCTTGAGGATCTCGACCGTGTCGGCCACGGACGGCTCCTCGACCAGGATCGGCTGGAACCGACGGTTCAGCGCAGCGTCCTTCTCGAAGTGCTTGCGATACTCGTCCAAGGTCGTGGCGCCGATGGTCTGCAGTTCGCCGCGGGCCAGCATCGGCTTGAGGATGCTGGCGGCGTCGATGGCTCCCTCGGCGGCGCCCGCACCCACCAGGGTGTGGATCTCGTCGATGAACAAGATGATGTCGCCGCGCGTGCGGATCTCCTTGAGGACCTTCTTGAGGCGCTCCTCGAAGTCGCCGCGGTAGCGCGAGCCGGCGACCAGGGCACCCAGATCCAACGTGTAGATCTGCTTGTCCTTGATGGTCTCGGGCACATCGCCGCGCACGATGTCCTGCGCGAGCGATTCGACGACGGCCGTCTTGCCGACACCGGGCTCACCCACCAGGACCGGGTTGTTCTTGGTACGGCGCGACAGCGTCTGCATGACGCGCTCGGCCTCGTCGTCGCGGCCGATGACCGGATCGAGTTTGCCCTCGCGCGCGGCCTGGGTCAGGTTGCGGCCGAACTGGTCGAGGACCGCGGACGAGCCGCCGCCCCCACCGGACTCGCTGGGCGCGCCGGACGTGGCGGCCTCGGCCTCTTTGCCCTGGAAGCCGCTGACCAGCGAGATGACCTGCTGGCGCACGCGGTTCAGGTCGGCGCCGAGTGACACCAGGACCTGGGCGGCGACACCCTCACCCTCGCGGATCAGGCCGAGCAGGATGTGCTCGGTGCCGATGTAGTTGTGGCCGAGCTGCAGCGCCTCGCGCAGGCTCAACTCCAGGACCTTCTTGGCGCGCGGCGTGAACGGGATGTGTCCCGACGGCGCCTGCTGCCCCTGGCCGATGATGTCCTCGACCTTGCCGCGGACGGCTTCGAGCGAGATGTCGAGCTGCTCCAGTGCCTTGGCCGCGACACCCTCGCCCTCGTGGATCAGACCGAGGAGGATGTGCTCCGTGCCGATGTAGTTGTGGCTGAGCATGCGCGCCTCTTCTTGGGCGAGCACGACCACACGGCGAGCACGGTCGGTAAATCTTTCGAACATTCGTCCCCCTCTGCTGGACTAGATGTCCAGTCTAGACGTGGACGGACAAGCCTCTTGACGGTTGTCCGATACGTAATCCAACCGTCACCGTGGTCCAGACGTTCCTCCGTTCGCCCACGGCGTAAACCGCAAGGCTCCGCGGAGCCGGTCAGGCCTCGGCGCGCGACAGCGGGAAGAGGATCGCTTCGCGGATGCCGATGCCCTGCAAGAGCATGACCAGGCGGTCGACGCCCAGGCCCATGCCGCCGGCAGGAGGCATACCGAACTCAAGGGCACGCAGGAAGTCTTCGTCGACGTCCATCGCCTCAGGATCACCCGCGGCGGCCAGACGCGACTGCTCCTCGAGCCGCTCGCGCTGGATGACCGGATCGTTCAGCTCGGAGTAGGCCGGTGCCAGCTCGACGCCGTTGATGATCAGGTCCCACGCCTCGACCAGCCCGGGCACGCTGCGGTGCTTCTTGGCCAGCGGGCGCACCGACTCGGGGTAGTCGCACACGAACGTCGGCTGGATCAGGGTGTGCTCGACCAGCTTCTCGAACAGTTCGAGCAGAGTCTCACCGGCGCCCCAGTTGTCCTGCAGTGCGATCTCGTGCTTCGCGGCCAGGGCCTTGAGTTGATCCTCGGTGGTCTCGATCGTGACCTGCTCCCCTACCGCCTCGGACACCAGCTCGTGGATCGTGGCACGTCGCCAGTCGGCTTCCAGATCGATCTGGGAGCCGTCGCGGCCGGGAACGACGGTCTTGCCCACGGCGCGGGCCGCATCGAGCACGAGCGCCTTCACCAGATCGGCCATCGTGTCGTACGACCCGTACGCTTCGTAGACCTCGAGCATCATGAACTCGGGGTTGTGCGAGTTGTCGACGCCCTCGTTGCGGAACGTCTTGCCGATCTCATAGATGCGGTCGACGCCGCCGACCAGGCCCTTCTTCAGGTCCAGTTCGAGGGCGATGCGCAGCAGCATGTCCTCGTCGGTGGCGTTGGTGTGGGTCGTGAACGGACGGGCGGCCGCACCGCCGTTGGTGTGCTGCAGGACCGGCGTCTCGACCTCGATGAAGTCGCGTCCGTCCAGCGTGCGGCGCAGAGACTGCAGCACCTTGGCCTTGACCCGCACGTTGTCGCGCGCTTCCGGCCGCACGATCAGGTCGACGTATCGCATACGTGCCCGTGCCTCGTCGGACAGGGGGTTGTGCTCGTTGGGCAGCGGGCGCACGGTCTTGGCGGCAATCTGCCACGACGTCGCCTGGATGCTCAGTTCGCCGCGACGCGACGTGATGATCTCGCCGGTGACCTGCAGATGATCGCCGATGTCGACCAGGTGCTTGAACGCAGCCAGGCGCTCCTCGCCGATCTCGGCCAGCGACAACATCGCCTGCAGCTCGGTGCCATCGCCCTCACGCAACCGGACGAAGCACAACTTGCCCGTGTTGCGCAGGAAGATCACCCGGCCCGTGACGGAGGCGACCACGCCGGAGTGGAAGTCCGCACCAAGCGCTTCGGCGTCGTACTCATCGACGACCTGTCGCAGCGTGTGGGTGCGCTCGACGACGACGGGATACGGGTCCTGGCCGGCGTCGATCAACTCCTGCCGCTTGCCGCGACGCACCTGCATCTGCTCAGGCAGGTCATCGGCTGGAGTCGCAGGCACATCAGTCACAGAAGGCGAGTCTAGTCGTCACTGATCCTGATTCTTCTCGTGGACCAGGCGCAGGCCGGTGAGGGTCAGCCAGGGGTCGCGGGTCGTGATCGTCTCGCACTGTTCGACCACCGCGTCGGAGAAGGAGCCGGTCGCGATGACGGTGACGTGATCGGGGTCGGCACCGAGCGAGTCGATGATGCGCTCGACCATGCCGTCGACCAGGCCGGCGAATCCGAACACGGCCCCGGACTGGATCGCCTCGACGGTGTTCTTGCCGATCACGTCACGCGGCGTCGCGATCTCCACGCTGCGCAACTGGGCGCCACGGCGGGACAGCGCGTCGAGCGACACCTCGACACCTGGAGCGATGGCGCCACCGATGTACCGGTTGCGATCGTCGATCACGTCGAAGATCGTGGCCGTACCGTTCATGTCGACCACGATCGCCGGCCCGCCGTACAGCTCAGCGGCCGCCAGGGCGTTGACGATGCGATCGGCGCCGACCTCGCGCGGATTGTCGGTCTGGATCGGGACGCCCGTGCGCACGCCAGGACCGACGATCGCCACCGGGACATCGGCGTAGTACCGCTCCTGCAGGTGCCGCAGCTCGACCAGGATCGACGGCACCGTGCAGCACAGACTGACGGCACCGACGTCACGCAGTCCGGTCGTGCGGACCAGGCCGGTCAGCAGCAGCTGCCACTCGTCAGCGGTCCGGCGGTCGTCGGACGACAACTGCCAGTGCGCGATCAGCTCGGTTCCGTCGAACGCCCCGATCGTCGTGATGCTGTTGCTGACGTCCAGGCACAGCAGCGTCACGGCGTCACCGTTGGGCGACGAGCGGGTTGTGGGTGATGTCGCCGCGGGTCAGGCCGGTGCCGGGCAGCGCCTCGGCCGGGTCGCTGCCCGTGCCGATGATGCGGTTCTCCGAGTCGACGAACACGACGTTCGGCTCGAACTCGCGGGCCTCGGCGTCCTCCATCTGGGCGTAACCGATCAGGATCACCAGGTCACCGGGATGCACGAGGCGCGCGGCGGCACCGTTGATGCCGATGACACCCGAGCCGCGCTCACCCGCGATCGTGTAGGTCTCCAGGCGGGCGCCGTTGTCGATGTCGACGATATGGACCAGCTCACCGGGCAGCAGGTTCGCCGCGTCGAGCAGATCCTGGTCGATCGTCACCGACCCCACATAGTGCAGGTCGGCCTGCGTCACGGTGGCGCGGTGGATCTTGGACTTCATCATGGTGCGCAACATGTCAGGCTCCCTCTCCAAGGGCGATGGTGATGTTGTCGATCAGACGGGGCTTGCCGACGCGGGCAGCGATCAGCAAACAGGCTTCTTCACCGGGCACGGGCGCGCCCAGCCGGGGACTGGTGAGGGCCACGTAGTCGGGCTCGACCGACTCGTCGGCCAGGACACGACGGGCGGCCTCGATCACGGCCTCGGGTCCGCGTGACCCCGCGGCGACGCCGGCCTGCAGCGCGCGGTACAGGACCGTGGCCTGCTCGCGCTGCTCCGGCGTGAGGTAGACGTTGCGCGAGCTGCGGGCCAGGCCGTCGGGCTCGCGGACAGTGGGGCAGCCGACGATCTCGATGCCCATCGCCAACTCGTCGACCATCTGCCTGATCAGCACGAGCTGCTGGTAGTCCTTCTGACCGAACACCGCAACGTCGGGGCGGACCAGGCCGAACAGCTTGGCCACGACTGTCAGCACCCCGCGAAAGTGCGTGGGTCGAGCGGCGCCTTCGAGGATCGAGCCCAGCGGACCGGGATCGACCGTGACGGTCTCGTCCAGACCATTCGGGTACATCGTGGAGACCTCAGGGGCGAACACGACGTCGACCCCGGCTGCCTCGCACCGCTCCAGGTCGGCATCGAACGTGCGCGGATACGCGTCGAGATCCTCGCCCGGCGCGAACTGCGTCGGGTTGACGAAGATCGATGCCACGAGCCGGTCGCCCAAGGGTCGGGCGAACTCCAGCAGTTGCTGGTGCCCGTCGTGCAGCGCGCCCATGGTGGGCACGAAAGACACCCGATCAGCGCCCTTGAGCGCGGTCTCGAGTTCTTCGCGCGTGCGCGCGATGGTCACCATGGTCAGATCCCCGCCGCGATCTCTGCCAGCGTGTCCCAGTCGGCCTCGGCGAGCACCTGGCGGATCGTGCCCGCCTCAGTCGCGGAGATGCGGCCGTCGGCCTCGGCACGGCCCGCGGTGGCGCGCGCGAGCGCCAGGTACGTGTCGACCGTGGCATCTGGGATATCGGCCGAGGCGAACGCATCGACGTGGGCGCGCACCGTCGTGACGTCGCCACGGGCCACCGGGCCGGTCAGGGCGGCGTCGCCATAGGCCAGAACGTTCTCCAGTGCGGCCGTCAGCAGGGGCCGCAGCACGGCGGCAGGATCCTGGGCGCCGGTGTCGCGCATCAGATCCATGGCCTGCGCGACCAGGGTGACCAGGTGATTGGCACCGTGCGCGAGCGCGGCGTGATACAGCGTGCGATCGGCTTCGGCGATCCACATCGGGGTACCGCCCAGATCGGCGACCAGCGACTCGGCCAGCTCACGTTCGGAGTCCGCGGCCGTCAGACCGAAGACCGGATGACGGTCCAGATCGACAGCGGTGCCGGTGAACGTCATGGCCGGGTGCAGCGCGATAGGCCGGGCACCCGCACGCGTCATCGCGGCCAGGGCCTCAAGACCATGCCGACCGCTGGTGTGGGCGACGACCTGTCCGGGGCGCACCTCGGAAGCCAACTGTTCGGCGACCGCGATCAACGCGTCGTCGGGAACCGCAAGGATCACGATGTCGGCGCGGCCGACGACCTCGGCCGGCTCGACGACATCGGCTCCGGGAATGAGGGTGTCGATGCGCAGGCGCGATGCTGGTGACGAGCCGCTGACCGCAACCAACTCGTGGCCGGCGGCGCGCAACTTGGCCGCCATCACAGCGCCGACCCGACCGGTGCCGACGACACCCACACGCGCGGGCGTGACAGTCGAATACGTCATGTGCGTTGCCTTTCCGTTCCAGTCCCGCGAACGGGTACCAGACTTCGTGACGCCACGATTCTAGTCCGCTGAGGACCACCCGCCACCGAATGTGGGGTTCGTCTCACCGCGTACCGTCGACCCATGGATTCCGTGCGCGCACAGACCCCAGTCGACCGGCTCGCCGAGGAATGGCTGGATCAGCAGATCGACCTGATGCCCGAGATGAGGGTCCATCTGGGGCGGCCCGGCGATCAGTCGGAGTACTCAGATCTGTCGCCGGACGGCGCCTCGGCGCGTGCCGATGCCGCGCGGTCGATGCTGCGACGGGTCCGCGCGGCCGAACCCACCGACGACACCGACCGCGTCACGCTGTCGGAGTTGGCACGCACGATCGACCTGCAGGTGCAGATGCACGATGCCGGGTTCTGGCAGTCCGATCTGAACGTGATCGCCTCGCCCTGCCAGGACCTGCGGGACGTCTTCGACCTGATGGCCACCGACTCCGACGACGATTGGGCGGCGATCGCCCGACGACTGACGAATCTGCCGGCCGCCATGGACGGCTACCTCACTTCACTGCGGGCCGGGATCGCGGCGGGCAACGTTCCGGCCGCGCGCCAGGTGCGCGAGGTCGGCCTACAGGCGGACAAGCTGACCCGTCCCGACGGGTTCTTCGGTGATCTGGCGACCCGTGGTGGGAGCAGCGCGGCTGCCGCGGACCTGGCCAGCGGTGCCCGCGCGGCCGCCGACGCCTACCAACGGCTCGCGAACTTCCTGCGCGACGACCTCGCGCCACACGCCCGCGAGGAGGACGGCGTGGGGCGCGACCGGTACGCCCTGGCATCGCGGTACTTCGTCGGCGCCGAGATCGACCTGGACGAGACGTATGCGTGGGGTGTCGAGGAACTGGCCCGCATGGTCGACGAACAGGAGCGCATCGCGCGTGAGATCGTGCCCGGCGGGACCGTGGCCGAGGCGATCGCCGCGTTGGATGCTGATCCGGCCCGAGTGCTGCACGGCACCGACGCCCTCCAGGCCTGGATGCAGGCGACCAGCGATCGCGCCATCGCGGAACTGGGTGCGACGCACTTCGACATCCCCGAGCCGATGCGTCGGCTCGAGTGCATGATCGCGCCGACCCAGGAGGGCGGCATCTACTACACGCCGCCGACCGACGATTTCAGCCGTCCCGGCCGGATGTGGTGGAGCGTGCCCAAAGGGGTCACCGAATTCCAGACCTGGCGCGAACTGACGACGGTCTATCACGAGGGCGTGCCCGGACATCACCTCCAATGCGGCCTCGCGGTCCATCACCGCGATCGGTTGAACGCGTGGCGGCGGGAGAACTGGAACTCCGGCCACGGCGAGGGCTGGGCGCTGTACGCCGAGCGCCTGATGGCCGATCTGGGTTATCTGGACGACCCGGCCGACCGGCTGGGCATGCTGGACGGCCAGCGCATGCGTGCTGCGCGGGTCGTGATCGATCTGGGTGTCCACCTGGGATTGCCGAAGCCCGACGGATCGGGCGTCTGGACCGGCGACGACGTCCGCCCGTTCCTGGCCCAGCACGTCTCGATGAACGACGGCTTCATCAGCTTCGAGGCCAATCGCTATCTCGGCTGGCCCGGACAGGCTCCGTCGTACAAGGTCGGTCAGCGCCTGTGGGAGCAGTTGCGCGATGACTGGGTCGCCGCGAACGGTGCCGATCTCAAGCGCTTCCATGCCGACGCCCTCGCCGTCGGAGGCGTCGGCATGGGCACCCTCCGCGACGTCCTGCTGTGAGTCAGGCGGGTTCGGGGGAGGCGTTGGAGCCGGAGGCGCGCTTGGCCTTACCGGTGTTCTTACCGTCGTCCTCGCCGTCGGTGGGGATGACGCAGGCGCGCTCCAGCAGCACGGACGCGATGATCAGCAGCACCGCGGCCAAGGCTGCGGCGGTCGAGTGGATGACCCGCTCACGTCCCAGTTCGACATCCCACGAGTCCAGGTAGGCCACCGCGAATCCCGCATAGAACCCGGCCACGAGCGATCCGACCGCGATACCGGCCTTCGCCAGGGCCAGCAGCCGCAGTGCGTGCGCCGACGCCATGCGTTGCTTCTTCTTGTGCAGCGATTGCCACGTACTCCACGCCAGCCCGCCCTCCAGGAGCGCGGCGAGCAGCAGCACGACGGCAGCCAGCCAGGAGATCTGCGGGACCGTGCCGTCGGCCCGCACGATCAGCGGCGGCGTCAGGCGACCGACCGCGAAGCCGACCACCACCAGGCCCAGGACACGCAGTAGCGGAGTCCGTCGCATAGGGCGCCGACCGCTCATGTCATCAGGACAGCAGGATCGACAGGTCGTCGCGCTTCGCCACGCCGGAGGTGTCGACGCCACCGATCAGATCGGCGATGAACCCGTGATTGGGGATCTCGCCCTCGGGATCGATCTCGAGCCACGGCAGCAGCACGAACGCCCGTTCGTGAGCGCGCGGGTGCGGCAGCGTGAGCTGGTCGTCATCGGCCACGCGGTCGCCCACCACGATGACGTCGACGTCGAGCGTGCGCGGCGCGCCGCGTTCGGAGCGCTCACGACCGAAGGCGTCCTCGATGGCCAGTGCGCGATCCAGCAGCGTGTGGACCGTGAGGGTGGTGTCGATCAGGACCACGGCGTTGAGGAACTTGCCCGAGCCCTCGGGCGCGTCGACCGGATCGGTCTCGTACACCGACGAGACGGCCACCATAGTGACCTCGGGGGTGTCCTCGAGTGCGGCGACCGCACCTTGGAGACGGTCCATGCGCTCGCCGAGATTGGAGCCGATGGACAGCACCGCCTGCCGGATGGGACGCATCCCACCGGTCATGGTGTCGGCGTCCAGCTCGTACGGGGTGGGCGCTTCGGTCACTGTCTGCTCCGCTCTATCGTGACGCTGACGTCGGAGAACGTCACCGCGATCGGTGCTTGAGGCTTGTGCACCGTCACGCTAACCCATTGCACCGACGGGACCTTCATACACAATCTGACCACACGGTCCGC
>Ga0164243_10012292_pt1 | contig 12137 bp, 7 predicted proteins | sample OricompcompostOP_FD_108781 | JGI IMG/M metagenome (GOLD analysis project Ga0164243, IMG submission 108781) | Organic Plus compost microbial communities from Emeryville, California, USA - Original compost - Organic plus compost (OP) | ecosystem: Engineered > Solid waste > Mixed feedstock >...
CAACGTTAACTCAGGGCATCCGGGCTCGATCACGAGCGTGCACGCCGCGAGCGCGGAGCTCGCTTTCGAGCAGTTAATGCTGCTGGTCAAGCAGAGCACAGGAGGGCAGGACCTCTCTCGTGCCGATATCAAGAGTCTTCTCTACTTGCTTGTCGACGTCGTCATCCAGTTCGGTGTTGAGCGGCACCGTCGCTTCATCAGAGAAATTTGGTACGACCCGCACCGCAAGCGCAGCGCGTTCGCTGCGAGCAGGTAGGGCATGGCAAGGCGCATCGCCATCGTTGGCTTCATCGCGTTCGCTGCCGTCGCGACGGCGCAGTATCTCGCGGGATATTTCTTTCTCTGGTCATACGGTTTGAGGCCTCTCTCAGCAACTCCGCTCACCGTCGCACGCTACGCGCACTTCTACGGTCACAACGAGAATGTGCGCCGGCGGCTCCTCGTTTGTTCTTGCGTTGGTGCTGTCTTTGTTGGGGCCAGCACGGCGCTGGCCCTGAAACCCAAGCCTCGTTCCCTGCACGGCGATGCGCGCTTTGCCACGCGACGCGAGATTGTCGCGGCGGGACTCTTCAGCCAGGAGGGGTTCATCCTGGGCGAGTACGGGCGGCGATATCTGACGCTAGCCGGTCAGCAGGGAGTAGCGCTCGCCGCGCCGCCCCGAAGCGGAAAGGGGGTTTCATTCGTCATCCCCAACCTGCTCAACTGGGCGGACAGCGCCATCGTCACCGACATCAAGCTCGAGAACTGGACGATTACCGCGGGTTTCCGGAAGGCGTGCGGGCAGGAGGTGCATCTCTTTGCGCCACTCGCCGAGGACGGGCGCACGGCGCGCTGGAATCCGCTCTCCTATGTAAGCGCGGATCCTGAGAGTCGCATCAATGCCCTGCAGCGCATCGCTGACATGTTCTACCCCGAACTGCCGGGCGTCGACCCCTTCTGGATTGCGAGCGCTCGCAGCCTCTTCGTTGGAATAGGTTTGTATCTCTTCGAGACGCCAAGTCTTCCGAAGACGATCGGGGAGATTCTGCGCCAGGGCATGGCGAGCGACGATGAGGGCTTTTCCGCGCATTGGCGGCGCATCGTGCAGGGTCGGCAGAGCGGTCGCTACCCCTTGAGCCCCGAGTGCGTGCGCGCGCTTTATGACGTGATTGACCTGGCACCGGTGACGGCGTCGTCGATTCGCAAGACGTTCACCTCGAGACTGGACTTGTGGGCCAATCCCATCCTCGACCGCGCAACTTCCGGCGACGACTTCGACCTGCGGGAGTTGCGATCGAAGAGGATGACCATTTATGTGGGAGTGAATCCGGATGACCTGCACAGGCTGCGGCCGGTGCTCTCGCTCTTCTTCCAGCAAGCTCTCGGCCTTCAAACGCACAAGCTCCCTGAGCACGATCCCTCGCTCAAATACCAGGTCGCGATCTTTCTCGACGAAGTGGCTGCGCTCGGCAAGATCCCAATCTTGGCCGAAGCGATCAGTTACCTGCCTGGTTACGGCGTGCGCATTGCACTCATCTTCCACACGCCCGCGCAGTTGCGAGAGGTGTACGGCGCATACAACGCCGAGACGATGATGAAATCGCTGGCCGCGAGAATCCTCTTCGCCCCGAAGGACTTCCCGGACGCACGAGAGATCTCCGACGAGCTCGGCACTCTCTCAATGAAAGCGCGCTCGGTGAGCAAACCGCGCTTCGCCCATTTTGGAGGAAAGGCCCACGAGCGCGGCGGCAACATCACAGTGACGGAGCAGAAGCGGCCGCTTCTGCTGCCTCAGGAGGTCAAGGAGCTCGGAACCGATACCGAACTCATCCTCTATGAGGGGTTGCGTCCAATCCGGGCCAAGAAGCTGCGCTACTACGCCGACCGACGCTTTCGGCCGCGGCTGCTGCCGCCGCCCCTCCAGGCAGTTTGCCCGCCACTCCCAGCGGTACGCCGCGCGGAGAGACCAGAGGAAACGACGATGGATGCCGCAACCACTCCCACGCATCGAGCGACCGCGGCCGATATCGAGCGGCTGGAATCGATCGTTCTCGATGACTTCGTGGCCAGTTTCGATTCCGTGCATTTGCCGCCGGACCGTTCGCCGACCGATGTGGAGTTGCAGATGGCAGCGGATGAGTTCCTGGCGACGCTACGCACGGCATAGGGGAGACATGTATGGCACGCGCGAGATCACCGTCGCCTCCACCAGAAAACGCGATCGAGCCCGCTTCACTCAGGCCGCAGCCTGAGCAGCCGAGTGGCCGCCCGGAGAAACGCGAGGACCGCTCGCGCGAAGGCGCGATTCGCGCAGAAAGCAGTCCGGCAGCGGCGACGCCGCGTAAGAACGCGCCGGCAGGCCCCGCCGTGCCATCGGGGCCGCCGCGCGACACGTCGAGCGTGCCGGACAGCGTTCGTGACCGGTTCTTGCAGATTAAAGAAAAGTGGTACTTCGAGAACGGGGATCTAGCCTTTCAGGATATGGGGACGAAGCTTTCCACGAAAAGCGAAAACCAAGAGATCGTCCGTAGCTTCGTCGCGATAGCGAAGGCGCGTGGCTGGGAAGAGATCAACGTCGTGGAGGGGACGAAGGAGTTTCGACGTGCCATCTGGCACGAAGCTTCTCTGCAGAATATTCCGGTCCGGGGCTTCACACCCACCGATCTCGATGAAGCGCGCCTCGTGCAAACCATGGCTCGCAGGCGTGAGGCAGAACGGCAAGCACAACACCCGTTGCCACTGGACGCACCGGACGCTTCCGATTCAGGGGCTCCGCGCTCCCGCCCGCACAGGCGAGAGCGTGGAGAGCGCAATCGAGAGACAGATCCAGCCGCGAGTATGCCGGCGGACAAACCCAAACGCGTTCTTTACGGAACGCTGCTGGCGCACGGCGCCGAGAACTTCCAGTTCAATCCTCAGGAGGATATGTCCTACTACGTCAAGCTCAGAACGGACAAAGGAGAGGAGAGGGTACTGTGGGGCACTGACCTCTACCGGGCGCTCAAGGAATCGCTGAGCAAGGCCAAGGTTGGCGACCGGATCGGCGTCATGCACCTTGGTGAGCAACCCGTCACCGTGCCGAAAGAAGAGCGCGACTCAACGGGCCGCGTGGTCAAGGAGTACGACCTCGCCACGCATCGAAACTCGTGGGCAGTTGAGAAGGCGGAGTTTTTTCAGGAGCGTGAGCAACTGGCCAGGCTCGTGCGTGATCGCTCAGTCGATGCCAAGCGTGCGGTCGGCGTGAATCCCGCGCTCGCGGGTACTTACGTGGCGCTACGTGGCGCTGAGGAGTATGCGAAGAAGAACTTCACGGACCCGCACGAGCAGAACCGTTTCGTGGATGTTGTTCGACGCACGCTCGCGCGCGACATCAAACATGGCGCGCCACTCTATACGCCGGCGCTGCGTGATCGCCAAGCCGCCAACGAGCGCGCGGCTGCCAGAGCGCATTCAGGGCCCGAAATGTCTCCGCTCCGTTAGCGAGCTGCCCCCGGCTACATATGGCATACCGCGACCCTCACCAAGCTGGCGAGCCGCCGAGGCCAGCGAAGGATCGGCTCTATGTAGGCCAGCTCATCGAGCACGGTCGTTCGACTCATGAATTTCATCCCAGAGGGCTTCCCTCGTACTACGTCAAGCTCAAAACTGAGAACGGAGTGCAGACGCTGTGGGGGAAGGGGTTGGAGCGCGCGTTCTCGGAATCGAAGACGAAGCCGAAACTGGATGACATCGTCGGAGTGCGTGAGAACAACCTGGACCCGGTGTCCATTGTCACGCGGAAGGAGGTCGACGGGGTCGTGGTCGCTACGCGCCAGCTTGATACTCCACGACCGCACTGGGTAGTCGAGAAGCTGGAGGAGTTCGACCGGCGCAAGTTTGCTGCCGAGGCGCTGCGCGATCCGACGATCTCTCGCCGCGAAGCCATCACGAGCCATCGCGAGCTTCTGGGGTTCTATTGGGTTCTGGATGCGGCGAAGAAGGTTGCTGAGGCGAAGATTCAGAATCCGGAAGGGCAGAAGCGATTTCTCGCGCTCATGCGAGAGTCTCTCGCCCTAGCGGTAGAACGGGGAGAGCCGGCACCGCTGCCGCCGGGCGCAGCCCAGGAAGCCCAGCGATTGAGCGCCCACCCGCGCACTGCGCCGGCCCCAGAAAGGGCGTTGGAATGACGAGGACAGACAGCTCGGCAAAATGGGGACGTCGCCATGCGTGAGGTGGTCCAGGCACGTGGTGTGCGACTGTCTATGCGGTTATTTCGGGCCGAAGCTCGCGTGCCCGCCCCAGGCCGCCGCCGATCAGTACCGATATTTGGGCCTTGCCCCCAGCTCTACCGTTCGGTGCCTGTAGCTCCGCAGTCTCTGGCAGCAGAATCAGCTGTCCTGTCGGTACTCGGGGCGTCACCGAATCAGCAATCAAGAGGTGCCTCATGACTATTCCCCACGTCTCATTGCACGTCATCCCCACTGCAATGATCTCTACGCTTCTCGCTGCTACGGGTGCCGTTTCTGCCGCGGAGCCGACCAGTTCAGCGAGCTCTGCGCCATCAAGGGAGATGCGGGAACAGATGGCTACGATGCACGATCAGATGGCCAGCTGTCTGCGCTCCGACAAATCCGTCACGGAGTGCCGGACCGTCATGAAGCAAAAGTGTCAGGAGATGATGGGTCAGCAAGGCTGCCAAGGTATGGGCGACATGGGTATGATGAATGGAATGAAGAAGCCCCCGACACAACCCGCGTCGGAGCGTTAGCTTGCCGGGACCGGAAGCGCCGTGGTCTGCCAGAGCTGTTAGAGCGGGTGGAGAGCCGCGTCACTTCCGAACGATCGCGTAGCCATCCCGTGCTGCGCATCCGCCAGCCTTGGCGCATGCACGGATCCTGATGGGCGCGGTTGACTTTCCGAGGGGAAATAGGGGAGCCTCCCGACCGGTCTGATCTTAAGCACGTTCGCAGCAGAGTTCGAACCCGCGCGTGAAACGTCTGTTCGCCATTGCGCTGTTAGGCTGGCTGGGGCTCCTCGCCGCAGCCTCGCCTGCTCTTGCTTGCGCGCAGATGGTCGAGCGGGACTGCTGTCCCGAAGGGATGCCTGCGCCCTGCCAGGAGGATGGCTCCGGCACGCTCCCATCCGCTTCTGTCGCACTCTGCTGCGTCAGTGCTCCGGCGGCTGCGTCAGTGGCTGCTGATACGGCACGAACCACACACGTTCAGCCGCAAGATCCCGAGTCACCAGACGGGATTGCCGCGCTTGCGTGGCTCGCAACACTATATCCGGTACACGAGCCTCGGTTCCTCGCTCCTCCTGCCATGGTTTCTGTCCGCACGGATGCGGCGTTGACCTATCTGCACACGCTACGCCTCCGGCTATAGGCCGAGGCCTTCCCTGCTGACCCGATTACCGGGTTTGCCCTGAAGCGATGACTTCCCTTCCCTCGGGACGACTCCCGGGGGGCGGTCCTCCAGCGCGGCCCGTACCCATTTCGAGGTGACTCATTGTCGAGTCCATTCGCATGAGTCAACGGAGCGTTGCCCATGTGGAATCGAGTGTGGATGGTTGCCTTGCTTTGGCCGATCGCGGCTGGAGCGCAAGAGCGCGCTCTGACTCTGGAGCAGGCGATCGAGCAGGCGTTGCGCGAGGCGCCCCGGATCGCCGCGTCCACAGCGGCGCTGGAAGCGTCGCAAGTCGCCGCTCCGAGCGCTGGCCGTGTGCCCGACCCCGAGCTTGTCGCGGGCCTGGACAACCTGCCGATCGACGCGGCGGACCGCTTCTCGCTCACGCGCGACTTCATGACGATGCGGAAGATCGGGGTCATGCAGACCTTCCCGAACGGCGAGAAGCGCCGGCTGCAAAGCCAACGCGCCCAACGGGACATTGCCATTGCCGAGGGGCAGCTGCGCAGGACCCGCTTTGAAACGAGTCGCGCGGTAGCGGAAGTCTGGATCGCACGAGCCGTCGCAGAGCAATCGTTGGCGAGGCTGCGGAGCCTGAAACCGGAAGCCGAGCTTCAGGCGAATGCGGCACGTTCGGCACTGTCGAGTGGGCGAGCGAGCGTCGCGGATGCGTTGGCCGGCCAGATGCTGGTTGCGGGTCTGAACGACCGCATCCTCTCGCTTGAGCAGGAAGCTGAGATGCAGCGTGCGGAGCTTGCGCGATGGATTGGCCCGGATGCAGACCTGCCGCTCGATGCAATCCCCGTCGATAGGCAGCTGGGACACGCGGCAGAGGCCATCGTGTCGGCCGTTGCCGAGCACGCGCCCATTGCACCTGCCGCCGCACAGCTCGATGCGGCAAAGACCGATGTCGAGCTGGCCCGCGCGGAGAAGCGGCCCGACTGGAGTGCCGAATTCTCCTACGCGAAACGAGGCCCCGAGTTCTCGGACATGGTTTCACTCCAGTTTCGCATCGGCCTGCCGCTGTTTCCCAAGTACCGGCAGGACCCGATCATCGCGGGAAAGCTTGCCACGTTGCGCGCGCAGGAAGCCGAGCTCGACGCCGAAGTCCGGATGCACATCGCTGAGGTACGCGCCGCATTGGCGCAATGGCGGCTCGGGCGCGAGCGACTTCGCCAGTTCTCGCAGGATCTGCTTCCCCTGGCGAGGGATCGATCGCGCGCAGCGCTGGCGTCCTATAGCTCCGGGCGCGGCGATTTGCGCGATGCAGTCGATGCCCTGGCTGAAGAAATCAACTTGCAGCTCGAAGACATCAAGCTTCAGGCCTCCGTGGCCCGAGCCTGGGTCTTTCTCGATCTGCTGCATGACCCGGGATCGACGCAATGATTACGGATGCGAAGAGCACAATCGGATGGGTCGGCGCTGGCGTGGTGCTACTCGCGCTCGGCGCGACTGGAGGCTACTGGTGGGCTCACCGAGCCATGGCGCCGAATGAGCCCGCGGCCGCGCAGATCGAAGGTGCGGACTCTGCGGACCTGGCCCGCGAATCTGCGGAAAAGGGACGCGTTCTCTATTGGCACGATCCCATGGTGCCGAACGTCAAGTTCGACAAACCCGGGAAATCTCCCTTCATGAACATGCAGCTCGTGCCGGTCTATGCGGATGAAAGCGGTGTGGAGGGGGGTGTTCGCATCAGTTCGTCTGTCGTCCAGAATCTGGGAATCCGACTGGGTCGCGTCGAGCGCGCCACGATCGATCGCCAGCTGCGCGTGGTGGGAAACGTCGCTTTCGACGACCGATTGCTGGAGGTTCTGCAGGCACGCGTAGAGGGCTACGTGACCAAGCTGTACGTGAAAGCGCCCCTCGAGCGTGTAAAGCGCGGACAGCCGCTCGCAGAGATCCTCGCGCCTCAATGGCTCGAGGCACAGCAGGACTATCTGTCGCTTCTCGACGCTAGCGCAGAGCGCGCTCAAACACTGCGAGACGCGGCACGCCAGCGGCTCGTTTTGCTCGGGGTTCCGGACGAGACGATCCGCGCGCTTGAAACCACTCGCAACGCGAACACGACAACCACGGTGCTCGCACCGGTCGATGGCGTTGTGACGGAACTGGGCGTGCAGCAGGGTGGGGCGTTCATGCCGGGGGCCCTGCTCTTTCGCATCAATGGTCTCTCGACGGTCTGGGTGAATGCGCAGGTTCCGGAAGCGAATGTCTCGCTGATTTCGACGGGTACGGCTGTCGAGGCACGCGCGACCGGCTGGCCGGGGACCCCGTTCAAGGGAGAAGTCATTGGCCTGTTGCCCGACGTCGATCCGCAGACGCGGACGCTCACCGCCCGGGTAGCCCTCAAGAATCCGGATCGGAAGCTCTCGCCCGGCATGTATGTGACGGTCGATTTCGCCGGCGCGCCGGGTGAACCCCAGCTCGTCGTGCCGAGCGAGGCGATCATCGCGACCGGCGAGCGCACTGTCGTGATCGTTGCCCGAGAAGACAGTGCGTTCGAAGTGGTGAATGTGGCAGTCGGTGCGGAGGTGGGCGATCGCACGACCATCCTGTCGGGACTGACTGAAGGGCAGTCGATCGTGCTTTCGGGCCAGTTCCTCATCGACTCGGAAGCGAGCCTCAGGTCGACAGTGAATCGGCTGGAGTCGGCCCGTCCCCCGCCCGCCTCTGATGATCGCGCGACTTCGCCTGCCGACGAGCATGCCGGACGGACCTCGGCTGCGTCTGATGGAGCGACCTCCCTGCAGCATCTCGCACGCGGCAAGGTGACTGCGATCGCGCCAGGGGAAATCACGATCGCTCACGAGCCTGTGCCCTCGCTCGACTGGCCCTCGATGACAATGGGCTTCGCCCTCCCACCCCGGCGCATGCCGCAGGGCCTGAAAGTTGGTGATCCGGTGAGCTTCTCGTTCACGGCGAAGCAGGGTGGTGGCTTTCAGATCGAGGACATCGCCGTCCTCGATGCGCCAACCGAAGCGGGGAAGCCACAATGATCGCGCAGCTCATAAGGTGGTCGATCTCGAATCGCTTCCTGGTATTGCTGGCCACCGTCATGGTCAGCGTATGGGGCGTCTGGGCGATGCTGCGTACACCGCTCGATGCCATACCGGATCTGTCCGACGTGCAGGTCATCCTTCGCACGACGTATCCCGGGCAGGCACCGCAAATCGTCGAGAATCAGGTCACTTATCCGCTCGCCACCACGATGATGTCCGTGCCGGGCGCGAAGACGGTGCGGGGCTACTCCATGTTCGGCGACTCGTTCGTTTACATCCTGTTCGAAGAGGGCACGGATCCTTACTGGGCGCGCTCGCGCGTGCTGGAGTATCTGAACCAAGTGCAGTCGCGCTTGCCACAGGAGGCGAAGGCCGCGCTCGGACCTGATGCAACCGGCGTGGGGTGGGTTTACGAGTACGCACTCGTGGATCGCACGCACACGCTCGATCTCTCTCAACTGCGAGCGCTGCAGGACTGGTTTCTCAAGTACGAGCTCAAAGCGGTACCGAACGTCGCCGAGGTCGCGTCGGTCGGCGGCATGGTCAGGCAGTATCAGATCGTCCTGAATCCCGATCGCCTGCGAGCCTTCAACATCACGCACCGTCAGGTCATCGAGGCCGTGAGGAACGCCAATCAGGAAACGGGCGGGTCGGTTCTCGAGATGGGCGAGGCCGAGTACATGGTTCGCGCCTCGGGTTACCTGCAGTCGCTCGAGGATTTCCGCGAGATTCCGCTCATGACCAGCGAGAGCGGCGTGCCAGTCCGCCTCGGCGATGTCGCTCGCGTACAGGTCGGACCGGAGATGCGTCGTGGCATCGCCGAGCTCAATGGCGAAGGGGAAGTGGCGGGCGGCATCATCGTCATGCGCTCGGGGAGGAACGCCCTGGAGACCATCGACGCAGTGAAGGCGAAACTGGCCGAGCTGAAGCGCTCCTTACCGCGCGGCGTGGAGATCGTTCCGACGTACGACCGATCGAACCTCATCAGACGCGCCGTCGACAACCTGCGGGGAAAGCTTGTCGAAGAACTCATCGTCGTCGCCCTCGTTTGCCTGGCATTCCTCTTTCATCTGCGTTCCGCGCTCGTCGCGATCGTATCGCTGCCGCTCGGCGTGCTGATAGCGTTCATCGTGATGTACTACCAGGGCGTGAATGCAAACATCATGTCGCTGGGCGGGATTGCCATTGCCATCGGCGCGATGGTCGACGCAGCAGTCGTGATGATCGAGAACGCTCACAAGCACATCGAGGCCTGGCATCGGGTGCATCCGGGCGAGGAATTGTCAGGTTCCAGACACTGGCAGGTGATCGGCGAGGCTGCCGCACAGGTAGGACCGGCTCTCTTCTTTTCTCTCCTGATCGTCACGTTCTCGTTCATTCCCGTGTTCACGCTGGAAGCTCAGGAAGGACGGCTATTCTCGCCGCTGGCCTACACGAAAACGTATGCGATGGCTGCTGCCGCGGGGCTCGCCGTCACGCTCATTCCCGTGCTGATGGGTTACCTCATTCGCGGCCGCGTTCCCGAGGAGCACCGAAATCCGCTCAATCGCGGACTGATCGCGGCCTATCGGCCGGTGCTCGCCCGCTCGCTCGCGTATCCCTATGCGGTGCTGGCAGTGGCGATGTTGCTCCTCCTCGTGACCCTCTACCCGGTGACGCGTCTGGGAGGCGAATTCCTGCCGCCGCTCGACGAGGGTGATCTGCTGTACATGCCGTCGGCGCTCCCTGGTATCTCCGCAGGTAAAGTCTCGGAACTGCTGCAGCAGACTGACCGCCTGATCAAGACGGTTCCCGAAGTGGCGAGCGTCTTCGGCAAGGCGGGCCGGGCCGAAACGGCGACCGATCCCGCGCCGCTGGAAATGTTCGAGACCACGATTCAGTTCAAGCCGCGCGAGCAGTGGCGACCTGGCATGACACCGGACGCGCTGGTGCAGGAGCTGGATCGCATCGTCAGGGTGCCCGGCCTCTCGAACCTCTGGGTTCCTCCGATTCGCAACCGGATCGACATGCTCGCGACCGGCATCAAGAGTCCGGTTGGCGTGAAGGTTTCCGGCACCGATCTGCGCGAGATCGATCGCGTCGCCGCTGCAATCGAGCGCGTCGTAAAGCAGGTGCCCGGCGTGTCGTCCGCCTACGCCGAGCGGCTGACCGGCGGACGGTATGTCGATGTGAAGATCGACCGCGCACGCGCTTCGAGATACGGCCTCAATATCGCTGACGTGCAGAGCATAGTTTCGTCCGTCATCGGCGGCGAGAATATCGGAGAAACCGTCGAGGGCCTGCAGCGCTTTCCCATCAACGTGCGTTATCCGCGCGAGATCCGCGATTCGGTGGAAAAGCTTCGCGACCTCACCCTCCTCACGGAGCGCGGCGCGCAGATTCGTCTGGCCGACGTGGCCAGCCTTCGTATCAGCGATGGGCCGCCCATGATCAGAAGCGAGAATGCGCGCCTTTCCGGATGGATCTACGTGGACCTGCGTGCGAGAGACCTGTCATCGGCAGTCCGGGACATGCAGCACGCGGTCGCAAAGCAGGTGGTGCTGCCGGCCGGCTATTCGATTTCCTGGTCGGGCCAATTCGAATATCTGGAGCGGGCCGCATCGAAACTGAAGGTTGTCGTTCCTGCAACGCTCGCCATTGTGTTCGTCTTGCTATACCTCACGTTCCGGCGCGCTGGCGATGCGCTTCTCATCATGTCGACTTTGCCGTTCGCGCTGATCGGAGGTTTCTGGCTGGTGTTTGCGTTGGGCTACGACATGTCGGTGGCGTCCGCTGTCGGTTTCATTGCGTTGACCGGCGTCGCCGCCGAGTTCGGCGTCGTCATGCTCCTGTACCTGAACGAAGCAGTCGAACGGCGTCAGCAGGCGGGACAGCTCAGGACGGACGGCGATCTGGTCGGGGCCATCGTGGAAGGCGCGGCGTTGCGCGTCCGCCCCAAGGCCATGACTGTCGCCGTGATCGTCGCAGGCCTTTTGCCCATCATGTGGGGAGACGGCACCGGGTCTGAAGTCATGAGGCGCATTGCGGCTCCGATGGTGGGGGGCATGGTCACGGCGCCGCTCCTGTCGATGTTGGTAGTCCCTTCCGCGTATTTGCTTCTGCGACGAATAAACTTGCGTCGCCACTCGCCCGCTTCCGAGTTCGTCCGCTGATCGACCTTGCTGGCAGACGATATTACCGGGACTGGTGCGCTCTCCTGTATGTGAGGCCAATCGCCAGGAGGAGGGGGATGGCGACCAGCAGCACCCCGACGGCGCCCCTCTTCGCGGTGCCTCGATAGCGTGCCCGCCAGCCGCCCGTGACGCTGCCGAGTCCAGCCGCGGGCCGGTCGATGTTGCCGCTCGTATGCGCAGCGCTCTTCGAGCCGATCTGCACCCAATCCACTGCCGTCCGGGCGAGCCGCGCGGTTATCGTGGGGCTGACTCCATACAGAATCGCGAGCAACCGGCCGAAGCTGCCGGCGATGACCTGCCTTCGAGGGCGCACCGCTTGTCGCAGAATGGCTCGCGCCACCACCTCCGGATCGTACGTCGGCCACATGGCCCGGATCTCCCTGCCCGTGTAGTTGGCGGCTTCCTGGTAGATGGGCGTGTCGATGGGGGCGGGCAAGACGCCGCAAACATGAATGTCCGGACTGTCGTATAGCTCGGTGCGAAGGCTTTGAATGAGCCCTCGAACCGCGAACTTGCTTGCAACGTAGGGACTCGCGTAAGGCTGCACGACTTTGCCGAGCACCGAGTTGACGTCGATGAGGATGCCATGGCGCTGTGCTCGA
>Ga0164243_10012294_pt1 | contig 12135 bp, 12 predicted proteins | sample OricompcompostOP_FD_108781 | JGI IMG/M metagenome (GOLD analysis project Ga0164243, IMG submission 108781) | Organic Plus compost microbial communities from Emeryville, California, USA - Original compost - Organic plus compost (OP) | ecosystem: Engineered > Solid waste > Mixed feedstock >...
GAGCATGCGGATCCGTCGCACGACGAGGTAGGAGCCGCCGGCGAGCCACTCGGCGGCCGGGTCGTCGCCCGCGGCGACCCAGACCGCCTCGGCGGTGCCCGCCTCCTCCGCCTTGAGGTTCGCCGTGCCGTCCTTGAAGCCCATGAGGTTGCGGGCGGTGACCTGCGAGGTCGACGTCGACGAGGTGCGGCCGAAGCCGAGCTGCGACCAGCGCAGCGGCGCGCGGCCGAACGCGATGCGGGAGAGATCGCGGATCGCGTGGACCGCGACCTGCGGGTCGTTCGCACAGGCCTGGATGCAGAGGTCGCCGCCGCTGCGCGTCTGGTCGAGCGCGTCCCCGGAGAAGCGGGGGAGCGGCTCGAGCAGTGCCGGCCTGCGGGCGCCGATGCCGAAGCGGTCGCCCGCGGTCGCGTGCTCGAAGAGCGTCGGCCCGAAGCCGAACGTGATCGTCAGCCCGGACGCGCCGAGCCCGAGCGCCTCACCGGTGTCGTCGGGCGGCGCGTCGAGCGCCCCGGCCGCGCCGTCGCCGATCGCCTCCCCCCGGGTCATCGCCGCGGCCGCCGCGGTCCAGTCGCGCAGCAGCGAGACGAGATCCGCACGGGTCGCGGTCGCCTCGAGGTCGAACGCGGCGAAGTGCAGCCGGTCCTGGACCGGCGTGAGGATGCCGGCCTGGTGCTCGCCGTAGAACGGGTAGACCGGGCCGCCGCCGGTGCCGGACCTGCCCTCGGCCGCGCCCCCTGCGGCGAGCGCGATGCCGGCGCCGGCGCCCCCGCCGACGACGAGCCCGGCCGCGCCCGCGCCGGCGAGCCCCAGCAGCTGACGGCGGCTGACCCTGCTCACGAGGCTTCGGGGACTCCCAGGACGGTGTGGGTGAGCTGGGACAGCGGCTCGGCGAGCGCGTTCACCGCGTTCGACAGCTCCTGACGCTGCGCGTCGGTGACCTCATCGTAGGGCGTGAACCCCGCGTCGAAGCTCCCGTACTCGGCGAGCAGCCCGCGCAGCGCGCCGAACTCCCGCTCGATCGTGTCGACGAGCTGCGCGCCCTCCTCGCCCTTCGATGCCGCGATGTCCTTGACGACGCCGAACGCGACGTAGGCGCCGTCGACGTTCGCGGCGAAGTCCTCGAGGTCGGTGTGCGACCACCAGTCCTCCTCGCCGGTGATCTTCCCGGAGGAGACCTCGTCGAGCAGGCCGATCGCGCCGTTCGAGATGTCGGAGATGCTCACGGTGAAGTCGCTCGCGTGGACCTGGTCGTAGAGGCTCTGCACGTCGGCGACGAGCTGGTCGCCGAACTGCTTGCGCTGCTCGGGCGTCGAGGGCGCCCAGTCCTGGAGCGCGTCGGTGCCGTCGGAGTTCACGTCGCCGGGCTTGGGCGCCCAGAGGTCCTTCTCGATCCGGTGGAAGCCGGTCCAGTCAAGACCCTCGGCGACGGCGTCGACCTCCCGGTAGTCGATCTTCGGGTCGAGGTCGCCGAACGCCTCCGCCGTCGGCTCGATCCGCTCGTAGTAGGCGCGGGTGCTCGCGAAGAGGCTCCTCGCCGTCTCGTCGTCGCCGGCCTCGTAGGCGGCGACGAACGCCTTCGTCGCGGGCAGGAGCTCCTCGGTCTGCGACTTGACGTAGGAGATGTAGTTCGCGACGGCCTGGTCGATGCGGGCCTGCTCGTCCTCCGAGACGGCGACCGCCTCGCCGGTCACGGTGAATTCCGCGACGCCGATGGGGGAGCCGATCTGCTGGAACTTGCAGGCCGTGTAGTAGGTGCCCGGCTGGAGCTCGACGACGTAGTCGACGGTCTGGCCCGGGGTGACGTTCTCCTTCTCGCCGACGATGCGGAGCTGGTCGTCGGCGAAGATCTCGAACTCGTTGACGTCGGTGCCGGTGTTCTCGAGCGTGAACTTGATCGCGCCCGCCGGCGCGGTCGAGGCCGAGACGTCGCAGGCGGCGTCGGAGATTTTCACGCTGAGCGCGGCGCCGGTCGGGTTGTTCGGCACGCAGCCGGCGAGCGCGATCGCCGCGGCGGCGGCGGTCACGGAGAGCGAGACGGCGGATGCGGTGCGCGGGCGCGACGAGGGCATGGTTCTCCTGGGAATCCGGATGGGGAGGGTCAGTTGGCCGCGATGATCGGCTGCGGGGAGGTCGCGTTCGCCGGCTCCGGGCGCCGGCGGCGACCCGCGTCGCGCCCGCGGCCGAGGCTCACGGCGAGGAACGCGGCGAGCACGATCGCCAGATAGGCGATCCAGCCGGCGAGCTGGAACCAGGTCGGCTCGGGCGTGAAGTTGAAGAAGCCGGCGAGGAGCGTGCCGTACCAGCTCGTCGGCGGGACGGCGCCGGCGACGTCGAAGGCGATCGCCGCGCCGCCGGGCAGCAGGCCGGCCTCCTGGAGGTCGCCGATGCCGTAGGCGAGGACGCCGGCGGCGACGACGACGAGGAGCGCGCCGGTCCAGACGAAGAACCGGCGGAGGTTGATGCGCACCGCGCCCCGGTAGACGAGGTAGGCGATGAGCACCGCGATGCCGAGGCCGATCGCGGCGCCGAGCGTGCCGAGCGCGGCGTTCCCCGTCGACTTGACGCTCGCCCAGACGAACAGCGCGGTCTCGATGCTCTCCCTGCCGACGGTGATGATGCCGAGGACGACGAGCGCCGTCGCGCCGCCGGCGAGCGCCCGGTCGAGCCGGCCCTCGAGCTCGCCCTTGAGGCCTCGCGCGTGCCGCGCCATCCAGAAGATCATCCAGGTGACGAGGCCGACGGCGACGATCGAGAGGACGCCGCCGATCGCCTCCTGGGCCTGGAAGCTGAGCCCGTAGGGACCCCAGGTGAGGATCGCGCCGAGGCCGAGCGCGAGGGCGATGGCGACGCCGACCCCGATCCAGAGCCTCGGGAGGACGTCCGCGCGGCCGACCCTGCGGAGGTAGGCGACGAGGATGCCCACGACGAGCCCGGCCTCGAGCCCTTCGCGAAGCCCGATGAGGAGGTTCGCCAGCATGGAGGTAAGCCTAACCTAATTCAGCCGGAAGATCGCAAATCGGACCTACGCTGGAGCGGTGTCGAGGATCGCGATCTGGATCGGCGCGGTCATCGCCGCCGCCTGCGGAGCGGCGATCGGGGTCCTGTTCACCGTCGCGCACCGGGCGACGGCCTCGGTGTGGGGATTCGACCTCCCCTACGGCCTCGTGCTCGGGATCGTCGCGGTCGTCGCGCTGCTCGCCGCGATGCGGCTGCTCTGGGAGGGGCGCATCCCCGCGATCGGCGCCGGCGCCGGGGTGCTCGCGGGGATCGCCGCGTTCGCGTTCCGCGGGGCGGGCGGCGGCGTCCTCATCGCCGACGACGCGCTCGGCTGGACCTGGCTCGTCGTGCCGGCGGCGGCGGTCGTCGCGGCGATCCTCTGGCCGCGGCACCGGGGGCGCGGCCGCGCGCGGACGGACGGGTCGGAGGGCGCGGATACGATGGACGGGCATCCCCAAGAGCCCGCCGAGGAGCAGTCGTGACCTACGTGATCGCCGAGCCGTGCGTCGACGTGAAGGACCGCGCCTGCGTCGACGAATGCCCGGTCGACTGCATCTACGAGGGCGATCGGATGCTCTACATCCACCCCGACGAGTGCGTCGACTGCGGCGCCTGCGAACCGGTCTGCCCGGTCGAGGCGATCTACTACGAGGACGACCTGCCCGCGCAGTGGGCGGACTACTACACGGCGAACGTCGAGTTCTTCGCCGAGATCGGCTCGCCGGGCGGCGCGGCGAAGGTGGGCGTCATCCACGACGACCACGCGATCGTCAAGGCCCTCCCGCCTCGGGCGGACTAGCCGCCCGCCCGCGAGCGCCGCGACTCGAAGGACCGCCTTGCTGAGACTCCCCGACTTCCCCTGGGACACGATCGCCGCCGAGACGGCGCGCGCGAGGTCCCACCCGGACGGCATGATCGACCTCTCGGTCGGCTCCCCGGTCGATCCGACCCCCGCCGTCGTCGCGGACGCGCTCGCCTCCGCGGCCGACGCGCCGGGCTACCCGACGACCTCCGGCACCGTCGAGCTGCGCGAGGCGATCGCCGCCTGGTTCGAGCGGCGGCGCGGCGTCCCCGGCCTCGCCGCGGCGAACGCGATCCCGACGATCGGGTCGAAGGAGTGCATCGCGCTCCTCCCGCTCGCCCTCGGCCTCGGCCCCGGCGATGTCGTCGTCCATCCCGAGCTCGCCTACCCGACGTACGAGGTCGGCGCGGCCGCAGTGGGCGCGACGGCGCTCGCCGCCGACGACCCCGCGTCGTGGCCGGAGGCGACCCGGCTCGTGTGGCTCAACTCGCCCGGCAATCCCGACGGCCGCGTCCTCGACGTGCCGGAGCTGCGGGCCGCCGTCGCGCGGGCGCGCGAGCTCGGTGCGGTCATCGTCGGTGACGAGTGCTATGCCGAGCTCAACTGGGCGGGCCCCGACCCGACGCCGTCGATCCTCGACCCCGCGGTCGTCGGCGACTCCCGTCGCGGCGTCCTCGCCGTCTACTCGCTGAGCAAGCAGTCGAACCTCGCCGGCTATCGGGCCGGGATCCTCGCCGGCTGCGGCGAGCTCGTCGCCGGCGTCCTCGCCGTCCGCAAGCACCTCGGGCTCATGGTGCCGTGGCCCGTGCAGCGGGCGATGCTCGCCGCGTTCACCGACGACGGCCATGTCGCCGTGCAGCGCGAGCGCTACCGGGAGCGCCGCCGGCGACTCGAGGGGGCGCTCGCGCGCGCCGGCTTCCTCGTCGACGAGTCCGATGCGGGCCTCTACCTCTGGGCCACGCGCGGCGAGCCCGCGCGCGACACGCTCGCGACGCTCGCCGAGCTCGGGATCCTCGTCGCCCCCGGCGACTTCTACGGTGCGAAGGGCGCACGGCACATCCGCGTCGCGTTCACGGCGAGCGATGCCGCGATCGCCGACGCGGTCGCGCGCCTCGAGCTCCTCGCGTAGCGCCTCCTCCACAGGCGCGCCGGCCCCGCGGCGCCGAACCAGTGCCGCGTTCCCCGCGACAGGACGATTTGTGCGGCGCGCGCGTCCCCGCGACGCGCATTCCGTCCTGTCACGGGTCGAACGGCGCCGGGACGGGCATTGGGGGCGATGCGGGCACCTGTGGAGAGCGGCGGCGGCGGCCCGCCCGCACGAGCGAGCATCTGCGAATGCGCCATCCGGAGGACCTGCCGCCGCATCTCATGCGCGCCCCGTTCCGCGTGCGGGAGGCGGTGGATGCGGGCGCCAGCCGGCACCGGCTGCGCGGCGAGCACGTCGACGCGCCGTTCCACGGCATTCGGATCGTCGGCGATGCGCCGGCGCCACGCCATCTCGCCGTCGTCCTCGCCCCGATCCTCGGCCCCGACCAGGTCTTCAGCCACTGGACGGCGGCCGCCCTGCTCGGAATGCGGCTGCCGCAGGCGGCGCGGGAGCTGCCCCTCCACGTGACGACGCTCCGGGGCGGGCGCGCGATGCGCCGCCGGCAGGTGGTCGGCCACCGGGCTGACTCGCCGCGCGATCTGCGCCTGACCTCCGAAGGGATTCCGGTGACGGCGCCGATCGACACGTGGTGCGATCTCGGCGCATTCGCCACGGTCGACGAGCTGATCGCGATCGGCGACGGGCTCCTCGCCCGGAAGGCGCCGATGGCCACGCCCGAGCAGCTCGCGGAGGCGGTCGAGGCTCGCGCCGGGCACCGGGGCGCCGCCCGGCTCGCCCGAGCCCTTCCGAGCATCCGCCCGAACACCGACTCGTGGCGCGAGACCGTGCTCCGCCTCCTCCTCATGCGAGCCGGGCTCCCCGAGCCGGAGGTCAACGGCGCGATCCGGGACGGGGACGGCGTCCTGATCGCGCACGGCGACCTCGTCTGGCGGGCGCAGCGCCTCATCGTCGAGTACGACGGGCGGCAGCACGCCGAGGACCCCACTCAGTACGCGATCGACATCCGACGACTGAACCGGCTGTCGGCGGCGGGGTGGACGGTCCTGCGCGTCGACGCCGAACTGCTGCGGCGCCCGGCCGTCGTGGTGGCACTCGTTCGCCGCGCCCTCGCGCGGGCGTGACCGGACGAATTGTGCGACGGAACTCTGCCGCGGCCGCGCATTCCGTCCTGTCGCGGGAGGAAGCCGAGGGAGCGGAGGGGAACGGAGGGGGCGGAGGGAGCGGAGGGCAACGGCGGGAGCGGAGGAGGGATCGGAGGGGGAGAGGCGCAGCGTGCGGGGGAGCCGGCAATACCCCCTGAACTGTAGGAATCACTGCACCCGGGGCCGCATTCCTGTGTGATCGGCGACTTGTACCGCGCGGCGAAGCCGCCGTTCGCGTTGGCATATGCTTGGAAATCGTGACCGACGCGCAAGGGACCCCCGAGATCGCGACGCTGCAGTACCCGGGCGGCACGGCCGAGTTCCCGATCCTGCCGGCGACGGCCGGCCGCTCGTCGATCGACATCTCGAAGCTCATGGGCACGACCGGGCTGACGACGCTCGACCAGGGCTTCGTCAACACCGCCTCGGTGCGCTCGGCGATCACGTTCATCGACGGGGACGCCGGGATCCTCCGCTACCGCGGCTACGACATCGCCGACCTCGCGGCGAACTCGACGTATCTCGAGGTGGCGTGGCTGCTCATCTACGGCGAGCTGCCGACGAAGGACCAACTCGCCGAGTTCGACGACAGGATCCGCCACCACACGCTCATCCATGAGGACCTCAAGCGCTTCTTCCAGGCGCTCCCGCACACCGCACACCCGATGTCGGTCCTCTCGAGCGCGGTCTCGGCGCTGTCGACGTACTACGAGGACGACCTCGATCCGCACGACCCGGAGAAGGTCGAGATCAATACGATCCGCCTCCTCGCGAAGCTCCCCGTGCTCGCCGCCTATTCGCACAAGAAGGCGATCGGCCAGGCGTTCCTCTACCCCGACAACTCGCTGCCCTTCGTCGAGAACTTCCTCAAGCTCAACTTCGGCAACCTCGCCGAGATCTACGAGATCAACCCCGTGCTCGTCCGGGCGCTCGACCGCCTGCTCATCCTCCACGAGGACCACGAGCAGAACGCGTCGACGAGCACCGTGCGCCTCGTCGGCTCGACCGACGCGAACATCTTCGCGAGCATCTCGGCCGGGATCAACGCGCTCTACGGGCCGCTCCACGGCGGCGCGAACGAGGCGGTCCTCAACATGCTCGCCCGCATCCGCGACTCCGGGGAGTCCGTCCAGAAGTTCGTCGAGCGGGTGAAGAACAAGGAGGACGGCATCAAGCTCATGGGCTTCGGCCACCGGGTCTACAAGAACTTCGACCCGCGCGCGAAGCTCGTCAAGGCCTCCGCCGACGAGGTGCTCGCCGACCTCGGCGTGAGCGACCCGCTCCTCGACATCGCGAAGGAGCTCGAGCAGGTCGCGCTCGCCGACGACTACTTCATCTCCCGCAAGCTCTACCCGAACGTCGACTTCTACACCGGCGTCATCTACAAGGCGATGGGCTTCCCGTCGCGGATGTTCACGGTGCTGTTCGCGATCGGGCGCCTGCCGGGCTGGATCGCGCACTGGCGCGAGCAGCTGAACGACCCGCACACGAAGATCGGCCGCCCGCAGCAGCTCTACACCGGCTACGACGCGCGCCCCTGGCCGACGCAGCGCGACTGAGCGCGGGGCGGCGGCCAGCCGGCCGGGGCATCCGACGCGCGAGCGGCACGGGTCAGACGTGCAGGGCGGCGTTGAGCCGGATGCCCTCGCCGGTGCGCGGGAGCGCCTCGACGGCGCCGGTCAGCGAGTTGCGACGGAACAGGATGCCGTCGACCCCGGAGAGCTCCGCGGCCTTGACCTCGCGGCGCTGCTCCCCCTCGACGACGACGACCTTCGTCCCCGCCGTGACGTAGAGCCCCGCCTCGACGACGCAGTCATCGCCGATCGAGATGCCGATGCCGGCGTTCGCGCCGAGCAGCGATCGGCGGCCGATCGAGACCCGGTGCGTGCCGCCGCCGGAGAGCGTGCCCATGATCGAGGCGCCGCCGCCGATGTCGGATCCGTCGCCGACGACGACGCCCTGGGAGATCCGGCCCTCGACCATCGAGGCGCCGAGCGTGCCCGCGTTCCAGTTGACGAAGCCCTCGTGCATGACCGTCGTGCCGGGCGCGAGGTGGGCGCCGAGACGGATGCGCGCGGTGTCGGCGATGCGGACGCGCTCGGGGACGACGTAGTCGGTGAGCCGCGGGAACTTGTCGAGGCTGTGCACCGCGATGCCGGCCCGCTGGAGCTCGACCCGCCGCAGTCGGGCGACCTCCGGGAGGATCGGACCCGCGTTCGTCCACGCGACGACCGGGAGGATCCTGAACACGCCGTCGAGGTTGATCGTGTTCGGCGCGACGAGGAGGTGGGAGAGCAGGTGGAGGCGGAGATAGACGTCGGGGGTCGACGCCGGCGGCGCGTCGAGGTCGTCGATGACGACGGTGCGGAACGCCACGGTCACGCCGCGGCGCGGGTCGGGGCCCTCTTGGCGCTCGAGCTCCGCGGGGGCGATGAGCGGGTCGACGCCGGCCGGGAGCGGCCCGAGCCGGGGCTCGGGGAACCACGCGTCGAGGACCGTGCCGTCATCCGCGGTCGTGACGAGTCCGTGCCCCCAGGCGCTGCGTTCGCTCACGGGTCAAGGGTATCGGCGTCGCTAGGCTGACGGGGTGCCCGCGATCGACCCGAGCCTGCCCGTCGAGGACCTCGCCGGGGCGCTCTGCGACATCCCCTCGGTCTCGGGCGACGAGGCGGCGATCGCCGACGGGATCGAGGCCGCCCTGCGCGGCTGCCCGCACCTGACCGTCGATCGCGACGGCGACGCGATCGTCGCGCGGACGACGCTCGGCCGGGGGCGCCGCGTCGCGATCGCCGGCCACATCGACACCGTCCCGATCCGGGACAACGTCCCCTCCCGCCGCGCGCTCGTCGACGGCGCCGACACGCTCATCGGCCGCGGGAGCGTCGACATGAAGGGCGGCGCCGCCGTCCAGCTGCGCCTCGCCGCGTCGCTCGCCGAGCCGGTCAGCGACGTGACGTGGATCTTCTACGACCACGAGGAGGTCGACGCCGCGCTCAACGGTCTCGGCCGGCTCGCCCGCAACCGCCCCGAGCTGCTCGCCGCGGACTTCGCCGTGCTCTGCGAGCCGACCGGCGGCCTCGTCGAGGGCGGCTGCAACGGCACCGCCCGGGTGCGGCTGCGGTTCCACGGGGTCCGCGCGCATTCAGCACGGCCCTGGACCGGGCGCAACGCGATCCACGCGGCCGCCCCCGCGCTCGCCGCGCTCGCCGCGTGGCGGCCCGAGGACGTCGAGGTCGACGGCCTCGTCTACCGGGAGTCGCTCAACGCCGTCGGCATCGCCGGCGGCGTCGCGACGAACGTCGTCCCCGACCTCGCCGAGATCACCGTCAACTACCGCTTCGCCCCGAGCCGCTCCGGGCAGGAGGCGATCGACCGCCTCCGCGCGCTCTTCCCCGACGCCGAGCTCGTCGTCGACGACCTCGCCGAGGGCGCGCGGCCCGGCCTCGACGCGCCGCTCGCCCGGGAGTTCCTCGCGGCCGTCGGCGGCGAGGCCCGGCCGAAGCTCGGCTGGACCGACGTCGCGCGGTTCAGCGCGCTCGGCATCCCCGCGGTGAACTACGGGCCCGGCGATCCGGCTCGGGCGCACACCGACGACGAGGCGGTGCCGGTCGAGCAGATCCGGGCCTGCGAACGAGGGCTCCGGGCGTGGCTGACGCGCTAGCCGCCCCCGCGGCGGCCGCGCCGTCCTGGCCCGACCGGCTCCCCGGCGTCCTGCGCCGCTGGTGGGTCCAGGTGCTCATCCTGTTCGTCGCGTCCCGCGTCGTCTCGACAGTCATGATGCTCGCGCAGGCCTCGATCCTGCTCCCCGCGGACGCCCCGCACGACCTCGTCTCGCTCTCGAACCTGTGGGACGCCGAGTGGTACCACATCGTCGCCGTCTACGGATACCCGGCGGAGCTCCCGCTCGACTACCGCGGCTACGTGCAGGGCAACCCCTGGGCGTTCCTGCCGCTCTACCCCTACGTCGTCACCGCGGTGTCGGTCGTCACCTGGCTTCCGTGGGAGGTCGCGGCGATCGTCGTCTCCGTCCTCGCCGGCGCCGGCACCGCGCTCCTCGCGTACCGGCTGTTCGCGACGCGATTCCCCGCGGCCGGCGCGCTCGCCGCCACGGGGATCCTCCTCGTCAACCCCGTCTCGCTCGTCACCCAGGTCGCCTATGCCGAGTCGCTGCAGCTCCTCCTGCTCACCGCAGCCCTCCTGCTCCTCGTGCGCCGCCGGTACTGGCTCATGCTCCCGTTCGTCGTGCTCGTCTCGTTCTCGCATCCGACGGGTCTCGCGATCGCGCTCGCGATGGCCGGCCACATCGCCCATCGCTGGTGGCGGCATCGCCGGGGCCTCGAGCGCTTCCCCGTCCCGGAGGCGGTCGCGGCGCTCGTCGTCGCCGCGGCCGGCATGCTCGCCGGCTTCGCCTGGTCGCTCATCGCGTGGGCCGCGACCGGGGTCCCCGGCGCATACACCGAGACCGAGTTCTCCTGGCGAGCGAGCTACATCGGACACGTCCCGTTCATCCCCTTCGCCCCGTGGATCCAGGGCGCGATCTGGTGGGGCGAGTTCGTCGGGCTGCCGCGCTGGGCCGGACCGTTCGTGCTGCTTGCGATCCTCGTCGCGGTGGCGGCGATCCTCCTGTCGCCGTGGATGCGCCGGATCGGCCCGGACCTGCGGATCTGGGTCGCGTCGTGGCTCGTCTACCTCCTCGCGGTGTTCTTCCCGCAGTCGAGCACGTGGCGGATGCTCCTGCCCGCCTACCCCGCGCTCGGCGCCTTCGCCGCGGCGCGATCGCGCTGGGTCGTGCCGGTCGTGCTCGCGCTCTGCCTCGTCGGCCAGTGGCTCTGGATCGGCGCATGCTGGATCCGGATCGACGGCGACTGGACGCCGCCGTGATCCGCTTCGCGCCCGTCGTATGACGACCCGATTTCCCCCATCACCGCGGCCTGCGGGATAATGGTTGGCACCGCAGACGAAAGGGGTGGCGTCATGGCCGCGATGAAGCCCAGGACCGGCGACGGCCCGATGGAGGCCGTGAAGGAAGGCCGTCTCATCATCGTCCGCGTCCCACTCGAGGGCGGCGGCCGGCTCGTCGTCTCGGTCAACGACGCCGAGGCGCAGGAGCTCTACGAGGTGCTCGGCGCCGTCGTGAACGCCTGAACGCGCTCGAGCGGACCCGAGCGCCGCAGCGTTCGCTCGTCGCTACGCCCGCTTGGTGATGAGCAGCAGCCCGTCGCCGACCGGCACGAGCGCGCTCACCACGCCCTCGGCGGCGCCGACGATCTCCGCGAGGTCGCGGAACCCCTGGGTCAGCTCGTCGCGCAGCGCCGGATTCGGCACCCGGCCGTGGAACAGCGCGCGCGGCACGATGACCGTCCCCCCGGGCCGGGTGATCCGCAGCGCGTGCTCGACGTACTCGAGGACCGAGCCCGGGTCGGCGTCGACGAGGCAGAGGTCGTAGCTCCCGTCGTTGATGCGGGGGAGGACCTCGGCGGCGCGACCGGCGATGAGCCGGGCGCGCGAGGCGGGGACCCCCGCGGCGGCGAGCGCCTCGCGGGCGAACTGCTGGTGCTCGACCTCGATGTCGATCGAGGTGAGCGTGGCCTCGGGCGCGCCGGTGAGCAGCCAGAGCGAGCTCACGCCGAGCCCGGTGCCGATCTCGATGATGCTCCTGGCGGCGCTCGCCGCCGCGATCTGCGCGACGAGGGCGCCGGTCGCGGGGGTGATCGGCTTGAGGCCCATCTCGAGGGAGTCCCGGCGGGCCTTCGCGATCTCGGGACGCTCGACGACGCGTTCCTCGATGTAGCGCTGCGAGGCGAACTCGTCCGGCATCGCACCTCCTCCAAGGGAGTGTACGGGGACCGCCCTCGCCAGCCCGGCTATCCTGACCGGGTGTCGTTCGGCCTGACATTCGACAAGCTCCTCCTCATCGGGGTGCTCGCGCTCATCCTCATCGGCCCGGATCGGCTCCCGGCCTATGCGAGGCGTCTCGGCGAGTGGGCCCGGCGGGCGCGCGACTTCGTCGGCGGGGCGCGGGAGCGCATGCGCGACGAGATGGGGCCGGAGTTCGACGACATCGACTGGAAGCAGCTCGATCC
>Ga0164243_10012295_pt1 | contig 12135 bp, 11 predicted proteins | sample OricompcompostOP_FD_108781 | JGI IMG/M metagenome (GOLD analysis project Ga0164243, IMG submission 108781) | Organic Plus compost microbial communities from Emeryville, California, USA - Original compost - Organic plus compost (OP) | ecosystem: Engineered > Solid waste > Mixed feedstock >...
CTTCCCCTCGGACTTCGAGGGCTTCGGGCTGCCCGCGGCGGAGGCGATCCGGCTCGGCATCCCCACGGTGATCTCGACCGACCCGGCCCTGGCCGAGGTGACCGGTGGTCACGCGGTGACGGCGACCGCGACGACCCCGGCCGCGCTCGCCGAGGCGTTCAGCGCGGCGCTGGACCTGACGCCGGAGCAGCTCGCGGCCGGCCGCGCCTTCGCGGAGCGCTTCACCTGGCGGCGTACCGCCGAGGTGATCCGGTCCGGTCTGTCCGGATCGCGGCGGAGCCGACCTCGGACCTGACGCGCGATTCCCTACCCTTGCCCTGACCCCCAGCCTCGGAGGACCCGATGTCCGTATGCCCGGCCTGCGCCGGTTCCCGCGTCCGCACCGGTCCGGCGTCCAGCGCCACGGGTCGCCGGATCACGTCGTGCCGCGACTGCGGCGTGCACTACTGGGCCGACCACGAGGCGGCCGAGCGGCAGGAGGCGATCGCCTCGCAGGCCGAGCTCACCGCCGAGGGCTACAGCGACTGGGTCGACATCAAGCGCGAGCAGGCCGGGCCGGAGGCCTGGCGGGAGGCGATCGCCTGGATCCGCCGCGCCCTCCCCGAGCGCGACAGCGCGCGGCGTCCGGTGATCTACGACGTGGGCGCCGGCGACGGGCACTTCCTCAGCCTGGCGCGCGACGAGGGCGGGTTCGACGTCACCGGCAACGAGATCGCCAAGGGTGCGGTGGAGCTGGCCAAGCAGCGCTACGACGTCGACCTCGACCACGGCGTCCTGGAGGACCTCGGCCACGTCGAGGACGCGGACGCCGCGACGCTGTGGTGCGTGCTCGCGCACGTGCCGGACGGCGACCGGCTGCTCACCGAGGTGCGCACCCTGTTGCGACCCGGCGGCGTGCTCTTCCTGCAGACGCCGCACTGGACGGCGGCCGACGGCGCGGCGCTGGCGGTCAAGCACCTCAGCGGGGGCCGGGTCAGCAAGGTGCCCGACCGGCGGATCGCCCAGCACCACTGGATCCTGCACACCCGCCGCAGCATCACCGCCCAGCTGGAACGGCTCGGCTTCGTGGACGTGGTCGCCGAGCCGAAGCTGCGCTACACCCTCACCTCGCGCGCCTACTTCGCGTCGATGAACCCGCCGGCGTGGACGATCGGCCCCGCGTCCTGGCTGCTCGACCGGGCCGTCGCCAGCGGCCTGGCCCCGCGCATCGTGCTCGACGTGCGGGCCCGCAAGGGCTGAGCTCGGAGCCACCGAGCTGAGCGGTCTCAGCGGCGGATCGCCAGCGGGTCGAGATACTCCACCGCGGCCGGTACGCCGGATCGCAGGCGCCGCAGGTCGACGGCGACCATGTGCTCCACCACGGTGTCGAAGTCGACGCGCGCACGCCAGCCGAGCGCGCGGGCGGCGGGCTCGGGGTCGGCGATGAGCGTCGAGGGGTCGGAGGGCCGCAGCAGCGCGGGGTCCTGCTCGACGCGGGGGCCCGGCTCGCCCAGCCCGGCGGCGGCGAACGCGCGGTCGAGGAGGTCGGCCAGCGTGTGCACCCGGCCGGTGCCGAGCGGGAGGTCGAGCGGCTCGTCGTGCCCGAGCTGGAGCCGCATCGCCTCGACGTACTCGCCGGCGAAACCCCAGTCGCGGCGCACGTCGAGGTTGCCCAGTCGGATGGTGGCGCGCCGGCCGAGCGCGATCTCGGCGGCGCCGAGGGTGATCTTGCGGGTGACGAACTGCGGCGAGCGCAGCGGGCTCTCGTGGTTGTGCAGCACGCCGCAGACCGCGAACAGCCCGTGCTCGGCCCGCGCCCGGCGCACGATCTGGTCCGCCTCGGCCTTGGCGCGCGCATAGGGGCTGTCCGCCGCGGTGCCCTGGGTCTCGGCGGAGGAGGCCTGGAAGAGACGGGTGTCGCGCCCGCGCTCGGCGCGCAGCCGGAGGATCGCCGCGACGAGGTGCTCCACCGGCGCCGCGTTGGTCGCGGCCGCTCGCTCCGGCTCCGCCCAGCTGCGTCCGACCGAGCTGAGCGCCGCCAGGTTGTAGACCTCGTCCGGCTCCGTGGCGAGGACCAGCGCTTCGAGCGCGGCGCCGTCGCGGACGTCGAGCGGGTGCAGCTCGACGCCGTCGAGGTAGACGCGGCGGGGGTCGCCGGCGGCGAAGCCCGGCGCCACCGTGCCCACGACCCGCACGCCGGCGGCGCGGAGCGAGCGCGCGAGGTAGATGCCGTCCTGCCCCGCGACGCCGGTGACGAGGGCGGTTCGCACCCGGTCACTGTAGCGACCCGCGGGACCGGGACTTCGTCCCGACGTCACGGGCGGTCGCGGAAACGACGGACGAGGGCGTGACGCTCGCGCCAGCGCCTCGTTGGTTAAAAGACGCTGGGGGGCGGATCACGATCGATGAGGGAGTGCGCATGAACTCGGGCCCAGTGGATGTTCTCGTCGCGGGCGGAGGCGGCTTCATCGGAGGCCATCTCGTCGCGGACCTCCTCGCTCAGGGCAAGACGGTCCGGTCCGTGGACGTCAAGCCGCTCGACGAGTGGTACCAGGTGCATCCGGACGCGCAGAACGTCGTTGCCGACCTGTCGCTGCTCGAGCACGCCGAGAGCGCGACGAAGGGGGCTCGCGAGGTCTACATGCTCGCCGCCGACATGGGCGGCATGGGCTTCATCGAGAACAACAAGGCGCTGTGCATGCTGACGGTGCTCACCAGCACCCACATGCTGCAGGCGGCGAAGAAGTACGACGTCGAGCGCTACTTCTACTCCTCGTCCGCGTGCGTCTACGCCGCGGACAAGCAGACCGATCCGTCGGTGACGGCGCTGAAGGAGTCCGACGCCTACCCGGCGATGCCGGAGGACGGCTACGGCTGGGAGAAGCTCTTCAGCGAGCGGATGGCGCGGCACTTCCGTGAGGACTTCGGTCTCGCCACGCGGGTGGCCCGCTACCACAACGTCTACGGGCCCGAGGGCACCTGGACCGGCGGTCGCGAGAAGGCGCCCGCCGCCGTGTGCCGCAAGATCGCCGAGGCCGTCATCTCCGGCCGGCACGAGCTGGAGATCTGGGGCGACGGCGAGCAGACCCGGTCGTTCATGTACATCGACGACTGCGTCAAGGGATCGCAGATGATCCTGGCCAGCGACCACGTGGAGCCGATCAACCTCGGCTCCGCCGAGCTGGTCACCATCAACCAGCTCTACTCGATCGTCGAGGAGATCGCCGGCATCAAGTGCGAGCGGAAGTACGACCTGTCCGCGCCGCAGGGGGTGCGTGGGCGCAACTCGGACAACACCCTCATCAACGAGGTGTTCGGCTGGGAGCCGTCGATCAGCCTGGCGGACGGGCTCGCGAAGACCTACGCCTGGGTGTACGACCAGGTCAAGCGCGCACAGGGCTGAGCGGGTCGGGACACGGTGCGGATCCTCGTCCACGACCACAGCGGTCACCCCTTCCAGGCCGAGCTCAGCCGTGAGCTGGCCCGGCGCGGCCACGACGTCACCCACTCCTACGTCGAGGGCTACGTCTCGGGGAAGGGGCGCCTGGCCGCGGCGCCCGGCGAGTCGATCACCTTCGAGGCGATCGGCGGGGCGAAGAAGGTCGACAACCAGCGCATGGCGCAGCGTCTCGTGCGGGAGGTGCGCCGCGGCTTCGAGCTCGTCCGGCACGTCCGCCGGGTGCGCCCCGACGTCGTGATGCTCTCCAACGTGCAGATCCCCACGCTGGTGATCTTCGCGTTCGTGATGGCGGCCCTGCGGCGGCCATGGGTGCTGTGGCACCAGGACGTGTACGCCGTCGCGGTGCGGTCGTTCACCGGCAGCAAGCTGCCGCGCCGCTTCGCGTTCGTGGCCTGGGCCTTCGAGGTCGCGGAGCGCTGGTGCTCGCGGCGGGCCGCGGCGATCGTGGTGATCGCGCCGTCCTTCGTGCCGGTCCACGAGCGGTGGGGGACGGCCGACAAGGTCACCGTGATCCCCAACTGGGCGCCGCTGGACGAGATCGTGCCGACCGAGCGCAAGAACGACTGGGCGATCGAGCACGAGCTCGACGACGTCGCGACCCTCGTCTACTCCGGCACGCTCGGACTCAAGCACAACCCCGCGCTCCTGGTCCGCCTCGCCCACGCCGTCCGGGAGAGGGGTGCGCCGGTGCGGCTGGTGGTCGTCAACGAGGGGCCCGCGGTCGAGGTGCTGCGCGACGAGGCGCGCCGGCTCGACGTACCGGTCACCCTGCTGCCCTTCCAGCCCTACGAGCGGCTGCCGGAGGTGCTGGGCAGCGGTGACGTGCTGGTGGTCCTGCTGGAGCAGGAGGCCGGCGCGTTCTCGGTGCCGTCGAAGACCCTGTCCTACCTGTGCGCGGGGCGGCCCGTGCTCGGGCTGATGCCGGGCGAGAACCTCGCCGCGGCGCTCGTGAACCGTGCCGGCGGGCTCGTCCTGCCGCCGGCGGACGACTCGCTCGCCGAGGCGGCGAGCTGGGTGTGCGGTCTGCTCGGGGACCTCGAGCGACGCACCGAGCTCGGGATCGCCGCGCGCGACCTCGCCGAGCAGGAGTTCGCGCTCGAGGGGTGCGCGACGCGCTTCGAGCGACTTCTCGGCGACGTCGCGACGACCGATCGGAAACCCCTCGCAAATTCTTCGTGAGACACGTATCTCATCGGCCGGTGCGTCGTTGAGAGGTTCGCGGGACCGCCTCACCCGCGATTTCGGGGACACATTCCAGGTGGAGGTTACGGGTGAAGAAGCGGACGTTCGACGTCGTCGTCATCTGCTTGGCCGCCGTGGTGTGGGTGCCTGTCATGGCTCTCGCCGCGCTCGCCGTGCTGGTGCTGTCCGGTCGACCGATCTTCTACACGTCGCGGCGCTGGGTCGGCCCCGGCACGGCGATCGAGATGGTGAAGCTGCGGGTGATGGTGCCCGACGCCAACAAGGTGGTCGCGCCGGTGGAGGCGGGCCGCTTCCTCAACACCCCGCCCGACTCGCCCCTCTACACGCCCGTCGGCCGGGTGCTGGACCGGCTGGGGCTCAACGAGATCCCGCAGTTCATCCACGTCCTGCGCGGTGACATGAGCATCGTCGGGGCTCGCCCGCTCACCGACGTGGTCCGCGACGCGCTCACCGAGCAGCACGGCGACATCGACTCCCGCTGGGTGACCCCGGCCGGTCTGACCGGTCTCCCCCAGCTGATCGGCCGGCACAGCATCGACGACCAGCAGCGGCTGGCGCTGGAGTCGGCGTACTCCCTGCGCACCGCGACCGCGCCCAGCGTCCGGCTGGACTTCATGATCCTGCTCCACACCGTGCTCATCACCTTCGGCCTGCGCAAGCCGATGAGCTTCGAGCAGGCGCTGCGGTTGGCCGAGCCCCGGCGCCGCCGCCGGCTGAGCGCCCCGGAGCTGGCGGCCCAGCGCTACGCCGCACCCGCCGCCGAGGCCGACGTCGCCTGACGCTCGAGCGCAGGCTCTCTCACCGCATCCTGATGGCGAGGTGGCCGAAGTAGTGCCACGCGGAGGCGAGCACGTCGTACTCGCGCATGTAGGCCGAGCAGTAGTTGTCGAGCGCCTGGAACTCGTTGAGCACCGACGAGAACTCGTCGAAGATCACGATCGTGCCCGGCACGAGCAGTGCGTCGAGCCGGGTCAGGACGTAGAGCGCGGAGGAGTAGAGGTCGGAGTCGACGTGGACGACGAGCTGCTCCTGCGGCTCGTACTTCTCCAGGAAGGTGTCGACGGTCTGCTGGAACCAGCCCGGCACGAACGACACCCGGTCGTCGTCGATGTCCGGCAGCGCGCCGTTGACGTCGAAGTGGGACTTGACCATCTGGCCGTCGAAGCGCTTCCAGTCCTCCGGCAGCCCCTCGAAGGAGTCGAAGCCGAAGAAGCGCGACTCCGGGTGCCGGTTGAGCTGCGACCAGTGCCGGATCGACTCGCCCTGGAAGACGCCGAACTCCAGGTAGTCGATCGGTCGGTCGCCGATCAGCTGCGCGTGGACGTGGTCGTACATCTCGGTGCGCTCGGCGAACGCCGGCGTGCCGGCCGGCACGTGCTCGCGGCGCCAGGTCTCGATCTTGGGCAGGTTGACCAGCGTGTCCAGCCGGCGGCTGTCGACGCCCACCTTCGCGATCGCGACCTTGGACTTGATGCGGAAGCCGGCCAGGGCGCTCTGGAGGGAACGTGCCACGGGGTTCTCCTGTCGATGGGGGGAGTCGGGGAGGTGGTCAGCGGTCGCGGACGACCAGGACGTCGCACTGCAGCAGGCGTCCGTTGGGGTCGGAGAATCCGGTCTCCAGGCTCTGCAGGCGGTAGCCGCTCTCGCGGAGCACGGCCACGGTCTGCTCGGCGAGCTGCTGGCCCTCGTAGAGCTCGACGAAGGAGACCTCGAGCTGCAGGCCGTCGAAGCGACCGATGAGGTCACCGGCTCCGGCCATCACCTCGGCCTCGTAGCCCTGGGTGTCGATCTTGAGCAGCGTCCGCGCGGGGTCCACGGCGAACCTCTCGACGAGGTCGCGCACGGTCGTCACCTCGACCCGCTCGACCGCGACGTACGCCGAGTCGGGCGCGCCGTCGAGGTGGGCCTGGGTCATGCCGAGGATCGAGGAGGAGTAGGAGTTGGCGGCGACGTTGATGTCGGTCTCGCCGCGCTCCCGGCCGACCGCGGCGTTGACGGTGTGCCAGTGCGGGTCCTTGCCCGCGCGCCGGGTCAGCTCGGCGTACGCACCGGAGAGCGGCTCGCAGCTGACGATCCGGCCGGCGTAGCCCGAGCGCCGCAGCCCGAGGGCGTACTGGCCGACGTTGGCGCCGACGTCGAGCACGGTGTCGATCCCGCGCGTCTCGAGGGTCCGGGCGACCTGCCGGGTGAACACGCCCTTGCTGACGTCGAGGTCGAGGCGGTGCAGACCGCCGCGGATGGCGAGCTTCGCGCGCTCGCGCAGCCGGTTCTTCAGGCTCTGGTCGGGGCCGTTGCTCATGGGGTGCTCTCCGTCGTGGGGATGGCGGTGGCAGGGGTCGTGCCGGCCGGGCCGGCGGCGAGGGTGCGCTCCGGCGTGGTCTCCGGGCGGTCACGGTCGCGCTCGTGGCGCATGTTCATCGCCAGCAGGATCGCGGGGGCCATCGGCACCCACAGGGTGCGGTCCTCGAGCGCGGGGACGGTGGGCGTGATCGCGATGAACGCCCAGACCAGGTAGGCGATGCGCCGGTTCGGGTGGTTGCCGATGATCGGTCGGGCGAGCGTGAAGAGCACCATCAGGTAGCCGAGCAGGCCGAGCACGCCGATGCTCACGGCCACGCCGAGCACGACGTTGTGCACGTAGATCGCCTCGGCGAACCCGTTGCCGAGGATCGGGTGCTGGAGGAACAGGTCGATCCCGAACTCCTGGGCGTTGAGCCGGGCCTGGTCGGCGACGATGGCGTCGCCGGTGCCCGCGAGCCGGCTCAGCGCCGAGGTGTCGCCGGAGGAGTCGATGAGCAGCGGCAGGGAGAACACGCCGATCGCGAGCAGGAGGGCGAGCAGGAAGCCCTTGACCGCGGACCGCTCGACGAAGGGCACCATGACGATCAGGCCGGCCACGACGGCCGCCGCCGCGCGGCTGCCGCTGGTGACGACCGAGAGCACCGCGGCGCCCGCACACGCCGCGACGACCAGGCGGTACCACAGCGCCTCGCTGCGCCGCCACAGGTACATCACCGCGGCGAACGCCATCACGCCCGCCTCGCCGAAGGCGTTCGGGTGGTGGGTCAGGCCGACCGCCCGGCCGGCGATCGACTCGCCGATCGGCGAGTAGGCGGTGCTCAGCGTGTGGCCGGCGACGTAGCTCCACAGCAGCAGGTCGACGATGCGCCAGCCCGGCGACCACATCGCGAGCAGCCCGACCAACCCGACGAGCACGATCATCCACTGGACGAACTGGAAGGCGCTGACCGCCGGCGCGGGCGAGAAGACCGTCGACAGCGTGCCCGTGGTGAGCACGAGCAGGACCCCGAGGACGTATCCCAGCGGGAGTCGCACGGGGCGTCCGATGAGCGTGGGCAGGAGGAGCAGGACGCCGATCCCGAACAGCAGGTCGGTCGGCGTGATGGGCATGTCCGGGCTCGGCGCCACGCCCTTGTACATCGGCGCGGTGCCGAAGGCCGCCATCATCACCAGCAGCGCGATCCGGTCCCGGCCCAGCAGAGCCAGGGCCGCGACGAACGCGGCGACTCCGGTGGCCGCGGCCGCGAAGAGCGGGCCACGGGAGGCGACCGCCGCGAGAGCGACGGCGAGGAGCGCCACGAAGAGGGTGACCGCCCGGCGCTCGACCACCCCGGTGCTGCCGTCGCTGCGAACCGTCGTCGGCGCTCGCGCGGTGGTCTGGTCGGGCACTGGTCTCCTCGTCGGGGTCGCTGTCGTCGTACCGACAACGGCGCAACGGAGTCTAGGCGACGCTCAGGATCAGCCGCCCGCGAAAGGCGGCAGGAACTCCACGGTCTCCCCCGGCCGGACGACGACCTGCGCGGGGTCGCCCGAGGACACCGGCCGATCGCCGACGAGCACCGAGCACACGGCGACGACGTCGCCCAGCCGTGAGCCGTGGCGGTCGACGACCTCGGCGCGCAGGTCGGCCAGGCTGACCGGGCCCGGCACGGTCACCTCGTCCTCGCCGACGCCCGCCGCAGCGCGGGCCGCTGCCCAGTACCGGACTCGGATGACCTGCGTCTCACTCACCTCGACGACCCTTCCCCGTTCGGCGCGTACCTGGGTATCGTCCCCCATCAGGAAACTGGCCGGGGCCCAGCGTCGCGTTTCGGTCTCGACTCGGCGTCGCCCGCGCGCGGCCCATGCCGGTCAGGAGGCCAGATGAGCGCCCTTCTTCTACTGACAAGCGCCCTGCAGCCCTCCGCCGAGGTGCTGCCCGGACTGGCACTCCTCGGCCACCAGGTCCGCATCCTCCCGGCGGAGGGCAGCGCCCTCCTCGACGCCCCGGAGGCCGACCTGATCCTCGTCGACGGCCGCCAGGACCTCGCCGGCGCCCGTGACCTGTGCCGGCTGATCCGCACCACGGGCGCCGACGTCCCGGTTCTGCTCGTGGTCACCGAGGGCGGGCTCGCGGTCGTGCGCCACGACTGGGGCATGGACGACGTCGTGCTGCACACCAGCGGTCCCGCCGAGATCGAGGCGCGCATCCGGCTGGCCGTCGGCCGGCTCGCCGCCGCCCGCGACGCCGCCGACCCCGAAGCGCACCTGATCCGCTCCGGCGAGGTCGTGGTCGACGAGGCGAGCTACACCGCTCGCGTCGGCGGGCGCTCCCTCGACCTGACCTTCAAGGAGTTCGAGCTCCTCAAGTTCCTCGCCCAGCACCCCGGGCGGGTCTTCAGCCGCCAGCAGCTGCTCCAGGAGGTCTGGGGCTACGACTACTTCGGAGGCACCCGCACCGTCGACGTCCACGTCCGGCGGCTCCGCGCCAAGCTCGGCCCCGAGAACGAGACGCTCATCGGTACGGTGCGCAACGTCGGCTACCGGTTCGTGCTGCCCAAGCGCGCGGCCGACGACGAGCCCGCGAGCAGCCGGGTCACCGCCGAGGGGTGAGCCGGGTCGCCGGCCGGCGCGGCCGCGGCCGGTCGCGCACGATAGCGTCGAGCGGGTGATCTCGGACGACAGCCAGCTGCACGGTGACGCCGCCCTCGACGCCATCGACCGGGTGCGTGCCGCGTGCCGCGAGCACGACGGCGCCGACCCGCTCGACGAGGCCGCCGTGCTGCGGCTGAAGAACCACGGGCTGGCGGGCGTCGGCGCGTGGGTGAGCGAGAACGGGTTCGCGCTGCGCCGCGGGCACGAGCTCGATGTTGCGGTGGCGCCGTCGGCACGCGGCCGGGGCCTCGGCGCCCGGCTCGCGCAGGCGGCCTGCGCGGAGCCGGGGCGGCTGACCGCCTGGTCCCACGGCGACCACCCGGCCGCCGCCGCCCTCGCCCGCCGGCTCGACTTCGAGCGGACCCGCGAGCTGTGGGTGATGCGCCGGCCCTCCGCCGTACCGCTGCCGCCGGTGGAGCCGCCGGAGGGGGTGCGCATCCGCGACTTCGGCGCGGGCGACGCCGAGGCGCTGCTCGAGGTCAACGCCGCCGCCTTCGCCCACCACCCCGAGCAGGGCGGGCTCGACGCTGCCGGCCTCGCCGAGCGGATGGCCGAGCCCTGGTTCGACCCCGCGGGCCTGCTCCTCGCCGTCGCCGACAACGAATCCGGCGGCAAGTCCGGCGGCGACCTCCTCGGCTTCCACTGGACCAAGCAGCACGACGCGACGCTCGGGGAGGTGTACGTCGTCGGCGTCTCCCCCGCCGCCCAGGGGCGCGGACTCGGCCGCGTGCTCACCGTCGCCGGCCTGCACCACCTGGCCGCCCGCGGCGTCGCCGAGGTGCTGCTCTACGTGGAGTCCGACAACACCCCGGCGCGCCGGCTCTACGAGGACCTCGGCTTCCGGCACGCCGCCGCCGACACGCACGTGCAGTACTCCCGCGCCTGAGGCCCGCGGAAGTTGGGCGTAACTGTTCTGGGGATGAGTAGATTTACCCATCATGAGCTCTGTCACCGACGGCGAGCCGGGTCCCGAGGGCTCCCGGCTCGCCGGTGCGCGTCCCGGACGCGGACGGAGACGGAGGCTCCCGTGGCGCCGCCACGACGATGACCTGCCCGTCGTCGGCGACCTCGACCCGGACGACGTCGAGGAGCTGCTGCGGCGCAGCAACACCTCCGTGCCCCGCGACGACGAGGAGCCGGACGCTCCCGCCTCGGACGACGCGGAGCCGCGCGACGACGATGCGACCGACCCGATCGCCGACGGTGCGCAGGACGACGGGTCCCAGGACGGGCTCCAGGACGGGTCCCAGGACGGGCCGGGTGGCGAGCCCGGCGAGGTCGACTGGACCGCGATGGTGCAGCCGGCGACCGTCGACGACCGCGGTGACGCGGAGCAGACCGGAGCCGACCGGTTCGGTCCCGGGCCGGCTGCGCCGTGGGCCGCCGACTCCCCCGCGCCCGCCGACGACCCGCTGACCGCAGAGGTCTGGCCCGGTCCCGACGAGGCGTCGTCGGCCGAGGACGCCTCGGCGGCGCCGCGGGTCGAGCCGCTCGCCGAGCAGGAGCTCCCGACGCTGCGGGTCACCGACGAGGAGGCCGGCCAGCGCGTCATCGCCGCCGCCGTCGACGCCGGCTTCGCCGAGCCGACGCCGGTCCCTGCTCCGCGCGGTCTGGCCCGGCTGCGCCGGCGGCCCGGCGCCAGCGCGGCGCCGAAGTCCCAGGCGCGCCCCCTGTCCGAGGCGGTCGAGCCCCCGATGCTCGAGGAGCCGATCCCGGACATCGACCGGACCGACGACGTGCCGCGCCGTCCCGAGGAGGTGCTGGCCCACGCCCGCGCCGAGATCGAGGCCGAGCTGGTCGCCCCGGCCGCGGAGCGGAGTCCCGGCGCGCCGGAGTCGACGCCGGACAACGCCGAGGTCGTCGCCGCGCTCGCCGCGCGCCTGCGCCGCGACGCCGAGCTCGCCGCCGCCGAGCAGGCCGCCGAGCGGCTGGCCGCCGAGGAGGCGGCGCGGCTGGCGATCGAGGCCCGCGCCGAGGCCGACCGGCTCGCGAACGCCGCCGCGGCGCGTCGGGAGGAGGCCGAGCGGCACGCCATCGAGCAGGCCCAGCGGGCCGCCGAGGCCCACGCTGCGCGGGAGGCCGCGGAGGCACGTGCGCGGGTGATGGCGGAGGCCGCCGCGGTCAGCGCCGCGGAGCACGCCGAGTTCGCCCGGCGGATGCTCGAGGAGCGCGAGGCCGCCGAGCGGACGTCCGCGGAGATCGCCCAGGCCCGGGCCCTCGCCGAGGAGGCGGCCCGGCAGCAGGCGGCGCTCGCGCAGGATGCCCACCGCGCCGCGGAGGCTGCCGAGCAGCGCGCCCGCCTGCTGGCCGAGCAGGCCGCCGCGAGCGCCGAGGAGCACGGTGCGCTGGCCCGCCAGGCGGTCGAGGAGCGCGCGGTGGCCGAGCAGGCCGCAGCCGAGCACGCCCGGCTCGCCGAGGAGGCGCAGCAGGCGCGGCGCGCGGCCGAGCAGGCCGCGCTCGAGCAGGCCGAGCTGGCCCGGCTCGCGCTGGAGACGGCGGAGGCCGCGGAGCGTCGCGCGGAGGAGGCTGCGGCGCGCGCCGAGGCGCAGGTCGCCGCC
>Ga0164243_10012296_pt1 | contig 12135 bp, 10 predicted proteins | sample OricompcompostOP_FD_108781 | JGI IMG/M metagenome (GOLD analysis project Ga0164243, IMG submission 108781) | Organic Plus compost microbial communities from Emeryville, California, USA - Original compost - Organic plus compost (OP) | ecosystem: Engineered > Solid waste > Mixed feedstock >...
CCACACCGATCTCTTCGTCGACGGCCGGTGGGTCCCCGCCGCCTCCGGCGACCGGTTCGAGGTCGTCAACCCGGCCACCGAGGAGGTCCTCGCGCGTGTCGCCGACGCCGACGCCTCCGACGCACGGCGCGCCATCGAGGTCGCGGCGGCGCACCAGGCGGAGTGGGCGGCGACCTCGCCGCGCAGCCGAAGCGAGATCCTCTATCGCGCGTACCAGCTCATCGTCGAACGCACCGACGAGATCGCCGCGGTGATGACCGCGGAGATGGGCAAGCCGCTGGCAGAGGCCAGGGGCGAGGTCGCCTACGGCGCCGAGTTCTTCCGCTGGTTCGCCGAGGAGGCCGTCCGCATCGGCGGCGACCACACCACCACCGGTGACGGCGGTCATCGCATCGTGGTGAGCCGTCAGCCGGTCGGTCCGTGCATCCTCATCACCCCGTGGAACTTCCCGCTGGCGATGGGCACCCGCAAGATCGGTCCCGCGATCGCGGCGGGTTGCACGATGGTGCTCAAGCCCGCCGAGCTGACGCCGCTCACCACCCTGCTGCTCGCCGACATCCTCGTCGAGGCGGGGCTGCCCGCCGGCGTCCTCAACGTCGTCACCACCTCGAACCCGTCCGCGGTGGTCACCGAGTGGATGGAGAGCGGACTGGCCCGCAAGATCAGCTTCACCGGGTCGACCGAGGTCGGGAAGATCCTGCTGCGCCAGGCCGCCGGCACCGTCATGCGGACCTCGATGGAACTCGGCGGGAATGCCCCGTTCATCGTGTGCGCCGACGCCGACATCCCTCGCGCCGTCGACGGTCTCATGCTCGCGAAGATGCGCAACATCGGCCAGGCCTGCACCGCGGCCAACCGGGTCTTCGTGCACCGCAGCGTGATCGACGAGTTCACCGAGGCGTTCACCGCGAAGATGGCGGCGCTGAAGGTCGGCGACGGCGCCGCCGAGGGCACCCAGGTCGGCCCGCTCGTCGAACCGAAGGCGGTCGAGAAGGTCGCCTCGCTCGTCGACGACGCCGTGGCGAAGGGCGCGAGGGTCGCCTGCGGCGGACGGGCGCTCGACGGACCGGGATACTTCTATCCGCCCACCGTACTCACCGGAGTCGGCCTCGACGCCGATCTGGTGCGCACCGAGATCTTCGGCCCGGTCGCGGCGATCATCCCCTTCGGCGACGCCGGGCGCCCCGACGACCCCGCCGCCGACGACGAGGTCATCGCCCTCGCCAACGACACCCGGTGGGGCCTGGTCGCATACCTGTTCAGCCAGGACGTCGATCGCTGCGCCCGCCTGTCGGCCGCGCTCGAAGCCGGTATGGTCGGGGTCAACACCGGGATCGTGTCGAACCCGGCAGCTCCGTTCGGCGGGGTCAAGGAGTCCGGCCTCGGCCGTGAGGGCGGCCGTGTGGGCATCGAGGAGTTCCTCGACATGAAGTACACGGCGACCCCGATCCGACGCTGAGGCTCGGGCCGGCGCGCCCCGGCGTCGAGCACCGTCGTGAAGACACCGCGACCTCGAACCGCAGCCCATCAGAACACCGACGCCGACGACCCCTGATCCCGGTGAGGAGCAGCCCATGTATCTCGGTACCCAGCTGTTCACCGACAGCGAATACGAACAGCGCCTGACGCGGGTCCGTGAGCGCATGGACCGTCAGGGGTTGTCGGCAATCATCGTCACCGACCCGGCGAACATCTTCTACCTCATCGGCTACAACGCCTGGTCGTTCTACACCCCGCAGCTGCTGTTCGTGCCCATCGAGGGCGAGATGGTCTTCTACGCCCGCGAGATGGACGCCCATGGCGCCCATCGCACCACCTGGTTGCCCGACGAGCAGATCGTCGGATATCCCGAGAGCTACGTGCACCGCCCGCACGTCCATCCCTTCGACTGGGTGGCCTGGTCCCTTCGGCAGCGCCACCTCATCGCGCCGGCGTCGCGCAACGGCTCCGTCGGACTCGAGATGGACTCGCACTTCTTCTCGCCCAAGGCCTATCGCGCGCTGTTCAACGCGATCCCGGAGTGGAAGCTCGTCGACTGCTTCGAACTGGTCAACTGGGTGCGGTCGGTGAAGTCCGACGCCGAGGTCGAGCTGATGCGTCACGCCGGCGAGGTGTGCACCGAGGCCATGCGCGCGGCGATCGACACCATCGACGTCGGTGTGCGCCAATGTGATGCGGCCGCAGCGATCTCGCAGGCGCAGATCACCGGTACGCCGGACTACGGCGGCGACTATCCGGCGATCGTGCCGATGATGCCGACGGGCGCGGCCGCCGACACCCCTCATCTGACCTGGCACCAGGGCACTTTCGTCGAGGACGAGGCGGTCGTCATCGAGCTCACCGGCGCCCACAACCGTTATCACTGTCCGCTCGCACGCACCGTGTCGCTGGGTATCCCGCACAAGGACCTCGACTACGTGGCCAAGGCGACGGCCGAGGGCCTCGAGAACGTCCTCGAGGCGATCCGCCCCGGGGTGGCCACCCGGGAACTCGCCTCCACGTGGAACTGGACACTGGCCAAGTACGGTCTCGAAAAGCCCTCGCGCCTGGGCTATTCCATCGGCATCGGCTATCCGCCGGACTGGGGCGAGCGCACCATCAGCATCCGCAGCGAGGACGAGACCGTCCTCGAGACCAACATGACCTTCCACATCGTCTGCGGGATGTGGATGGACAACTACGGATTCGAACTCTCGGAGTCGGTGCGGGTGAGCCCCACCGGCGTCGAGTGCTTCACCTCCTTCCCGAGGGAACTGATCCAGAAATGACCATCACCCGAACCGACTGATCCGACGACGGCCCGAGTTGCACGGAGCACCGGCGACGCGCCCCGGGCCTGGAGAGATGAGGTGCACGACATGACGACTGCAGCCGAGACCGCACGCGACGTGCGCAACAGTGCCCCGACTCTTCCGCTCGCGGGTCGTGCCAAAGACCTGGTCGGCTCGATGATCGACTCGTCGACCTCGCTGCTGGCCGCCCAGTCCCACGACATCGTGCGCTTCGCGATGGGCTCCCCGGCCGACGAGGCGGTTCCCGCCGACGAGTTCCGCCAGATCGCCGGCGAGATCCTCGACAACACCTCCTTCACCTACGGCGCCACCGAGGGCGAACCGCGCCTGCTCCAGCTTCTGGTCGACTACCTGGCCACCACCCCGGACCCCTCGTCGCACGATCGGCTGGTCATCACCACCGGCGGGATGCAGGGTCTCGACCTGGCGTGCAAGCTCTTCGTCGACCCCGGCGACCTCGTCGTCGTCGAATCCCCCACCTACACCAACGGCAGCGCGACCGCGCTCTCCTACGGCGCACAGCTCCTCGAGGTCCCCGTCGACGACGAGGGCATGCAGGTCGATCAGCTCGAGGACCTCGTCGCGCGCACCCGCCAGACGCCGAAGGCGATCTACACCATCCCGACCTTCCAGAACCCTTCCGGCGTGACGCTGTCGGAGGAACGGCGCCGCGAACTGCTGCGCCTCGCGCACACCTGGGGCGCGATGGTCGTCGACGACGATCCCTACGGGCTGCTGCGGTTCGCCGGCACCGACATCCCCACCTTCCAGACCCTCAGCCCGGGCGATCCGCTCGTCTTCTCGGTGCGGACGTTCTCCAAGATCCTGGCGCCGGGCTGGCGCGTGGGCTGGGTCGACGCCGATCCCTCCCTTCGGCAGCTGCTCATCAACGGCAAGCAGGCCATGGACACCTGCACCAACGTCCCCAACCAACACATCGTCGCCGAGTACATCGCCCGCGGCGGCCTGGAGGACCACCTCGCCGGCATCCGCACGCTCTACCGCGAGCGCAAGGACGCGATGCTCGACGCCATCGCACGCCATCTCGGCGACCGGGTCACCACCACCGATCCCGAGGGCGGCTTCTTCCTGTGGGTGACGCTGCAGGAGGAGTTCGCCGAGATCGACGCCCGCGAGCTCTTCGAGGTCGCGCTCGCCGACGGCGTCGCGTTCATCCCCGGGCCGGCCCTCTCACCGGGCGGCCGCTTCCGCAACTCGATGCGCCTGTGCTTCGCCTCGAGCACCCCGGACCGGATCGACGAAGGCGTTCGACGCCTCACCTCGAGTCTTGAGAAGATGGCACGGTGAGCGATGCATCGGAACCCGACCTGAGCCGAGCCGAGCGGGGCGTTCTCGATCTGATCGACGAGACCGCGATCGTCGCGTTGACGACCGCGCTGGTCGAGGCGCCGAGCGAGAATCCCGGCGGCACCGAGGCAGCCGCCGTCGACGTGCTGGAGAAGGCATGTCTGTCCCTCGGTCTGGCCGTCGAAACCCACGAGGTCGCGCCCGCGCGGCCCAACCTGGTCGCGACCCTGCCCGCCGGTGGCGGACCCGGGCTCATGTTCCTCGGGCATTCCGACGTCGTGCCCGCGGGCCCCAACTGGACCGGCGATCCGTATCGGGTCCGCAACCACGACGGCCTGCTCATCGGGCGCGGCACCACCGACATGAAGGGCGGACTCGCCTCGGTCGTCGCCGCGATGAGCGCTCTCTCGCGGGCCGGTGACTTCGGCGTCGAGCTGTCCGGGCCGGTTCGGCTGGTCTGCACGGTCGACGAGGAGGAACACGGCATCGGGGTGCGCGATCACGTGTCCCGGCCCGCCGATCACGAGTTCCTGGGCTGCGTGGTGGCGGAGCCGACGAACATGCAGGTGGTGCGCGGCTGCCGCGGGGCGTCGTACATCGAGATCGACGTGACCGGCCGGGCCGCGCACTCCGGCCGTCCCGCCGACGGCCGGTCGGCCATCAACGCGGCCGCGGCGATCGTCGAGATCATCCGCGCCGATCAGGAGCGCCTGGCCGGGTCCGCCGACGACCTGCTCGGGTACGGCACCTGGAACGTCGGGACCATCGCCGGCGGCCAGGGGATCTCGGTGGTCGCCCCGAACTGCTCCCTCGGGATCGACCGCCGTCTCATGCCCGACGAGGATCCGCACGCCATCGCCGAACAGTTGCGGACGACGATCCGGGACAAGCAGATCGACACCGACGGGATCACCGTCGACGTCCGCGTGACGATGGAGATGCCCGGCTTCGCCACCGCCGCCGACCATCCGCTCGTCACCACCGCGGTCGGCGCGGTCACCGATGCCGGTGCCGCCACCTCGGTCGGCGGTTGGAGTGCTGCGTGCGACGGCGGTTTCGTCAGCCGCGACCTCGGCATCCCGTCGATCGTGCTGGGGCCGGGCAACATCAACACCGAGGCCCATCAGCCCGACGAGTCGGTCGCCGTCGCCGATCTGGTCACGGCGGCAAAGGCGTACGCGCTCGCCGGGCTGAGGATGCTGGGCCGGTCCTAGCCGTTCGGTCCTAGGCCTTCGTCTCCGCCAGCCGCTTCTGCAGCTCGCGGAAGTCGTTCTCCTTGCTGGGGATCTCGGTGCCCCGGATCGAGCATCCCGCGGTCTCCTTCAGGAACAGCAGGGCGACCATGCCGATCGCACAGGCGCCCATCATGTAGGCGGCCGGGAAGAGGCTCCAGCCGGTTCCCTCCACCACGGCGTCGTTGACCAGCGGGGCGGTGCCGCCGAAGGCCGCGGTCGCGACGTTGTAGGAGATCGCGAAGCCTGCGTAGCGGACCTGGGTCGGGAACATCGCCGGGAAGGTCGCCGAGATGGTGGCCAGCTGCGGGATGTACAACGCCCCGAGGATCACGAAGGCGACGATGGCCCAGGCGAATCCTTGTCCCATCAACCAGTAGAGCGGGATCGCGAGCACGAAGAGCCCGACGAGCGAACCCCACCACATCGGCTTGCGCCCGGTCGAATCCGACCACCACCCGAAGAACGGGATCAGAGCCATCATCGCAAGCTGCCCGATCAGGTTCACCACGCTGGCCGACGACTCGGTGAGCCCGATCGTGTTCTGCAGGTAGGTCGGCTGATACGCCAGCAGCGTGTAGTTCGCGACGTTGAGCGCGATCACCATGCCGAACATGATCAGGATCGGCTGCCAGTAGTGCAGCATCAGGTCCTTGAAGCGCGTCCACGGGGTGCCGGTGATCTCGTCTTCCTGCTCGAGTTCCTGGAACACCGGCGTGTCGTCCATCTGCGACCGCAGGTACAGGCCGATGAGGCCGAGCGGCAGGGCGAACAGGAACGGGATTCGCCAACCCCACTGGTCCATCTGCGAATCCGACAGTCCGAGTTGGAGGAACAGCACGAACGCGGTGCCGGCGCAGAAGCCGCCGAGGGTTCCGAACTCGAGGAAGGAGCCGTACTTGCCGCGCTTGTTGTCGGGTGCGTACTCGGCCATGAATGTTGCGGCGCCGCCGTATTCGCCGCCGGTGGAGAAGCCCTGGACGACGCGGAGCAGGATCAGCAGGATCGGCGCCCAGATGCCGATCGACGCGTGCGTCGGCAGGAGGCCGATGAGTGCGGTGGCCCCGGAGATCAGCAGGATCGTCATCGCCAACACGGACTTGCGGCCGATGCGGTCGCCGATCGGGCCCCACACCATGCCGCCGAGGGGCCGGAGGACGAAGGAGACGGCGAAACCGAGCATGGTGCCGATGGTTCCGTAGTCTCCGGGGAAGAACGCCTGGGTCAGATAGACCGACGCGGCGGCGTAGACGCCGTAGTCGAACCATTCGGTGGCGTTGCCGATGGCCGAGGCCCCGATGGCCTTGTGGAGGAGCTTTCTGCCTTCCGGCGATTCTGGATCTGGTGCGAGCTCGTCAAACGTGTCTACCGGTTTCGTATCGCTCATCTGCGCTTCCTGGGTTCGTCGGGCCGCCAGCGGGCCCGAGAGGTCGACGCGACCCTGGACAATGCGTGCGACGGCGGACCCCGCTCACGGTGGCGGCTCCTTCACCACCGCGAACATGAAGCGCTCGAGGCTGTTTCAGCTCCCGGCGGCTGCGAGGTCTCCGGCTTCGGGCCCGTCACCGATCAATCTGCGCAGCCCATCGGCCATGTGCGCGATCATCAGCTCGTCCGCCCTGCCGGCGTCCCCCGCAGCGATGGCGTCCACCAACGCCTGGTGTTCGTCGATTCGTTCCTTTCCCGAGGAATAAGTTCCCCGCATGGCTCGCAGGCACATTCGCGTCTCCACGAGTATGGTCTCGTGCAGGCGCGAAAGCCGTTGGCTTTCGGCATGTTCCACCAGGGTTTGATGGAATCTCATGTCGGCTTCGGCCATTCCCACGCTGTTCGGCTCGTCGATGAACTCGCGCATGGCCTCCACGGCCTCTCCGAGGGCGTCGACGGCGGCGGGATCGCCGTGCGCGATCACCTGCTCGACGGCGGCGCGTTCGACCGCCGTGCGTGCGACGTACATGTCGCGGATGTCGTCCTCCTCCATCGACACCACGAACAGACCGCGGTTGCGATGACTCACCAGCAGGCCCTCTGCCGTGAGTCGTTGCATGGCCTCACGCAGAGGCCCGCGACTCACCCCCAGGTCCGCGGCGAGGCCGGACTCGGTCAACTGCGACCCGGGCGGGAAGTCTCCGTTCGCGATTGCATCGTGCAACTTACGCGCGATGATCGCCGGTGTCGACTCCTGCACCAGCGGCGTGAGGACGCGACGACGTGTGGTACCGGCGCGTTTCCGCTGGCCGGACGCGTTGCGGCGACGTCCCGGTTCCTCTGCGCCCGGGGTCTGCCCATCCACCTTCGTCGTCACCGTCTACCTCTTTCTCACCGCTGAAGGCGCGCGTAGGTGAGCGTCTCGCCCCTCGCGCCGCCCATCCAGACGTCGTTGCAGGCAGCAGCAAAGTCTTCCAGACCATCGGTGATGGTCGCGAACACGTTGCCGGGAACCCACCCCACGTCGCCGTTGACCAGCAGATTGTTCCTTCCGTAGAACACTGCCAGATCGACGAGCAGGCGATGCTCGGCCGGTGCGGCGGAAGGGTCATACCCATATGCCGGGTTGTCCAAAACCCCGTCGAACGTGAAATAGCAGAGGTCGCCGGGGATCGGGGTGATCGTGGTGTTCTCCGGCCCCGGTTCGGCGGGCGCGAACGCCGGGAGTAGGGTGTAGACCTCGTTGCGGGCGAACTTGCCGTGGAACACCTGCCCGCCGAGCGGGAGGGCGTCCCACACCGCCTGCGCGGTGCGCGGGGCCTCGGCGTCGAGCAGGCGCGCGACCGCGGTCACGCCTCGCTTCTCCAGCGTCACGGTGATGAAGCGACCCTCGGTCATGCCCTGTCTCCCAACGTGGCGAATCCGGCGGCGGCCTCATAGGCCGCGGCCACCCGGAGGACGACGGCGTCCCGGTGCCGCGCGCCGACGAACTGCACACCCGTCGGCAGGCCGTCGACGAGTCCGCTGGGCACGGTGATCGCCGGTTGTCCGGTGAGGTTGAACGGGTAGGTGTAGGGCGTCCACGACGTCCAGTCCGGCGACGCCGAGCCCTCGGGCACGGTACGGCCGGCCTCGAACGCGACGGTGGGCATCGCCGGGGTCACCAGGATGTCGAACTCCCGGTGGAACAGGCCCATCTGGGTGCCCATCTCCATCCGCAACGCGGTGGCGCCGACGAAGTCGCTCGCCGTGAAGCCCCGGTGGCGTTCCAGCGCCTCCAGCAGCAGCGGGTCCACCTTGTCCTCGGCGCCGTCGCCGAGTGCACGCACCACGACGTCGGCGCCGGCGAACCAGATCACGTGATAGGCCCACACCGGATCGTCCCAGCCGAGATCGACCTTCTCGACGGTGGCGCCGAGTTGCTCGAGCACCGAGACCGCGCGGTCGGTGTTCGCCTGCACGCCGGCGCTGTTGGTCCCGAAGCCGAGATCCGTGCTGTACCCGATACGCAGACCGGACAGGTCATGGACGTCCGCGATGGCCTCGACCGCGGTCTGCGCGGGCGGCGGCAGCGCCGACCAGTCACGGGGATCAGGGCCGCTCAGCACGTCGAGGAGCACGGCGCAGTCGGCGACGGTGCGGGTCATCGGCCCCACGTGCGCGACCGGGGCGAACGGACTCGGCGGATACATCGGGACGCGACCGAGTGTCGGCTTGAGCCCGACGATGCCGCAGTAGGCCGCGGGTATCCGGATGGAACCGCCGCCGTCGGTGCCGACCGACAGGGGCCCGAGCCCCGCCGCGACGGCCGCCGCGCTGCCCCCGCTCGACCCGCCCGACGTCCGCTCGGTGTTCCAGGGATTGCGGGTCACGCCGGTCCGCGGGCTGTCTGTGACGCCCTTCCAGCCGAACTCGGGGGTGGTGACCTTGCCGAGCAGCACCGCCCCGGCCTCGCGCAGTCGCGCGACGGCCGGCGCGTCGGTGTCCCACTCCATCTGATCGGGTCGGATCATCAGCGAGCCGCGCAGCGTCGGCCACCCCTTGGTGAGCAGCAGATCCTTGATGCTGACCGGCACCCCGTCGAGTGGCCCGAGGGGCGCACCCGCTCGGAATCGCTCCCCCGACTCCCGCGCCTGTGCGATCGTGGTGTCCCGGTCCAGCAGGCAGAACGCGTTGATCGACGGGTCGACCTCGTCGATGGCGTCGAGCAGCTCGGCGGCCACCGTCTCCGGCGTGAGCTCACCGCTCCGGTAGGCGTCGGCCAACTCCGTCGCACTGAGCCGGCGGGCCGTGTCGGACATGTACCCCCTCGATTGGGTTGGTAGATTGTTGACAATCTACCTTGGAGGTGTTCGGGTGACAACCACCGTCGCGATGCTCTACCCGGGCCACGCCGCCGAAGACGACTACTCGCTCATCGAGTCCGCGGTCTCGACCTCCGCGGTCGGCATCCGCTTGCCGGTGGTGATCACCGATGTCGACTCCGACGACCACACGGTGGAGGCCATGGCGGCGGTCGGTGAACCGGACCGTCTCGCCGACGGCGTGCGCAGGGCCGGGCACCACGATCCCGCCGCCGTCATGTGGGCCTGCACCAGTGGGAGTTTCGTCTACGGATACCACGGCGCCCGCCGGCAGGCAGACGGCGTGGCCGCCCTGTCCGGGGTCCCCACCTCGTCGACGTCACTGGCCTTCGTCGACGCGTGCCTGAGCCTGGGTGTCACGAGCGTCGCAATCGCGGCCACCTACCCCGAACCCCTGGCATCCCGGTTCATCGGGTTTCTCGCCGACGGTGGCGTCCACGTGGTCTCGTTGCGCGCCAACGACATCGAGACCGCCACCGAGGCCGGCGCCCTCGACGGCGACGGACTGTTCGGGATGATCCATGCGGCCGATCACCCCGACGCACAGGCGATCCTGGTCCCCGACACCGCGCTGCACACCGCCACCTGGATCACCGGCCTGGAACAGGAGGTCGGCAAACCCGTCCTCACCGCCAACCAGGTCACCGCCTGGCAGGGCCTGCGGCTGGCGGGTCTGTCACCGACGACACCCGACCTGGGGGTGCTGTTCCGGCAGCGACGCTCTTCGACGAACCGGTAAGCGTTCCGCGCAACGTTCAGTCCAGGACCGCCTTGGCGACCGTGATGCACGTGGTGATCCACTCCCGGTCGCCCATGGCCAGTCCACGAGATGCGTTCTGCGCGTCCACGATCGACCAGTGCGCGTTGAGGGTCATCCGCACCACGACCCAGTCGCGGGCACGGTCGGGATCGAGCCCGGCCGCGTCGACGATGAGGTGAAACCGACGACGGATCACGGCACGGAGATCCCTGCCTCCGCCCGGCGGGGGATCCAGCCGATTCCAGAGCATGGGCGCAGGCTCATAGTGCGGATCCCCCGACACCGGGCTCGGATCGATGACCACCCAGGCCCTCTCGCCTCCGGACCGGTCGACGAGGACGTTCTCGTGGTGCAGGTCGCCGTGCACGATCACCCCCACGCTCCCCTCGTCGGTGACGAGGTCCCGCCCGAGCGAGAGCGCCTGCTCGACAAAGCGTCTCGGCACCGGCGCGTCGCGCGGCATGCGCGACAGCCCGTCGAGCCAACGCCCGAGACGCGTGCTGAGCGTCGTCATCCGTCCGGGCGCCGGGATGTGCAGGGTCCGGTACAGATCCGCGACCGTCGAGCACGCCGTGTCGTCGTCGACGGTGGTGAGGTCTCGGCGTTCGAGGCGCTCGAGCAGCAGGGCGCGCCGTCGAGGGTCGGCGCGCAGCATCCGCACCGCACCCCGGCCGGCCCAGTGCTGCAGCGCAAGGGCTTCCTGCGCACCGTCGTCGTCGCCGTCGAAGGCGACCTTGAGGACCGCGGCACGTCCGTCACCGCCGACGACCGGCACCACCAGCGACTCGAAGCCGTGCCAGAGCTCATCCCCGTCGCGGCGGAGATCCCACTCGTCGAGGAGCGCCGACGCGGTGGAGGGCAACCGGCGCAGCCATTCCGACCAGGCCGGGCCGAGCGAGACCTGCGACGCCAGCCCCGGCGGGATGTCGGAATGGGTGATCATCGGCCGATGCGCCGGGCAGGACCCGCCGACCGCGACCACCGCATCCGCTACTCCCCGGCCGTGATCGCGATGCCGATCGTGCCGTCGGAGCCGCGCCGAATCCTGCTGAGAAAGGTCAGGACGCGGGCCTGGATTCCGTACTTCTCGATGAGCTTCTTGCGGACGTGCTCGGTACCCGCCGAGTCGAGGACGGCGGCCGTACCGGACACGGGCTCGCCGGAGAGGTTGCCGCCGCGCACGTCGCACGCCTGGACGACGACCTTCGGATTCCGCTTGATCCGCTTGACCTTCCACGACTCGGTCTCGGTCCACACGAGCAACCGATCTCCGTCCAGAACCGCCCACACCGGCGAGGAGACGGGCGTGCCGTCCTTGCGGTAGGTCGTCAGTTGCACGTACTTCGCGGTGCCCGCCTCACCGAAGGGCGTCGAGTTCGCAGGGGTCATGCCGCAATGCTACGGGCGAACAGGGATTGGGCGAACAACGACTGGGCATGGCACGGCGCCCACTCGGCGGGGCCGGCGCCGAGCACACCCGCGTCCCACAGCGTCGCCCAGGCGGTCACCTGGTTGGCCGACAGGATCGGCTTGCCGAGCTCGGCCTCGAGGTCGCCGAGGATGTCGTAGGTCCAGAGGTTGGTGCAGGAGACGAAGATCGCCTCTGCGTCGGGGTGGTCGGCCGCACGGATGAGGTCTGCCGTCACGGCGTACGGGATGGTCCAGATCTCGTGGTCACGGCCGAGCCCCGCCTGGGCGGCGACGGTCCGGCCGGACTCGGCGAGGAAGTCGCACAGCAGCCCGGTGAGCGC
>Ga0164243_10012298_pt1 | contig 12134 bp, 14 predicted proteins | sample OricompcompostOP_FD_108781 | JGI IMG/M metagenome (GOLD analysis project Ga0164243, IMG submission 108781) | Organic Plus compost microbial communities from Emeryville, California, USA - Original compost - Organic plus compost (OP) | ecosystem: Engineered > Solid waste > Mixed feedstock >...
TATCAAAAATTTGCCAAGAGTAAGTCACTGGCCGCGGATGTTGTAGATCTATCAGAAGGCGCCAAGGATGCTAGCTTGGTGACAAGGGTAAAGGCACCGCTCTTCTTTGGTTCCATGGCGGTGGCTACACATTGATGGCGAATGCAGGTCATTTACAGCTGGGCTAGGACTTGATTCAGAGCACACGGGAAAAGGGCCAGGACCTGAGTTGCTTTTATCGTTAATAGAGTAAGTGTTTATTAGTCGCTTTTTTATTTATTAGAGTTGCTGAAGTCTACTGATACTTGGATACTCGAACGTGTTTAGTCAGTTTTGGGGGAGGGTGTTCAGCTGTTGAGTGCAATATACATCAGGATCTCCAGCGTTAATGCTTCCAGTAGATTATCATAACTCAAGGCTGTGTTTCCCTAAAGAACAGATAAGTCATATCATAACACAAAGATACACGCAAAGGGAAAACTGTGCAAACCATAAAACTATGCAGTCCAATTCACTTGCAGGTTCCCGGCTGATATAGAAATTCCTCCGCCTTCCAAATATACTACCTCTTGATGCTGTATCAATCACCCCATACACCCCTTAAAAGCCCCCACTAAAAGCACCTATCCCAGGATTAACATACGCCCTCCTAACAGTAGTCTGTATGACCCTCCCCTGCTCATCCACGTGATAAAACTTGCCCTCCCTCTTAGGGAGATGCTCCACCGCTTTCACCGCCGGCGGCTTGAAAATCGCCTTGAGCTTTCCGAGCATCGATTCCGGGTCCCGAGGGGGCTTCTTCGCCGGCATTTTGTCGACTACCGTTTCCTCGTAGTAGAAGTAGTCGGCCTCGGTTGATCTGGGGATCTCGGGGACAGGGTTGCCATCCTCATCGACAATGCAGTTAAGGGTGGTGGTCTCGGAGAAGGCGATAGAGTTGGACATTTTAGACGATGATGGAGGATGTGAAAGGGAATGTAGGCGATCACGGAGTTGAATAAGGCAGCGGCCGCTGCCGCGTTTATATATCCAAAGTCAAAATCGTAAGATTTTCGCCCTGTGATGCACCACCACCACAAGCTGTTGGAATCACTCTTTGGTAGTGTTACATCTTCACACCTGGAGGAGTGGCGAAGCGAAGGATGCGGCAGTGCAAGTGCAACTATTATTTGGCGGCTAATTTGTCTCGACGTGTGACCATGATCAATTCAATCATGAGAACCGGAAAAGGTTTAGCGTCATGCCCTTGTGAGGCGTGGTCTTCTTCGACATTGTCGGATACAAAAAACATCCGCACCCAAGCTGTCAAGATATTAGGAGCTCACGTAAAACTGTTAAATGACGTAGTATATTCCGGTGATAGGCAGCAAAGGAGGCGTCAGAGGTTGAAGGGATCAAAGGAGCCGAAGGTGGGATGGGAGAAGAGGTTTGGAGTAGAAGTGGGAGGGAAGATGAGAGAGAACGACCTATTTATGGTCCCCTTTACGCTCGCGCTAACCGAAGACGATACGCGGCACCTTGGGTGGTGGGGAGCCTTGGGCACATAAACAATCTCCTTCCCATGCCCCCCATCCCCCATGGAAGGTCTTCAAAATGAGAAATATAGCGATACTATTGTTTTGGCCCTCCGTATCTTATTTAGATTAATACCGCTAATAAATAATAAAAAGACTATCTTGGCCTTAATAAGTATAACGGAAGCTCAAGTTCTCTTTATCAGTAAGGTCATTCGAGATAGCGTCAAGACCAGCATTAACCTTGCTCCTCTCAGAATCCACCTTGCCGTGCTTTTGGTCTCGGTACTTATTCTCTACAGCACAGAGAGCAGAATAAAAAATGCCGGTCGCCATCATTATTGCGAACCCACACAGCATTGCCCCAATACCGAGTCCGTAGTGAGGTTTCTGGCTTTCAAGGAAGAATTGAGGACCGATAATATTCCCAAGAGCTGTCGTACAACTGTTAGCAGTCATATCTAGTAAATAATAGGTCTTAGGGCGAGGGGACGGTACCGTAGAAAACCGCCGCGGAGACTGAGACGAAGCTTTTCTTCGTCATTCCCGCAACATTGGATGACTGAAGACTTAATGCCATTACCCAAGAAACATTGTAGAAGCCCATCAAGTAGACACCGGCGAGAGACGCGTCCCGACTGGCCGTAGGGTCTAACGTCTTCACCATGATGGCACCACCCATGGCAATACCGCTAGAAAGGACCCAGAAGAAACACCTCATGTTGGGCAGCCAGGCGTTATGGCGGTCATCGACGCCTGGGCAACCATAGCAACGGCGGCCTGGGGTGTGGCCATCAAGACAGTTTTCGGTCGCGAGAAGCCGTAGCCTGAAATGATGAGGGGGTTAAAGTTGGTGATTCCGGCATTGGTGACGGATTGGGCAATAAAAAAGACTGCGAGACACCAATACTTGACATCTCTGAGTGCTTCCCAAATTTGCCCCCATCGAAGTGCCTTGGAGATAGTTAGCTCTTAAGAAGTTGAAGGAGAGAAAAAAAAAAGATGAACTTCTGCAAGGGTCTACATCAACTTACTGAGCTCCCCTGTGTTGCGGTTTGGTTCGATGCGAGGCGAAGAATAGCAACTGATTTGAGATCGTCGTTGAGGAACCATGCTTTGGAGGGTGATTCCGGCAGAGCAAAAAACACCAAGGCGCCCACTAGCAGCGTAAATGCTCCGTAGATGATAAAAATATACTGCATCGCTTTAGCTTTCACGACTGAAAAGCCTTCAGATATAAAGACGGTAGAACGACGTTTTCACCTTCCATGTGGGCAGATTTCCGTCAATGCGCCCAATCGCGTAGCTCAAAATTCCTCCAAAGACTCCGGCAAACGTATTGGCCCAGAAGGCAGTCCGCAGGGGCTGCTCCTCACGACGATACCAGGTTGAGTTGACCAAAATGAGGCAAGGGAGCATGCAAGCTTCGAAAGCTCCAAGAAGAAAGCGGATGACAGCCAGGCCCGCGAAATTGTGACAGACAGCTAGTAAGCCGACCGACACCCCCCATGCCATAAGACAAGCTCCCATATACCTCCCGGCTGGAAGCTTGTAGATGATCCACAAGTTGGGGAACTCCATGAAGAGGTAGCCAAAATAAAAGATACTACCCAGCCAGCTGTATTCTTGATTTTTGAGGTTCGTATCGTCCTTGAGGCCGTAAACTGCCGCGTACGCCAATGCATTCTGTATCCCGGTCGTCAGCGTGGGCTCATCTGAGGGGAGATGGGAAATGGGAAATTGCGTAAAAATACTGACTGACCTTGTCGAGGAAAGCAAGCGTCATGGAGATAGTGATTAGAGGCATCACAACTAGATCAGTCCTGATACGGACCAGCCTGCACTTTGCAGGACTAGGGATATTAGTTTCGCCATCTGAGGTTTCTGCTATGTCAAGAGACTTTTTGACTTCAAGTTCAGAGGCCATATCAAATGAAACGATGGTGAAGCAGGTAATGTATAATATTATCGCGATGTTGGCTCTTTCGAAATGGAGGTGAGGTCCTGTTAGAAAGCCGTGGGAGCGGCCATCTTATAGCCATGAGCCATCTCGAAGCCTCATTGCTCTTCCGATACAAGTATTGATGTGCTCATGGTAAAGAATGACTGGAAAGGGAACATCGAGACGGTTCGACATTGCGGTCGAGTCGAGGAGCGCCAGACGTCGGCGCGATACTCGCTTCTAATTGGACAGCACCAAAATGAGCGACTGAACGTCGGGATTACGCCATACAAAGCTCTATAAGACCCCTGATTCTAGCACTGATTAGGGGGAGACGGTAGTACCAAGAGAGGCGTGATAGGCTAGTCCCGGCTCAGAAAACAGAAAGTCATGGGCAGGCGCCGACCAGACGATTGCAGGTTCTTCTAAATCTTGTCGGATGTCGTGCTTATCCAGTACCTGACAACCACCTCATCCTGACATAAATCGGGATCTTCGTCGGTCCGACGCGCAAGTGAGCACACGAACCTCGGAAGTCGGCCGGTGCCTCGTCGTATTTGTAGCTCTCTTAGAAAAATATCACCTTCAGGGTTGCTATGTCTACTCATAAATATTTCTACCATTTGTCTCCTCATACAGTCTGTACTTGACAAACTAAATTTTATAGTAACCCTTATCGAGCTTCCCCCTTCCCTTATCCAGAATGTCCGTTTCTGACAACATTAACTACTATGGTCACGGGAGCATCTCCTGTGTCGAAACCCATACTGTCGGGATGCCCTGTCGTATCATCACCAGGGGCTATCCATCGCTCTCGGGGACTCTTCTACAGCAAAAGTCACAGGCGGCAGAGAAATACGATCATATCCGCAGATGCATCTTCCTAGAACCCCGAGGACATTCCGACATGTTCGGGGCCGTCCTCCGACCCCATACCGAGTTCACTGAGACCGGGGAAGCGCACATGGGAGTTTTATACATCCATAGTGGAGGATACAGCCAAATGTGTGGTCACGCTACCATTGCCGTGAGTCGCGTCCTCGTGGATACGCATGCGCCCGAGGTCTTTCCGCGAAGGCATCTTGTCAAGTATGACCCGTCCACACAGACTTGCCGGATCGTTCTGCATACACTGGCCGGTCTTGTTGAAGCTACCGTGCCTACCACATCCAACGGCCAACGCTCAGATCCCACGCGTCCTGTCACTTTCGTTGCCGTCCCCGCCTACGCCGTTGCTACCAGCCTCAATGTCACTATTCCGCCGGAATGCAGATGGCCTGAACTGGGCAGCCGCACAAGCGTGAAGGTATCTCTCTCGTATTGTAGCGCGTTTAGCTGCCAGACCCAATTGCACGAGCTGGGCTTCCCGGCCGAGACTTTCCGAGGCGGCCCTATTCCGCTGGGTGACTTAAAGTATGCTGCTCATCAGCTCAAAAAGGCTCTTGGTGAGCCGGCCTACCAAGAATACTTCAGACACCCTTTATCATCTACCCCTTCCGTCTGCTTCGGCGTCATGATCGCCGAAAAAGGACTCGGACATTGCCCCAAACACTCCAAAGGAGCAGAAACAGGTCTTTACATATTCGACGACGGAGTGATCGATCGGTCCCCTACCGGCAGTGTTGCAGCAGCAAGGAATGCAGTTGCGTTTGCAAAGGGCGAACTTGGCCCTGGAGAATCCTGGACTTATCAAAGTCTCTTCTCAAACAGCCTCGGGAAGAAAGAGGGCTTCAACGCCAAAATATTGTGTGGCGAAGGGAGGAGGGAACTTGAGGATGGAGGGAGCGCTGCAGGCCCGGTTTTAGTCGAGGTTCAGGGTTTTGCGTATTACACTGGGTTCCATACGTTCGTTGTGGAGGGTGATGATCCACTTGGGCAGGATGGGTTTATCATGGGGCAGTATGGCCTAGAGAGCATAGTGCAAAGGGTCATCCCTCCATGAGGGTTTATTAGATCGTCCAGACAGGATGTATTTTATCCTCGACCAGAAGGAGACGCAGAATTCGGACAGTATTTACATGCGTAAAGTATATATAATGCCAGCATACAAAAAAAATATATTAAACTCGCTCGCCACATCATACGAAACTTTGAAGGTCTAGTTCCTCGGCCAAAGTCAACAAGTCATTGCTTGATACGGCAAAAGAATCCTGTAAGTCAAGACTCCACCCTGCCATATCTTCAGTAGCTCGATACGACAGCACATCAACCGGGCCATGAGCGTGGATCTGATCCACAACTCCAGACGAACTAATCAAACCAACTTGCTCATTAGGCCGAGAGCACGCGGCAGTGTCTTCATTTGTATTAGCGTGTGAGTATGCATTGAAGACCTTCTCTAGCCTTTGTAGTTCCATTTTCCGAATCCTCGCTCCGTGGTTGCCCATAGCTATCATCTTATTAAGTATCAAATAGGCCACTGGGAGATATAGCCGGTTGTGCACCCAAGTTGGAACGACCGAAGCAATTACGTGGAGGAGGAAGGCGGAAGAGAAAGCCTCCTCAAGTTGGAAAGGGATGAAGCAATCTCGGGCGGCAACCTTGTTAGTGCTCTGCAGCGAGTAGAGGCGAAAAAAGAAAACATACCAAGCTGATCGTTATCACCCAGGTCCTTGAGAGTTCCTAGGATATTCGATGCAGACTCTACGCAAGTCTGTAAGAGGGAACTGACCGGTCCGGCCGGCACGATCTCGTCTCCACTGTTGCCTTGCGCAAGTCGCTTCTGCAAAACGCACATGACAAGAGGTCTCGTGGTGAGAACGATGCACTGCGCAGAGTAAGCATTGAACATAGAGGATAGTTATTAAGTTGACACAACACCTACGTGATGATAGGACAAAAGCAACCGTGTTGCGATTTTCGAGAATTTAATAGCCGCACCATGGATGTTGGACTGCAGAAACGTATTTAGGTCTCTTGATACGTCGGCGATCCGATGTAACGTAGCTTGAGTCTTCTTCAAAAAGGCACCGCTGACTTGGGAGTCGACCCCATACACGCCTGTAAATATTCGTTGTCATTAAATAATCACATCAAAGAGAGAAGAAGAACACAGTAAACTGAGCCGACTGACCCGCTAGGATTTCGGCAGTTAGACGAGATAAGCGAATGTTCAGCGTCATCGCGCAAGCCCAGAAGGCATCGTCTGTCTCGGAAGGAAGCTTTGCTGTGATATCCTCGTCACGTATAGAAATAGGAGCCCCAACCAAAGTAGCAAAGTGTCGATCTAGGATGTACGTAGCCCAGAACATGACGTTGCAACGTCTCGAGTGTTGGTCGCCGACCTCGGTTGGAGACGCGTGCCTATGGATGCCTTCCACTGTGCACATGCGCAGAGCTTGACCAATCTGCCAGATAGAATCATAGGTTAACAGCCTTGTGTTAGAGGGGGCAAAAAGGATTATACAAGAAGGTATGATTCACCGTCTGGAATGCCTCAAGTCTTAGATCCAATGACTGTAGGTAGAGTCCCGCGAGACATAGCGTCTCCATCGCTAGTATTGAGTTTTTGTTAACACGAAAGAAGATGGGAATCAACGACAAAGCCCGCGATGCATATTGCGTCCCTGAAACAGTTGATGCGCCTTCCTTGTTGACAATGGCTTCACCGAAAGCCAAGACCAACAAGAACTGGGCGTACCAGAGTCTTGAGCGCTTTGCCTCGGCCGCTGGGTCGCGGTAGAATTCATGGACTCGCGTAAAGAAGACTTCGTCATCGATTATAGGTGATAGTATCCCCAGATTATACTTAACCGTGTGTGCAAGGAACGTGGCGTAGTCCTGGCCTGGCAGGTCATCGACAAAAGGTTGCTTGTCGAGTCCGAGAGGACTCCAGTTGAGGTCGAACCGACAAAGAGTCCACGGATCGGGCGGGATACTCTGCTCGAGTAAATACTCAGAAACCAAGGAAAGAACCCGTCGACAAAACGACCAAGACGATGTTGGTCCTAAAAACCCTGTGCAAAAAAAAAAGAAGAAAAAAATATATAAGCCATCTTAGTTGGTGTGATGAAGGGATAGATGAGGATAAAATGCCTTACAATGTTTGCCATCTGATCCAACGGCAAAAGTCTCGTCATTGACTATGAGGGGATTTTGGGTGAATTCTGCTTGGGAGGAATCTAGCTCGGAAACCGGATCGCCGCCGCTGTTCGACTGAGAAGGGGAAGTTGCTGGGAATAATCAATCAGCTCCAAATCCCCGAGGTGGTGTCACAGAGAATACTAACAAGGAAGTCCAGCAGTTGCACCTTGAGCCCGGACCTTGCTGTGGGCTCGAATCCGGGGCTCGACTGAGCTGTTATGGCTATCGCTCGTTTCTTCGGGGCAATAAGAACCAGATTCGGATCGTGGGGCACCGGTCCGATGCATGCGCACCTGCCCCACGGTCTCACGCGCCTTGTCCTCCAGTGATCGGAGGTAGCTGCGGCTTGAGATTAGCAAGTAGTGGAATTACCCCGTCACTCCATTGCATCTCAACTCTTGCATACCTTCGCGTGACCGAAACGCGACTTTGTGCCGCTTGAAAGTCGCATGTCTCCTTCTTCCGTTGGCAACGAGTACATGGTAACGTACCAGAGCAACGGACTTTCATGTCCCGGCAGCGAGTGCATCTGTGTCCACCGTCAACTCAGGTCTTCCTAATTTCTGGAGCAGAGCACCGCTCTCACGCTTTCTGGCATCTTCTTATCCTAACTTGAACATTTTCCGCCGCCCGCGACATTGTAATGTTTTGAATCTCAGAAAGGAGTGATAGGGTTTAGTGCTGATACCAAGTTCGGACCGAGATTCTGCGGGTACAGCCGGTTTTTGAATCGAGGCTCGACCCACTTAGTAACATGTCGCAATCGCACGCCTTCCAAATCACGTAATCCTGAGAGCTTCGCCCGGCCCGGTGAGCCAAGACTAATAGAATGTGGTACCTGCGTATCGTGGAAAAGAACATCAATTGGCAACCATTTGGCATGTCGGTATAATTGTTATAATTGTACTTCAGCTGGAACTGGCCCCTGATGTACGTCCGGGCATGATGCATTGTCAGGGTCAGTTAAGCAATACTAGTTGCTGAATTTCTCAGATAGTTTGAGCTCCCGAGTTCTGGTCTCAAGTTCTCGACTTGGCCTTATGAGGATGCATATTAGGAGCTCACGTCAGACTGTTAAACGACGTAGCATATTCCGGTAATAGGCAACAAAGGAGACGCCAGAGGTTGAAGAGATTGAAGGAGCTGAAGATGGGATGGGAGAAGAAGTTCGGAGTAGAGGTGGGTTGCTTCAGATCAAGGGATATAGTAGTGGTGCTACTGAGCACTACTCCAATAAATTAGAGTACCGACCAGCCCAATAGTATGCATAGTAGAGGGGTCTTAGGGGTGGATATTGGGTAGTGTATTTTCTCAGCATCATCCAATCCATCTCACCTCTATATTCCACTTATTCTTCTCCTTCCCACGTGCTTCTCACCTAGTATTAGGAGGTAAACTGCTATATCCCGGTCCCTAGCTAAATCAAGTCTTCCCAGGGATTTTCGAAATGAATCTCAGGTATCGTAGAGACCTCCTCAGCATGGCCTTGTTCTTGGCTATGTCCCCATGGATGTCGCTCAAATGGGAAAGAAGATGATACCCCTCTAGTAATCCTAGCCGGAATGAGCCCTCCGGAGCTTTCTTCTTCTTCTTCTTCTTCTTCTTCTTCTTCTTCTTCTTCTTCTTCTCCTTCTTCTTCTTCTTCCTCCTCCTCCTCCTCCTCCTCCTCCTCCTCGTCCGACTCTAAGTCGGATTCGTCATTCGAACTCGGATATTCACAGCCGAGCCCGCAATCGCAGATGAGATCACGGCAGCAGCGATGCCATCCGCAGAGCCTGCAGCACTTTATCTCATCGTCGTCATTAGGGTCGATATCGTCCTCGTCATCATGGCACTCGCAAGCTAAGGAGTGGTCGTGCCCATCGTTATGACCATCATAATCATTGTCCGACTGGTACCCATGGCGGCTACTCTTTTTCGAATGGTACGTCTCCGGGTCAATGATACCGTTCTGCATATTGTCTTCCAGGTCCTCCGCATAGGGACATAGATGCTCCCAACCCTGCCAAAGCATCCGAAAGCTGTCTCTCGTATAATATGGCGTATACCATCCCGCCCTTCTAAACTTGCCCCGGATTGCAAAAATGTCGTAGCCACAGATTGTGAGCGCAAAATCCCAAAGATCGCGAGAGTAGCTACCCCAGGTGACGCGGCGGTAAAGATTGCCCCTGCCTGGCGGATGTGTATATGCTCGATGGGACACTGAGAATCCTAGACAGTCCATTGCTTGGACGTCCGCGCCATTTTCTATTAAATAAACAAGCGCTTCTCGATCTTCCCTTACCGTCTCGTCGGGGATCGCCTCAAAATTTGTCATAGTCGGGACCCTATCCACATGCTTCAAGTAGTACCACAAACACCCCCGGCCGAATGCGTCAACCTCGGTGAGTCTCGCACCATTTTCAAGGAGCAAGGCAAAAATCGGCTTCCGGGGTCCGATGCCCCCATCACAGGACCAGAGCAAAGGCGTTCTCCCGAATTTGTCAGCTTGTTTCACCGGCTCGAACCACCTCGCCCGATCAAGGATCAGTCTAATGGTTTCCTGTAGCCACCAATGTCAGTCTGCGTCCAAACACCAAGGAAATCCCCCAGCATCCCCACCCATGTAAACCTACCAAAGTACTCTGGTCGCACGCTTCCAAGAATCCCGAGGAGGCGTATTCCGTGTAATCTGTTGGGTCAGCCCCGGCATCCAGAAGTAATTTGCGGCATTCGAAAACTTCTGGAGGGTATCCTTCCTCCTCCTCCGACTCATTTCCGTACACGCCTCCTGCGGTGCATAACAAGGGGCTCCTGCGGTCCATTGTTTGGTCCTCCTCAAAATAATATACATCAACATCAGCATTATGAGAGAGGAGGAACTGGCACATTTCGGGCTGGGCGTAATTGGTAGCTATCTTGAACCCTTTATTAGTGCTCGACTTGCGAGGAAGACAAGGACCTGCACTCACAGCAAGAAGAGAGTTGCCCCGTTCGTCGTGATCTCTAAGAGAAACTTCGCCATCCCATAGAAGCTTTTGGAACTCCGCCAGCCTCCCATTACGGACAAGGTCGAAGACTAGCGCGTCTCCAGGCAAAACCCTATTAACTGTTAGGCGCGGTATGTAAGAAAAGGTGCCACCCCGCCGATCTTCGAGTCCCATCGTAGCAATAAGCATTTCGCCCGTCCGCTGGCGAGGGAGAAATGACAATCTGCTGATGAACTGCTCAAAGTCTTGCTCATCTCCATCTGTGCTGGAATGGGTGATTCGCCTCCGTTTCCTGGACAATGTGAGGGTCCCGCTTTCAAGGTTATACTCTTTCCAGATACAATCCTGTTCAGTAATGTGACCCGAGATCTGTCCACGCACTGGGCGAGATATATCGTCAGCTACACGAAATATACACGTCGAAAAAATCAGACTCTAACTTACCTAATTCGTTAATAGACAACGACTTGGCAGACGCAACAGCACCCCTAGCTCTTTTCAAGCTTCGAAAACTCGGGGTTTGTCTGCTAAGGTCTTGTGCGGCCTTGAGGACTGTTTGGAGATCGTCTATCACGTCTTCAACAGTCTCAGCCATGACTGTGCAGCCTTGGCGATCCACAAGTCTTCGAAGTCGATCGATACTATCTATAAGTTCGACGTCTCCGAGTACCTGGCCTGAAATCCCCCCTTTTGGCAGAGCCGAATGGGGTGGGGTGTGGTTCCCATCGGAATCATCAGCTTGATTCTGATGCGTTGAAAGTTTTCTCCCTTCTTGGCCTGATATCTTGTTTGGTGCGTGCTCCGAGGTGAAAGATGCTGATTGAAGAGACTGCACGGCATTCAGAATAAGCTTCAGCATGTCTTGTGTCTGTTGCTCTTCGGTCAGTCGAGCTCCCGACTGTTGGAGTGTCGAGACAATCGTCTGAAGTTGGGAATCCATCCTCGAAAGAGTAGTATCGGCCGCAGACGCGATTTGCTTCAACTGTTCGCCTTGCTGGATACTTAATGTAGTGAGAGCAGTTCGGACCTCGCCCACTTCGTCGCGGATGGCATCGCATTGAACGTTATTAGCCCGCAAGCTCGTCGAGATATTTTGAGATATCGAGGATATTTGCTCTGTCTGGCTCCAGATAGAATCTCTGGAAATGAGTCAGTATCTCCTGTGTCTTCTCTTGTGGTTGAAGATACGGGGGTTGTCGGAACCTTTGTGAAGATACCATCCAAAGGCTCAATGTTGACGCATGAGTGTCCATGGAAGTTATCATCATATCCAGGTCCTTCTCACTGAATATTGCTCTGATCCTCTTCCACGTCTTTCGGCCCGAGCTATCGGTATCGAACGCCTTCAGCTTCCCTAATTTTGAGGCGAACAAATTCAATTCATCGGAGCAGGCTTTGAGATGAGCATGAAGAGCGTCATCGGGGGCGGTTGCTGTCATCGTTTGGTCTCGTTCAAGCTGTTCCAGTATTTCTTGCAGCGAAGCAGCCACTTTTGAAGCGCGGACGACATTTGCAGGACCATCTTTGACACCTCTGAGGGCGGAGGATATGATTCTAACAAGCGTGATGACGCTCGTACCTGCTTCCATGTTGATCGGAATATAGCCGCGCAAAGTCCTAGTGATCTGGCCAAGAGCCTTTCGACAA
>Ga0164243_10012299_pt1 | contig 12134 bp, 16 predicted proteins | sample OricompcompostOP_FD_108781 | JGI IMG/M metagenome (GOLD analysis project Ga0164243, IMG submission 108781) | Organic Plus compost microbial communities from Emeryville, California, USA - Original compost - Organic plus compost (OP) | ecosystem: Engineered > Solid waste > Mixed feedstock >...
CGCGCCGGCCGAGGACCGGATGCTGGCCGCCGCCAAGTCGGCCTTCCTGCCGGAGTTCCTCAACCGCATCGACGAGATCGTCATCTTCCGCAGGCTCGACGACGTCCAGCTGCGGCAGATCACCGACATGCTGCTGGAGGAGACCCGGCGCCGGGTGCACGCCCAGGACCTGACCATCGACTTCTCCTCCGAGGCGGTCGACTGGCTGGCCCACCGCGGCTACCAGCCCGAGTACGGCGCCCGCCCGCTGCGCCGCACCATCCAGCGCGAGGTCGACAACCGGCTCTCCCGCATGCTGCTGAGCGGTGAACTGGAGCCCCACACCCGGCTGATGGTGGACGTGGCCGGAGACGAACTGGAGTTCCGCACCGAGGCGCCCGCCTGAGCACGCACCGCTGAGCACGGACCGCTGAGCACGGACCACTCCCAGGGAAGGAGGGACGAATGGCGCCGACGTTCCGCAAGAGCGTCCGGATCCTGCCGGGGGTGCGGCTCGACCTCAGCCGCCGCTCCTGGTCCGTCACGCTGGGCGGCCGGCGGGGCCGGCGGCACAGCCTCGGCACGAGGGGCCGGCGCACCTCGTCGGCCGACCTCCCCGGCCCCCTGGGCCGCCGCCGCAGCACGACCACCCGCAACCGCAGGCGCACCCGCTCGGGGCGCTGAGCGACCCGGCTGCCGGCCGTACGGACGCCCTCCTGGCATCAGCGGCGACTGATATGAAACCATCAGCGCATGCTGACTTCAGTCGAGCCTGATGTGATGCGGGTGCTGGGCGATCCGCTCCGCTGGCGGATCGTGCAACTGCTGGCACGCGAGACGCTGTGCACGACGCACCTGGTCGAGGAGACCGGCGCCAAGCAGACGAACCTGTCCAACCATATGAAGGTGCTCCGGGAAGCCGGCCTGGTGGAGACCGAACCGTGCGGCCGGTACACCTACTACCGGCTCAGGCCCGAGGCACTGGCCGGGCTCTCGCAGGAGTTCGCACGCCTCGCCGAATCCGCCCGCCGTGCCGCCGACAACAAGAGGGCCTGCCGGTGACCTCCGCAGAACACGCCGCCCCCACCGCATCCGGAACGGCAGCCGACGACGCGGTCGCCCGGCGGCTTGGCACCCTCGACCGCTACCTGGCCGTGTGGATCCTCCTCGCGATGGCCGCCGGCCTGGCCCTGGGCCGTCTCGTCCCCGGCCTGGGCGACGCCCTGGCGGCGGTCGAGATCGGCGGCATCTCCCTGCCGATCGCACTCGGGCTGCTCGTCATGATGTACCCGGTGCTGGCCAAGGTCCGCTACGACAAGCTGGACGCGGTCACCGGCGACCGGAGACTGATGGCCTCCTCCCTCGTCGTCAACTGGCTCGTCGGGCCCGCGGTGATGTTCGTCCTCGCCTGGATCTTCCTGCCGGACCTGCCCGAGTACCGCACCGGACTGATCATCGTCGGACTCGCCCGGTGCATCGCCATGGTCATCATCTGGAACGACCTGGCCTGCGGCGACCGAGAAGCCGCCGCCGTTCTGGTCGCCCTCAACAGCGTCTTCCAGGTACTCGCCTTCGGACTGCTGGGCTGGTTCTACCTCGACCTCCTCCCCCGCTGGCTGGGCCTGGGCGACGGGCAGGGTCTGGAGGTTTCGGTCTGGCACATCGCGCTCAACGTCCTCGTCTTCCTCGGCGTGCCCCTCCTGGCCGGGTTCCTCACCCGTCGCCTGGGCGAGACGAGGATGGGCCGGACCGCCTACGAGAGCCGCCTGCTGCCGAGGATCGGCCCGTTCGCCCTGTACGGGCTGCTGTTCACGATCGTCGTCCTCTTCGCCCTGCAAGGGAAGACGATCACCTCGCAGCCGCTGGACGTGGCACGGATCGCCCTGCCGCTGCTGGCCTACTTCGCGGTGATGTTCTTCGGCGCCTTCGCCCTCGGCAAGGGCCTCGGCCTGGCCTACGACCGGACCGCCACCCTCGCGTTCACCGCCGCGGGCAACAATTTCGAGCTCGCCATCGCCGTGGCCATCGCCACCTTCGGCGTCACCTCCGGCCAGGCACTGTCCGGCGTCGTCGGCCCGCTGATCGAGGTGCCCGTACTGATCGCCCTCGTCCACGTCGCCCTCGCCTGGCGCAAGCGCTTCCGCGTGGGCGAGCCGTCCGCCCCGGGAGGCACGGGACGCTGACCCCGCCCCGCGCCCCGGGGCCACGCCGCCCCGGGGCGCGCCGCGAGGTGCAGCGGGTCGGGACGGCGCGGAACCGGGATCACCCTTCGGCGGAGGCCGTCGGCGAGAGGGTGTGAGGCACGGACGGTACGGCCCTCACATCGTGTTGACGATGAGGCCGATGTGGGTGAAGTAGTTGAGGGCGCCGAAGAGGAGGAACGCCAGTCCGCCGATGGTCCAGCAGACGCCCACGATCCAGGCGACGGGACCACCACGGCGGCGGAGCACCGCCGGGAAGAGGATGGCGCCGAGGCCGACCAGTACGTACAGGGCCGAGATGAAGCTGGCCTCGAGCAGCGGATAGTCGGCGAACTCGCCGGAGATCGGCTCCTCGGGCGGAGCGGCGAACAGCGTGTACTTCCAGCCTGCGGCGGCGATGGCGAAGCAGGCCAGGCCCATGCCGAGGACGAACAGGGAGACGGGCCCGGTGAGTACCGCGACGGTCCGCTGGCGGCCGGCCGGTCCTTCGAGGGACGTGCCACGCTTCCACAGGAAGAACGCCGCGGCCAGGAGCAGCGTGCCGAACGCGAGTGCGGGCTCACCGAAGATGATGTTGTCGAAGGGGAAGCCCTGCCCGGCCAGCGGCCAGGTGAGGGTCATGTGCAGTCCGGTGGCGAAGAGGATGAGCCCGAGCGTGCCGAAGGCGAGTGCCCAGCTGTCCGGCACGACGCTCTGCCCCTTCAGCAGCCGGAAGCCGAGCGCGACGACCAGGAGCAGCCCCGCTCCGGCGGCGACGGACATAAGGGTGTTGTAGGTCGGCATGCGGGCCCAGTCGATCTTGAGGCCGGTCCGGGCGGTCGCCATCAGCAGAGTGCTCACAGCCTGAGACAACCCGGTGGGCCCCGGCACGCGAAGGGGTGGCCCGGCGAGCCCCGCCGAGATCACCCGCACGTCCGAGTGCGGTGCGCCGATACGGCCGCACGCGACCGGCCGTACGGGGCCGGGGGCCGCCCCGTGTGGTGACCCGTCGCCCGGCCCCGGACCCGGGCGTCCTCAGCGGGCCCGGTCGCCCTTCCCCAAGGCTGGTCGCCTCATCCGGGCCTGCTCGCCCTTCGCCCCGAGCTGGTCACCCTCAGCAGGCCTGCTCGTCGTCCGCCGGGCCCGGCCGCCCGTCGCCGAACCCGGTCGTCGACCGGCGGACCCGGTCGTCGCTGCCGGACCTCAGTGCTGCCTACGCCCGGCCTGGGGCGCCGGCGTCCGCCGGACCTTGGGGTACTGGCGTCCGCCGACTCAGGTGCTGGTTTCCCTCCGGCAGGAGGCGCCGGTGAGCATGTTGTCGGTGGCGGCGGTGATGACCGCGTCGAGGCGGCCCCGGACCTCGACGAGGTCCGTGATGCGCTGCTCCACCTGCGTGCGCTCCTCCGCCAGCCGCTCCAGCAGAGCGGGGGTGGCTCGGCCGTCGACGACGCAGGGCATGAACTCGGCGATCTTCTTGCTCGACAGCCCGGCGGCGTACAGCTGCTGGATCAGCCGGACCTGGCCGACCGCGCTCTCGGAGTAGTGGCGCTGACCGCTGGGGCTGCGCTCGGAGGTGAGCAGGTGCTGCTGTTCGTAGTAGCGCAGGGACCGGACACTCACACCGGTCCTGGCGGCGAGTTCTCCGACGCGCATCTCGCCTCCCAGGGGCGCCCATCAGGCGACTTGCCTCTGACATCAATGTCAGGTTTTAGCGTAACCGACGTGCGCCGCACGGGGGATTTCCGCGGCTCCGGCCGCAGACCGGCGCGCACGCGCGAGCGCACGGCGCTGTTTCGCCCTGCGCGCCGCGTTCGGTTCCACCACGGTGCGGTTCCACCGCACCAGCCGCACTCACCCACGTCCGGAAAGAAGCACACGCATGCCCACGTACGAGACGACCGGCCTCACCGGCCCCGCCCCGACCCCCGCCCTGTCGGTCAGGCCGGTGGTACTGCCCGCCCCGGAGCGCGGCGAGGATCTGCACGTCCGCGTCTCCGCACCGGTCACCGGCACCCGTCTGCCGATCGTGCTGTTCGCGCACGGGTTCGGTTCGAACATGGACGGCTACGCCCCGCTGGTCGACCACTGGGCCTCCCACGGCTTCGTGGTGGTCCAGGCCACCCACCTCGACTCCAGGCGCTACGGCATCGCCGCGGACGCCTCCCGCAAGCCCCACCTGTGGCGCTACCGCGTACAGGACATGCGGCGCATCCTCGACGAACTCGGCACGCTGGAGGCCGCCGTACCCGGACTGGCCGGCCGGGTGGACCCCAGCCGCATCGTCGCGGCCGGACACTCCTTCGGCGGCCAGACCGCCGGCATCCTGGTGGGGCTGCGCGTCGCGGACCCGGAGACCGGGAGGGCGCAGGACATGTCCGACCCGCGCGTCATGGCCACCATCCAGCTGGCCACGGCCGGTGAGGGCGGCGACGACCTGACGCCCTTCGCCCTGGAGAACGCCCCCTGGCTGGCCCACCAGGACTTCTCCCCCATCACCGCACCCGGACTCGTCATCGCGGGCGACCAGGACGAACTCCCGCTCTCCACCCGCGGCCCCTCCTGGATGGCCGACCCCTACACCCTCAGTCGCGGCGGCAAGAGCCTGCTGACGGTGTACGGCGGCCAGCACTCGCTCGGCGGTATCCCCGGCTACGACGCGGCGGAGACCACCGACGAGGACCCCGCACGCGTGGCCCTCATCCAGCACGTCACCCTCGCCTACCTCCGCCACATCACCGGCACCGACAGCACCGACTGGGAGCACGCACAGACCGTCCTCGCCGACGCTTCCCACCCGTTGGGACGGCTCGAATCGAAATGAGCGCCCGCCCGGGCACCGGCTGAGCAGAAGCCCCCCCGGCCGAGGCATATCGTTTACCGATACCATCGTTAAACGATATGCGTACCGTGGAAGGCGGGGAGACCGTGCGTGGCAAGTCCTGGTGGAGCCCGACCGACAGCCGGCTGCTGGAGGCGGTTTTGGTCCTGGCGGCTGCGCTGGTCGGCCTCTTCGGGGTGCTCCTGCCGGCGCTCGGAGTCGCCGGCCTCGTGGACCCGCAGGACACCCGGGAGACCGAAACCCTGACCACGACCCGCGTACCGGGTGCCGTCACCGACTCGGTCGCGGGTCACGGGATGACCCTCGCCGGCACCCACCACGCCGACCTCGTCCTGGCGGACCCCACCGCGGCCCAGCGACTGCTGCTCGCCCTGCCGGACATCGTCAACAGTCTGTTCCTGCTGCTGGTCCTGGCGCTCCTCCTCCAGATCGCCAGGACCCTGCGCGACGGCGACGTCTTCGTACCGGTGAACGCCCGCCGTCTGAGCGTGATCGGCCTCATGGTCCTGGTGCAGACCGTGGTCGCCCCGGTGCTGACGGCCCTCACCACCCAACTCCTGGTGAGGGGCACGCCCCTGGCCGAGCAGGTGCCCTTCTCGGCCACCTTCACCGGCGCATACGTCCTGCTGGCCTTCCTGGTTCTGGCCCTGGCCGAGGTCTTCCGGCGCGGGGCGAAACTGCGGGCCGACACCGAAGGGCTCGTCTGATGCCCCCCGAGGACGAGCACCGGGTCCAGGTCCACCTCGACCGGCTGCTGGCCGAACGCGGCATGACCCTGTCCGAACTCGCGGCCCGGGTGGGCATCACCGTGGTCAACCTCTCGGTCCTCAAGAACGACCGGGCGAAGGCCATCCGCTTCTCCACCCTCACCGCGATCTGCCGCGAACTGGACTGCCAGCCCGGCGACCTGCTCAGCGTCCGCGACCACTGACACGTTCCCGGGCCGCCCCCGGAGGGCCTGCGGGGCGCACCCGCGGTCCGCCCACCGTCGGTACGAACAGCACAGGCAAACCGCACAGGCGAGCCGCACCCACGAGCGTGCCTGACTGGTGCTACTTCCCGGCAGTGCGGGATGTTCCGCTGACGGACTCCTGATAGATGTCCGCAAACGTGGGTGAGTCCTTGATCAGATCGTCGCAGAACGCGGCGACGTCGTCGCCGATGAATTGCAGCACCCCTTTGCCCGCGGCGACGCCCTCCTCGAAGAAGTCGACTATCCCGGGAAGCAGGGGCCCGTCGGGCAGATCGACCGGCCCGACCTTGAACAGGTACCTCTGCATCTCCTTGTAGACGATCTGGTAGTCCCGTGGCAGCGACTTGACCCGCGCCATGTGCGCCCGCCACTGCTTCTTGCCCTCGATGATGTCCTGGATGCTCACGTCAGCCCTCCAGCCGCTTCAGTTTCCTGGCGACGTTCCTGTTCAACTGCTCGCGCCACCGGTCGCGGTAGGTCCGGGCCCCTTCTCCGCCGGCCAGCGCCGTGCAGAAGCCCCGCACGTCGTCGCCGAGCACCTCGCCGGCGCTCAGCCCGTCCGCCGCCGTTTCCTCGAGCAGACCCAGGGCGGCGTCGAAGATCGGCAACAGGTTGCGGCCGGTGAAGTCTCCATGGGGAAACAGGTGCCCCTTGATCTGCTCCCACGCCGCCCGGTGGTCGTCGGGCAGGACTGCGGCCCGGGCTTCGAAAGACTTCCATTCCCTGGTGAGATCACTTCCCGTGACGGTCTCCCAGAAATTCATCTGCCACCCTCCTTCAGCCTGTTGATGCGCGATGAGACGTACTGCCATTTCGCCCAGAACTTCGCAAGTTCCTCACGTCCGGCGTCGTTGAGGGTGAAGAACTTGCGCGGCGGCCCGGCCTCGGACGGCCGTTTCGTCACCTGGACGAGCCCGTTCCTCTCCAGCCGCACCAAGATCGTGTAGACGGTCCCCTCCACGACACCGGTGAAGCCGAGGTCGTTCAACTGGCGGGTGATGGCGTACCCGTAGGTTTCCTCCCTGCCGATGATTTCGAGCACGCACCCTTCGAGCGTGCCCTTCAGCATCTCCGTCAGGTCGTCCATCACAAGCTCACCTCAGTCCGGTACTACGTACTACCGAGTACCGCTACACAGTAGCACTGAGTAGCGCACGACGTCAGGGGTCGGTGACGATGGGCCGACCCCTGCGATCCGCATGCGAAGAAGGAGCTACCGCACCGCCTGGGCCCCCGGCACTCGCCCCTGGCCCTACGACGACTGGGACTACCACCCGGCCCCGAACACCTCGCCGCACGCCTCGGCGGCGGCCCGGCGTGTGAACAGCGGAGCAGCCGATGCGTGCCGCCGGTTCCTCACCATTCCCGAGACGGCGGCCGACCCCGACCGCCCCGCCCGCCACAACCTGACCTGTTGCGCAACCGCCGCCTGGCCTCGCCGGCCATCGGCCGCGCTCACGTACGGCTCCCCTCCAACGGCAAGCCATCGGCACCCTTGACAACGCACTCGGCGAAGCCAACGACGGCGACGACGACCCACCAGATGCAGCCGTCGTCCGCTGACGTTGCCGTCACATGGGCCCTGAAGGCCCGCCGGACCCATTCCGACGGGCCTTCAGCACCTCCTCAGCCACCCGAACCCTGACAGGTATCAGGCGGCCCATCCCTGAATATTCGACCCCGATTCGATCGGGAAATGGTTTTCGACGTTCATCTTGGAGGCGGTCTTCCTTTCGTATTGCTCCGACGCGAGGTAGAGCAGCCCCTCAGCCTCCTGAGCAAACGGAGCGACGAAGCGATCGAAACCGACACCAGAACTCAGGACCTCGTCGTACGTCTTTTCACCCGCCAAGATGCACGCGCATCGCGCATGGAGAAAATGGTCGCTTGTCTGCGGAAATTTCAAACCATTGGCGAGCACAACCGGCACTTCTGCCAGATCCCTCCTATCGATCCGATAGAGCGCCTCCCGGAGTCGCTCAACAAATCGAGTCAAGACATCGGGCGCCATCGTACTGAGCTGCCCAGAGATCCGCTCCAGGGCAGAGTCGATCTCACTCTCATCCTGAACGGAGCTCGATCCGATAACCTTCCAGAAATCAGTCACTTCGAGCGGCACCTACCAGAGTTCAAGCTGTTCGAATTTCTCGGCATCTCGCCTTCGCTCCAGGATTTTCCTGCCCGGTGACGCAATGTCATTCGACAGGCCGACTCCCTGACTGTTCGAGGTCCTGGGAGCGGCGGGTTCGGGATCAGGTTTTGCTGCGCCGCCTCCCTCCGAGGGTTTGCCCGATCCGCCGCCGCCCCGCGTCTCCTTGGCCGCGGCACGCGCCGCTCTGATGGCGATACTGGCTATCTTGACGCTGCTCACCGCGCTGATCGCCACGTCCTGGCAGTCCTCGCCGGAGCCGTCGATGCATCTTTGGAGGGGCCTGATGGGGATGAGCGCGTCGAAGACCGCACCGGCGGTGCCCAGCCACTTCGGATCCGGGCGGCTGGCGGCCTCGGCGAGCTTGGGAGCGACCGCCCGGTCCGCGGAGGGCCCGTAGCCGGTGATGGGAATGGAGCCGCCGCGGTATTGCTTCCGGGCCTGGCAGCCCGTGTCGCACACCGGCCGGTGTCTGCCGGCGGAGTGGCGGGTGGCGTGTCCGACTGCACTGCCGGTCGCGCGGCCGATGGCTCCCCATATGGGCATCAGCCCATCGGGGTCGCTGTAGACCAGGGGGCTGTTGTTGCCGTAACTGTATCCGTGGAGCTGCTGCGGGTTCCCGGGGTCCATCAGCGGATCGACGCTGATGAACCGGCCGGTGTCCGGGTCGTACTCGCGGGCGCCCAGGTGGGTCAGTCCGGTGGTCCTGGTCTCGTCGACGCCGCCGACGAAGCCGCGGGAGGTGGGCCAGTCCTTGGGCTTCTCGGCGCGCTCGGCCCCGAAAGGAAGAGTGCGGCGTCGGGTGAGTTCATCCGATCCCGAAACGACCACGCGCAGGCCCACTTGATGCGCCGTCAGGTCGCTGGTGGGATCGGCCGCACGAGGAACCGACCGTACGACGACCGTGCCGGAGGTCCGCCCGTGAACCGACGACTGTTCGCCGCCCTCGCCCTGCTGGTCTGCTCCCTCGCGCTCGGGGCCGGGGCCGCCCCGGCGGTGACCCCCGCGGCTGCCGCCGGGGGAGGCGCCAGTGCGGACGCCGCGCCGTCGCGGCCACCCCGCCTGACCGACGACCAAGGGCGCGTGGTGACGCTGCGTGGCTGGAACATCGAGGACAAGACGCACCGGGGCGAACAGGCGCTGTCCGCCATCACCGAGCGCCATTTCCGGGATCTGCATGCCCACGGCTTCAACTTCGCGCGGCTGCTCGTCTTCTGGGACGACCTGGAGCCACAGCCCGGCCGCTACCGTACGGACTACTTGAAGAAGATCGAGCGCATCCTGGACTGGGCGCACCGCTACCGCGTGCAGGTGCTGATAGACGCCCACCAGGATGTCTTCGGGCCCGCCTTCGGTCACCGCGGGATCCCCGCGTGGGCGACCAGGACCGACGGCCTGCCCTTCGAGCCGCACCCTGACGACTGGTTCTCGGAGTACTTCGAGCCGGCCGTGCAGCGTGCGTTCACCCACCTCTACAACGACGCCGACCTGCGGCGGGCCCACGAACGCATGTGGCGGGTCCTGGCGGCCCGGCTGGGCAGTCACCCGGCCGTCATCGGCTACGACTTGATCAACGAGCCGATGGGCGAGGTCCGGCCCGGCGAGGACCTGCCGACGGCAGCCCGGCGTATCGAGGCCGAGCAGCTCACCCCGATGCACAACCGCCTCGCGGACGCGATCCGGTCCGTCGACGACGACAACTGGATCTTCTTCGAGCCGACCCCGATCGTCGGCGAGGGAGTCCCGACGGGGCTGGGCCGCATCCACGATCCCAAGGCCGTCTACGCTCCGCACTTCTACAACACCGCGATGGAGGCGGGCGCCGACTACGATCCCGCCGCGGGCTGGATCGAGGCGTACGAGGCCGCCGTGACCGACTACCCGACGCGTTACGGCGTCCCGGTGGTCGTCGGAGAGTGGGGTCCGCTCAACAGCGCCCTGCCCGGCATGGGCCGCTTCTACCGTGACGCGCTCGCCTCCATGAACCGCTACAGCTCGGGCTGGGCGGGCTACGTCTGGTGCTACGGGGGTGGCTACTGCGCCCTCGACGAGAAGGGGCGCTTCCGCACCAACAAGGAGCGCACGGCGACCCCGTACGCCCCGGCCGTGGCGGGCGCGATCCGCGAAGAGGAGTACCTTCCGGCCACCGGCGGCTACCGGCTGGCCTACCGGGCGGGGCCCGGTGTCACCGAAGTACGCGTACCGCCGCACCCGGAGGGATGGCGGGTCCGGGTGACGGGCCCGGGAGCGACCGCGACACCCGTGCTCCCGCCGGACCGGACGGCCACGGCACGGGTGCACGCACGGCCGGGCGCGACAGTGACGGTGGAGGTCGTACCCCGCCGCGTGCGCTGAGCCGGCAACCAGCGGAGGGCTCTTCCGGGCCCCCGCCGGGGCACGTCCCTGACCTCCCCTGCTGTCGCCACGCTGCTCCGCGCCGTGAACGAAGCCAAGAGGGCGTGCGACGTCCTGGGCGGACAGCAGCCGCACCGGCCTGGAGCCGCCGAACACCGGCCGGGTGCGGCAGCTTTGGCTCGATCCTGTAGTGAGCGTCGTGGTCGGTGGCCGCAGTGCTGTGGCCTCGGCGGTGAGGCCGTGACGCAAGCCGGTTGTCGGTCCCCCTGAGTACGGTTTCGCGCATGGTCCTGAAGAGTTTCTACGACTTGAGGTTCGGCGTGTCTCCCGGCGGAGCCCGGAAGGACGCACACTTCATCTGCGGCAGTGTCGAAGAAGCCATGCACGCTCTGGACGCCGAGCTCGAGGAGTCCAGCAACATATGGCTGCTGTTCGGCTACAGCGATGGTGCTGATCTGGCTCTGGATGTGTATCAGCAGGGTGAGAGAGTCCAGTCGATCGACCTTCACCCCTTCATCACGATCAGGGTCGACGGCTACCCGGACATCGTGTTTCACGGACCGGGTAAAACGACCGGCTCCGTCGTTGGCGCGGATGATCCGGAGAGGGTGAAGAAGCTTCTCGCGGACGGGATGGTCGCCGGTGACTTCGACGGCAGGACCGAGGTAACTGTCGACTGGGACAGTGTTCCCGTCCCGCCGCTGATCGGTGAGATCGCGGACATCGGTGACTACGTCAAGCTCGGCGACAGCCCTCACGATGACCTTGATGACCTCGTCGGACTCGACGAGGAGGAGCTGGAGGACGAGCTGATCGACCGAGGCTGGGTCGAGTACGGGGACCACGATTTCGAGGCATGAACCCGTCGGGGAACGACTTGTGAACGCCGCTGAACGTCAACACGGCGGCTCGGTTCCGAGGTCCTTGGGTGGTCGGCAGTCGGTAACGGCCGTCGCGGGCTCGTCCCGATGACGGTCGGTGCGGGCTTCTGGGCACAACCCGTCCGGGCGGGCGGCGGTGAGAGTGTGCGCGAGCACGGCGAAGGGTTGCCCCACCGGTTCCGTGAGTTCACCGACTGACCGGATGGGGGCCACGCTCTGGCCGTGCGCGGGGAGCGGCGAAACCTACGGCGCTGCCCAGGCGTCTGTCTCCGCGACGGACGGCCGCCTTTCATCCAGGGAAGCACACGGCGGGAAAGGACCGGAGAATGGAAGCGGCGGCGGAGAAGGACCGCGAGAAGTGGATGGCCCGATTCCAGGTGAAGCCGGCCATGCAGCCGGGCGTGGACCGGGCAGTCGTGCTCCAAGGGGTCAAGGAGGTCACGGCGCACTGCGCGGCTGCGGGAGGGTCCCCGCGGAGTGCCTTCGGAGACCCGGACGCTCGCGCCGTGCAGGTCGCCACGAGGCTGGTACCGACGGACCGGGCGGCGCGAGAGAGGCGGCGCAACGCCGTGGTGGACGCTCTAGACGTACTCGGGAAGGCCGGGGACGTAGCCACCTGTGACCGGCTGAAGCCGGTTGTCCCGGCAGAGGGGGCTTCCTGGTCGAGCCGATGACGCCGTAACCGGCGAGGGCAGGCGGCGGTTGGCCGACGACGGCATGGAATCGGACCGTCAAGCGCTCGGGCTTGCGGCCGTACAGCCCGCACAAGCTGCGGCGC
>Ga0164243_10012300_pt1 | contig 12134 bp, 8 predicted proteins | sample OricompcompostOP_FD_108781 | JGI IMG/M metagenome (GOLD analysis project Ga0164243, IMG submission 108781) | Organic Plus compost microbial communities from Emeryville, California, USA - Original compost - Organic plus compost (OP) | ecosystem: Engineered > Solid waste > Mixed feedstock >...
GATGACGCCCAGCCAGTGCTGGATGAGGAACGTCGTGTGGAATCCGATGAAGAGCAGCCAGAAGTGCCACTTGCCGAGACGCTCGTTCAGCATCTTTCCCGTCCACTTCGGCCACCAGAAGTAGAAACCGGCGAACATGGCGAAGACGACGGTGCCGAAGACCACGTAGTGGAAGTGCGCGACGACGAAGTAACTGTCCGACACCGCGAAGTCGAGCGGCGGCGATGCAAGGATCACACCGGTCAGACCCCCGAAGGTGAAGGTCACCAGGAAGCCGATCGACCAGAGCATCGGCGTCTCGAAGGTCACCGACCCCCGCCACATGGTTCCGATCCAGTTGAAGATCTTCACACCGGTGGGGACGGCGATCAGCATCGTCATGAGCGCGAAGAACGGCAGGAGCACTGAACCGGTGACGTACATGTGGTGCGCCCACACCGTGACCGAGAGCGCGGCGATCGAGATCGTGGCGTACACGAGGGTCTTGTACCCGAAGATCGGCTTGCGGCTGAACACGGGGAAGATCTCTGACACGATGCCGAAGAACGGCAGCGCGATGATGTAGACCTCTGGATGCCCGAAGAACCAGAACAGGTGCTGCCAGAGAAGCACGCCCCCGTTCTCAGGATCGTAGATGTGCGCGTCGAAGACACGGTCAGCGCCGAGAGCGAAGAGCGCGGCCGCCAGGACCGGGAACGCCAGCAGCACGAGGATCGAGGTCACGAGCGTGTTCCAGGTGAAGATGGGCATCCGCCACATCGTCATCCCGGGAGCGCGCATCGTGATGATCGTGGTGATGAAGTTCACCGCGCCGAGGATCGTGCCGAAACCCGACATGCCGAGGCCGAAGACCCAGAGGTTTCCGCCGAGACCCGGCGTGAACGTCGTGCTGGAGAGCGGCGCGTAGGCGAACCAGCCGAAGGAGGCCGCACCCTGCGGCGTGAGGAAGCCGCCGACGGCCATGAGGCTGCCGAAGAGGAAGAGCCAGAAGGCGAACGCGTTCAGTCTCGGGAAGGCGACGTCGGGCGCACCGATCTGCAACGGCATCAGCGCGTTCGCGAATCCGGCGAACAGCGGCGTCGCGAACATCAGCAGCATGATCGTGCCGTGCATCGTGAAGAGCTGGTTGTACTGCTCTTTCGTCTCGAGGATGCTGAGGCCCGGCTCGAACAGCTGCGCGCGGATGATCAGGGCCATCACGCCGCCGATCAGGAAGAACAGGAACGAGCCGATCAGGTACATGTTCCCGATCGTCTTGTGATCGGTGGAGGTGATCCAGCTGACGATCAGGTTGCCCTTGCGCTCGACTCGGTTGCGGTCGATGACGCTGGCCTGGCCGGCGGGCAGGGTCTGGTCGACGGGGCGTTCGGTGGTGGTGGTCATCGCCTACTCCTCCTCGTTCGCGCCGGCGGGCGCTTCCGTGCCCGGGAGGTTCGCGTTGCGGTCGAAGTCCTCGTCGAAGTCTCCGACGTTGCCGCGGTCCGCGAGCTCACCGAGGTACGCCTCGTACTCGTCCTCCGAGACGACCTTCACGTTGAAGAGCATCATCGAGTGGTACTCGCCGCAGAGCTCCGCGCACTTGCCCGCGTAGGTTCCCTCCCGCTCGGGGATGAACGACATGTAGTTCGTCTTCCCGGGGAACATGTCTTTCTTGTACAGGAAGTCGATCACCCAGAACGAGTGGATGACGTCGCGCGATTCGAGCGCGATCTGCACCTTCTTGCCGACGGGCAGGACGAGCGTGGGGAGCTCCTCCTGGTCGATCGCCCCCTGGGGGCCGTCGGGATCCGGTTGCGCCTGGATTCCTGCCGTCCAGGCATCCTCACCGTCCACCGCTTCGTTGTAGACGAAGTCCCACGACCACTGCTTGGCGTAGACCTCGATGGAGACGTCAGGGTCGTCGAACTGCGTCTCGATGACCTGCTGGTCCCTGGCCGTGAACGCGAAGAAGCCGAGCACGAGGATGAGCGGCACGACCGTGTAGAAGATCTCGATGGGCATGTTGTACCGCATCTGCACCGGCAGACCGGTCTGGCCCTTGCGGCGGCGATAGACGATCGTGGCCCAGAGGATGAGACCCCAGGTGACGATGCCGACGCCGAGAAGGACGATCCACGAGGTGGTCCAGAGGCCGGCCACTCGATCGGTGTGGTTCGTGACGGGCGGCTCGCCCTCGACGAACCCGGGGAGGTAACCGTGAAGTTCGGCCTGGGTACATCCGGCCAGGATCACCGCGAGGGTGATCGCCACCGGAACCGCAGCCCAGCGGAGTCGACGATTCGAGCGCACCTGGGACCTTTCGGAAGACACTGTTGGTTCTCAGCCAGTCTAGTCGGATCGTTGTCTACGTTCTGTACAAATCGACCCACGACGCGCATGAATCCCGCTTTATCCAGGGCTTAAGCGGAGACGGGGAATCGCCGTGCCCGGCGATTCCCCGTCGATGCGAGCGGGAGCGGTCAGTGGAAGCTGTCTCCGCACGCGCAGCTTCCCTGAGCGTTGGGGTTGTCGATGGTGAACCCCTGCTTCTGGATGGTGTCCTCGAAATCGATCGTCGCCCCGTCGAGGTACGGAACGCTCATCTTGTCGACGATGACCTCGACGCCGTCGAAGTCCACCGCCGCGTCTCCGTCGAGCATCCGCTCGTCGAAGTACAGCTGATAGATCAGCCCAGAGCACCCACCGGGCTGCACGGCGACGCGCAGGCGCAGGTCGTCGCGACCCTCTTGCTCGAGAAGGCTCTTCACCTTGGCCGCCGCGGCATCGGTGAGCAGGACACCGTGGGCGGAGTCGGTCTTGGTGGATGTCAGCGTCGTGTCGCTCATGACTCTCCTCGCGATCGGTCAGCACGCGGGCGCGCCTGCTGAAGCTCGACAATCATTGTACCTTCGCTAACCGGGCGCAGGCTGAGATGATTCCCGTGTGGGGGCAGCGCATTCGACGTTGCTCACGACCCCTGGTTCAGTCGCGCCAGCAGGAGCGCCTCGCTGAGGACCGAGCGGTGGAACGCGCCGAGATGGAGAGACTCGTTCGGGCTGTGCGCGCGGGAGTCCGGGTCCTCGACCCCGGTGACGAGGATCTCGGCCTCGGGGAACTCGCGGACGAGATCGGCGATGAAGGGGATGGAGCCGCCGACGCCGAGCTCCACGGGCTCGGCGCCCCAGGCATCCGCCATCGCGCGCTTAGCGGCGGTCACCGCCGGCCCGCTCACGTCCACAAGGAACGGGTCGCCCTGGTCGACGTCGTCGATCTCGACGGCGGCGCCGAAGGGCGCTCGCTCGCGCAGGTGCCGTTCCAGCGCGGCGTAGGCATCGGCCGCCGCCTGGCCCGGCGCGACCCGCATGCTCACCCGCACCGAGACGCTCGGGAGGAGCGTGTTGGATGCATTGGCGACGCTGGGCGCGTCGATGCCCGTCACGGTGATGGACGGCTGCGACCACATCCTGCCCAGAATGGAACCGGTGCCGATCGGGCGGACGCCCGGGAGCAATGCCGCCTCTTCGCGCAGCTGGTCCTCGCCGTACTCCGGCGTCGCGTCCTCGTGGCGAGCGAGACCGGCGACCGCGACGGAGCCGTTCTCGTCCCACAAGGTGGCGAGCAGTGTCACCATCGCCAGCATGGCATCCGGCACCGCCCCGCCGAACATCCCGGAATGGGATGCGTGCTCGAGCGTGCGGACCGTGAGGCGGAAGGTCACGTTGCCGCGCAACGAGATGGTGAGGCCGGGCGTGTTCACGTCCCAGTTGTTCGAGTCCGCGACGATGATGACGTCGGCGGCGAGCGCAGCCCGGTTGTCGGAGAGGAAGCTGGCGAACGACCGTGATCCGAACTCCTCCTCCCCTTCGATGAACAGGGCGATGCCGAGGTCGGGTTCGGGCGAGACCTCGGAAAGCGCCCGCAGCGCTGCGATGTGGGCCATCACTCCAGCCTTGTCGTCGGCGGCTCCGCGCCCGTACAGCCGGTCGCCGACGACCGTCGGCTCGAAGGGCTTGGTGGCCCAGTCCTCGTCCTTGCCGGGCGGCTGCACATCGTGGTGCGCGTAGAGCAGCACCGTCGGGCGGCCGTTTCGAGCCGCGCGTGTCGCGAGAACGGCCGGCTGGCCGAGCTCACCGTCGGCGATCCGTGCCTGACGGATGTCGACGCTCTCGAAGAGGCCCGTCCCGCGAGCGAGCTCCGCGACCGCCTCGGCGCTGGAGCGCACGTGCACGGGATCGAAAGCAGCCCACGAGACGCTGGGGATGCGAACGAGAGCGCTGAGATCGGCGATCGTCGACGGCAGTCCTGAGTGCACCGCCTCCCGGATCGCGACGTCGGCGGCCTCGGTCGGACGGGACGGATGCTGCTGGGAATCGGTCATGCAGGTAATCTTAAGAGACACCCGATTCCGAGGACTGACCGTGAGCAAGCAATCCCCCCGTGCCGCCGAAGACGCCGCAGGCAAGCAGGCGCCAGCCGGCGCTGGCAAGGGACGGCCGACGCCGACCCGCAAGGAGCGAGAGGCACAGAACAAGCGACCCCTCGTTCCCGGCGACCGCAAGGAGGCGGCGCGCGCGGCGAGAGCCCGGATGGCGGAGGAACGCGAGAAGGCCAGGATCGGCATGGCTGCCGGCGACGAGCGCTATCTTCCGACGCGCGATCGCGGCCCGCAGAAGAAGTGGATCCGCGACTACGTGGACGCTCGGTTCAGCCTGGGCGAGATCCTCATCCCGCTCGTCTTCGTGGTGCTTTTGATCACCTTCCTCCCCTACCCCGTGCTCCAGGTGTACGGGATGCTCGGGCTCTGGGTGTTCTTCGCCCTCGTGGTGATCGACTGCGTGATCCTCGGCTTCACGATCCGTCGCAAGCTCGTCGCGAAGTTCGGCAGCGCGGAGCGCGGTGTCCGCTGGTACGCGGCGATGCGCGCCCTCCAGCTCCGGGTGCTGCGGCTTCCCAAGCCGCAGGTCAAGCGGCGCCAGTACCCGAGCTGACCGAGGCAGCCGGCCCCTCCGAACGGCTCAGGGGCGGGACGCCCGTGAACGCCGGCGTGCGATTCCACGGTTGACGGCGCGCACCCAGAGCGGCCCACCGTAGATGAAGCCGGTGTAGGCCTGAACGAGGGTCGCTCCGGCGTCGAGTCGCTCGACGACGTCATCCGCGTTCTCGACCCCACCGACAGAGATCACGCACATCTCTGCAGGGAGTACACGTCTGACCAGGCGAAGCACATCCAGGGAGCGTGCAGCGAGGGGCGGGCCGGACAGCCCCCCGGCACCGATCGCCTCCACGGCGGCGGCTGGCGTCGTGAGCCCGCCCCGGGAGGTCGTGGTGTTGGTGACGACCATGCCGTCGAGAGCCAGACGCATCACCAGAGAGGCGATGCCCTCCACCTCCTCGTCGGAGAGGTCGGGAGCCACCTTCAACAGGAGCGGCGTCGCGCCCGCGGCCTCCTTCACCGCCGCAAGCAGCGGCTCCAATCGGTCGAGGGCCTGCAGGTCCCGGAGGCCGGGCGTGTTCGGAGAGCTGACGTTGACGACGAGATAGTCCGTGACGGGAGCGAGCAGCCGCGTGCTCACCAGGTAGTCGTCGACGGCGGCGTCCACGCCGGCGACTCGGCTCTTGCCGATGTTCACGCCGATGATCGGTCTACCCGGAACAGACCGGACCTTCGCGAGCCGGCCCGCGGCATCCGCTGCTCCCCCATTGTTGAATCCCATGCGGTTGATCAGTGCTCGATCAGCCACCAGACGGAACATCCTCGGTCTCGGATTGCCCGGTTGGGCGTGCGCGGTGAGGGTGCCGACCTCGATGTGGCCGAAGCCGAGCGCTCCAAGGCCGAGGATTCCCTTCGCGTCCTTGTCGAACCCGGCGGCGAGGCCGAACGGCGTCGGGAACTCGTGTCCGAGCGTGCGCACCGTCAGGTCCGCGTCAGGCCGCGTGAACCGGGAGAGAAGGCCGCGCAGGCCGACCGCGGGAAGCGCGCGGATCAGATCGAAGGCGACGTGATGGGCGAACTCCGGGTCGAGCTTGGTGAGGACGCGGGAGAAGAGAAAGCGATACATGCCGAAGCCAGGCTATCGGCAAAACCGCCTATGACGCGTCGCTGGGCGCTTCGACCGGCTCGCGGTGCTCCGCGTGCTCGGCACGAAGGGTCGCGATGGCCTCCTCGAAGTCGTCGAGAGACTCGAACGCCTGATAGACGCTCGCGAAGCGAAGGTACGCCACCTCGTCGAGCTCGCGCAGCGGCGTGAGGATCGCGAGTCCGATCTCGTTGGCCTCGATCTGCGACGCGCCGCTCTGCCGGATGCTCTCCTCGACCTTCTGAGCGAGGAGCGCGAGATCCGAATCGGTCACTGGCCGCCCCTGGCACGCCTTGCGCACGCCGCTCATGACCTTCTCGCGACTGAACGGTTCCACGACTCCGCTGCGTTTCACGACCGCGAGGCTCGCCGTCTCGGTCGTGCTGAACCGGCGACCGCACTCCGGACACTGCCGCCTTCGGCGAATGGAGAGGCCGTCGTCGCTGGTGCGAGAGTCGATGACGCGAGAATCGGGGTGCCGGCAGAAAGGGCAGTGCATGGTGCTCCAGGTTACGGGATGTCGCTGAAGCGAGCCACGACGGCGTCGCCGTGCGCCGGCAGTGCTTCCGCCCGTGAGAGCGTGACGATGCGGTCGGAGACCTCAGCCAGGGCCTCTCGGTCATACGAGACGACCTGCTGCGGACGCAAGAAGGTGTAAGCCCCGAGACCGGGCGAGAACCGGGCCTGGCCGCCGGTCGGGAGCACGTGGTTCGAACCGGCGAGGTAGTCTCCGAGGCTCACCGGCGAGTTCCTGCCGACGAAGATCGCGCCAGCGTTGGTGATCTCCGCGAGGACGGCGTCATCATCGCCGGTCTGGATCTCGAGGTGTTCGGGTGCGTAGGCATTGCTGAACTCAGCCGCCCGGTGCAGGTCGTCGACCAGCACGACCGCTGACTGCGGTCCGGCCAGCGCACGGAGAACACGTTCCGAGTGCTCCGTCGACTCGGCGATGCGGCGGAGTTCGGCGATCACGGAGGTCGCGAGCTCCTCTGAGTCGGTGACGAGCACCGAGGCCGCCGCCTCGTCGTGCTCCGCCTGGCTGACCAGGTCTGCGGCGACGATGACGGGGTCGGCGGTGCGGTCGGCGATGACGAGGATCTCTGTCGTGCCGGCTTCGGCGTCGATGCCCACCTGACCCTTCACCAGCCGCTTCGCCGCTGCGACGAAGATGTTGCCCGGCCCGGTGACCACGTCGACGGGTTCGAGGCCGACCTCGGGCAGTCCATACGCGAGCGCCCCGATGGCGCTCGCTCCTCCCATCGCGTACACCTCGTCGATGCCGAGCAGTCCCGCGGCCGCCAGGATGGTCGGATGCACCTGCGAGCCGTGCTCCTTCTGCGCCGGAGACGCGAGCGCGATCGACCTGACTCCGGCCACCTGCGCGGGCACGACGTTCATCACCACGCTCGACGGATACACCGCCTTGCCACCCGGGACATAGAGCCCGACCCTCTCCACGGGCTGCCAACGCTGGACGATGGCGGCGCCCGGCCCGAATGAGGTTCTGGCCGGCGGCGGAACCTGTGCGCGGGTCGCCTCTGTGACCCGCGCGATCGTCGTCTCGAGTGCGGTCCTCACAGCTGGGTCGACGTCGGCGACGGCCGAGGCGATCGCATCGTCTGGCACCCGGATGCTCGCGGGCGCTCCGCCGTCGAACCGCTCGGCGTGCCGGGCCAGGGCCGCGACGCCCTCCGCGCGCACCTCCGCGATGAGCTCGCCGGCCGCCTCTGCCGCACGCGAGATGTCGACGACCGGGCGGGGGATCAACTGGAGGAGTTCGGTGCGACTGGGACGACGTCCGCGCACATCGATGGTGGTGATCATTTGCGCCCAGCTTAGCCGAGCGCACGCATCAGACGTCCGGACGTGTCAGCCGCGCATCAGCCCGTCGATGTGGCGCAGCACTCCGACTCGTCCGTCGTCGTGACGGATGACGAGCTCCGTGCCGCGGTCGACGATGGCGAGAGCCCATGCCGTCGGCCCGATCTGGAAGAGCGGTGCGCCGGTTGCCTCGTCCACCACCGTTCTCGGCACGGCGGAGTACACCCAGAACGGCTGTGTGGAGACGACTCGGGGCGCAGGCTCCGCCTCCTGCGGTGCTGCGGCCGCAGAGACGTGGCTGAACGCGGATCTCGGCGCCGCTTGTGTCTCGACGTCGCTCTCGTCCAGGAACTCGTCCGCGGGCGACTCCTGCACCGCGTCGATCTCAGGGCTCGTCTGGCTGCCGGGTTCGGGTTCCGCCGCGGCTCCCGGTGCTCGCGGACCCTCCGTCCCGGCCGCCACCGTCTCCGCGCCCGTGGTGGTCGCGGGCTCGATTTCCGCGCTCTCGGCCTCTCCGCTCTCGACCTCCGCGCTCCCGGCGGCCGTACCCGGAGCTGCTGACTCGGCCGGTGTCGCCGTGCTCGGCGCTCCGGGTGCCACGCCGAGCTGGGTCTCGGCGAGAGGCTCCTCGTCGACGCAATCATCCGCGGCGTCCGGTCGGCCGAGCAGATTCTCGACGGCGTCCTCCGTCCTGAGCGCATCGTACGCGGCGGTGGACGTGACGGATGGGCCGGAGACATCGTCCTCGCGGTCGTCGGACGGCCAGGTGGCGGACGAGCGCGCGTACCGGGGGCCGACGGGTTCCGGGGGCGTCATCGGCGGATACGGAGCAGCGAACGGGTCGAACTGCTCGACTCCGGGCGCCTGCCCGGAGTCACTGGAGAACGGTGCCGCTGGCCGTTCCGGCTTGGGCCGACGCGGCACGGGTGTCGCCTGACGTGCCGTGAGGTGAGCGGGAGACTCCGTCCGGTGCGTGAAGTCGTCGCGGAACATCGGGATGAACACCGAGAACGTCGTCACGACGAGTGCGAGGACCGATGCGACGAACCCGACCACGATGCCCGCGCCCGGCGCGATCAGGGCGCCCAGAAGTCCCGGAAGGCTCGCGACGAAGAGCAGCATGCCGAGGTAGAAGGATGCCGTGGCGATGGTCGCCACAGAGGCGAACTGATCCACGGAGAGCGATCCCACTCGCCAGCGAACCGTCGGAACGAGGCGGCGCAAGACGATGAGCACGGCGGCCGCGAGCATCAGGAGGACCCCGGGGATGACGAACCATCCGAACGGAGCCCAGAGGCTCTGCGGATATCCGACGAAGACCCCCGCTACCAGCGGCAGGAACGACGCGAGGAGCACGACGAATGAGAGACCGAGGAAGACCACCTCACGAAGCGTGAAGGGTCCGATTCCGTAAGGGATCCCGTTCTCGTCGACCGCGGGTCGGCGCGACCTCGGCTCCGCCGACCGCTGCTGGTCAGGCACGCCAGGCATCGGGCCGGGATCGTCGGGATGGCTCCATTCGCCTGTCGATGACGTCCGATCGCTCATCGCTCACCTCTCCTCACGTTGGGTGACACGCCCACGATAGGCGCGCTCGGGGCATCGGGCCAGTGTCCCCCGAACGGGTGGGTCGATCCTACCCAAGGCAGTTCGGGCCCAGCAAGGACTTCAGCTCTCCGTAGAGGTCCGCCGTCACCGATACCGGATACGGCACATCGAAGACCCGCGCGACGTCGCCGCGGAGCAGTTTGAGCCTGACCTCGGTGTCCCCGCCGTGCCTGGTCAGGATCTCCCCGAGCTCCGACACGACCTCTGTCGTCGCGCGCGCGTCGGGCATCATCAGGGTCAACGGGCCGGACGCCTGACCGGCCTGCTCGAGCTCGGGCGAGAAGAGGCTGTATGCGTGCAGGTTCATGCCGTCGTCTCTCATGCTGACGCGTCCTCGCACCACCACGATGCTGTCATTGGCGAGCACGTGCTGGAACTCCTGATAGGCCTTCCCCATGAACATCACGGTCATCTCGCCGCCGAAGTCCTCGACCTGGATCATGCCGTACTGGTTGCCCGATGCCTTCGCCACGCGATGCTGCACGCTCGTGACGAGCCCCGCGATGGTGACGGTGTCACCGTCCTGAGTGCTCTCGGAGGCGAGGAGATCGCTGATCGTCGTGCTGGCGTGCTTCGCGAGCTGCAGCTCGAGTCCGGCCAGAGGATGATCCGACACGTAGAGCCCGAGCATCTCGCGCTCGAACGCGAGCTTGTCACGCTTGCTCCACTCCGGTCTCTCCGGCACGGATTCGGCGTGCTCGTCCAGGTCGAAAATGCCGCCGAAGAGATCGACCTGTCCGTTGGCCTCGTTCCGCTTGAGCGTGACAGCCGACTCGACGGCATCCTCGTGGATCTCTATCAGGGCCCTCCTCGTGGCGCCGAGGGAGTCGAACGCACCGGCCTTGATGAGCGATTCCACGGTTCGCTTGTTGGCCACGTGCATCGGAACCTTGCGCAAGAAGTCGTGGAAGCTCGTGAACGCGCCCTCCGCGTCCCGCGCCTGGCGGATGCCCTCGACGACGTTGGATCCCACGTTGCGGACCGCGCCGAGGCCGAAGCGCACGTCGTCTCCGACCGCGGCGAAGAACCCGATCGATTCGTTCACGTCCGGTGGAAGCACCTTGATGCCCATGCGCCGGCACTCGTTGAGGTAGAGCGCCATCTTGTCCTTGGAGTCGCCGACGCTCGTGAGCAGCGCGGCCATGTACTCCGCCGGGTAGTGCGCCTTCAGGTATGCGGTCCAATACGAGATCACGCCGTACGCGGCAGAATGCGCCTTGTTGAACGCGTAGTCCGAGAACGGCAGCAGGATGCTCCACAGGGTGCTGACGGCGTCGTCGGAGTAACCGTTCGCCTTCATCCCGGCCGAGAAGCCCTCGAACTGCTTGTCGAGCTCCGCCTTCTTCTTCTTGCCCATCGCGCGGCGGAGGATGTCTGCTTGCCCGAGCGAGAAGCCGGCGACCTTCTGTGCGATGGCCATCACCTGCTCCTGGTAGATGATCAGTCCGTACGTTGTGGACAGGATCTCCTCGAGCGGCTCCGCGAGCTCGGGATGGATCGGCGTGATCTCCTGCTGGCCGTTCTTCCGAAGCGCGTAGTTGGTGTGCGAGTTCGCACCCATCGGCCCTGGCCGGTACAGCGCGATGAGCGCCGAGATGTCTTCGAAGTTGTCCGGCTTCATGAGTCGCAGCAGCGAGCGCATCGGACCGCCGTCGAGCTGGAACACTCCCAGCGTGTCACCGCGGGCGAGCAGCTCGTATGCGGCCTTGTCGTCAAGCGCGAGGTCTTCGAGCACCGGGCGGATGCCGCGGTTCGACTCGATGTTGTCGAGCGCGTCGTTGATGATGGTGAGGTTGCGCAACCCCAGGAAGTCCATCTTGATCAGGCCGAGCGACTCGCACGCCGGGTAATCGAACTGCGTGACGATCTGGCCGTCCTGTTCGCGACGCATGATCGGGATGATGTCGATCAGCGGCTCGGACGACATGATGACTCCGGCGGCGTGAACACCCCACTGGCGCTTGAGGTTCTCGATGCCGAGCGCCGTGTCGAACACCGTCTTCGCGTCCGGGTCGCTCTCGACGACCGCGCGGATGTCGACGGCCTCCTTGTACCGAGGGTGGTCCTCGTCGAAGATGCCGGTGAGCGGGATGTCCTTGCCCATCACTGGCGGCGGCATGGCCTTGGTGAGCTTCTCCCCCATGCCGAAGGGGAAGCCGAGCACACGGGACGAGTCCTTCAGCGCCTGCTTCGCCTTGATGGTGCCATAGGTGACGATCTGCGCCACGCGCTCCTCGCCGTACTTCTCGGTGACGTACTTGATCACCTCGCCACGACGACGGTCGTCGAAGTCGACGTCGAAGTCGGGCATGGACACGCGGTCGGGGTTGAGGAAGCGCTCGAAGATCAGGCCGTGCTGCAGCGGGTCGAGGTCGGTGATCCGCATGGCATACGCGGCCATGGAACCGGCGCCGGACCCACGACCGGGGCCGACGCGGATGCCGTTGCGCTTCGACCAGTTGATGAAGTCGGCGACGACGAGGAAGTAGCCGGGGAAACCCATCTGCGAGATCACCCCGATCTCGTAGTCCGCCTGCGCGCGAACGGCGTCGGGGATGCCGTTCGGGTAACGCTCGTGCAGTCCTCTCTCGACCTCCTTGACGAACCAGCTCTGCTCCGTTTCGCCCTCTGGAACGGGGAACTTCGGCA
>Ga0164243_10012301_pt1 | contig 12133 bp, 9 predicted proteins | sample OricompcompostOP_FD_108781 | JGI IMG/M metagenome (GOLD analysis project Ga0164243, IMG submission 108781) | Organic Plus compost microbial communities from Emeryville, California, USA - Original compost - Organic plus compost (OP) | ecosystem: Engineered > Solid waste > Mixed feedstock >...
CCGCGACACCGTCGACTTGCCGCTGCCGGAACCGCCGACCAGCGCCACCTGCTGCCCCGGACCCACGGTCAGGTCGAAACCGGTGAGCAGCGGCTTGTCGAGCGGGTTGTAGCCGAAGGAGATGTTCTGCAACTCCACGTGGCCGCGCAGCCGCCGGGTGGAGTCGCCGCCACCGGGGCGGTCGTAGAGCGGGTCCGCCCGGAAGTTCTCCACGTCCTTCAGCCGGGCCACGTCGGCCGCGAAGTCCTGGATGCGGCCCGCGACGCCGTTCAGCCGGGTCAGCGGGGCCGTGAAGCGGACCACCAGCGCCTGGAAGGCGACCAGCAGACCGACCGATATGTGGCCCTCGACCGCACGCATGCCGCCGATCCACAGGATCAGCGCGCTGTTGAGCGTCGCCAGCGTCGGCGCGACCACGCCCAGCCAGGCACTGGGCACCCCGAGCCGCTGCTGCTCCTCCAGCGTGGTGGCGTGCTGGCCCGCCCACTTGCGGAAGTAGCCGTCCTCGCCGCCGGTCGCCTTCATCGTCTCGATCAGCTGGAGACCCGTGTAGGCGGTGTTGGTCAGCCGGGCGCTGTCCGCGCGCAGCTTCGCCGTCCGGGTCGCGCGCAGCCGGATCACGACCCGCATGGCGACGATGTTCAGCAGGGCGACGCCGATGCCGACGAACGTCAGCTGCGGGTCGTACGTGTAGAGCAGGACCGCGTAGAGGACGACGACGACCGCGTCCACGCCGGCCGCGGCGAGGTCGCGGGCCAGCGTCTCGGCGACCGCGTCGTTGGACTGGAGCCGCTGCACCAGGTCGGCCGGGCTGCGCTGGGAGAAGAACGTCACCGGCAGCCGCAGCAGATGACGCAGGAAGCGGGCGCTGGACAGGGTGGAGGAGATGATCCGGCCGCGCAGCAGGTTCGCCTGCTGGAGCCAGGTCAGCACCACGGTCAGCGCGACGCAGGCCCCCATCGAGGCGAACAGCGTGCCCAGCAGGGACGTCTGGCCGCCGATCAGGAACATGTCGATATAGGTGCGGCTCAGCGCGGGCACCGCCGCGCCGACCGCCACCAGCAGCAGGCTGGCGAGGACGGCCGCGGGCATGGTGCCCGCGGTGCCGCGCAGCCGGGCCGGCATCGCGCCGAGCACCCCCGGCCGGCGACCGCCACGGCTGAAGCCCTCCCCGGGCTCCATGACCAGGACGACCCCGGTGAAACTGCCGTCGAAGTCCTCCATGGGCACGAAGCGGCGGCCCTTGGCGGGGTCGTTGACGTACACGCCCCGGCGGCCGAAGCGGCGGCCCATGCCGTCGAAGACGACGTAGTGGTTGAACTCCCAGAACAGGACGGCAGGCGCCTTCACCTCGGCGAGGGCGGCCGTGTCCATCTGCATGCCCTTGGCGGTCAGGCCGTAGCTGCGGGCGGCCTTCAGCAGGTTGCTGGCGCGCGAGCCGTCCCGGGAGACGCCGCACGCGATGCGCAGCTCCTCCAGCGGGACGTGCCGGCCGTAGTGGCCGAGCACCATCGCCAGGGAGGCGGCGCCGCACTCGACGGCCTCCATCTGGAGGACGGTGGGGGTGCGGACGGTCTTCGCCCGGCCCTTGGGCACGGGGCGCTTCGGGGGAGCGGCGCGGCGTCTGCCGCGCGTCTGCCGTGCGGTGCTCATGGCAGCAGCCAGTCGACGGGACGCTGGTCGGCGAGCCGGACGGACGCCTCGGCCAGGGTCATGGAGGTCAGGGGGAAGGGCGGTCCGTCCGCGGACGACCAGGCGTAGCCGCTCTCGGTGTCCTTGTCACGGTCGAGCCGCACGAGGACGGCGACCGGCCTGCCGTCCTTGGTGAACTGTTCCCCGAGCTGGGTGTCGCCGAGGAACGCGGCGATCTGCTGCGGCGACTGCACCGCGCGGTCCACGGACTTCACATGGCCGCGCAGCACGCCGTACTCCTGGGTCGGCACCGACTGCACGGTGAGGTCCACCGCGGCGTGCTCGGGGATGGCGGCGGCGTTCTCGGCGGGGACGTACACCGTGGCGTACAAGGGGTCCCGGCCGCGGGCCACCTTCTCGACGGCGGCGACGTTCGCGCCGGTCTGGACGATCTGCCCGATGGTCGCGGCGAGCGCGGTGACCCGGCCCGGGGCGACCGTGCGCACGACGGTCTCGCCCCGCGCGGTGCGGACCTTCAGGACGGGGGCGTCGGCCGGGAGCCGCTCGCCCTGTTCGGCGACGACGGCGGTGACCTGCCCGGCGACCGGGCTCTGGAGGATGTAACTGCCCTGCCCGTGGGTGAGGATGGCGGGCGCGGACACGGTGGAGGCGACCGAGCCGGTCACCGCCCACACGGACGCGGCGGCCATCACGACCAGCGTCACCCCGAGGACGAGCCAGCCCTGCGGGCGGGCGAAACGCACCGGCAGGTCGAGCTCCTCCGGTGACTGGAGCTTGGCGAGGGCCTGTTGGCGGAACTGCACGGAATTTCCCTCACCTGCGGATGAGTGGAGACCGGCACACGAATGCCGGTCGTGCTGCGGGGCGGGGCCGAAATCCCTTCACGGTGTTTCGTTCCTGCTTTTCGATCAGGGGATTTCCTGTTTTGTGGCACCCAAGAGTCCCGGAGCCGGGTGACGGCTCCGGGACTCGGTGGTACGAAAGGCGCGATCAGAGACCGGCGACCAGGCCCGTGACCGGGGCGGTGTTCAGGCCGGTGACACCCTCCACGGTGCCGACGACCGTGTTGAGCAGGCCGGAGACCGGGGCGATGCCGTTGATGGCGTCGAGGGCACCGTTCACGGCGTTGACCTGCAGGCCGCCGGAGACGTTGTCGAGCTCGGCGTCGGAGATCTCGACGGTCGCAACCTGGGGGGTGGAGTTCATGGTGGAACTTCCCTTCCTAATGGATATTTCACAAGGGGGAGCGGCCCCCTCTGGGGACAGATGACGGCCGCGACCGCGGGCGCCCGGCGCCCGTTTCCGGGAAAGCCGTTGGCGGCCCCCGCGGTGCGATGGATCAAAGCACGGTGCGGGTGCGGGCTTCCAATCAAACGAATGCCTCGTCAGGGCATTCGAGGGGCCCGAGTGGAAATCGGTGCAGAGGCGGGCACGTCTTGTCGGCGACTTCTTCACATGCGTCACAGCATCGGCCCGCACCGGCTGTTGCGGCGGCCCGGGACCCGGGGGCGGGCGGTACGGCGAATCCGACACTCCGGCCCCAAGGGGGTGACCGGCGGTAGCGCCCTGTGGGGAACTCCGGCGCACGGTGACTTGGTTGAGTATTGAATGTGCAGATTCACTGAAGCCGGGATTCCGCTCCTGATCCGCCACTGACCGCGATCGACCGGTCGCGCACGGTGCATGGTCGCATCGCGTCCGTCGCCCAGCGTCCCGGCCCCCTTCCACGCCCGGCGCGGGACCGCTTCCGGCCCCTCGAACGACGCTTCTGCGAACGGAGTTGAACACTCCGGCTGCCTCCTGCGTACCAACTGCCGACCAGGCGCCCGAGAAACAGCCGCCGCACGAGACGAACGGCGGCAGCAGACCCCGTCCCCCAGGAGGTCGAGAAGTTGAGTCACAAGCGAATGCCGAAGCGCAAGGCCGCGATAGCAGCGGGCGGCGTGGCGGCGCTCGGAGCGGCGGCGATCCTGCTGCCGAACGCCAACGCGTCCCAGGACGCGGCACCGGACGCCACGGCCGCCCCCAAGACCCTGAAGGCGGCGGACGCCTCGGATCTCGCCTCCCGCCTCGCGGGACTGCTCGGCGACGCCTTCGCCGGCTCGTACTACGACGCCGGCAGCAAGCAGCTCGTGGTGAACGTCGTCGACGGCGACGGCAACGACGTGGTCGTGGAGGCGAGGAAGGCCGGCGCCAAGGTCCGCGAGGTCGCGAACAGCCTGGCCGCGCTCAAGTCGGGCGCGCAGACGCTGAAGTCCGAGGCCACCATCCCCGGCACGGCGTGGGCCGTCGACCCCAGAACGAACAAGATCGTCGTCACCGCCGACAGCACCGTCACGGGGAAGAACTGGGACCGGCTGGAGTCCACCGTCGACCGGCTCGGCCCCGGCATGGCGAGCGTCAAGAAGTCGGCCGGCACCTTCAAGACCTTCCTCTCCGGCGGCGACGCCATCTTCGCGGGCGGCGCGCGCTGCTCCGCGGGCTTCAACGTCACCGCCGGCGACGGCACCCCGGCCTTCCTGACGGCCGGTCACTGCGGGGTCGCGGCCGCGCAGTGGTCCGACGCCCAGGGCGGGCAGCCCATCGCCACCGTCGACCAGGCGACCTTCCCCGGTGCCGGTGACTTCGCACTGGTGAAGTACGACGACCCGGCCACCCAGGCGCCCAGCGAGGTGAACCTCGGACAGCAGACCCTCGCGATCAGCCAGGCCGCCGACGCCACGGTCGGCCTCCAGGTCTTCCGCATGGGCAGCACCACCGGGCTGAACAACGGTCAGGTCACCGGTCTCGACGCCACCGTGAACTACCCGGAGGGCACGGTCACCGGACTCATCCAGACCAACGTGTGCGCCGAGCCCGGCGACAGCGGCGGCTCCCTGTTCACCCAGGACGGGCAGGCGATCGGCCTGACCTCCGGCGGCAGCGGCGACTGCACCGTCGGCGGCGAGACGTTCTTCCAGCCGGTGACGACCGCGCTCGCGGCGGTCGGCGCGACCCTCGGCGACGGCGGAGCGGCCGGCGGCGCGGGCGCCGGCGGCGACGCCGGGGCCGGCCAGGACGCGGGCGCCGGTGACCAGGCCGAGGCCGGCGGCCAGGCGGGCGCGGGCCAGGAGGCGGGCGCCGGTGACCAGGCGGGCGCCGGCCAGAACGCCGGGAACGGCCGGGGCCACGGACGCGGCAACGGCCTCGGCCAGATCGTCGGCAACGGCGCCGGGAACTGACACGACGCCACCGGCCCACGGACACGGGTGATCCACCCGGGCACGACGGCGGTCCGGCCCTCCGGCGGGAGGACCGGACCGCCGTCGTGCGCCGTCCTCCCGTTCCCCCGGCTTCACGGAACCGTCACAGGGGCTGCGTACGGGGCGCATCAGCGCTGTAATGGCGAACGTGGTCGGAGAGGACGCTACGGGACGCGGGACGAGGAACAGGCGTGCCGAGGACGTCCTGAAGGCACTCGCCGCCGAACCCGGCGAGAGCGGGCGGCTGCGCCGGGTCCTCGAACAGGCGCTCGTCTTCTGCGGTGCCTCCCTGGCCGCCCTGTACACCCCGGACGACGACGGCGAACTGCTCTGCGTCCACGAGTCGGCGGGCGTCCCCCGCTTCCTGTACGGCCTGCGCGACGGCTACGCCCTGAACGGGCCCTCCCCGGCCGCCGACGCCCACCGCACCGGGCGTCCCGTCCATCTCGGCCCCCGGGACCTGGCCGGTTTCGCGGAGGCCCGGCGCACCCCCGACGGCGACTTCTCGCTGGCCGCGCTGCCCGTGCGCGGCGAGGGCGCCGGAGGGTGCCTGCTGGCCGTCACCGAGCGGCCCGCCGGCTTCGGCGCCGACGAGCGGGACTGTCTGGAACTGATCGCCGCCGCCGTCACCCTGCCCGCCCCGCCCGCCGCCGAGAGCGGAGGCGAACTGCCCGCCGACGCGTTCAGCCTCGCCGTGGACAGCGGCCACGTCGAGGTCGGGGCCGACCTGCTGCGGCTGTTCGGACTGACCCCCGCCGCCTTCGACGGCAAGGTGGAGACTCTGCTGGGCCTCACCGTCCCCGAGGACCTGCCCGCCCTGATGTCCGTCGTCGAGGCCGACCACATGTCCCTCGGCGAGCGGGAACTGGAGTTCCGCGTCGTCCGGCCCGCCGGCCCGCCCCGCTGGCTGCGGCTGCGCGGCCGGCTCCTGCCCGGCGGCGAGGGCCGGCCCGCCCGGCTCGTCGGCACCGTCGCCGACGCCTCCACCCTGCGCCCCGAGGTCACCGACGTCGCCCGCGTCCAGCGCCTGGCCGCCGCCCTCGCCACCGCCGGCACGGTCCGCGACGTCAGCCACGCCGTCGTCACCGCCCTGCGCGAGCCGCTGCGCGCCGACCGCATCGCGCTCGCCGAACTCGAGCACGACCGGCTCGTCGTCACCGTCCTCGACCCGCCCGACCCGGAGTCGTGGCCCGCGCTGTGGCGCCTGGAGTGGCGCACCGAATGGCCGGACGCGCCCGTGCGCGCCATGCCGACCCTCGCCGCCGCCCTGCGCGAGGGACGCGCCCAGATCTGGCCGGCCGGCGCCCCGCTGGAACCCGCCCTCGCCGAGGTCGGCCCGGGCGGCCTGGCCGTCCTGCCGCTGCCCGCGGGCGGCGCCATGGCCGGCGCCTGCCTCATCGGCTGGGACACCCCGCACCAGTTCGGCCCCGACGAACGCGCCCTGCTCACCGCCTCCGCGGGCCTCGCGGGCCAGGCGCTCGTGCGCGCCCGCGCCTTCGACGCCGAGCACGAACTCGTCGGCATGCTCCAGCGGCAGCTGCTGCCCCGCCGGCTGCCCCGGCTCCCCGGCGCCGAGGCCGTCGCCCGCTATCTGCCGACCACCGCGGGACTGGAGGTCGGCGGCGACTGGTACGACGTCATCCCGCTGCCCGACCACCGGGTCGCCCTCGTCATCGGCGACGTGCAGGGGCACAGCGCGGCCGCCGCCACCCTCATGGGCCAGATGCGCACCGCGCTGCGCGCCTACGCCGCCGAGGGGCACCCGCCCGACGTCGTCGTCCACCACGCCAACCGGCTGCTGATGGACATGGAGACCGACCTCTTCGCCACCTGCTGCTACGTCGAGGCCGACCTGGAGGAGGGCTCCGCCTGGTGCGTACGGGCCGGGCACCCGCCGCCCGTGCTGCGTCATCCGGACGGCGGCACGGAGGTCGCCGAGGCCGACGGCGGCCCGCCGCTCGGGGTGGTGCGCGAGGCCGTCTTCCCGATGAGCCCGCTGCGGCTGCGGCCCGGCACCGTCCTCGCCCTGACCACCGACGGCCTCGTGGAGTCCGCCGACGCCGACATCGACACCGGCATCGCGCGGCTCGCCTCGGCACTCGCCGTGTCCGACCCCGCCCACCTCGGACTCGTCGCCGACGGGCTGCTCGTCGGCGCGCACCGCGACGACGACATCGCCCTGCTCCTGCTGCGCTACGACGGCATGGAGGTACGGCCGCTGCGCGAGACCTGGGCCGTGTGGCGGGTGCCGGAGGCCGTCGGCCACGCCCGCCGGTTCACCCGGCGCACCCTGCGGGCCTGGCAGGTGCCGCCGCAGGACCGGGACACCGCCCTGCTCGTCGTGTCCGAACTCGTCACCAACGCCCTCGTGCACACCGACGGGCAGGTCCGCCTCGACCTCACCCTGGTCGGCGGGCGGCTGCGGATCGCCGTCGCCGACTCCTCGCCCCGCACCCCGGTCCGCCCCACCAGCATCAGCTGGGAGGCCACCGGCGGGCGCGGCATCCTCCTGGTCGAGGCGATGACGACGACGTGGGGGACCGTGCCCGTCAGCGGCGGAAAACAGGTGTGGTGCGAGATCGCGCTCTCCGGATGACACCGGCCGGGACACCGGGGAGGGGACAGAACAAGCCGGCACCGACAGCCTCAAATCGGCGGAATCGGGGCTATGGTGAAGCAGATGAAGGCTCTCGTGCTGTCCGGTGGCGCCGGTACGCGCCTGAGGCCGATCACGCACACCTCGGCCAAGCAACTCGTCCCCGTCGCCAACAAGGCCGTGCTGTTCTACGGGCTGGAATCGATCGCCGCGGCCGGCATCACCGACGTCGGAGTGATCGTCGGCGACACCGCCCGGGAGATCCAGGACGCCGTCGGCGACGGCTCCGCGTTCGGCCTGAACGTCACCTACATCCCCCAGGAACGCCCGCTGGGCCTCGCGCACGCCGTGCTCGTCGCCCGTGACTGGCTGGGCGACGACGACTTCGTGATGTACCTCGGCGACAACTTCATCGTCGGCGGCATCACCCGCGTCGTCGACGAGTTCCGGCGCACGCGCCCCGACGCCCAGATCCTCCTCACCCGCGTCAAGGACCCCCGCCCGTTCGGCGTCGCCGAACTCGACGCGGACGGCCGGGTCGTCGGCCTGGAGGAGAAGCCGGAGCACCCCAGGAGCGACCTCGCCCTGGTCGGCGTCTACCTGTTCACGCCCGTCGTCCACGACGCCGTACGCGCCGTCACCCCGTCCTGGCGCGGCGAGCTGGAGATCACCCATGCCCTCCAGCACCTCATCGACGCGCACGCCGACGTGCGCAGCACCGTCATCGAGGGCTACTGGAAGGACACCGGGAACGTCGCCGACATGCTGGAGGTCAACCGGACCGTCCTGGAAGGGCTCACCCGCCGTATCGACGGCGAGGTCGACGAGCGGTCGCAGACCGTCGGCCGGGTCGTCGTCGAGGAGGGGGCGCGCATCGTCAACTCCCGCATCGTGGGGCCCGCCGTCGTCGGCTCCGGCACCCTCGTCGAGGACTCCTACGTCGGCCCGTTCACCTCCATAGCGGAGAACTGCCACGTCGCCGACAGCGAACTGGAGTTCTCCATCGTGCTGCGCGACTCCTCCATCCACGGCGTCGGCCGGATCGAGTCCTCCCTCATCGGCCGGCACGTCGAGGTCACCCCCGCGCCCAGTGTGCCCAGCGCCCACCGTCTCGTCCTCGGCGACCACAGCAAGGTGCAGATCCACACATGAACCTCCTCGTCACCGGCGCCGCCGGCTTCATCGGCTCCGCGTACGTCCGCGCCCTGCTCGCCCGGGAGTCCGCCGGCGCGCCCCGCGTCACCGTGCTGGACAAGCTCACCTACGCCGGCAGCACGGACAACCTGCCCCTGGGCCACCCCCGGCTGACGTTCGTGCGCGGCGACGTCCGCGACGCCGCGCTTGTCGACGAACTGATGGCCGGGGCCGACCAGGTGGTGCACTTCGCCGCCGAGTCCCACGTCGACCGGTCCATCACCGGCGCCGGCGACTTCGTCCTCACCAACGTCGTCGGCACCCAGGTCCTGCTCGACGCCGCCCTGCGCCACGGCACCGGCCCCTTCGTGCACATCTCGACCGACGAGGTCTACGGCTCCCTCACCACCGGGTCGGCCCGCGAGGACGACCCCCTGCGGCCCAGCTCGCCGTACTCCGCGTCCAAGGCGTCCGCCGACCTGCTCGCCCTGTCCTACCACCGCACCCACGGCCTCGACGTGCGCGTCACCCGCTGCTCCAACAACTACGGCCCGCGCCAGTTCCCGGAGAAGCTGATCCCGCTCTTCGTCACCCGCCTCCTCGACGGGCACACCGTGCCCCTGTACGGCGACGGCCGCAACGTCCGCGACTGGCTGCACGTCGACGACCACTGCGACGGCGTCGAACGCGTCCGCACCCGCGGCCGCCCCGGCGAGGTCTACAACATCGGCGGCGGCACCGAACTGAGCAACAGGGAACTCACCGCGCTGCTGCTGGACGCCTGCGGGGCCGGCGGGGACCGGGTGGCGCACGTCGAGGACCGCAAGGGCCACGACCTGCGCTACAGCGTCGACTGGACCAAGGCCCGCACCGAACTCGGCTACCGGCCCCGCCGGGACTTCGCCACCGGACTCGCCGACACCGTCGCCTGGTACCGCGACAACCGGTCCTGGTGGGAGCCGCTGACCCGGCGCATACGGGAGGGCCGCGGATGAGGTGGCTGGTCACCGGGGCGGGCGGACTGCTGGGCCGCGACACGGCCGGCCTGCTCCGCGCGCGCGGCGAACCGGTGACCGCCCTCGACCGCGCCGCCCTCGACATCACCGACCCCGGCGCCGTGCACGAAGCCCTCGCCGCGCACCGCCCCCACCTGGTCGTCAACTGCGCCGCCTACACGGCCGTCGACGACGCCGAGCACGACGAGGAACGCGCCCTGCGCGTCAACGGCGACGGCCCCCGCGTGCTCGCCCGCGCCTGCGCCGCGCACGGCGCCCGCCTGCTCCACGTCTCCACCGACTACGTCTTCGCCGGCGACGCCCGCGCCCCCTACCCGGAGGACCACCCGCCCGGCCCCCGCACCGCCTACGGGCGCACCAAGCTCGCCGGCGAGCGGGCCGTGCTCGGCGAACTGCCGCACGCGAGCGCCGTCGTGCGCACCGCCTGGCTCTACGGCGTCCACGGCCCCAGCTTCGTGCGCACCATGATCCGGCTGGAGGCGAGCCGCGACACGGTCGACGTCGTCGACGACCAGCGCGGCCAGCCCACCTGGAGCGCCGACCTCGCCCGCACCCTCGTCCTGCTGGGCCCGCGCGTCGGCCACGACGTCACCGGTGTCCTGCACGCCACCAACGCCGGCGAGGCCACCTGGTACGAACTGGCCCGCGAGGTGTTCCGGCGGCTCGGCGCCGACCCCGGCCGGGTGCGCCCGGTCGGCGGCGCCGCCTTCCCCCGGCCGGCGCCCCGCCCCGCGTACAGCGTCCTCGCGCACGGCCGGCTGCGGAGCCTCGGCCTGCCGGCGCCGCGCGACTGGCGCACCGCCCTGCACGAAGCCCTGCCCGCCGTCCGCGAGGAGACCCCGCGTGAAACGCCATGAGTTCCTGAAGGAGCTGCACAAGGTCAGCGGCAACCGCACCTATCTGGAGATCGGCGTCAACGACGGCCGCAGCCTGCGCCTGTCCCGGGTGCCCAGCGTCGCCGTCGACCCGGCCTTCAAGGTCGTCACCGAGATCCGCTGCGACGTCCATCTCGTCCGGGCCACCAGTGACGACTTCTTCGCCCGCGCCGACCCGCTGAGCCATCTCAAGGGCGGCCGGCACCCGGTGCGCAACCTGCGCCGCGGCCGCCACCCGTTCGGCTACTGGCGCCGCCCCGTCATCGACCTCGCCTTCATCGACGGCATGCACCTGTTCGAGTACGCGCTGCGGGACTTCATGAACATCGAGCGGTACGCCGACTGGACGAGCGTGATCGTCTTCGACGACATGCTGCCGCGCAACGCCGACGAGGCGGCCCGCGACCGGCACACCGACGCCTGGACCGGCGACGTCTACAAGCTCGCCGACGTCCTGGCCCGGTACCGCCCCGACCTGCTCGCCGTGCCCGTCGACACCCGGCCCACCGGCCAGCTCGTCGTCTTCGGCGCCGATCCCCGCAGCACGGTGCTGCGGGACCGCTACGACGAGATCGTCGCCGAGTACGCCGTGCCCGACCCGCAGAAGGTCCCCGAGACCGTCCTGGAGCGGGCCGGTGCGGCGGCCCCGCGGGACCTGCTCGGCGCGGACTTCTGGCGGCCGCTCGCGCGCGCCCGGCGCCTCGGGTTGGGGCGCGCCCGCGGCTGGGAGCCGCTGCGCGGGGCGGTGGAGCGGGCCGTCACACCCCGCTGGTGACCGTCCGCGCGGGGGTGAACGCCATCGCGCCGGCTCACCAGGGAACGGGGCCGTGCTCGTCGAAGAAGCCGCCGGTCGGCCCGTCGTCGGGCAGCGTGGCGAGCCGGACGACCACGGCCGCGCCGTCGGCCGCGGTACGGGTGAGGCCGGGGAACGCGGTGGTGAAGTCGGTCGCGCACGGCCCCGGATCGGCGGCGTTGACCAGGATGCCGCGGCCGCGCAGTTCCTTGGCGTACTGCACGGTCAACGAGTTGAGCGCGGTCTTGGACGGGACGTACGCGGCCATCGGGGGCCGGGTCGTGAAGTAGTCCCCGGGATCGGTCATCCGGGTGAGGGAGCCCAGTCCGCTGCTGACGTTGACGATCCGGGCGGCGCGGGAGCGGGCGAGCAGCGGCAGCATCGCGGTGGTCACACTGATCACGCCGAACACGTTGGTCTCGAACACCTCGCGGACAGCGGACAGTTCGGCACTCCCAGGGCTCTGGGCGGCGAGGTCGCCGGAGACACCGGCGTTGTTGACCAGGATGTCCAGCCGGCCGAAGCGCTCCTCGATCCAGCGGGCGGCGGACAGGACGCTTGCGCGGTCGGTGACGTCCAGGGTGACCGGGTGCACCCGCGGGCCCAGCTCGGCGGCGGCCGCCGCGCCGCGGCGCGGGTCGCGCGCGGCCAGCACGACGTTCGTGCCGAGCGAGGCGAGCCGGGCCGCGACCTCGCGCCCGATGCCCTTGTTGGCGCCGGTGACCAGGGCGGTCGTGGTTTCTGTCATGCGTCCAGCGCACCACGGGGGCGGCCGGGGGTTCCAACACCGATCAGGTACGCGGCGATACCGTGCGGGTATGGAA
>Ga0164243_10012302_pt1 | contig 12133 bp, 11 predicted proteins | sample OricompcompostOP_FD_108781 | JGI IMG/M metagenome (GOLD analysis project Ga0164243, IMG submission 108781) | Organic Plus compost microbial communities from Emeryville, California, USA - Original compost - Organic plus compost (OP) | ecosystem: Engineered > Solid waste > Mixed feedstock >...
GCCGCGCCGCATCGAGGTGCAGGTGGCGTAGTCGGCCCGGGCGCGTGCCCGGAGGGGCGCGCATGCCGCGCGGCGGCGCGCGAGAACAGCGCAGGCGCCATGGCGTCCCGCGCGCCGCTCGCTCATTTCACAGGCGGGAAGTCGAGTTCGGTGTCGTTAATGCGGTTGACAGTATTGGTGAAGGTGATCAGCGATATCGCCAGCGAAATCTCGGCCAGCTGCGTGTCGGTATAGCCGGCGGCGCGGACGGCGGCGACTTCTTCCTCGGCCAGCGTGCCGCGGGTGTTGACGATCTTCAGCACGAAGCGCGCCAGCGCATCTCGGCGTGCGTCGCCGGTGGGCTCGCCGGCGCGAATGGCGCCCAGCGCCTCGGCCGGCAGGCCGGCCAGCCGGCCCATCAGCGAGTGGGCCGCCACGCAATAGTCGCATCCGGTCTGCGCGCTTACCAGCAGCTTGATGGTTTCGCGGTCCTGGCGGCTGAGCGAGCTGGCGGCCAGCACATCCTCGGCGTCCAGGATGGCCGATAGCGCCTGCGGCGCGACGTGCCCCAGCGTGGCAAACAGGTTGGGCAGCTTGCCTCCGGTGTTCTTGCGGATGCGCGCGTAGATCTCGGCAGCGGCGCCGGTGGCGGACTCGGGGGCGGGAAAGGCGATGCGGCTCATGATGTGGCTCCGGTCGGGGAGTGGTTTAGGAGCCTTCACTGTAGGCGCGCCAAGTGATTCTAACGAGTCGTCATGAGCTCAAAAAAATGCTTATTGGGATCATTTCGTGGAGGGTTCCCGATCCGGGCCTGGCGCCTGCGTCGCAGCGTTCCCTTTGCGGCGCCATTGCCCGGGTGTCATTCCCATGCGCTGCGCGAAAGCCCGGCGAAATGCCGCCACGGATTGATAACCTGCCGATTCGGCCACGCGCTCGGTCGAGGCAGACGGCTGCGTCAGCGCATTGGCGGCCAGGCTCACCCGCAGGTCGGTCAGCAGATCGTAGGCCGAGCGGCCCAGGCTGTCCTGGAAATGCCGCATGAACGTGGCGCGCGACATGCCGCAGCGAGCGGCCAGCTCGGGCAGAGTCCAGGGTCGCGCCGGGTCGTTGAACATGGCCGTGAGGGCGGGCGTCAGCCGCGGATTGCCCGCCATGGCCAGCAGGCCCGGCGAGGCCTGCCCGGCCTCGCCGGCCGCCCGCAGAGCCAGCGTGAACAGCGCCGACGACAGGGCGTCGAGCATGGCGTGTCCGCCGAGATAGTCGCCGGCGGCCTCGGCGCGCATCAGCGCCACCAGGCCGGCCAGGTGCGCGGCCGCCGTGCCTGTGGCGCGCGAGCGCACGATGAGCCGGGCCGGCAGATAGTCGCGTACCAGGCGGTCGTGCGGCGGCGCGATGATGAAACGGCCGCACAGCATGTCCAATCGTTCGCCCATGCCCGCGTTCTCGCTGACGGCCAGGTTCGCGCCCTGCCGCAATGACGCGGCCGCCGGCGCCAGGCCGCTGCCGTCGTGCAGCACGTGGGCCGAGCCGTGTGCGAGCAGCACGAGATCGCCTTCGCCCAGTGTCTGCGCAGGGCCGCCGCCGGGGTCTTCGAGAATCGCCGTGCCTTTCAGCACCAGGTGATAGGGCATCTCGCGCGCGGCCGAGGTGCCGTGTTCGATGCGCCAAGGTGCGCCGTACGTGCAGCGGATCTCGAGCCGTCCGGCGACGGTGAGCAGCCCCAGCAGCCGGCTGAGCCAGTCTTGCGAGGCCGTCATGGACATGTGTGCCCCGTCCGCCGCAGCAAGTCCCGCGGCGTGCCGGCGCATCGGCGGCACGTCGGCGCCTGCGGGCGTGTGTCGGGAACAGGGGGCATGACGTCGTCTCCGTATCGAACAAGCGGGGCCTGTAAAAAGGCGCACGGACCGTCGCCAGCATACTTTGCCGCGCCGGCAAAGGCCGGCGTGGGCGGCCGTCCCGTGTGCGCACGGGTCGACAATGCCGCCCGATGCTGACATGCTACCGGGCGTTGTCCATTCCCATGTGTCGCCCCACCATGAAGCCCGTCCTGCTGGTCCTGATCCCGCTTGCTGACAACTCCCTGTCAGTGCTCCGCGAACACTTCGATGTCCACTACGTTCCCACCCGCGACGGCCGCGCCGCCGGCGTCGCCGAGGCTGCCCGGGCCGGCGCGCGGGTGGTGCTTACCAACGGCGGCACCGGCCTGACCGGCGCCGAGATGGAGGCCCTGCCGGCGCTGGAGCTGGTATGCGCGGCCAGCGCGGGCTACGAGAACATCGACCTGCAGGCGGCCCGTCGCCTGAACATCGCCGCGGCCAACAGCGCCGGCACCAACGCCGACTGCGTGGCCGACCATGCCTTTGCGCTGCTGCTGGCCGCCACGCGCACGCTGCGCGCGCTGGACCTGCACACCCGCGCCGGCGGTTGGCGCGACGCGCTGCCGCCGCTGGCCCACTTCTCGTCGCGCCGCCTGGGCATCCTCGGCCTGGGCGCCATCGGCCGCAAGATCGCGCAGCGCGGGCTCGGCTTCGACCTGGAGGTGGGCTATCACAGCCGCCGCCGCGTCGACGACTCGCCTTACGCCTACTTCGGCGGCCCGGCCGAACTGGCGGCCTGGGCCGATTACCTGGTGGTGGTGACGCCGGGCGGCCCGGCCACGCGCCACCTGGTCGATGCCGGCGTGCTGCGCGCGCTGGGCGCCAACGGCGTGCTGGTCAACGTGGCGCGCGGCAGCGTCGTCGACACCGCCGCGCTGGCCGAGGCGCTGCGCGAGGGCACCATCGCCGCCGCCGGCCTGGACGTGTACGAGAGCGAGCCTGCGCCACCGGCCGAGCTGCTGTCGTTCTCCAATGTGATCCTGACGCCCCACGTGGCGGGCAATTCGCCGCAGGCCATGGCGGCATCGCTGCAGCGCTTCCTCGACAACGCGCAGCGCCATTTCGCCGGCCAGCCGATGGTCTCGCCCATTTCCGCGTAGCGGGCGGCGGGATGGACCTGCGCCAGCTCGGATACTTCGTCCACGTCGCGGAGCTGGGCAGCTTCACGCGCGCAGCGACGCTGCTGGGCGTGGCACAGCCCGCCCTCAGCCGGCAGGTGCGTGGCCTGGAGACCGAGCTGCGCCAGACCCTGCTGTACCGCAACGGGCGCGGCGTCAGCCCCACCGAGGCAGGCAAGCGCCTGCTGGCACACGGCCGCGCCATCCTGCTGCAGGTCGAGCGGGCGCGCCACGAGGTGGAAGAGGTGCGAGGCACGGCGGTGGGCCGCATCGTGGTCGGCGTGCCGCACTCCATCGGCCGCATCATCACCGCGCCGTTCGTGGCCGAGTTCAAGCGCAAGTTTCCGCACGCCACACTGTGCCTCACCGAGGGCCTGACGGTGCACCTCCACGAATGGGTGCTGGCCGGCCGCATCGACGTGGCGCTGCTGCACGACCCCGTGCCGTCGCCCGCGCTGGAGATCCTGCCGCTGCGCGAGGACGCGCTGTCGCTCATCGGGCCCCGCGCGGGGCGGCGCCAGGCCGGCGCCGACACGATACGCCTGCGCCAGCTGGCCCAGGTGCCGCTCATCATTCCCAGCCAGCCGCATCCGCTGCGCATGATGGTCGAGACGCGGCTGGCCAACCTGGGCCTTAAGCCTGCTATCGCGCTCGAGATCGACACGGTGGCCGGCATCGTCGACCTGGTGGCGCAGGGGTTCGGCCACGCCATCGTCACGCCCAATGCGCTGCTCATCGGCAACACGGCCGGCCTGTCCGTGCGCCGCATCGTGGCGCCACGGCTGCATAGCGTGCTGGCCCTGGCGCTGTCGGCCGAGCGGCCCACCACCGAGCTGGCACGCCAGACCATCGCTCTGGTGCGCGACTTCCTGCCGCGCGCGCTGGCCGCGCCGGTTCCGGTGCGGGCGCGGCGCTCCTGAAGGCCTCCGGCGGCCCGTCTCCGCACCATGCCATTACGGCATATCAGCTAGACGGGAAATGCCGTTACCTCATGCCATCAGCCTGGGTACGATTGCCGGCGTTCAATCAGGACGGGAGTGGCTCGCATGCGCATCATCGATACCCAGGTGCATTTCTGGGAAGCCCATCGGCCCGACCGGCCGTGGCCGGCGGAGGAGGTCGGCAAGAAAGTCTTCGTGGCCATGGAAGGCGCGCGCCCGCACCGCGAGGCGCCGCTGCTGCCCGAAGAGTTCGTGCCCATCATGGACGCGGCCGGCGTGCAGCGCGCCATCATCGTGCCGCCCTCGCCCGTGGGGGACAGCAACCTTACGGCGCTCGAAGCCGCGGCACGCCATCCGTCGCGCTTCGGTGTGATGGGCCGCCTCGATCCCACCGCGCCGGACGCCCTAGAGCAACTGGAACATTGGCGGGAGCAGCCGGGCATGCTGGGCATCCGCATGACCTTCCACAAGCCGCAATGGGCGCAATGGCTGGAGGACGGCACCATCGACCGGTTCTGGCGCGCGTGCGAGCGCCTGTCGCTGCCGGTGATGCTGTTGGCGCCCGGCAAGCTGGCCGAGATCGAGCGCGTGGCCGCGCGCCATCCCGGCCTCGTGCTGATCTTCGACCACATGGCGCGCCATAGCGGACTGCGCGACGCGGCCTGTTTCGCGGACCTGGATGAACTGCTGGCGCTGGCGCGATACCCGAATATCGCGGTCAAGGCTTCGGCCGTACCGTGCTACAGCACCGAACCCTATCCGTTCCGCAACCTCACGCCCTATCTTGCCCGCCTGTACGAGGCCTTCGGGCCCACGCGCACGATGTGGGGCTCCGACTTCACGCGGTTGCCGTGCACCTACCAGGAATGCGTGGACCACTTCCGCCTCACCCTGGATTTCCTGGACGACGAGGGTCGGGAATGGGTGATGGGCAAGGCGGCGGCACGGCTGCTGCGCTGGCCCGAGGCGGACGAACCGGCCATCTGAGCGCAGCGGCAGCGCATTCCCTTTCATTCTTGCAGCATCACCAGGAGACTCCCCATGTCCAGATCCCTGCGATTCGCGTGCACGGCCTTCGCGTTCGGCGCGGCCGCCGCCGTCTCGGCCCTGCTGGCGCTGGTGCCCGCCGGCGCCGCGCGGGCCCAGGCGGCCTATCCCGAGAAGCCCATCCGCATGATCGTGCCGTTCCCGCCCGGCGGCGCGGTCGACCTGCTCGGCCGCCTGGTCGGCCAGCACCTGGGCGAGCAGTTGGGCCAGAGCGTGATCGTCGAGAACCGCGCGGGCGCCAACGGCAATGTGGGCACGGAAGTGGTGGTGCGTGCGCCCGCCGACGGCTATACGCTGCTTTTCGCCAGCAACGGCCTGGCGACCAACGCGTCGCTGTATCCGAACCGCTCGTACACCGAGGCCAGGAACCTGGTGCCGGTGGCGTACGTGGGCGCCTCGCCCCTCATCATGGTGACGGCCGCCGATGCGCCGTTCAATTCATTGAAGGACGTTCTGGCCGCGGCCGGTGCCAAGCCGGGCGGCGTCAGCTATGCCTCGGCCGGCAACGGCAGCTCGGCCCACCTGGGCACCGAGCTGCTGAAGCAGACCGCCAAGGTGGATATCCTGCACGTGCCCTACAAGGGCGGTGCGCCCGCCATCGTCGACCTGATCGCTGGCCGCGTCTCATTCATGCTGCTCGATCCGCCGCAGGCCATGCCGCAGGTGCGTTCCGGCAAGCTCAAGGCCATCCTGGTGGGCAGCCCCAGGCGCCTGGCGCTGCTGCCCGACGTGCAGACCACCAGCGAGGCGGGCTTTACCAACCTGGAAACTACGGTGTGGTGGGGCCTGATGGCGCCGGCCGGCACCCCGCCGGCCATCGTCGAGAAGCTCAACGCCGAGGTCAACAAGGCCCTGGCGCGGCCGGACGTGCAGACCCGTTTCAAGGAACTGGGCGTGACGTCACAGCCGGGCTCGGCCGCCGACTTTGCCCGCTATCTGGGCGACCAGACCGGCAAGTGGGCGTCGGTGATCGCGTCGGCGGGCATCAAGGCCGACTGATATCGGGCAGGCCCCGCAGCCAGGGGGATGCGCGCGCCCTTACCCCATCGAATCGAAATACGGCCGCCACCGGTCGCGCGACTGCACGATGTGCGCCTCCATCGCGGCGCGCGCCGCGGCCGGGTCGTGCGCGGCCATGGCGGCGACGATGCGCGCGTGTTCCTCGATCGCGCCCTCGGTCACCGCGGAATGGAAGCGCAGGCGGAACAGGTGGCTGTGCGCGAACGAGCGGCCCAGCGATTCGGCCACCAGCGGGTTGCCGCTTTCGGCGGCGATCAGGGCGTGGAACTTGGCGTCCTGCACGGCGAACTTGCCGTAGGCGCGCTCGGCATCGCGGCCTTCGGGGTCGGCCATGCCCTGCGCCAGCGCGGCGAGCTTGCGGCACGATGCCTCGGCCAGGCGGCGCGTGGCGTGTTCCGCCGCGTAGGGTTCCAGCAGCAGGCGCAGGTCGTAGATCTGTTCGAACTTGTCGCGCGAGGGCATCGGCGCGGCGCTGTAGCCCACGTTGTGCGTCTTGACCACCAGCCCTTCGTTTTCCAGGCGGATCAGCGCGGCGCGGATGGGTGTCTGGGATACGCCCATCTGGCGCACCAGCGCGTCGACCGAGATGCGGCTGCTGGGCGGGATCTTCAGCGCCACCAACTGCGACAGCAGCGTCTCATAGACTTCGTCGCCCAGCGACATGCGCCTGGGCATGGGGCGCTCGCCCTGTTCGGCTGCCTGGACGAAGCGGGTGGCCTTCAGGCCGAGGGACATGAAACAGACTCCTTGCTTGCCTTGACGCGGCGGGCGGCCGCGGGGTAGAGTCCCGGCAAAACCGATATCCGATCGGATCATAAATAGGGAGACAAGGCTGGTCAAGGCAAGTGCCGCGCAAGCGCGACACCGCCTCGCGGCCCTACGGCGCACCCCGCCGGACAGCCGCGGCCGGCCCGCAGGCGCTTCGCGCGCCTCGCCCGTCGCAACAAGGAGGTGCAGACAGACCGTTCAGTGCATCGCCGCGCCGGCACCCGCCGGACCCCACGCGGCGCGACGTAGACAACGAATTCGAACGTTTCCCACCCATGCAGCCCGGGGCCCCGTGCGATCCACCGGCCCCTGCCGGCTGCCGCGGCCTCGCGGCGCGGCGCACCGGCGGCCCGGCCTGCGGGGCGGGAACCCTCCACACCGAGGAGACGGAATGGAGTCTTTGGCGATCAATCTGCAGGTGCTGTTCTCCGGGCTCGCGCTCGGATCGATCTATGCCCTGGTGGCACTCGGCTTCGTGCTGATCATCCGTGCCACCAATGTCGTCAACTTCGCGCAGGGCGACTTCGCCATGCTGGGCGGTTTCGCGCTGGTGGCCTTCATGGGTGCCGGCCTGCCGTACTGGCTGGCCATTCCCGCGGCGCTGGCCATGATGGGCCTGTTCGGCCTGGTGTTCAACCGCGGGGTGTACTACCCGCTGCGGCACCGCTCGTACCTGCCGGTCATCATCAGCACGCTGGGCGCGTCCATCTTCATGCAGAACACGGTGCTGTACTTCTTCGGCCCGCAGCCCAAGCCGATGCGGCGCGTGTTCGAGACCCCGGGCATCGAGATCGGCGGCGTGTTCATGGACACGCAGTACCTGGTCATCCTGGCCGTGACCGCCATCGCGGTGGCGTTCCAGTACTTCCTGTTCGAGCACACGCTGCTGGGCAAGAAGCTGCAGGCCACCTCGCAGGACAAGGACATGGCGCGGCTGGTGGGCATCCCGGTGGCCGGCATGATCGCCTTCACCTTCATGTACAGCGCGGTGCTGGGCGGCATCGCCGGCATCCTGGTCTCGCCCATCCTGTTCGTCTCGATCGGCATGGGCTCGATCATCGCGCTCAAGGCCTTCTCGGCCACGGTGATCGGCGGCTTCGGCGACGTGACGGGCGCCATCGTCGGCGGCCTGCTGCTGGGCGTGGTGGAGAGCTTCGGCGCGCACTACATCTCGGTGCCGTACAAGGACGCCTTCGCGTTCCTGCTGCTCTTCATCTTCCTGCTGCTGCGGCCGCAGGGCATCTTCGGCGAAAAAGTCTCGGAGAAAGCATGAACAAGACCTACGCTGTGGATACCCCGCCGCCGGTTGCGTCCGCCGCCGGCCAGGCCGGCCGGCCTCGCACGGCCCTCAAGGTGGGGTTCTTCGTGGTGCTGGGCCTGCTGGTGGCGCTGGCGCCGCTGGTGCTGCCGCTCAGCTCCTATGTGCTCAACATCCTGATGCAGGCCGCCACCTATGCCGTCGCGGTGCTGGGCATGACGGTGGTGTTGGGCTATGCCGGCCAGATCAACCTGGCGCAGGCCACCTTCTTCGGCCTGGGCGCCTATGCGGTGGGCCTGGGCACCGTGGTGGGCGGCGTGAACTTCTGGCTGGCGCTGGCCCTGGGCATCGGCGTGGCCGCCGCGGCCGGCTTCGTGCTGGGCCTGACCACACTGCGGCTGGGCGGGCACTACCTGGCCATGATCACTATCAGCTTCCAGCAGATCTTCGACCTGGTGATGGTGAACTGGGCCGAGGTCACGCAGGGCCCCGATGGCGTGGCCGGTATCGAGCGGCCGTCGCTGTTCGGCTGGCAGCTGGTGGACGACCGTGCCTACCTGCTGCTGTGCCTGGCGGTGCTGTACGCGGCCATCTTCTTCGTGTGGTGGCTGCCGCAGACGCGCACCGGCCGCGCCATGCGGGCGGTGCGCGAGAACGAGCTGGCGGCCTCCGTCACGGGCGTGAACACGCTGCGCACCAAGGTGATCGCCTTCACGCTCAGCTCGGCGCTGGCCGGCCTGGGGGGGGCGTTCTACGCCGCCGGCTTCGCCTACATCAGCCCCGACAACTTCAACTTCGCGCGCTCCATCGAGTTCCTGACGATGACGCTGCTGGGCGGCTCGCAGTCGGCCTTCGGCGGCGTGCTCGGCACCAGCCTGCTGATCCTGCTGCCCGAGTGGCTGCGCTTCCTGAAGGACATCTACCTGGCGGTCTACGGCCTGGCCGTGATCCTCATCATGGTGTTCCTGCCGGCCGGCATCTGGGGCCTGTTGCGCGCGCCGTTCGAGCGCCGCCGCAAGCCCGCGCCGGTGGACCTGTCCGCCATCGCACCGCTGGACTTCGGCGTGCGCGCCAGCAGCGCCGAGCCCATCCTGCGCCTGGAGAACGTGCAGAAGCATTTCGGCGGCGTCAAGGCGGTCGACGGCATCTCGCTGGAGGTGGCGCGCGGCACGGTGCACGCACTGATCGGGCCCAACGGCTCGGGCAAGACCACCACCCTGAACGTGCTCAACGGCATCTACCGCGCCACCGGCGGGCGGGTGCTGTTCAACGGCGCCGACATCACCCAGCACGCGCCGCACCAGCGTGCCGGCCTGGGCATCGGCCGGACGTTCCAGAACATCCGGCTGTTCCCGGCGATGTCGGTGCTGGAGAACGTGATGGTGGGCGCGCAGCGGCCCAACAACCCGGTCGGCGGCAGCCGCGAGGCCCTGCGCGCCCGCGCCCTGTCGGCGCTGAAATTCGTCGCCATGGCCGACCGCGCCGAGGTGCTGGTGAAGAACCTGCCCTACGGCCACCAGCGGCTGGTGGAGATCGCCCGCGCGCTGGCCGGCCATCCCGAGTTCCTGCTGCTGGACGAGCCGGCCGCCGGCCTGATCCAGACCGAGAAGAAGGAACTGGGCGAGCTGCTCAAGCGGCTGCGGGGCCACGGCCTGACCATCTTCCTGATCGAGCACGACATCGGCCTGATCGAGCAGGTGTCCGATCGCATCACCGTCCTGAACTTCGGCAAGAAGATCGCGGAAGGCACGCCCGCCGAGGCGCTGCGCCATCCCGACGTGATTGCCGCCTATCTTGGGGAGCCCGCCCATGGCGCTGCTTGAACTGCGCGACGTGCACAGCGCCTACGGCAACGTGGAGGCGCTCAAGGGCGTCACCCTGCACGTCGAGGAAGGCGAGATCGTGACGCTGCTGGGTGCCAACGGCGCCGGCAAGAGCACCACCCTGCGCAGCATCTCGGGGCTGGCCAACGTGACCCGCGGCGAGATCCTGCTGGGCGGCCAGGCGCTGACGCGCATCGCGCCCGAGCAGATCGTGCGGCTGGGCGTGGCGCACGTGCCCGAGGGGCGCCGCATCTTCCCGGGATTGACGGTGCGCGAGAACATCATGATCGGCGCCAGCGGCCGCGGCCGTCTGCCGCGCCGCCAGCTCGAGCGCGAGGTCGACGAGATGTACGCCATCTTTCCCGACCTGCGGCGCCTGTCGGGCGCGCTGGGCTGGAGCCTGTCGGGCGGCCAGCAGCAGATGCTGGCGGTGGCGCGCGGGCTGATGTCGCAGCCGCGCGTGCTGCTGCTGGACGAGCCGTCGCTGGGCCTGGCGCCCATCATCGTGCAGCAGCTGTTTGCCACCATCCGGTCCATCCGCGAGCGCGGCACGACGGTGCTGCTGGTGGAGCAGAACGCCAACATGGCGCTGTCGGTGGCCGACCGCGGCTATGTGCTGGTCACGGGCCGGCTCACGGTGGAGGGCACCCCGGCCGAGCTGTTGGACAACGAGGAAGTGCGGGCCGCCTACCTGGGCGGCGGCAAGCAGGCCGCCTGAGCCGCGGCGGCCGGCGCATCCGCGTAGCGGCAATTGGACATCTGAAGAGGCATTCATGGAAAAGATCGCAATCGTGGGGGCCGGGCTGATCGGCTGCGCATGGGCATCGGTGTTCGCGCGGGCCGGACATCCGGTGGTGCTGCACGACGCCGACGCGAAGGCCCTGGCGGCCGCCCCGGGCAACATCGAGGCCAACCTGCAGGCCCTGCACGAGGTGGGCCTGATCACCGAGGCGCCGCAGGCCATCATGCCGCGCATCTCCACCAGCGCCAGCCTGGAAGAGGCCGTGCGCGACGCCGCGCTGGTGCAGGAGAACGTGCGCGAAACGGTCGAGGCCAAGAAAGACATCTTCGCCAGGCTGGACGCGCTGGCGCCGGGCGACGCCATCCTGGCCAGTTCCACCTCGGGCATCCCCGCCTCCAGCTTCACGGCCGACCTGAAGGGCCGCGCGCGCTGCCTGGTGGGCCATCCCATCAACCCGCCGTCGCTGGTGCCGCTGGTCGAACTGATCCCGGCGCCCTGGACCGACCGTGCCGTCATGGAGCGCGCGCGTTCTCTGTACGCCGGCGTGGGCCAGGTGCCCATCATGGTCGAGCGCGAGATCCAGGGCTTCATCGTCAACCGGCTGCAGGGCGCGCTGCTGGCCGAGGCCTTCCGCCTGGTCGAGGACGGCTACATCAGCAGCGCCGACGTCGACAAGGCCGTGAAAGACGGCCTGGGCCTGCGCTGGGCCTTCATGGGCCCCTTCGAGACCATCGACCTGAACGCGCCCGGCGGCATCCGCGACTACTGCGGCCGCTACGGCCCGCTGTACCTGGACATCGCCAAACAGGCCGAGCCGCGCGAATGGAATGACGCGCTGCTGGACAAGCTGGACCGCGAGCGCCGCCAGGAACTGCCGGTGGCCGAGCGCGACGCGCGCTATCGCTGGCGCGACCGCCGGCTGATGAACCTGATCGCGCACAAGCGCCGCGCAACGGAGGAAGAACAGAAATAGCGGTACGCGGGGACGCAGCCCGCGCGCCGCGCAGACGGGACGGCACGCATCGTTCCGCGCGGGGCGCGCATCGCTTTCACTTACAGACGCAGGACCTTAGGAGAGAGACATGAAGAGCAAACTGATCGCCCTCGGTGCGGTGGCCGCGCTGTCGGCCCTGTCGCAGTCCGCCCTGGCGGCCGACCCCATCAAGTTCGGCATGATGGCCGAGAGCACCGGCCCCAATGCGGAAGCCGGGGTCTACCAGTCCAACGGCGCCAAGCTGGCCGTCGAGGAGATCAACAAGGCAGGGGGCGTGCTGGGCCGTCCCATCGAGCTGCTCATCGAGGACAACAAGAGTACCAACCACGGCTCGGTGCTGGCCGTCTCCAAGCTGGTCAGCGGCGGCGACATCACCGCGCTGATCGGCTCGGTGCGCAGCACGCAGATCCAGGCAGTGGCGCCCACCGTGAAGAAGGCCGGCGTGCCGATGATGTTTGGCGGCACCGACGTGGGCCTGACGCACAGCGGCAATCCGTGGATGTTCCGCGCGCGGCCCAACGACGGCTACTCGGCCAAGGTGATCGCCGAGTACGGCGTGAAGACGC
>Ga0164243_10012303_pt1 | contig 12133 bp, 8 predicted proteins | sample OricompcompostOP_FD_108781 | JGI IMG/M metagenome (GOLD analysis project Ga0164243, IMG submission 108781) | Organic Plus compost microbial communities from Emeryville, California, USA - Original compost - Organic plus compost (OP) | ecosystem: Engineered > Solid waste > Mixed feedstock >...
GCATCATTCAGTTGGATTTCCAAACCGTGAGCGCTATCAAAATTCGCCGATACTTTTGCCATCATCGTATGATTTTTTAATTGTACTGTTTCCTATAAGGAGAGGACCGTAACAATTTAAACCAATATGAATTGCACGATTGTTCATGGCGTACCTCTTCTCAGGCGTCGTGGTAGGGCAGCACATGCGGTGTTGATCATTGCCTGGTTGAGGGCGGTGGCGATCAGTGCGGCCGCTCGCCAGATGAATTGATCTGGAATGCCATCGACGCGTGTGATGCGGAGGTGCGCTGAGGGTCTGATCGATCCATTCGCCAGCCCAGACCCTGCCGGCAGCGGACAGCAGCCATCGTTACAGCCACGCCTCCGAGGGCAAGGGCAGTGACGACAACGGGCGCAGCGCGTTGGTTCTGCACGCGATCAAGCCGGACCTCTGAAGCTGTTCGGAATTTCATCCGTCCGCTGGACAGCCCCGTCAGCGGCGATCAGCTCGAACAGCGCACGCGTACCGCTTTGATGCCAGCCAAGGTGCTGGCGAGGCCGGTTGGACCTCGGTCGCTGTCGTGGCCAGGCCCGGGTCAGCGAACATAAGTGGTCCAGCCAAGAGTGGCATGGCCGCGAGCGAAGTCCTCCGGCGGGGCCCGCAACAAATGGTGAGCGCGCCGCCGGCAACAGGCATGGTCAGGGCCTCTTTTGGGTATTGGCGGCGTTAACTATAATGCGCCGTTTTTGCCTGAGACAGCGGATTGGAGGTTGGGGTGGGAGAACGGGGTCGCGGGTGGGCTAAGGTCCTGCTCGTCAACATATTGTTGTTTGCACCATATTTTAATAAGCGGGAATTTCCGCAGTTTGCATTGGATGGGGTCGTTGTTTTGTTTTGCCTTTCCTTTGCCGGGGTCATGTTGCTGTCGCGGGCGGTTTATTCTGTTTTCGCGGCGCTGATTCTGATCGTCAACGTGGTTTATCTTCACATCCTTCTGCATTGGGGAGGGCCGGTCGAGGAGCGTTTTTCCCTGGTTCTGGAGTCCCCAACAAGGGAAAGTCTCGAATATCTCGGTACCTATCTCTCGGGGATCGATGCGTTCGTTCTGTTGTACGTGTTGGGCTGTCTTGTGGCGATCGGCTTGATCTGTCGTTCGAGGGTGTGTTCGACGCCCTTGCTGCGACTTCTTGCTCTGATGCCGCTTATCGTGCTGGCGGTTCTGGTGTCGCAGAATACGCGGGCCATGAAGGAACTGGCACTGATCACGCTCCCCAACGTACTGATCGAGCAGCCAACACGTATGCGCCATCTCTTGGAGAGGGAGAAGGCTCTTGCTTCGTTGCCCGCCCGACAGGTGGATTGCGTGTCGGATTACGCCAACGTCGTGGTTGTGATCGGCGAGTCGGCGTCCGCGGATCATCATGTGCTGTACGGCTATGATGGTGGTTGGCGATCGGAGCTGGAGGCGCTCGATTTCGCCCGTTTTTCCGCGATTTCTCCTTCGAATCAAACACGATACTCGGTTCCCATCATGCTGACCGCCGCGACGGCGACCTCCTTCGGTCGTTTCTACGCGGAGCCCTCATTGGTTTCGGAGTTGAAGGCCTGCGGATACAGGACCTATTGGCTATCGAATCAGGACCGCTCCGGTAAACAAGACGACAATGCTGCCTCGATGGGCCGGGAAGCGGATATCAGTCTGTTTATATCGGACGAAAAGAGGAGCTGGAGGAGCAAGCGGCATTACGACGAGGAGTTGATCGACAAGATCAAGCTCATCAATGCCGAAAGCGGGAGTATGAAAAAGAGAGCTTTCTTCGTGCATCTGGTGGGTTCGCACTTCAATTATTTCAGGCGGTTTCCGCCCAGCTTCGCGCCGGCGCCGGCAAGTTCGAGCGAGGCTTACGATATTTCGATCCGGTATACCGATAAAGTGCTTCGCGGCCTTTTCGATGCCTTTCCAAAGGATGGGTTGTTGTTTGTCTATTGCTCGGATCATGGTGAGCTGCTTTCGGGCGATCACATGGGGCATAGTTTCGCGCCCTCGCATCAAAATGAGTACCGGGTGCCTTTTCTGGTCTGGTCTTCACAGCCTGACCGGCTGACGCAGTTGCGACAGTATGTTGATGGGAAGGTTATCAATACCGAATCCTTCGATCATGTCGTGGGTTTTTTGGTGGGGCTGGAGAGCGACTTACACCAGATATCCTTCAGCCGACTGGTCATGGATGCGTCCCAGCAGGTCGTCAATTACGATTCCCTGGAGAATGTTCCTTTCAGGCCGCCCGCTACCTTGTCCGCGCGGCGATGACCAGGGCGATGGGGTGGCTGAAGTCACGCCCCCGCGGTTGAGAGGAGCAACGACCGAGAACCGGTTGGCAATCGCCAACGTGCCGACCCAATCCAGGCCAACACTCGAACATGACCGGCGCGACAGCGGACGCCGGTCCGCTCATCGGCGGCGGCGATCCGCGATCACGCCGCCGTAACGAACCCACTTTCACTCCGGCGCGCGTTGCCGCAGCAGTTGCGTCAATAAAACGTGCAGCTTCGAGGCTCGCGGGAAACCGACGTACTGCGTCAGGAACAATACTGCCTCCTGCATCTGCTCGGGAGTGAATTCACCGTTGTCGAGGGCGGCGGTGACCTGGATGCCGAATACATTGTCCTCCCCCTGCGCGGCGATGGCGCCGAGCAGCAACAGGCGTCGTTCCCGCATCGACAGCACATCGCGAGTCCACAATTCGCCGAATACCGTCTCCAGCATGAAGTCGATGAACCTGCTTTCTCCGGCCGGCGTCAGCGAGCCCGCCGGCAGTGTGTTGCCGTAAACCTTTTCAATCATGGCCAGACCTTGCTGGCGTTTGCTCGAATCCGTCATTGCCGATCCCCCGGGGACAGTTGTTGGTGGAATAAAAATAATAAACTAATACTTTATTTTAGTTAAACACAAACTTATTATTGAGGCGGATAAGAACCGGAGTGGAGCGGCGCGATAGCCGCCGGGATGCTGTCATGAATCAATCCTTGCGCGAACAGTCAACGGCGCCGCTGCGGCCGGGTTATGTGCGTTACGTATTGTTGCTGATTTTTCTGGTGGCGGTATTCAACACCGGCGATCGCACCATCCTGTCGGTTCTGGTGGATGACATCAAGGCCGAGCTGGGCTTGGACGATCGGCAGATGGGGTTCGTGCTCGGCTTCGCGTTTTCGCTGGCGCATATGCTGTTGGGCATTCCGCTGGCGCGACTGGCGGACCGGGTATCGCGCAGGAGTGTGGTGGCGCTGTCGCTGTTCGGCTGGAGCGCGATGACCGCGTTGATGGGGACCGCGCAGAACTTCGCGCAGCTGGCGCTGACGCGGGCCGGCGTCGGCATCGGCGAAGCCGGGGGCAGTCCGGCTTGTCACGCGTTGATCGCGAGCCATGTGCCGCCCGCGCGGCGGGCTCGCGCCATGGCATTGTTGTCCATTGGTGCACTGGCGGGGCTGGGCCTGGGGGCCAGCTACGGTGCCTGGGCCAGTGCGCAGTTCGGCTGGCGCCTGGCCCTGATCGGCGCGGGCGCGCCGGGAGTGCTGTTGGCGCTGTTGTTCTGGTGCACGGTGCGCGATGGCGAATCGTTGTCGGCGGCGGCGCCGGAAAGCCTCGGCGTGATATTGCGCCAGCTCTGGCGCAGCCCGGGTTTTGTGTGGCTCACCGCCGCCGCGACCTTCGCGACGATGACCTCGATGGGGCGGATGCTGTGGGAGCCGGCATTGTTGCGGCGGGTATTTCTGATCGAGCAGGGCCAGTTGGGCACGTGGTATTTCGCCGTGTCGGTGCTGCCCTCGGCACTGGGTGCATGGCTGGGCGCAACCCTGGTCGATCGCCTCGCCGCGGCGGACCGGCGCTGGTATGCGTGGCTGCCGGCGCTGGCGGCGGTGGCGCTGGTGCCGCTGGCGGCGCTGTTCTATCTGTGGCCGGAGCAGCACCGTGTTGCCGGTGTGCCCGTCGCCTTCGTGTTCTGTATCGGCATGTCCCTGCTCGGCGCCATCTGGGGGCCGGCGACCATGACCCTGGCGCAGGTCATCGTGCCCGAACGCGGTCGCGCGGTGGGCGCGGCGACCTGGACCATGATCGCGAATTTCATCGGCTACGGCGTCGGCGCGATGCTGGTGGGTGATCTGTCGATCCGTTTCGGCGCTGTGTTCGGTACGGATGGTTTGCGCTACGCGCTGCTGGTGCTGGCGAGCCTGTCGCTGCTGACCGCATGGTTATTTCACAAACTGGCGTTGGCGCTGCGCTGCGCGCCGAGCCGGTGAACGGGTGCTTCAACCAAGGCGGCAACGGGCCGGAATGTACGGGAGAAAGGTGGCGATATGAATATCAACAGGGTGGGTTTCATCGGGCTGGGCAACATGGGGATGCCGATCGCGTTGAATCTGGCGGTCGGGGATTTCGAGCTGCAGGTGTTCGACGTGAACGCGGCCGCGGTGGCCGAACTGGTGCGCGCCGGCGCGATTGCCGCGTCGAGCCCGGCGCAGATGGCGGCGGCTTGCGAAGTGGTTTGTATCTGCGTACGCGACGACAACGATGTGGAGCAGGTGCTCAATGGCGCGGAGGGCATTTTCCGCAGTGCGCGCAGCGGTCTGCATGTGGTGGTGCACAGCACGGTCACCAGCGGTGCGTTCCGGCGCTGGGCCCGGCAGGCGCGGGCGCTGGACCTGATCCTGGTGGATGCCGCGGTCACCGGCGGCGCCACCGTCGCGGCGGAGCGTGGCCTTTGCTACATGGTCGGCGGGCCCGAAAATATCCTGGAATACCTGCGCCCGCTGTTTGCCCTGTCCTCCGCCAGCGGCGGTTGCATTGTGCATGCCGGACCGACCGGCGCGGGGCTGGTGCTGAAACTGGCGAACAATACGATGGCGTTTTTTGCCTTCGTCGCCATGCACGAAGGCGCGCGTCTGGTGGCGGCCGGCGGCGGCTCGCTGGAAAAACTGTATGAGGTCGGCAGTGCGAACGGTGTCGTGACCCCGCAGATGCGGCGTTTCCTCGAAAACCGCAGCGATCTGCAGGCGCGGTATTCGAATGAGGAGTTCAAGCAGCGCTTCCTGCCCTTCGCCACGTTGGTGGAAAAGGATTTGTACTGCGCGTTGCGAAGCGGCGCGGAAATGGGGGCGGCCATGCCGGCCGCGCACTATCTGCACGGCGTGATCCGGCAGGTATTTCTCGACGAGTGTTGAGCGCGCCTTACAGCGCCTGTTTCAGTGCCGCCAGCAGCGGCGCCAGCGCAGCGGCGGATTTCTTGCCGAACTGCTGTGTCAGGCGCGTCTCGATGTCGTCGAGGGAAAGACTGGTGGTATTGAGCGCGGCGAGCGTTGCCTCGGTCAGCGTGAGCAGGGTATCGCCGCTCACGCTGGCGCTGATCGACTGCGTCAGCGCCGCGCGATCCTGGCGCGGTTCGCCGCCGTCCAGCAGGAAGGCGATATACAACAGCAACTGCAGGCGCGTGAGCGGTTCGCCACCGAGCCGTACCGGCCGTTTTTCGCTCTGCCGATAGAACAGCGTCGGGTGCGGTGCGGCGGCGGTCGAGCCGCCCGCGGCCGGTTGGCGCCCGCTGATGGCGGCGACGGCCGCCTTGAAGCGTTGAAATTTCTTGCGACCGAGCACCCCGCTGAATTCCTGTTCGAGCTGCGCGCGCGCGTCGACGATCGCCGCCAACAGTTCGAGGCCGCGCTCGGTGATCATCAGAATCTTGCGGCGGCGGTCGGCGGCGTCCGGCAGGGTTTTGACGTAGCCGGCCGCCTCCGCCTCTTTCACGATGCGGCCCATGGCCTGCACGGAAATGCCGCGCAGCTCGGCGATTTCGGCGATGGTGGTGCCGCCGATGCCGATCTGTCCGACCAGCCAGCGCGTGTTTTCCTTCAGGCCGGCATGGCCGCTGATCTCCAGATGACGGCGGATGAAGCGCGCGGCATACGCGGCGGCCTGAAACAGGTGTCCATACAACTGGCTGCCGGTCTTGTCCAGATATTCCGGGTACTGACGGCTGCGCAAGCCGGAGAAACCCATGCCGTCGTTCAATTCGCCGCTGATCCGCTCGAACTCCGCGAACCGCGCCGCCCCCAACCGGCTTTGATAGTGCGGGTCCTGCAGCTTGCCGAAGTCGATTCCATCGTAAACCAGCGATTTGCCGCGCCTGGTCAGGTGGACCAGGCGCGCGCGGCTGTCGAGCGGGTCCTCCGAGCGGCGCACATAACCGGTTTCCTCGAACTCCTGCAGCAGATCCATGCAGTGCTGCACATTCATATCGAGCAGCACCGCGAGCTGGGACAGGCGGATGCCCTCGGAGGGGATCATCGACATCATGCGCATGTAGATCGGGCGGATGGCGCGATGGCCGCGCTCCTCGCTCAGGTACTGGAACGCGCGCCGGTGGAAGTCCTCGGAGAAGGCTTCCAGTTCCGCCACGAAGTTGTTGCGGTAGGCCGCGTAAATGCGGGCGATGACTTCTTGGTCCATGCTGTCTCTGCGGCGGAGGCTATCGTTGATGGAGCGGGACGGGGCGCGTCCCCGGGGCGCCATTATAGAGGCCCACGGCGCATTTATCGCAATACAGCGTTCCGCCTCCTCCCAGACCCGGACCAGCATTTCTTGATACCCAGTTCTGGTTTCACATATATCAAATTCAACCTTGATAAATATTAAACCTGTGCTTAGTATTGTGGTCGCCGCGGGAACGGCAAAGCGTCGCTTGCGGGCGCCGGCGCCGTTCCATGTCGATGGCATGCCGTTTTCCCGAAAAAGCGGAACACGGCAGCGGAAGTCACATACCGATAGTCAGATGGCGCAGGCATCGCAACAGCGGGCGATTCAGCGGGATGATCCCGGAAAGGGTGGTTGGTTGACAGGAAGTCAGCGGGGCGACGCGGGCGCATGCCGGTTGTTGTGGGAACTTGACTTTCGGAGAAATTTCGAGTCGTTGCGCAGGGGTGGCATACGCACCTGCATGAAAATTTCTAACAACCATAAAGACCATCTTATTTCAGGGGGAGAAGCATGCCCGCAGTTCGATTTAAATCCGGTTATCTGGCCGCCGCGGTGACGCTGGCATTGGGTGGCGCGCAGGGAGCGATCGCCGCAGGTTTGGAGGAAGTGGTGGTCACCGCGCAGAAGCGCGAGGAATCGAGCCAGAGTACACCGGTGTCGCTGGCGGCGCTCGGCAGCGCGGAGCTGGAGAACAAGGGGATTTCCGGCCTGTTCGATCTGCGCGCCACGGTGCCCAACCTGCAGCTCACCACGCACCCGAACAGCTCCGCCACCACGCGCGTGTTTCTGCGCGGTATCGGCAACAACGATGACCAGATCACGCAGGACCCGAGCGTGGCGATTTATCTCGATGGCGTCTACATGGCGCGCAGCCAGGGCCTGGCGATGGATGTCGCGGACATCGAACGCGTGGAAGTGCTGCGCGGTCCGCAGGGCTCGCTGTACGGCCGCAATGCCACCGGCGGCGCCATCAACTTCATCACCAAAAGCCCGCGCATCGGCGAATGGGGCTTCCAGCAGTCGTTCACCGTGGGCAATCGCGATCTGCTGCGCTCGCGCACCCAGGGCAATATGCCGCTGGGCGACAGTGCCGCGCTGCAATTGTCCTATCTGAAAATGCGGAAGGATGGTTTCGTGCGCAACCTGGGCACCGGTGTCGACCGCTTCGGCGACCAGGATCGCGACGCCTATCGTCTGGCCTGGCTCTGGGAAGCGGCCGCCGATGTCAGCGTGCGCTACTCCTATGATCGTTCCAATATCAATGACACGCCGGCCTTTCTCACCGCGGTCCCGCTTTATCCCGAGCAGGGCCGGCGCGCCAGCCACGGCTCGCCGCTGGTGCGGGATCTGCGGCGCAACGATATCGTCGCCAAGGGCCACAATCTGTTGGTGAGTTGGGACATCAACGATCACCTGAGCCTGAAATCCATCACCGGTTACCGCCAGCTCGACAACGAAACCTATCAGGATTACAACACCGGCGTGCGCGCGCCGGTGCCGACGCTGCAAATCTATTTCGATTCGGCGCAGAAGCAGTTCACCCAGGAACTGCAGCTGATCGGCGACGCCTTCGATTCACGCCTGGAATATGTGGCGGGCCTGTTCTACCTGGATGAAAGCGCCGACAGTTACGATTACACCAGACCGGCGCAGCAATCTCCGGGCGTGTGGCTGGACCGCGATATCACCATCGACAACAAGGCCTATGCGCTGTTTGCCCAGGGCACGTATACGCCAGCGATGGCGGAAGACCGTCTGCACATCACGCTGGGCGGCCGTTTCTCCCGCGATGAACGCCGCGCCACCTTGCTGAACACGACGCGGCTGGACAATGGCACGCTGCTTCCCGCATCCCCCGGCGATGGCGACCGCGCTTTCCACAACTTCAGCCCGAGCCTGATCGTGGCGTATGACCTGACCGCCGATGTCAACCTGTACGGAAAAATCGTGCAGGGTTACAAGACCGGCGGCTTCAACGTGCGGGCCAGCACCATTGCGCGTTTCAACGAAGGCTTCGACGAGGAGAATCTGATTTCCTACGAACTGGGCGTCAAATCGGAGTGGTGGCAGCATCGCGTGCGCCTGAACGCCGCCGTGTTCCATGCCGATTACGATGACATTCAGGTCAACGTGCAGAGCCCCACCAGCGCCACCGTGACCGACGTGCTCAACGCCGGCAAGGCCAGCATCGACGGCTTTGAAATGGATCTCACCGTACGCCCGGTCGAGAGCTTCACCGCCACGCTGAATTATGCCTATCTGGACGCCGATTTCGATAAAGTGAAGGACCTTGCCGGCAACAACGTGGCCTGGAAATTCCGCTTTGTGCAGGCGCCGTTGCACACCTACAACATCAACCTGCACTACGATTTGCCGATGAGTCCCATCGGGCTGTTCAGCCTGCTCGCCGACTACGCCTGGCAGAGCGATAAATTCAATTCGCCGGGCAACCCCGGTTATGCCACCACCTCCTATGGCCTGCTCAATGCCCGTCTGAATCTTTCGGAAATACCGGTGGCGGCGGGGCAGCTGCGGTTGGGCCTGTGGGGACGCAACCTGGAGGACAAGGAATACTACGTCGATTTCTTCAACGGCGGCGGCAGCCCGGCGGTGCCCTCGGCGGTGTTCGGTGAGCCGCGCAGCTACGGTATCGACCTCACCTACGAATATTGATCGGTTCGCCATCGGCTGATGGTATTCGGCGGGGCCGCATTCTCCAGGCCCCGTTTTTTTGCCTCAATAAATGCAGCTCGATGCCCGGCAACGCCTGCTTGCGCCCGCGGCGTCATCCGGGCGCCGCCGGGCCTCGGCCCGCAGCTCCGATCCTCCAGGCCGTTCCGGGGGGCCGCTTTCAGCTGTTCGCCTGGCCACTCAAATCACCCCATGATGGCCCGCACGGTCGAGATGTCATATCCTCGATCGGAATATTTTCGGCGATCCGATCGTTGCTCGGCGACTGGCCGGCATCAAGGCACTGCGCCGATCGGGTGTTGATCGCGCGCTGGGCTGTACTGAGTCCGCCCGTTGCTCGTGATTGCTCCAGACGGGCGGGAAGTGCGCAGCGCATGATCGGCGAGCGGGACGCTCGCAACCTTCCTTCGCCATTTTCGATGAAGCGGTGTCCCATGATGAATGTCGGAGCTTTTTCCCTCGAGGCCGTATCGGTGGCGCTCGCCGGTCTGCTGGCGTGGCTGGTGCCGCGCTTCCTGCCATGGCGTTATCCGCCCGATCAGCGCAAGGCGGCCGCGAATCTCGTGTTCGAGGCGTTCTGGATCGGCCTGCTTGCGGCGCGCCTGAAATATGTCTGGCACTGGTGGCCCGACTATGTCGACACGCCCCGATCCATCCTGGCCATCGGCGATGGCGGTTTCCATTGGCGTGCCGGCCTGCTGATCGCGCTGGCCTGCGTCTGGTGGCGCACGCGCGGCGCGCACGGGCTGCGCCGGCCGGTTCTGGGTGGCATCGCTGTCGGCATGATGGCCTGGGGTCTTGCACAGGGACCGCTGCTGTTGATGAACCGTGCGCCGCCGACGCTGCCGAATCTGGCGTTGAGCACGCTCGACGCAAAACCCGTGACGTTGAAAGGCTACATCGGCCAGCCGCTGGTGGTGAATCTATGGGCCACCTGGTGCCCGCCGTGTCAGCGCGAAATGCCGATGCTCGAGCGCGCTCAACACGACTACCCGGAGGTGACCTTCCTGATGATCAACCAGGGCGAGGACGCGCAGGCCGTCGGCAGTTTCCTGGGCTGGGAGCGTTTGCGCTTCCGGCATGTACTGCTCGATCCCTTCTCCCGCACCGGGCAGGAGCTGGGCGCGCGCGGATTGCCGACGACATTGTTCTTCGATGCCGGGGGCCAGCTGGTGCAATCGCATATGGGCGAGCTTACCGCCGCCCGCCTCAGGGATATCGCGCAGCAGCATTTCACCCATCGATCCGCAGTGAATACCGCTCAGGATTGAATCATGTCCACCGACAAGCATCTCGTCTCCGTCCCAAGGCCGCGGTCATCGTCGGCGCATCCGATAAAACCGCCGCCTTGCCGGAGAACGAACACAACTTCGCCAAAGGCGGCATTGCCGCCGCCTACGTGCCCGCCAATATTGCCGGGTGCTCTGGATATTCCGTGCCTGTCGGGATAACCTGTCGGACCCCGTGCCTTTACCCGCAACCGGGCCTGAATACCTGAAAAACAATAAAAATGGATCAATTCAAAATGCTGAAACATGCAATCCTCGTGTTGTGTTTGCTCTTGTCGGGCTGTTCTAATCTGGATTACCTGACAAAAAACACTCAGCCGGCACAGTCCGCCAATTACATTCAATTCGATCAAGATGCCGTGTACGAGGTGAAGAAAGGGGTTGGCGTGCCCTGGAAGGAGGGTGTGCAGAAGGGCTTGTATCGTCCTGAGCTGGAAAATGAATACGGCACATTCTATCGAGGCCCGTATGAGTGTGTGGTTCAGTTCATGGGGGGAAAATCCATGGGGCCGTTCAATGGCGGCATCTGGGTTCCCAAGGATCAGGTGAATCGAAAGCCCATGATCTACTACTACTTCAATTACAACCATGACGATGCCTCCAAAGTCGGCGGAGCGCTGGCAACGACCCTTTTCGAAATGGGCAAAGGTGATCTGACTTTTATCCCACCAGTTGATGAAGACACCTTTTTGAATCATATCGTCATCAAGAACTCGCCGAGCCAGTAAAGGCGCGTATTGGGCGTGGACCCGAGCGGGGCGCTGGATTTTCCATGTTGAATTCGGCTGGTCGGGCGTGCAGTACGGTCGCGCTGATCAGCGATTTACCCAAGACAATAACGACAGATCGGAGGATGTATGAAGTTCGTTTTATCTGGGTCGTTTACGCCGGTCAGATACCTGCCCGATCTCGCTGTTGCAGCGGATCAGAACGGTTGGGATATGATTACGCTGGCCGATCACACGGTAAATGCCGAGACCCTGAAGGTTCCCTATCCCTATACCGAGGACGGCTCCCGGCGCTGGCCGGAATTCACCGACTGGCCCGACCAGATCGTGATGATGGGCGCGTTCGCCACCATCACCAAACGCATTCGTTTCACCACCAATGCCTTTGTACTGCCGGCGCGCAATCCTTTCAGCGTGGCCAAGGCGGTATCGACCGCCGCCGTCATTTCCGACAACCGCGTCACCCTGACCGTCGGCGTGGGCTGGTCGAAGGATGAGTTTGATCTGCTCGGGCAGGATTTCACCAATCGTGGCAAACGCGCCGATGAAATGATTGAAATCATGAAACTGCTGTGGACCGGCAAGTACGTCGAATATCACGGCAGGTACTACGACTTCGACCGTATCGAAATGAATCCGGCGCCCAGTGCACCCATTCCGATCTGGGTCGGTGGCATCTCCGACGCGGCCCTGCGCCGTGCCGCGAGGGTGGGGGATGGCTGGTTGACCGATCTGCAACCCGCCGCCGACATCGTTGCCAGCATCAAAAAAATTCGGGAAATGCGCAGTCAGTTCGGCCGCGAGCCGAACGACTTCGAGGTTCTCGCGACGCCGATGGATGTATTCGATGCGGATGGCTTCAAACGCCTTGAAGACGAGGGCGTCACCCATATCCTGACCCAACCCTGGCACTTCTA
>Ga0164243_10012305_pt1 | contig 12131 bp, 10 predicted proteins | sample OricompcompostOP_FD_108781 | JGI IMG/M metagenome (GOLD analysis project Ga0164243, IMG submission 108781) | Organic Plus compost microbial communities from Emeryville, California, USA - Original compost - Organic plus compost (OP) | ecosystem: Engineered > Solid waste > Mixed feedstock >...
CACCGCCTGATCGCCAAGATGCCGACGATCGCGGCGATGGCCTACAAGTACTCGATCGGCCAGCCCTTCCTCTATCCCGACAATTCGCTGAGCTACACCGGCAACTTCCTGCGCATGACCTTTGGCGTTCCGGCCGAGGAATACGAAGTGATCCCCGCAGTCGAAAAGGCGATGGACCGCATCTTCATCCTGCATGCCGACCACGAGCAGAACGCCTCGACCTCGACCGTGCGCCTTGCCGGATCGTCGGGCGCCAATCCGTTCGCCTGCATCGCAGCCGGCATCGCCTGCCTGTGGGGCCCGGCGCACGGCGGCGCCAACGAAGCGGCGCTCAACATGCTGCGCGAGATCGGCACGCCCGACAAGATCCCACACTATATCGAGCGCGCGAAGGACAAGAACGATCCGTTCCGCCTGATGGGCTTCGGCCACCGCGTCTACAAGAACTACGATCCGCGCGCGACCGTCATGCAGTCGACCGTGCGTGAAGTGTTCGAAGCGCTGAAAGTCGACGATCCGCTGTTCGAAACCGCGCTGCGGCTCGAAGAGATCGCGCTCAACGATCCCTATTTCATCGAGAAGAAGCTGTTCCCGAATGTCGACTTCTATTCGGGCATCATCCTCTCGGCGATCGGTTTCCCGACGACCATGTTCACCGTGCTCTTCGCCCTTGCCCGTACCGTCGGCTGGGTCGCCCAGTGGAACGAGATGATCTCTGATCCCGGCCAGAAGATCGGCCGTCCGCGCCAGCTCTACACCGGCCCGACGCAGCGCGATTACATTTCCATCGACAAGCGCTGATATGCCATGAAGGCCCTGCGCCTTTTGCTGCTGATCCTTGGCCTGCTTGGGCTGCTGATGGGTTTGCTGTGGATGGGCCAGGGCCTTGGCCTTATCATGTGGCCGGCGTCCAGCTTCATGCTCGCCGATCGACAATGGGCCGTGAACGGCGCGGTGCTCGCCGCGATCGGCCTAATCCTGATCCGTCTCTCCCGCCGCCGGTAAATCGTTCGCGGCCGGGCGTAGATCGGCAATTCTCGGCAAGCGGGGAAGCGACTTGCCATTCGTAAATTCGTCGGGTCGCTCCGCCGCAGAGAAGGCGGGCAGGTCGAGAATAAAGCTGGCGCCCTTCCCGTCAGCGCCATCAACGGCAAGCTCGCCCCCCATGGCCCTGGCCAGACGGCGCGAAATATAGAGGCCCAGCCCCGATCCACCGTCGCCGCTACGCCCCAGGCGCTCGAACTTCTCGAATATCCGCGCGCGATCCTCTGGCGCGATTCCCGATCCTTCGTCGGTCACGACTGCCTGGACATGATCGCCCTCGTCAGCCAGCGCGATCGTGATGCGTGAGCTTTCAGGCGAATAGCGGATCGCATTGCCGATCAGGTTAAGCATGATCTGCAGGACCCGCCGGAATTCGGCGAAGGCGGAAAAGCCCTCCTCTCCCGGCGCTATCTCTATGGCGATGTTCTTCTCACTGGCGCGAACCCCAAGGATACCGGCGGCCTGACGCGCCACTTCGGCTAGGTCGACGAGTTCGGGCGAGGTGGAGAAATCCTCGGCCTCGACCACTTCGAGATCGGCGAGGTCATCTACAAGGCCGAGCAAGTGCTGCCCGGCAGCGGCGATATCGGCCGCGTAATCGGCATATTCCCTGGCAAGTGGACCTGCCAGGCGGGTGCGGATCGTTTCGGCGTTGGCGATGATCCGCGCAATGGGCAGGCGCAGCACAGGCGCGATTTCGCGCCCGATGTTACGAAACGGCGCCAACTGCTCCTTGCGCGCGGGTAGCGCGGGCTCGGCAACCCGCTGCGGCAGCGGTTCCTTGGCCGCCAGCAGAAGCTCGAAGCCGTCCGGCTCGTCCTCATGGGTCTGCTGCGGCAGCAGAGTTGCGCGCCAGCTCCGCTGGGACCCAGGTACGATCACGCTGACACCGTCGAGCAATCGCCAATGCAGCGGCTGCTGATGACTCGATCCTTCGACCGTGACGAACTCAGTCCAGGGCCGGCCGATCCCGCCTTCCATCGCCTTGCCCAAAGCTATGAGATCGGGCGCTTCGGCCTCGACGGTCAGCAGCCGCTGCGAGCCGTCGAGCTGGGCGGTCAGTTCGGCAAGCTGGCGATCGATCTCGCCATGCAGGCTGGCGACTTCGGTGGGATCCTCCTCGGGCAGGGGAGCGCTACGCCAGTTGCGAAGCATGATCTCGCAGCCCGGCTCACCATCGCGGCGCGGTTCGACCTCGACCCAGGCGCTCACCGCATGGGTGCCGTCCTGGGCGGTGAGCGTGCGAGCGAGCTTAAGCCGATAATGCCGCGACTTGCGCACGGTCTCAAGCAGCGCAGGCACGGCGATGGTGCCCGGCAGATCGCCTCCGCAGCGCAGTTGCAGGCCGGCCAGGGGCTCTTCGGCTGCAATCAGGCGATCGTCCGCATCGCTGACGGCCCGAACTGAAGTTCCGTTGCTCGCCATCATCCCGGCCCCGATGCATCGATGGCGAGCAACGCCGCCGCGCGATCGGCGCTGAGCCGGTCAAGCCCCTCCGGCACGCCAATATCGGGGTGAATCGCAAAGAACTGTTCTTCGATCGCTCCAATCTTCAGCCCGGCGGAACGGAGCAGCAGAGCGAAGCGCCCCAGTTGAGCCTCATTGGTCGAAAGCGCGGCAAGATCGCGATCCTGGCTCGCAGCGATGGCTAGCGCCGATAGAAAGATGGCGACGCCAGCATGGCCGACGGAAAGCGCGGCCACCGTACCGCCGCCCATCCCGATCACCAGCCGCGAAAGGAGGCCAAGGCGACTACCGCCCTCGTCGTAGCTGGCGCGAATAGCCATCTCCGCCATTGCGGCATGTTCATCGACCGCCGCCTCGCCGCCCGCTTGGGTGCGCATACCGATCAGCGTCAGATGCAAGATATCTCCCGGCAACTCCGTCAAAGGCAAGCGCATCCGCCGTTGCGCCTGGCAGAAACGCGCCTGCGATGCGAGGAATCGCATCGCCAGCTCCGCGGTGCCCGGCTCGGGCGAAGCAATCAAGGCGTGCAACAACGGCGCAAGCACCGGGTCGAGCCCCAGACGCTGCTGCAACCGCTCCGTCAGCTGCCATTCCAGCGCAAGGGCATGAACGTGGCCAAGGAAAGCTGAATTGCCGATGACCGCATCCGTCATCGCGGAAATCGCCTGGCCCGAATGCCCGCGCGGCTCACCCGGTCCTTCGCCGGCCTGTCGATTGAGCAATTGCCGCACGACATCGCCGACCATCCCCCGCACGCGTGCGACGATCTCGTCCGAGAACATCGAATTGTCCTCGTTGGCGAGCAGGTGCCGTAGGATCGGCGCGATCGTGCCGGCCGTCGCTTCATCCCGCGCGAGTCTTTCGCGCAGGACTGCTTCGACCGAATCCACGGTTTCAGGCCGGGCGGTGTCGTCGATCATGGCATAGCAATAGCGCGCCATGGTTAAGCTCACGTTAGTCGCGACTTCCCACCCGGAAATATCAATCCGGCAAGCGCGATCAGCACCGCAAAAAGCTGCACGGCGCCAAGCAGCAGGCCCACGAGCGCGGCAACCGCCAGCACCAACGCCAAGACCAGCCTGTCTTCGATCCAGGGGGCCCAGGCCCGATCGAACATCCTCGGCACGAGGCGGACAAGGAAAATGAGCATCAGCGGGGCGAAAGCGCGCGACACGATTCCCTCGCCCGGCAGGACCTCAACGTTCCACATCACCAGCAGGACCAGGATGATGTCGAACAACCCGCCGACAACATCCTCGAACGGAACCGAAGGGGGCGGCAGTCCAAGCGAATTACGTTCGATCCGCCGCAGGATAGCCGCGCTTTCGCGCAGGACCGCGCCCAGCGCGCAAAAGAGAAAGCCGACGGCGGGAAAACCGAACCAGCCGGCGCCCAGTGCCAACAGCATGGTCGCCAGCGTCGCCACCATGGCGACCTTGCTGGCGCTGCCGCCGTGGAGCAGCGAGGGCCCCAGAGTCGTGAGGCTGAAGCGCGAAAGCAGGATCACCGGCGTTTGCGAACGTCTTTCGCCCATATGCAGGCGAAGCCAGCCACTTTCCGCATCATGCGCCTCGGTCTCGTCGCGGATCAGCCGCCAGCGCGCGCCTTCACGCGCGGCGGCGGGGACTTCCTGCATCGAGACTCCGGCCTGCAAGGCAATCCGCGTCAGCGCCGACAATGCATCGCAATCGGGCGGCAGTTCGAGCAAGCGATCGACCAGCCTGCCCGGAATGCGGAAGGCCCCCGCCGTCGCGTGATTGAGATCGATCCGCTCGAAGCCGGCGACGACGCCAGCCTCCACCGGCTGGACCAGCACCGCATGGCCCGGTTCGAGCAGAGCGATCACCTGCTGCTGATCGACGAGTAATCCCTCGGTCAGCGCCAGAAGATCGTGGTTGGCGGTGATCAGGGCGGCCAGCGCGCGCGGCCCCTGCGCGACATGGAAACGGGCACCCGCCTTCTCCGCCTCATGCTGGAGCGCGATCAGGTCTGGCGTCACCTCACGCGCAAGGCAGATGATACGCTGGCAATCCATCGCCTGCACCAGACCCAGTTGATGACGCGCCAAAGTAATGCCGCCCACGCGCAGAAAGGCGCGCGGGGTCGCTACGCCGGCTCCGGCGGGCTCGGTCATGGACAGCAATGCGACGCGCAGCGGCTTCCTCCGGGCTAGGAAGCGGTTCTAGGCAATGCCGAAGCGAGTGCCAAGCGCCGCCTTCAGGCCGCTGTGAACTCGTTGAGGAAAAGCTGTAACTTGCGCACGACAGATGGCTCGCCCGGCGCGGCGTCGATCGCCTCTTCGGCCAGCGTCATCAGCGGTTCCGCATTGAAGCTGGCGGCCAGTCCCTTGAGCCGCATCGCCGCGACATGCCAGTTGGCATCGCAGCGCGAGCGACGCAGCAAATCGATCTGTCGGCCGAGACTTTCGGTGAAAGCCGCACGCAGCTCTGCGAAGAGTTTGCGATCATCGCCGGCGGCCGCGGCCAACATTGCGTCGAGAGCGCCTGCTTCATATGCCATGTTGCCCTTTCTGGGGGATGAAAGGTTAAGCCGGGGTTTATCCTGCAGATTGTCGTGGTATTCATGGCCAATGGTCGGGGGAACGCGCATTATCGCCTTTGACTCTGGCGGCCAGGAGCCGTCGGGGGAAGAATTTCTGCTTTCGGAAGAGCTCAACGAAGCCCAGCCCGAGGCCACCGAATGGGTGGCAGAGGAAGAGGCGCCCACCGTTCGCGAACGGGAGTGGCTCTGGCCGACCCTTGCCGGGCTCGCGGTTGCGGTTTGGACCGGCTTCTTCGTCTGGGCCAGCCAAGGACGGTTCGCGGCGCTGTCCGATCCGGCCACCTGGCCGGGCCTGATCGCCGAATGGCTGGCGCCCGTGCTGCTGGTCGGCATGATGTGGCTGCTGTTCATGCGCAACAGCCGGCGAGAGGCCGCCCGCTTCGCCGACACCGCCCGTAGCCTTTCGGACGAATCGGCGCGGCTCGAAAACCGGCTGATCACGATCAATCGCGAGCTCAGCCTGGCGCGCGAGTTCATCGCCTCCCAGGCACGCGATCTCGATGCCCTGGGCCGGATGGCCGTGGAACGATTGTCGCAGAACGCCGGTCAACTAGAGGGACTGATCCACGACAACGGATCGCGGATCGATTCCATCGGCACGGTCAGCCAGGCGGCGCTCGACAACATGGAGAAGCTGCGTGGGCAGCTTCCAGTCATCGCCAGCTCGGCCAAGGACGTCACAAACAATATTGGCAATGCCGGTCGCACCGCCACCGCGCAGCTGGCCGAAATGGTCAGCGGCTTCGAACGGATCAACAGCTTCGGCCAGGCCAGCGAGCGCCAGGTTCAAAGCCTGCGCGGCAAGATCGATGAAGTTCTGGCCGAGCTTGCCCAACACTCCGAGCAGCTCGACCAGATGGCCAACACGCGCTTCGCCGCGCTGTCCGAACACGGGGCGGAGTTCCGCAGCCAGCTCGATCTGCATGAAGTCCAGGCATTCGATGCGCTGCGTAGCCGCGCCGCCACGCTTGCCGAGGAAGTGACGCAGGCCGGGCAACAGCTCGACGCACAGGAACAGGAAAGCCTGACTTCGCTGCAGGCACGCCTGACGTCGCTGCGCGACGAGGGCAGCGCGATCTCGCGGTCGATCCACGAGGGCGAAACCCGATCGCTGGAAAGCTGGCGCACGGCCATCGCCCAGGTCGAGGAAGAGCTGCGCAGCGCCACGGCCGCGCTCCAGGGTGTCGAGGCGGAAGCCGTGGATTCCGCCCGTTCGCGCCTCAACGCACTGGTCGACGAAGCCGCACGGTTCGAAATCGAACTGGTATCCCGCAATCACAACTTCGCGACGGAACTCGATCGCCGACGCCGGGATGTCGCGGCGATCGAGGAGCAGGCCGTCAACCGCATCACCGAGCACTTCACTACGCTCGATACCGAAATCGCCGAACGCCGAACCCGCCACGAGCAGCAAAGCGCCGCGCTGGCCGAACATAGCGCAATGATCGCAGCGCAGCTGGACGATTTCGAGCGCCATCTGACCCAGATCGCCCAACGCAGCACCGAGGCCGAAGCCAGCCTTGTCGCCAGTGTCCAGACGCTGGCCGGCAAGCTCTCCGAAAGCCGCGATGCGCTGGGTGGAACCGATCGTGAGATCGCCGCGCTTACCGACTCGGGTGTCCGGCTGCTCGAAATCATCCAGGCCAGCAAGCAGCAGGCCCGCGAGGAGCTGCAAGGCGCCCTCGCCGCCAGCGAGCAGCGGCTGTCAGCTTTCGAAAGCCGGATCGGCGACTTGCGCCAAGTGGTCTCCGAAACCGGTGAGCGCAGCGAGAGCTTGTCCGGCCTGATCACGTCCTCCACGGCCGATTTGCGCACTGCGCTGACGGAGATCGACACGCTGCAGGCGACCTTCGGACAGCGCAACGCAACGCATGGCGAAGAGCTCGTCGGATTGCGCCAGGCCCTCGTCGAAGTCGAAGAGCAGAGCGCGCGGCTTGCCGAGAAAGCGCAGGGCGAGCTTGCGCAGGCGATCGACAAGCTACTGGGCTCGGCCAAGGCTGCAGTTTCGGCGATTGACGAAACCGGTGCGCAGCACGTTTCCGCCTTGGCCGACCGACTCGGCCAGGAAAGCGCCAGCGCCATCGAAAAGGCCATGCAAGCGAGCGTTTCGGATGCCGCGGGCCGGATCGAGCAGGCCACGACGAATGCCGCCGCATTCAGCCGCGAAACGGCCATCCAGCTCCGCGATCAGCTCACCAAGGTCAACGAACTGGTCGGCAATCTCGAGCGTCGCGTCGCCCAGGCGCGTCAGCGCGCCGAGGAGCAGGTCGACAACGATTTCTCACGCCGCGCCGCCCTGATCACCGAATCGCTGAACTCCAACGCGATCGACATCGCAAAGGTGCTTTCGATCGACGTTTCGGACACGGCCTGGGCGTCCTATCTGCGCGGTGACCGCGGCATCTTCACGCGCCGCGCGGTGACCCTCATCGAAAGCGGCGAGGCGAAATCGATCGTCCAGCTTTTCGAAACCGATCAGGAATTCCGCGAGCACGTCAGCCGCTACATCCACGATTTCGAGGCTATCCTGCGGCAAGTGCTGTCCACGCGCGACGGCCATACGCTGGGCGTTACGCTTCTATCCTCAGACATGGGGAAGCTCTACGTCGCGCTCGCCCAGGCGATCGAGCGGCTGCGCAACTGACCTCGGTCAGTAGCCCAGCCCCTTGAAATCGGGTGGATCGCCGAAGAAATCGACGTCCTCGATGTTGACCCAGCCATAGATATAGTTGACGTAAAATAGGCCGAACAGGATGGCCGCGAGGATCGTCGCTCTCAACGCGATCAAGCCCGGCCGAAAGTTCGCCGGCGCACTGTCGGCCTGGCCCTTGATCTTCGCTTCGCCCAATTCGTCATGCGTGCGCAGGCCGAACGGCATGACCAGGAACGCGCTCAGGACCCAGAAAAGGCCGTAGATCGCAAGGATGGAAGTCCAACGCATCGGTAATCCTATCAATCCAGCAGCAGCACCTGAACCTGCGGCTTCTTCCCCGACCAGCGCTGCGCGGCCCGGCGCGCAGCCAGGCGGGCAGCTTCGGCGCGAGCGTCGCGAGCGCGGCTGGCCGGCCCCTTCAATTTGGCCAGCGCCACGGCCACGTCCTCGCGCGCTTCCTCGATGAAAGCGGCATAGTCCTCATCGAGCGGGAGGCCCATCGCGCCGATCTCGGCCTTGCCTTGCGCGTTGACCGCAACGAACACCACGCCGTTGTAGGCAAGCCTGCGCCGCATCACCATCGCGTCGCCATTAGCCGGCGCGATGATGTCGCCATCCAGCACAAGGCGACCGGCACGGACTTCGCCGAACTTGCCCGGTCGGCCCGGCGCCAGGCGGACGAGATCGCCGTTCTTCTGCACGACGGTCTTTTCGATGCCGCAAGCCGCCCCGAGCCGGGCCTGCTCGCTCATATGGCGCATCTCGCCATGGACCGGGACAAGGATCTCGGGCCGCAGCCATCCGTAAAGCGCTTCAAGCTCTGGCCGCCCCGGGTGGCCTGAGACGTGGATCGGGCTTTGCCGGTCGGTGACGATGGTGATGTCACGCCCCGCAAGGCGATTCTGGATCACGCCGATGGCGATCTCGTTGCCGGGAATCTGGCGGCTGGAGAATAGCACGACATCGCCCGCCTCAAGCGAGATCGGATGCGTGCCTTCCGCGATGCGCGACAGAGCAGCGCGGGGCTCGCCCTGCCCTCCGGTCGCAACGATCAGCACTTCGCCGCGCGGCAGGTCCATTGCCGCGTCGAAATCGACAGGCTCGGGCAAGTGCTCCAGATAGCCGCTCGCCTTGCCGTTGGCGATGATCCGGTCGAGCGAGCGCCCCGCCACGCAGAGCCGCCGGCCGGTGGCCCGCGCCACTTCGCCCAATGTCTGCAGACGGGCTACGTTGGACGCGAACGTCGTCACGACCACGCGCCTGCCCTTATGGCGATAGACTTCCTCCAGCAGGCCGCGATAGACCTCTCCTTCGGAACCCGATGGTTCGGGATTGAAGACATTGGTCGAATCGCAGACCAGCGCCAACACGCCGTCATCGCCGATTTCGGTAAGTTCCTCGGCGGTCGTCGGCTGTCCGATCAACGGCTCGTCGTCCAGTTTCCAGTCGCCGGTGTGGAAGATGCGTCCATAAGGCGTGTTGATCAGCAGCGCGTTGCCTTCGGCGATCGAATGGGCAAGAGGCATGTAACGCACGTTGAACGGCCCAAGGTCGAAAGCCTCCAGATCGTCGACGATGCGCAGGTCGATCTCACCGGCGATCCCCGCTTCCTCCAGTTTCGCCATGACGAGCCGGGCAGTGAAAGGCGTCGCATAGAGCGGCACGCCAAGCTCACCGGCGAAATAGGGCACGGCGCCGATATGATCCTCGTGCGCGTGAGTCAGGACCACGCCGAGCAGATCCCGCTTGCGCTCCTCGATGAATTCCAGATCGGCGAAAACCAGCTCGATACCCGGATATTCGGCGCTGCCGAAGGTCATGCCAAGGTCAACCATCAGCCACTTGCCGTCGCAACCGTAAAGATTGACGTTCATGCCGATTTCGCCCGAACCGCCGAGCGCGCAAAATAACAACTCTTTACCAGGCTTCACTTCGTAACGGCCCTCTCAGCCAGAATGGCAAGACCTTCGAGCGTCAGGTCGGGATCGACGGCGTCAAAGATATCGGTCGCCTCATCAAACAACACGGCAAGGCCGCCCGTGGCGATCACTTTGGCCGGCCGACCGATCTCGGCACGTATGCGCGCGATCAGCCCTTCCATCATCGCAACATAGCCCCAGAACACACCGACGAGCATCTGATCCTCGGTGTTTCGGCCGATAACGCTGGTGCCTTGCGGTGCCTGCATGGCGATGCGCGGCAGCTTGGCCGTGTTGCCGACCAATGCGTCAAGCGATAGATTGACCCCCGGCGCGATGATACCGCCCTTGTAGGCGCCATGGAAATCGACGACGTCGAACGTCGTCGCCGTCCCGAAATCGATGATGATAAGGTCACCACCATATTTCGCATGGGCCGCGATCGCGTTGACCGCGCGGTCGGACCCCAGCGAGCTCGGCTGATCGACGTCGATGTCGATGCCATAGCCCACCGGCGGCTGGCCGGCGATCAGCGGTTCGACGAAGAAATAGTTCCGCGCGAGCACCTCGATGTTGTGCAACGCCCTCGGCACGACGGTCGACACGATGATCTGCGTCACCGCCTCGCGCGCGATGCCGCGGATCGTCAGGAGCTGCATCAGCCACACTGCATATTCGTCGCCCGTGCGGCGCGGGTCGGTGGCGATGCGCCAGCGCCCCTTCAGCTTACGCCCTTCAAACAGCGCAAAGACGACATTGGTATTGCCGGCATCAATGGCGAGCAGCATGAGCGGATGATTCCCTAGCGGTCCCTGTCAGCGAGACGCACTTCGCCAGCGTGGATGACACGGACCGTGCCGTCCGCCAAGCGCAGTTGCATCGCTCCATCATCGGCCAGTCCTGCAAAGCCCCCGGTCAGCGGCGCCTCTCCGACGCCACCGGTCGAAAGCGACGTGCCGACGGGCGTTGCCACAGCCAGCCAGCGGTTGATGATAGCGCCCATACCGAAATTGCGCCAACGCTCGATCTCGGTGGCGAAGTGGCGCGCCAGCGTGGCGGCAAAATCATCGCGATCGGGTAGAGTGCCGTAAGCGGAAAGCGCGGTCGTCCGGCGATCGGCCAGCTGCGGTGCCGACGCAAGATTGACGCCGATCCCGACAATGACCGCTTCTCCTTCGCGTTCGAGCAATATGCCGGCAAGCTTGGCGTCGGCGATCATCACATCATTCGGCCATTTGAGTATCGCCGAAGTGCCCACGGGAAGGCAGGGTGAAACGGCTTCATGCAACGCAAGGCCGGCGACCAGAGCCAGGGTTGCCGGCTCGGGATCGCCAAAGCGCCGGTGAACGACGGTAGAGCCCATGAAATTGCCGACGCCGTCGAACCACTCGCGTCCCTGGCGTCCTCGCCCGGCGGTCTGGCGATCGGTCACGAGCCAGTATCCCTCGGAAACCAGCTCGCCCGAACGCAGTCGCGCGGCAAGATCGGCACTGGTCGAACCGGTTTCCCGGACCGTTTCGATCAAGCGATCGCCCTGGGCACGCCCGGTGGTCAAACCGCCAGGAACAGCGCGGCGGCCGCCACGTCGGCGAGATCACCGAGCCATCTCGTCAGCAGATAGCCAAGCGGCGAAATGAACACGGCGCAGATCAGCAGCAGTGCCTGATGCGCCCAGTCGCTCCGCCCGGTGACCTTTTCGGCCGGCTCGTCGAAATACATGACCTTGACGATCTTGATGTAATAGAACGCGCCGATCACCGACGCGGCGATACCGATCGCGGCAAGCGGGACGAGATCCGCCGCGACCGCCGCCTGGAACACGACGAACTTGCCCCAGAAGCCGAACAGCGGCGGAATGCCGGCAAGACTGAACATGATCATCGCGAGCGCCGCGGCAAGCAGCGGGCGCGTGCGCGACAGGCCCGACAGGTCGGCAATCGCCTCGACCGGCTCTCCATCCGCGTCCTTGAGCATCAGGATGGCAACGAAACCGCCCAGCGTCATCGCCACATAGATCGCCAGGTAGACGAGCATCGCCGATGCCCCTTCGGGAGTCGCGCAAGCGAGGCCGATCAGGATGAAGCCGACGTTGTTGATCGAGGAATAGGCCATCAGTCGCTTGATATTGGCCTGCCCGATCGCGCCCAGCGCACCGACGATGATCGATGCGAGCGCGGCGAAGATCACGATCTGCCGCCAGGCGTCGTTCTGCGTGCCGAACGCTTCCAGCGCTACCCGCATGGTCAGCGCCAAGGCCGCCACCTTGGGGGCGGTCGCAAAGAACGTCGTGACGGGCGTCGGCGCGCCTTCATAGACGTCGGGCGTCCACATGTGGAACGGCACCGCGGAAATCTTGAAAGCAAGGCCGGCAAGCACGAAGACAAGGCCGAACAGCGCGCCTGTCGACAGGCCGCCGTCAAGCGCAGCGCGAATGCCGGTGAAGCTCGTCGTGCCGGTAAAGCCGTAAGTCAGGCTCATGCCGAACA
>Ga0164243_10012307_pt1 | contig 12129 bp, 10 predicted proteins | sample OricompcompostOP_FD_108781 | JGI IMG/M metagenome (GOLD analysis project Ga0164243, IMG submission 108781) | Organic Plus compost microbial communities from Emeryville, California, USA - Original compost - Organic plus compost (OP) | ecosystem: Engineered > Solid waste > Mixed feedstock >...
ACCGGCGACGCGGGACCGACCGGCGACGGGGCGGGACCGGGTCCGATCGCTATGGGCGCCACCCCGACCGCCACCGCGGGCGGCGTGTAGGACGCCGACTGGTAGTGACCGCCGCCCTGGGAGGTGACCTCGGCCGCTCGGGCGTAGACGTCGGCCGCCCGGGCGTAGACGTCGGCGGCGCGGGCGTAGACCTCCGCCGCGCGCGGATACCCGCCGTCGGGCGGCACGGGCCGGTTCCCGTCGGGCCTGCTCACCTCCGGCGACGGGCGGGCCGGGACGCGGGGCCGGACGGGTCGTGTCAGCCCGGCTCCCGCCGGCGCGGCGGGACCGGGGACAGCACCCGGACTGCCGCCTGGCACGCCTCGCCGAGCCTCCGCGGGCCGCGACCGGTACGGGGTTCGCCGACGCGACGCGAGCCCGTACCGGTGGGCCAACGAGAAGACCGCCACCCCGAGGATGGCCAGGCCGCCCCCGACCAGGCCGGCGCCGAAGAGAGTCACCCCATCCATGCCGGGGCCAACGACGTAGCATCGCCAGCGTGACGGCAGCCGAGATCAAGTCCGACTTACACACCACCGCCGGAAAGATCGCCGACCTCGCGCGGCGCACCGAAGAGGCGGTCCACGCCGGGTCAGCCCGGGCGGTCGAGAAGCAACACGCCCGGGGCAAGAAGACGGCCCGCGAACGCATCGCCATGCTCCTCGATCCCGGGTCGTTCGTCGAACTCGACGAACTGGCCCGGCACCGGTCGACCAACTTCGGCCAGGAGCGGACCCGCCCGTACGGCGACGGCGTCGTGACCGGTTACGGCACGGTCGACGGTCGCCAGGTCTGCGTCTTCGCGCAGGACTTCACGGTCTTCGGCGGCTCCCTGGGCGAGGTCTTCGGTGAGAAGATCGTCAAGGTCATGGAGCTGGCCATGAAGATCGGGTGCCCGGTGATCGGGATCAACGACTCCGGTGGCGCGCGCATCCAGGAGGGCGTGGTCTCGCTCGGGCTCTACGGCGAGATCTTCTTCCGCAACGTGCGGGCCAGCGGGGTGATCCCGCAGATCTCACTGATCATGGGGCCCTGCGCCGGCGGCGCGGTCTACTCGCCCGCGGTGACGGATTTCACCGTGATGGTCGACCAGACCAGCCACATGTTCATCACCGGGCCGGACGTCATCAAGACCGTCACCGGTGAGGACGTCGGCATGGAGGAGCTGGGCGGTGCGCGCACGCACAACACGCGCAGCGGCAACGCGCACTACCTCGCCGCCGACGAGGAGGACGCCATCGAGTACGTCCGGGCGTTGCTGTCCTACCTGCCGTCGAACAACCTCGACGAGCCACCGGTCGTGGACGCGCCGGCCAATCCGGAGGTGACCGCCGAGGACGAGGAACTCGACCGGCTCATCCCCGACTCGGCCAACCAGCCCTACGACATCCACCGGGTCATCGAGCACGTGCTCGACGAGGGCGAGTTCCTGGAGGTGGCACCGCTCTTCGCGCCGAACATCGTGATCGGCTTCGGCCGCATCGAGGGCCGCCCGGTCGGTGTCGTGGCGAACCAGCCGATGCACTTGGCCGGTTGCCTGGACATCGCCGCCTCCGAGAAGGCGGCCCGGTTCGTGCGCACCTGCGATGCCTTCAATATTCCCATTATTACCTTTGTCGATGTGCCTGGATTCCTTCCCGGCACGGGACAGGAGTGGGAAGGCATCATCCGCCGGGGCGCGAAGCTGCTCTACGCCTACGCCGAGGCGACTGTGCCCAAGCTCACGGTCATCACGCGCAAGGCCTACGGCGGCGCGTACGACGTCATGGGCTCCAAGCACCTCGGCGCGGACATGAACTTCGCCTGGCCGACCGCGCAGATCGCGGTCATGGGCGCGCAGGGGGCCGTGAACATCCTCTACCGGCAGGAGCTGCGCGACGCCGCCGACCCGGTGGCGGAGCGGGCCCGGCTCATCGCCGAGTACGAGGACACCCTGGCCAACCCGTACGTCGCCGCCGAGCGCGGCTACGTCGACCTCGTCATCCGGCCCGCCACCACGCGCGGGCACCTGATCCGGGCACTGCGGGCGTTGCGCACCAAGCGCGAGACCCTGCCGCCCAAGAAGCACGGCAACATCCCGCTCTAGCCGGCTGGGCTAGACTCCCGCCGTGACAGACGAGTTGCTCGATCCGGCACGGCACGTCACGCCACACCTGCGGGTGGAGCGTGGCGTGCCGACCGACGAGGAGTTGGCGGCGATCGTCGGGGTGTTCCTGACGCGAGCCGTGCCTGCGCCGGCGCCCGCCGAGCCGGTGAGCCGGTGGGCGGCGTCGGCCCGACCCGGGACGGTGCTCGGCGACGGCCGACCCGCCCGACCCGGGCCGCACGGGTGGCGGTCCTCGGCGCTGCCCCGCGCGTGAGCGCCGTGCCGCGCTTCGTGCTCGCCTCGGCCAGTCCGGCTCGCCTGCGGCTGCTGCGTGCCGCCGGGCTCACCCCCGAGGTCATCGTCAGCGGCGTGGACGAGTCGGTCGCCGCCGCGTTGGCGCCCCGGGAGGCCTGCGCGACGCTCGCCCGGCTCAAGGCGTCGGCGGTCGCGGCGCTCCTGCGGGACAGCGGCCCGGGCACCGAGATGCTGGTGCTCGGCTGCGACTCGGTACTGGAGTTCGACGGCGAGGTGCACGGCAAGCCCGCCGACGAGGCACAGGCGCGACAGCGGTGGCGCCGCATGCGCGGCCGGTCGGCCACCCTCCACACCGGACACTGCCTGCTGCGCCTCGCGCCGGGCGAGCCGGAGGTGGTCGCGGAGGAGGTCGGCAGCACCCTGGTACGGTTCGCCGACGCCAGCGACGAAGAGATCGAGGCCTATGTCCATACGGGTGAACCCCTGCGGGTGGCCGGCTCCTTCACGATCGACGGGCTCGGTGGCTGGTTCCTCGACGGGATCACCGGGGACGCCGGCAACGTGGTCGGCGTCTCGCTGCCCGTGCTGCGGCGGCTCCTGCACCGGGTGGGCGTCGCGATCCCGCGGCTCTGGGCGGCCAGCCCGGCACCAGCGGGTGAATCCACATACTGAGTGACATTGACGGGCGCCGTGCACGATTCGCCGCCAAGCAGCGCGAACGTCCCGCCGATGGACTACGTTCGGGTGGGTGAGCTTCAAGTCGATCGGACTCGATGACGACCTGCACGCCTACCTCGTCGCGCACAACCCACCGGCCGATCCGGTGGTGGCAGATCTGCTTGCTGAGACACGCGAGACGTGGCCGCAGGAGGCCAACCTGTCCATCGCCCCGGAACAGGCACCGTTCCTCACGTTCCTGGCCCGGCTGATCGGCGCGCGCCAGGCCGTCGAAATCGGCACGTTCACCGGCCTCTCCTCGATCTCCATCGCGCGCGGCCTCGGCGAGGGGGGCCGGCTCACCTGCTTCGACGTCTCCGCGGAGTACACCGCCGTGGCCCGGCGCTACTGGGAGCGCGCCGGGCTGGCGGACCGCATCGAGCTGCGGCTCGGCCCGGCGGTGCAGACGCTGCGATCGCTGCCCGACGAACCACACCTCGACCTCGTCTTCATCGACGCCGACAAGATGAACTATCCGGCCTACTGGGAGGCGATGGTGCCGCGCCTGCGACCCGGCGGCATCGTCGTGGTCGACAACGTGCTGCGCTACGGCCGCGTCCTGGCGCCCAAGGACGCCGAGACGGTGGTGGTGGCCGAGTTCAACGCCGCCGTACGGGCCGATCCTCGGGTCGAGTCGGTGATGATCCCGCTCGGCGACGGGCTCACGCTCGCACGCAAGCTCTGACCGCCGGGCGCCGGGTCAGCGCACGCTCGTGGCGAACTTGCGCGCCGCCCACCAGACCGACACCACCGTGAGCGCCCCCACGATGAGCAGGCCCTGCCAGACCTTGTCGTCGCCGATCTCCCCGGCGAAGAGCGCCCGCGTGCCGTCCACCGCCCAGGAGAAGGGGTTCCACTGGGCGACGCGCTGCAGCCACGCCGGCGCGAAGGCCAGCGGCAGCAGGATGCCCGAGAGCAGGAAGATCGGCTGGGTCACGGTGTTCATCAGCGGCGCCAGCGCGTCCTCGCTGCGCACGAGCAGCGCGACGGCCGAGGAGATCGACGAGGTCATCAGCGCGATGAGGCCCAGCATCAGATAGGCCAGCAGCAGATAACCCAGGTGGACGCGCAGCCCGAAGGCGAGCGAGATCACGGTGATGATGACGGCCTGGATGAGCAGCGAGACCACATCCCGCAACGACCGCCCCAGCAGCAACGCCAGCCGGCTCACCGGTGTCACCCGGGAGCGTTCGATCACGCCGGCCCGCAGTTCGGCGATCAGGCCGAAGCCCGAGAACAGGCCACCGAAGAGGGCCAGCAGGATCAACAGTCCCGGCACGAAGACCCGGTAGATCTCCGCGTCGGTGGTCACGTTCAGCGGTGCCAGCGCGGGCTTGAGCAGCGGCGCGAAGAGCACCAGGTACATCACCGGCTGGAACACCCCGACGAAGACCCAGACCGGCTGACGGACCAGCAGCTGGAACTGGCGGGAGAAGATGAGCCAGGTGTCGCGAACGAGCTTCATGTCTGTCTCCTGTGGATGGGTCAGGACTCGCGCAGCGAGCGACCGGTCTTGGTGAGGAACACGTCATCGAGGCTGGGCCGGTGAAGCTCCACAGTGGACAAAGACAGGCCGGCCCCGTCGAGGGCCCGCAGCACGTGGGGGATCACGGTGGCGCCGTCGTCGACGTGCAGGCGCAGGGAACCGCCCTCGCTGACGTCCAGGCGGTTGACGTAGCTCTCGTGGCGCAGCAGGGCGGCCGCGCGCTCGCCCACCCCCGGCGCGAGGCCGACCACGAGGACATCGCCGGAGATGTCGCGCTTGAGCTCCGCCGGTGTGCCCTCGGCGACCACCAGGCCGGCGTCCATGATGGCGATCCGGTCGCACAGGGCGTCGGCCTCGTCGAGGTAGTGCGTGGTCAGGAAGACCGTCATGCCCTCGGCGCGCAGCCGGCGTACCTCGTCCCACATGTGTGCCCGGCTCTGCGGATCCAGGCCCGTGGTCGGCTCGTCGAGGAAGACCACGCGCGGGCCGTGGATGATCCCGAGGGCGATGTCGACTCGCCGGCGCTGGCCACCCGAGTAGGTCTTGCACTTGCGGTCGGCGTACTCGGTGAGCTGGAACGCCGCCAACGCCCGCGCGGCCCGGTCGAGCGCCTCGGCCTTGCCGATGCCGTAGAGCCGGGCCTGCAGCACCAGTTCCTCGCGCGCGGTCGAGTCGTCCCACGTGCTGCCGCCCTGCGCCACGTAGCCGATCCGCTGCCGTACGGCCCCGGGCGACCGACGCAGGTCGGCACCGGCGACCGTGGCCTCGCCACCGTCGGGCGTGAGCAGCGTGGCCAGCATCCGCAGCGTGGTGGTCTTGCCCGCGCCGTTCGGGCCGAGGAAACCGAAGATCTCCCCCTCGCCGACCGACAGATCCACGCCACGCACCGCCTCCACCGTCGCGGTGCCCTTCTTGCCCCGCGTACGGAATGCCTTGCGCAGTCCCCTGGTCTCGATGAGCACGCTGTCGGCCATCGATTCCTCCCTCATCCTCGCCGCGATGTGTCGCGTTACAGTAACGCGATATAGCTCGTTGGTCAACCTCCTTGCGTCGCGGTCGGCTTCCGCTCCCGAACGCTCCACATCGGACAGACCGACGCCGGGGTGCTCAATCTCACGTTCACGAGTCGGCCCCGTGCGGCGAGACTGACCAGCAGTCAGACGCGCCACCAAGATCTGGTCCACAACCGAACGCTCGCTAAACTCAGGCGAGGTTCAACCGCCGTCGGGAGGACAGCGTGCGTAAGGTGCTCATCGCCAACCGCGGCGAGATCGCGGTCCGCGTCATCCGAGCCTGCCGGGATGCCGGGCTCGGCAGCGTAGCGGTCTACGCCGACCCGGACCGGGACGCGATGCACGCGCGGATGGCCGACGAGGCCTACGCGCTCGGCGGCGAGACGAGCGCAGAGACCTATCTGAATATTCCGAAGATTCTGGCCGTGGCGACGCGGGCCGGGGCCGACGCGGTGCACCCCGGCTACGGGTTCCTCGCCGAGAACGCGGACTTCGCCCAGGCCGTGATCGACGCCGGACTCACGTGGATCGGTCCGACCCCGCAGGCGATCCGCGACCTGGGTGACAAGGTCACCGCGCGGCACATCGCGCAGCGCGTCGGCGCGCCGCTGGTGCCCGGGACCGCCGAGCCGGTCAAGGACGCCGACGAGGTCATCGCCTTCGCCAAGCAGCACGGGCTGCCGATCGCCATCAAGGCCGCCTTCGGTGGCGGCGGGCGAGGGCTCAAGGTGGCGCGCACCCTGGAGGAGATCCCGGGTCTGCTGGAGTCGGCGACCCGCGAGGCCGTCGCCGCCTTCGGCCGCGGCGAGTGCTTCGTCGAGCGCTACCTCGACCAGCCCCGCCACGTCGAGGCCCAGGTGCTCGCCGACCAGCACGGCAACGTGATCGTGGTGGGGACGCGGGACTGCTCGCTGCAGCGGCGGCACCAGAAGCTGGTCGAGGAGGCGCCCGCGCCGTTCCTCACGCCGGCCCAGCGCGAGGCGATCCACGAGTCGGCGAAGGCGATCTGCCGCGAGGCCGGCTACCACGGCGCGGGCACGGTCGAGTACCTGGTCGGCGCCGACGGCACCATCTCGTTCCTCGAAGTCAACACCCGGCTGCAGGTGGAGCACCCGGTGACGGAGGAGACCTCCGGCATCGACCTGGTGCGCGAACAGTTCCGCATCGCGGACGGGGAGAAGCTGCGCTTCTCGTCGGACCCGACGCCGCGCGGCCACTCCATCGAGTTCCGGATCAACGGCGAGGACCCGGGCCGCAACTTCCTGCCCGCGCCGGGCACGGTCACCGTCCTGCGCCTGCCGGAGGGCCCGGGTGTGCGCGTCGACACCGGCATCTCCTCGGGCTCCGTCATCGGTGGCAACTTCGACTCCCTGCTGGCCAAGGTGATCATCACGGGCGAGACCCGGACCGAGGCGCTGGAGCGGGCCCGGCGGGCACTGGACGAGATGGTGGTCGAGGGGATGGCCACCGTCCTGCCGTTCCACCGCCTCATCGTCCGCGATCCGTCCTTTGTGGACGAGCCGTTCCGGGTGCACACCCGCTGGATCGAGACCGAGTGGGCGGCGGCGAACCACGTGCTGCCGTTCACCGGCTCCGCTGCCGCGGACGCGACGCCCGAGGACCGCACCACGGTCGTGGTGGAGGTCGGCGGCAAGCGACTGGAGGTCTCGCTGCCGGCCGGGCTCGGGTCGGTCGCCACGACTGGCCCCACCGCCCGGGCGGCCGGTGCCACCAAGCGTTCGGCACGGACCAAGCACGCTCCGGCGGCCTCCGGCAACGCACTCACCAGCCCGATGCAGGGCACCATCGTGAAGGTGGCGGTGTCCGAAGGGGACAGTGTGGCCGAGGGCGACACGGTGGTCGTGCTCGAAGCGATGAAGATGGAGCAGCCGCTCACCGCGCACAAGGCCGGCGTGATCACCGGGCTGAACGCGGAGGTCGGCGCGACCGTGACCACCGGCGCCGTCATCTGCGAGATCGTCTGACCGCCGGACGCGGTCACTCGTACTCGTGGTGCATGAGCTGGCGGGCCGCCTCGGCGACGGAACCGGACAGCGACGGATAGATGGTGATGGTGTGGGCGAGCTGGCTCACCGAGAGGTGGTTCTCCACGGCCAGGGCGATCGGCAGGATCAGCTCGCTCGCCTTGGGCGCCACCACCACCCCGCCGATGACCGTGCCGGTCCCGCTGCGGCAGAAGAGCTTGACGAAACCGTCCTCGACATCGGCCATCTTCGCCCGGGCGTTGCCGTGCAGCGGCAGCGTGACCGTCCGCCCCGCCACCCGACCGGAGTCCACATCGGACTGTGAGACGCCGACGGTGGCGAGTTCCGGGTCGGTGAAGACGTTGGCGGAGACGGTCTGCAGCCACAACGGGCTCACCGCCTCGCCGAGGGCGTGCCACATGGCGATGCGCCCCTGCATCGCCGCCACGCTCGCCAGCGCCAGCACGCCCGTGCAGTCGCCGGCGGCGTAGATGCCCGGGATGTTGGTGCGCGAGACCCGGTCCACGCTCACGTGTCCCGACGGCGCGAGGTGCACGCCGTACTCGGCGAGGCCGAGCCCGGCCGTGTTCGGCACCGAGCCGACGGCCATCAGCGCGTGCGAGCCGGTGACCGTACGGCCGTCGGCGAGGGTGACCAACACGCCGTCGCCGGTCCGCTGCACGGATTCGGCCCGGGCCTTGTTCAGCACCGTCATGCCCCGGGCGCGGAACACCCGCTCGATGACGGCTGCGGCGTCCTGGTCCTCGTGCGGCATGACCCGGTCGCGGGAGGAGACCAGCGTGACCTCGACACCGGCGGCGAGATAGGCACTGGCGAACTCGGCTCCGGTCACCCCGGACCCGACCACGACCAGGTGCGAGGGCAGTTCCGGCAGGTCGTAGACGTCCCGCCACGTCAGCACCCGCTCGCCGTCGGGTTCGCACCGGGGCAGCACACGGGGCGTGGCGCCCACGGCGATGAGCACCTGACTGGCCTGCACCTGGTAGGGGGCACCGTCCGCCGGCTCGATGACGACCGGGTGCATGTGGCCCAGCGACTCCGTGCCGAACCTGGCCCGGCCCCGGATCAACTCCACCCCGGCCGCCTCCAGCTTGCCGGCGATGTCGGCGGACTGGGCCAGCGCCAGCCGCTTGACCCGCGCGTGCACGGCGGCGGCGTCGAGACGGACGGCGTCGTCGGGGACGCCGGTCCGCACGCCCAGTCGGGACCCGTGGCGCAACGCCGTCACCGCGTCGGAGGAGGCGATGAAGGTCTTCGACGGCACGCAGTCGGACAGCACGCAGGCGCCGCCCGCGCCGTCGGCCTCCACGACGGTCACCTCGGCGTCGAGCTGCGCGGCGACCAACGCCGCCTCGTAGCCAGCCGGTCCGCCGCCGATGATCACGATTCGCGCCATGCCCGCCGGTACTCCCGTCGCACCCGATCCCCACGACCCCGCTGACTACGGTCCGTTGGCATTCTCCCCTACGACCACAGGGTCTATCGTCACTGCGTGCCCTTGTACGCCGCCTATGGCTCGAACCTCGATCCTGACCGGATGCACGCCTATTGTCCCCATTCGCCCCTGGTTGGGACCGGATGGATAGAGGGTTGGCGTCTCACCTTCGCCGGCGAGGACGTGATGGGCTACGAGGGCGCCGTCTCCACCGTCGTCGAATCCGTTACTGAGGGTGATCGCGTCTTCGTCGCTCTGTATGACGTGGACGCGCTGGACGCCCAACAGCTCGACGAGATCGAGGGTGCCACCGCCGGCCTGTACTCCAAACTGCACGTACGGGTCGAAACGCTCGACGGGGAGGTCACGGCCTGGATCTACGTCTTCGCCGGGTACGAGGGCGGACTGCCGACCTCCTGGTACGTGTCAGAGATCACCAACGCGGCCCGCAAGGCCGGCGCCCCCGACGACTACATCGAGGCACTCAAGGCCCGCCCCACCCGTACGGACCGCGTGGACTAGCGCTCGCCGCGAGCACGGCCAACTTCTTGACCCAGCCCTCGTCGCCGGCCTGCGCCGAGGACTACAGGACACCGGCCCGTCAGCTCCCGCCTCATCCGCGCGTACCGCTTGACGAACGCGAATCCCGCCGCGCGCAGAAGCTCCACATAGGACATCTCGCTGACGATCGCCCCGCCGGGCAGCAGCACCGACGACCGTGCGCACACGCCAGCCCGCGGGAAGCTCCTCGGTCACGGCAGGGATGCTGCCCCACGGCCCGGTCGCGCGCGACCCATCTCAGCCGTCGGCGGCCGCCGCGGCCTTGGTCAATGCCTCGACCAGTTCCGCCCGCTCCGCGCGCGACAGCACCCCGTAGGCCGCGCCCGCCAGGCGATCGGCCAGTGCGGTGGCGTAGGCGTAGCGGCGCAGCAGGCTCAGCCGCGGTGGGAAGGGCGGGTTCCAGCCGAAGGTGATCGCCTCCTGCTCACCCTCCGGCGCCGCCAGGACGGCCTCCACCGGCCGCATGCCACAGGCCCGCGTGGTGATCAGCAGAGCGGCCGCCCGATGCTCCGCCAGCAGATGGGTGAGCACCGCGGTGCGCGCGCCCGGACCGTCCCCGCAGCCCTGGGCGGCCCGCCGGGCGGCGGCGAACAGGGGCATGCCGGCGGGGTCGGCGGCGGTCACCACCCGGTCGAGGAGTTCCACCAGCCGCGCGTCGGCGACGGGGGTCAGGCGCTGCTCGCCCCAGCGTGCGCACTCGGCGAGGCGCGCCGCGGCCACGACGGCGGGACCGACCCGGCGGGCGGAGTCCCACCCGGCGAGGACGGCGTCCGGCGCGATCACCCCGAGCACGGCCGCGACGGTCCGCGGATCGGCGTCGTCGCCGAGGACACCGGCGCGGCCAGCCAGGTAGAAGGCCCAGCCCGAGATCTCCAGCGACCGGGCCCGACGCAGCGTGCCGGGGTCGGTGCTCCATGCGCTGTCCAGGCGCGCCGTCAGGGTGGCGACCGCGGCGGCGGTCCGCTCCGGGGTCATCGCGGGCAACCTCTCGTGGGGTAGCCGAAGCCTACTGAACCCCCTGCGGAACCCGGTGCCGGCGCGGCACATCTAACCGCCCGTTCCCCCACCCATTTACCCACCGGAGGACCCCATGGCCGCAGCCCGCCTGCCCGGCCGGACTGCCCGGATCACCCTCGCCGCACTGCTGGCCGCGCTGGCGTTCGTCGCGGCGGGCTGCAGTGCCAGCAGCCACGACGCGTCCGCCCCGAGCGCGCCGTTCGACGCCGATTCCCGCGACGGCGGGATGGGCGCCGAATCCGGCGGCGGGGTGGCCGCTCCCGGCGCCCCGGCGCCCGACGGCAAGGAGGGCTTCACCTCCACGCCGGTGGACGAACGGTCCCTGATCTACACCGGCAGCATCACCATCAAGGTGGACAACGTCGCCAGCACGGCGGACCAGGCGATCGCGATCGCCGAGGGTCGCAACGGCTTCGTCAGCGGGGACACCCGCTCCATCGACGCGGACCGGTCCGTGGCGACGCTGGTCTTCCGGGTGCCGGCCGACCGCTTCACCCCCACTTTGGACGCCCTGGCCAAGCTCGGCACCGAGGAGAGCCGTCAGGTCGAGGCCACCGACGTCACCGACCTGCTCGTCGATCTCGATGCCCGCATCGCCACCCAGGAGGCGAGCGTCGCCCGGGTGCGGGAGCTGCTCGCCCGGGCGCAGACCATCGGCGAGATCGCGTCTCTGGAGAGCGAGCTGACCCGGCGGGAGGCCGACCTCGACTCCCTCAAGCAACGCCGGGCCAAGGCCGCCGGGCTCGTCGCGCTCGCGACCATCACGGTCGTCCTGCGCGGCCCCTCGGCGACCGTCGGACCCAACGAGCCCGACACCGGCTTCCTGGCCGGCCTGCGCGAGGGTTGGCGCGGTTTCCTCGCCTCGGTCACGGTCGTGCTCACGGTCATCGGCTGGCTGCTGCCCTGGGCGATCGTCATCGGCGTGCCGCTCAGGCTCGTGCTGTGGTTCCTGCGGTGGCGTCGTCGCGCGCAGCGACCGCCAGCACCGCACGCCTGATCGCCGACACCCTCCGTCCGGCCGGACCCCGAGTGGGCCGGCCGGACGGCGCGGTCAGATCGTGCCCGAGGAGAGGGCGGCGAGGGCGGTGTGCACCATGACCCGTACGCCGTGGCCGATGGCCGACTCGTCGACGTCGAACGACGACTGGTGGATGTCCATGGCCTCGTCGCGGCCGGGCCGTCCCACGCCGAGGCGGAACATCGTGCCCGGCACCTGCTCGGTGTAGAACGCGAAGTCCTCGCCGCCCATGCTGATCTCGGCTTCCTTGACCCGGTCCGCGCCCAGGGCGGTGACCGCCGCACCCTCCAGGATCGCGGTGGTCGTGCGGTCGTTGATCACCGGCGGCACCATGTGCGCGTAGTCAATGTCGATCTTCGCCCCCGTGCCGCGGACGATGTCCTCGATGAGACTCGGCACCAGCGTCGGCAGTTCGTGCCACGCCTGCGAGCTGAGCACGCGCACCGTGCCGCGGGCGTGGCCCTCGATGGCGATCGCGTTGTGCGCCTCACCGACC
>Ga0164243_10012308_pt1 | contig 12128 bp, 7 predicted proteins | sample OricompcompostOP_FD_108781 | JGI IMG/M metagenome (GOLD analysis project Ga0164243, IMG submission 108781) | Organic Plus compost microbial communities from Emeryville, California, USA - Original compost - Organic plus compost (OP) | ecosystem: Engineered > Solid waste > Mixed feedstock >...
CCGCCGGCGGAGCCCACCACCCCCTCGGCGGCGACGGAGCCGACCCCCCCGACGCCCGCGACCGAGCCGACCCCCCCGACGACGCCGACCGAGCCGACCACCCCGACGACGCCGACCGAGCCGACCACGCCCACGACGCCGACCGAGCCGACGACCCCGGAGCCGAGCCGCACCGCGGCGCCGACGCTGACGGTCTCCGGGCAGACGCTCAGCTGGAACCGCGTCGCCGACGTGACCGACTACGTGCTGGTCGTGAAGGTCTCCGGCCAGTCCGACCGCTACCTGGCGGTCGCGGGCACCTCGTACACTCCGGAGGCCGTGCCCGGCAAGACCGTGACGTACAGCGTCCGCACCGCCGTCGCGGGCTCCGCATGGTCGGTCGAGCGCACCATCGCCTACCCGGCTGCCCCGCAGCCGGAGCAGCCCGCGGACGCCGGCTTCCAGATGGGCGTCACATCGGGCTCGGCGATCGAGTGGGGGCTGCCGTTCGTCCAGGCCATCGGCGCGCGCACGGCGCGGATGGAGTTCGAGATCGGGACCCCGGCCGCGCAGCTCGAGCGCGCCGTCGACGCCTACGCGAGAGCGGGCATCAGACCGCTCCTGCTCGCCGGCTTCTACGGCTCGGTCCCGACCGCGGAGGAGGCACGCAGCGTCGCGGAATGGGCGAAGGCGTTCGGGCCGGGCGGCACGTTCTGGCGCGGCAAGAACTATCCGGCCGGCACCGCGGTCACGCACATCGAGTTCGGCAACGAGAGCAGCTACAGCTACCAGTACCCGTCGATCGCCAGCAACTCCAACTGGGCGAAGACGACGACGTACGCCGACATAGCGCGACAGTACGCGCTGCGCTTCAAGGACGCGAGCGACGCGCTGGCGGCCAGCGGTGCGCCGGTCGGCCTGCTCGCCGTCGGCGACGCGCCCGGCAACTGGAGCACCTGGACCGACGAGCTGTTCAAGGCGGTGCCGGACCTCGCCAGACGGGTCGGCGGCATCACGGTCCACCCGTACGGGCCCAACTGGCAGACGCGGCTCGACGGCACGCTGGAGCTGTGGAAGCAGAAGGGTGCCGGCTCGGTCGACGTCTACGTGACCGAGTACGGACTCGCGTCGGACAACGGACGCTGCCTGAGCGACAACTACGGGTGGAACCGCTGCATGACCTACGACGAGGCCGGGAGAACGATCACGTCCGTCACGACGGCGATGCGGCAGCGGTACGCCGCGCGCCTGAGAGCGATCTACCTCTACACGGCGATGGATCTGCGCAGCACCGGGACCTCCTCCGACCGTGAGGCGTACTTCGGCGCGATGACGCTCGAGCGGCGCGAGAAGGGCGCCTTCACGAGCGCCGTCCGCGCACTGATGCAGAGCCGCTAGTCCGCGGTCCTGCCGGCGCGGCGACCGCCGCGCCGGCAGCACCCGCAGGACTACACGGTCGTCACGGAGCGACCGGACTCTCGTTTCCGGCGTGATCGCGGGCGGTTATCGCGTAGTCGTGGCCCGCCGCCGGATCGAACCCGGTGTCCACGTAGGAGGTCCCGGTCACGTGGGCGATCGGAGCGCCGTCGCGGTACACGACGTAGTCGAGGACGTCGTCGGCCGGGCTGTTCGCACTCCATCTGAGGGTGACAGAGGCCGTTGTGCCTGTCGGTCTCGCCGGGGCCGTCACGTCGGGCGGGTCGGATGCGATCGCCGATGCGTAGGTGGTGTAGGCCGGCTTCGGGAAGACGGTGCTCGTCGTCGATCTGTGGTAGGCGAGCCCGAACCAGCATTCCTTGTTGCCCGTATCCGTGCACGTCTCGCGGAAGTGGTGCGGGAAGAAGCCGTCGACGTAGTCGAGCGCCTGTGCGCCTGCGATGTACCCGGCCATGAAGTCGTCCTGCTCGGTGAGAGAGCAGTTGGAGCAACCGTCGCTGGGATGGCCGATCTCCGTGATCCAGAACGGCTTCGTCGCCTCGCCCTGAGCGTCGAGCCGCTCGCGGATCTCTTCGATCCGCTGGAAGAGCCAGCGATTCTGGGCGCAGTTCGGGAACAGCTCGTCGTAGGCGTCCGCCGGGTCGTTGCCGTATGGGTGGACGGAGAACCCGTCGACGTAGTCGCCGAGCGACGGCTGCGCCGCGTACATCGCGCCGATCCAGTCCTGGCCGGACGCCGGTCCGCCGACGCAGCCCGGGAAGCTCGACGAAGCCGGTATCGAGCTGATGTCTGCTTCGAGCAGGAAGCGAGCGGCGGGATTGCCGGCCGCCGTGCGGGCGGCTCTCACGGTCGCAACGAACAGCCCGGCGTAGGTGCCGGCACTTGCGATCGGGTCTGCGTACGGCTCGTTCCAGATGTCGAAGTGGGTCGGCCACAGCTGCGGCAACGACGGATTCGCTCTCCAGAATGCTCCGTGCGGGCCGAAGCGATGGACGAAGTCGCGCACGAACGTGGTGTAGGCCGTTCCGTCCGGGGTGCCGGCTGCCGGCACCCCGGTGCCGCTGCCTATCACCGGCAGGAGCACGATCCCGGCATGTGCGGCCTCTTCGAAGAACGCGTCGTAGTCAGTCGGTCTGTCCTCGTGGTCGAACTCCTCGCGCGCGTGGGTGACGCCGAGGTCGGCAAAGCGCTCCAGGTAGCCGCCGCCCCAACCGTATGCGTCGCCTTGGATTCCGTAGACGAGCGCCGACGCCGAGCCGGCCCACGCGAACGCGACGGTGACGGCGAGCGCAGCGATCACGAGGACGCGCCTCGCGGTCTGTCGTCCCATGCCCACTCCTCGGTTCGTACCGTGCCCCCTGCACGGTGGTCGGAGCAGCGTCGCAGATCGCCCTACGCGCTGCCACCGGCAACGGGAGGGCCTCCCGTGCCGGGTGCGGCCGTCGTCGCTCTGCGATACAGGACAGCGAGCAGTCCGAGCTGCGCGGCGAACGCGATCGTGAAGCGGAAGTCGACTCCGGTGAACGTCGCCGTCGACTCGATCGCGAGCAGCCCGAGGATCGCGCAGGCCGATCCGAGCCCGACCGCTCGGATCACCGGCTCTCGCCCACGCCGGAAGATCCGCCACGAGAGCCAGATGCCGCTCGCCATCGTCGTCACGAACGCGACCAGGCCGAGCAGACCGAGCTTCAGCCACCAGTACAGGACGGCGAAGTGGACGTAGGAGTGGGACGGATTGACCTCGACGGGGAGCGGGCGCTCGGTCGCCTGCCACGGCACCTCGAGCCCGAGACCGGTGATCGGGTGGTCGCGCAGTTCGCCGACGACGTTGGCGCGCTCGTCGAGGCGGTAGCGGTCCTGCGGATTGCTCTCGAGTCTCGAGATCGAGAGGCTCTGAAGCCGCTGCGCGACCATCGTGTCGGCCTGCAGCGCGGCCGAGCCGAGGACCCACACGGCGACGCCGAGCAGCACGGCGATCGGGAGGATCAGCCGGCGGGTCGGCGGCCGCAGGCCCAGCGGGATCAGCGTCAGCAACGCGAGCGCGAACCCGATCCAGAACGACCGCCGGTAGGAGAGCGTCAGCGACGCGAGCAGCAGCGGCGTCCCGGCCAGCAGCCACAACGGCAGCCGGGGGCGCACGCGCAGCAGCAGAGCGGCGACGACTACGAGCGCGACGACCATGGGAACCCAGTTCCCGGTCGGGGTGTAGTAGGTCAGCGTCGAGCCCTCGACGGCGAAGCCGCGGCCGGTGGCTATGACTGCGAGCCCCAGCACAGCCTTGACGATCGCCAGCACCGCGACCCCGACGAGCGCGAGCTTGATCTGGCGGCCCGTGAGATAGAGGTTGACGATCAGGACCGGCAGCAGCGCGACGTAGACGATCGTGTGCGACGCGAGCAGCGCCGTCGTCGGGCTGACGCCGGCCGGTCGCGCGACGATCGCACCCCCTGCGAGCGCGATCAGGATCAGCGCGACCGCGAGCGACAGCGGCGGAGGCGGCAGCAGCACCGGCAGTCTGCGTCGCAGCAGCTGCAGGGCCGTCGCGACGACGCCGAGCGCGAACAGGAGGTCGATCGGCATCACCCCGCCCGCGAGATCTCGGTAGAGGTTGTCGGTTGCGGGCAGCAGTCCGAAGTCGGGCCCTTCGAACAGGACCGCGAGCGCGACGGTCCCGAGCACCACGAGGGCCGGCCAGCGCAGCAACAGGATCGCCACGCCGACCGCGAGCGGCGCCGCGAGGCCGGTTAAGCCGTATCGGCGTGCCGCCTCGATCGCGAGCAGCGTGGCGAGCAGCCCGCCGCCGGTCAGCGCGACCGCGTCCGCCGCGGCTCTGAGCTTCGTCTCCCCGCGGACGCCGAGGACGGGCCTCATCGCTCAGAAGCGGGGGCGGCGTCCTGCGAGCCGGCGCCGCGCCCCGGTCGGACGGGCGCTCGGCGCCGTGTAAGCCTGCCCGCTCTCGCCGATGCCGGCGATCACCAGGCCGAGCGGCCTCAGGATGTGGGCGTCGAGGATCGCACGCGCCCGCCGCACGTCGTCACGGGTCGTCTGGCCCGGACGCGCGACGACGATCGCCGTCGAGATGCAGGGATTGTCGAGCAGGACCTGCGTGTCCGCGATGAGGTTGAGCGCCGGAGCGTCGATCACGACGGTCGTCTCGCCGCCGTCGGCGAGCTCGGTCAGAAGCTCCTGCACGGCCGGGGAGCTCAGCAGCTCGGAGGGGTTCGGCGGCAGCGCGCCGGACGGCAGCACGGACAGCTCGTGCAGGTCGTCGAGCGGTTCCACGAGCAGCTGCGCGGCGGGCAGCTCGTGCGTCAGCGCGGCGACGACTCCGCCCTCGCGATCGTCGAGCTCGAAGTGACGGCCGAACGTCGGGCGGCGCAGGTCGAGCTCGACGAGCGTGACGCGCCGGCCGGTCAGCGCGATCGCCTGCGCGAGACCGATCGCGACCGTCGTCTTGCCCTCGGCGGGAACGGCGCTCGTCACGAGGATCGTGTCGAGCGCGCCCGGGGCCGGGACCGGGTCGACCGCAGCGCGCAGGATCCGGTACGGCTCGAGCCGATCGCCGCGGTCGGCCGCACGACGGCGGGCGAACGCCGCCTTGGGGACGGTGGCGAGGACCGGCAGCCCGTACTCGCGCTCGAACTCGCCGATCGACGAGATGCGGCGGTTGAGCGACTCGACGATGAAGGCGATCGTGAGCCCGATCGCGAGGCCGAACAGCGCGCCGAGGGCGATGCTCAGGTTGACGCTCAGGCCGCTCGGCTCGCTCGACGGCGTGGCTCTGCCGATCACCTGGAGGTCGGCGCCGGCGACGGCGCGCAGCTGGTTGAGCCGCTGGATCGACGCTTCGACGTCGGCGCGCAGCGGAGAGTCGGCGGGCAGCGACTGCAGCTGGGTGCTGAGGTCTCTCTGCGCTCTGTCGATCCCGTCGATCTGGGTCTGGCGGGAGAACGCGATGTACTGGTCTGCGAAGGCGTTCGCGACGCGAGCGGCGAGCTCGGGGTCGGTCGAGGAGGCGGTGATGTCGATCACGTTCGCGTTCGGCGAGGCGTCGACGCTCACCGTGCTCAGCAGCTCGGAGGGGCTGATCGACAGCCCCAGCTGTCTCGCCGCCCCGGCGGCGACCTCCGGCGAGCGCGCGATCAGCACGTTCGTCGCGGCGTCGCGCTCGGGCACGCCGCTGCCGCTGGAGATCTGCAGCGCCTGGGAGGTCAGGCTCGAGATCCCGAAGGCGACGTTCGCCGTCGATTCGTAGCTCTCCGTGCGCGTCGTCTGGTAGATGCCGCCGGCGAGCGCGCCGACGACGACCGCGAGCGCGACGACGAGCCAGCGGCGCCGCAGCACGCCGACCGCGTGCGCGAGCGAGTCACCGGCGGGCTCCTCCTCCCACCGTCTGGTGCTCATCGGACTCCCTCCCGATCTGGCCGCATCCTGCCGATGGTACTTGTCGTCCCGGCCGGTCGTCTGGTTGCGGGTCGAGCTCATCGCCCCGCCGCCACGACGCGGTCGACCTCGGCGACGAGCCGCCGCTGGAAGACCGCGGTCGAGAAGCGCTCCGCCTGCGCGCGGGCGCGCGCGGGGCTGAACGCGGTCCAGTCGGTCTCGCGCATCGCCTCGGCGAGCGCGTCCTCGTCGTCGGGCGGGACGAGCACGCCCGTCTCGCCGTCGACGACCGTCTCGCGCGTGCCGCCGGCGTCGACGGCGAGCACCGGACGGCCGGAGGCCTGCGCCTCGACCGCGACGATGCCGAACTCCTCGACGTTCGGGACGATCGTCGCGAGCGCCTCGCGGTGGAGCTCCGCGAGCGGGCCGTCGTCGACGCGGCCGAGGAACTCGGCGGTGTCGGAGAACTCCGCCCGCAGCCGCTCCAGCTCCGGCCCGACGCCCACCACGCGGACCTTTCTGCCGGCGCGCCGGGCGGCGCGCAGCGCGACGTCGACGCGCTTGTGGCGCACCAGCTCGCAGACGATCAGGAAGCGGTCCTGCGGCGTCCCGACCGAGAAGCGCTCGATCTCGACCGGCGGGTGGATCACCACCGAGTCGCGCTCGAGGTAGCGAGCGATCCGCTCCTTCGACAGCTCGGAGTTCGCGATGTACCGGGTGACGCGCGTGGCGGCGCGGCGGTCCCAGCGGCGACTGCGCGCGAGGGCGCCGCGCAGCGCCCAGTGCAGCGGCCTCGGCGTCTCGCGCAACGCCCGCTCCTGCTCGAACCAGGCGTAGCGGAACGGCGAGTGGCAGTAGCAGACGTGGACCGCGTCGGCGCGGTGGCGGACGCCGTGGGCGAAGGCGCTGCTGGAGGAGACGACGACGTCGTGCTCGCCGACCGGCAGCCGCTCGGCCGCCGCGGGGAACAGCGGCAGCAGGCGGCGAAAGCCCTCCTGGCGGATGCCGAGCCGCTGGAGGCGCGAGGTCGTGATCGGGTGGCCGGCGAAGCGCTCGCCGGTCGTGCGCTCGTCGTAGAGCAACGTGTAGATCGGCGCCTGCGGGTAGCAGTCGGCCATCGCCGCGAACGTGCGCTCGGCGCCGCGCATGACCAGCAGGTAGTCGTGTGCGAGCGCGACCGAGCGCGCCTGCTCGGATACCGCCATCGGGACGGTCAGTAGGCGCCGCGGCCGGAGACGACCACGGGAACCGTCGCGAAGAGGATCTCGACGTCGCGCGCCAGCGACCAGCCGGCGACGTACTGGTAGTCGAGCCGCAGCATGTCGTCGTAGGGAATGTCGGAGCGGCCGTAGACCTGCCACGGACCGGTGATGCCGGGGCGCAGGTCGAGCCGGCGGCGATGCCATCCCTCGCTGAAGGCTTCCGTCTCCTGGCTGATCAGCGGCCGCGGGCCGACGAGGCTCATCTCGCCGCGCAGCACGTTGATCAGCTGCGGCAGCTCGTCGATCGACGACTTGCGCAGCAGGCGCCCGACGCGGGTGATGCGGGGATCGGCTCTGATCTTGAACATCACGCCGTCGCTCGCCTCGTTGAGCCGCTCGTAGTCGCGCTTGCGCTCCTCGGCGTCGATGTGCATCGAGCGGAACTTGATGATGTCGAACAGCTCGCCGCCGCGGCCGACGCGCGGCTGCCGGAAGAAGACCGGCCCGCGCGAGTCGAGCTTGATCAGCAGCGCGGTCAGCAGCAGCATCGGCAGCAGCGCGGTCAGCATCAGGCCGCTCAGCACGACGTCCGAGGCGCGCTTGGTCGCGCGCGCGGCGCGGCTCAGCTGCGGGGCGGTGATCGACAGCATCGGCAGGCCGCCGACCTGCTCGAGCCGGCGTGCGCCGTCGAGGAACTCGAACAGGCGCGGGACGACGTCGATCGCGACGCGCCGGTCCCAGCAGACGCGGATGCAGCGCAGGAGGTCGTCGTGGCCGCTGCGCGAGAAGGCGATGATCGCCCGGTCGACGTCGTGCCTGCCCAGGATCTCGTCGAGCCTGTCGAGGCTGCCGAGCAGCGGCAGCTCGGGCGAGTCGGCGTGATGGACGTCGTCGTCGACCATGCCGATGATGTCGAGCGTCGGACGCGGCGACAGCTTCATGCGGTCGACGACCGTGCGGGCGACCAGTCCCGAGCCGATGATGATCGTCCGCTGCCGCAGGTCGGCGGAGCGGAAGACGATCGCGTGCGTCAGCCCGCGGCCGCCGAGCGAGACGGCGAAGGCGATGACGCCGGCGACTATGCCGGCCGCGCCCGCGTTCGGCTGCTGCAGCAGCGTCAGCACGGCGAGCGTCGCCCACGAGGCGGCGAGCGCGGCGGTCGCCGTCGTGCGGACCTTCGGCAGCGTGCTCGACCAGGGGCGGGCGTCCTCGTCGGCGGCGAGGCCGGAGACGACCCCGATCGTGAACCACGCGAGCGCCGCAGCGGCGATCACGGCGAAGGTCGCAAGCCCGTCGGTGCCCACGATCAGCGCGATCGCGGCGCCGGCGGCTGCTCCGGCGAGCAGCTCGGCGAGGCGGAGGCCTCCGAGCAGGCGGCGGCGCAGCCGTTGGACGCGCTCTGCCGGCTCGCGCCGCGCGTGGTCGCGCAGCAGCTCTTCGAGCAGCTCGACGCTGGTCTGGTGGTCTGTGATGCTCATCCCGCGTTTCCCGTCAGCCGTTCGGACGTGAGAGTTGCTCGTTCGTCACTTCCGTCGGCAGAAACCGTGCTTCGCATTAGCCCCTGCCGTGGATCCTGCGCGAGCGTCGGTACGAATGGCGATGTCGCATACCGAAATCCTGTAAATCGGTGGGCGCGTGCCAGTGCTGTGTCGGGCGTCCCTTGCGGAGCGGCCGCGCGGGCCCGACCGTTCCGGTCGCTCCATCGGTGGAGCGACCGGGCCGGGCAGGTCTCCGCCGCGGTGGCTTAGCTCAATGCGCTCGCGCGACCCGGCGCAGCGTGACGCCGACGCCGACCAGCACGAGTCCGCCGACTGCGAGCAGGCCGAGATCCAGGCCGGTGAACGGCAGGGAGCCCTCTGACGAGGCTGCCTGCACGACCTGGGTCGGCGCAGCGTCGCCGCTGCCGGCCACGCCTCCGCCGCTGCCGTTGTTCCCGCCGCCGTCGTTGACAGCACCGAGAACGCCGCCACCACTATGCCCATAGGCGTCTCCTGTCGCGCTCTGCCCGTAAGCCGGGGCAGTGAAGGCGAGGACGACGCCGATGACAGACGCCAAAATGGCGATCCGCTTCATCGAACCAATCCTTCCCATCCTTGTAATGACCGGTTCAAAGCGTATCGTCAGCTTCAAACCTGACCAATGGTCTGCAATAGTGGCGAATTGGGCTTTAAAGTAGCAGAAAGCTACCGCTTCTGTGCAAGCCCTCCCCAGGCCTCATACCCGTTCCCTACTGCGGGTCTTCGGCGGTTCCGAGCAGCGTCCGCTCCGCCGTGCGCAGCCCCTCCGCGGCGCCGAGCGGGCGTCCGCTCGACAGCCGCTCCAGCGCGATCCGGGCGAGCGGGTCGCCGGGATTCAGCTCACGCGCGTGCGCGAAGGCGGCGCGCGCCGCGCGCTGCCGGCCGCGCTCCGACGCGGCGAGCCCGCGCCCGAACCACGCGAACGCGTTGCCGGGGTCGCGCGCGACCGCACGGTCGAAATGCCGCTGGGCCTCGGTCGGCCGGCCGGCCTCCAGCGCGATCACGCCGGCCGTCAGGTCGGCCCGGTCGGCCAGCGGATTGAGGTCGGCGGCGCGCTCCAGCCGCGCGAGCGCGCCGGTCGGATCCCGCCGCCACGACGACAGCGCCGCGTCCAGCTCGCGCTCGGCCAGCCATGCCGGCGCCAGCGCCGCGGCGGCGGCGAGCGCGGCGGCGGCGAGCAGGACCGCGGGCGCCCGCCGGCGGCCGGAACCCGGCGCCGCGGACCGGTCGGACCGGTCGACGGCGGCTGACGGCGCCGCGGCCGCCGGGCCGCGCGCGAGCACGGCCGCCAGCGCCAGGAAGGCGAGCGCCGGGCCGCTCAGCGCCGGAATCTCCCAGAACCAGTCGATCGAGCCCTGCGCCAGCCACATCAGCAGCGGGATCAGCGCGGCCGCCTTCAGCGCCGGCGCGAGCGGCTCTTCGCCGTCGCGTGCGCGACGCACGGCGCCGAGCAGCGCGGCGGCGAGGAAGGCGGCGAACAGCAGGAAGCCGACCGCGCCGGTGTGGGCGAGCAGCCGCAGCTCGAGGCTGTGGACCCAGCGCGGGGCCTCGTCGCTGCGCCGGTCGCCCAGGTAGTGGTCGCCCCAGTTGTCCTGACCGAGCCCGAGCAGCGGCTGCGAGGCGAAGGCGTCGAGCGCGGAGCGCCAGAAGTCCGGCCGGTTGCTGCCGACGATGCCGAAGCGGAGCGCGCCCTGCTCGTGCGGCTGGTAGGTGCCGGAGCGGTCGAGGTAGTCGGCGATCCGCTGACCGGGCCGCCCGTCGGTGGCGATCACGACCGCGACCAGCCCGGCCACGATCGCGGCCAGCGCGGCGTAGCCGGCGGCGCGATCGGCGGCCGCGGCGACGCGCGGGGCGACCGCGACGCGGCGGTCCAGCAGCGCCAGCGCCGCTCCGAGCGCGACCACCGCCGCGCAGGCCGGCAGCGCGATCGCGGCGGCGTCGGCGGCGGCGTCCGCGAGCGCGTGCGCGCCGCCGGGCTCTCCCGGCGCCCGCTCCGCGCGCGTCAAGACGTCGAGCAGCGCCGGCAGCGCGACGAGCGTCCCCGCGACCGGCGGCAGCGACCACAGCAGCAGCCGCAGCCGTCCGGGCGTCAGCGCCAGGAGCGCGACGACGACGAGCGGCAGGGCGAACAGCCAGCCGCGGCTCTGCGGCAGCACCGACATCTGCAGCGCCGCGGTCGCGACGCCGAGCAGCGCCGCCCGCAGCGCGACCGGCAGCTCGCGCCGTGCCGCGAGCGCGATCGCGACCAGCGCCGCGATCGTGAACAGCGCCGCGGTCGCGTTGACGTAGCCGGCCGGCTCGAACAGCCGGCCGCCGACGAACAGGCGCGCGACGCCGTCGTCGGCGGCGAGCCGCGCCAGCGTCACGACGGCGAGCGCGCCGACGCCGAGCGCGTACGCGGCCAGCGCCGTGCAGGCCGTCCACGGCCTCCACGGCAGGATCGCGAACAGCAGGAAGCAGAGCAGGTAGAGCAGCGTGCGGTTGCTGCCCTCCAGCGCGTCGCCGGGCGCGTCGGCCCACGCGATCGAGAGATACGACCAGGCGACGTACGCGGCGAAGCAGGCCGCCGCGATCGCGAGCGGGCGCGACCAGCGGATCCGCCCGAGGCCGAGGCCGGCGACGGTCGCCGCGAGCAGGCCGAGCACGATGAGCGCGGACAGCAGCCAGGTCGTCGGGGAGTAGCCGCCCTCGTCGGCGCTCCACCAGACGAAGAGCGCGACGAGCGGGAGGGCGGGGAGGAGGACGACGCCCTCCGATCGCAGGCGCTCCGGCACGCCGGAAAGCATACGGTCGCGTCCGCCCGCTCCGGTCCGGCCGGCCTCGTCGGCGCCGTACCCGTGGGTAGACTCAGGAGTCCGTGTCCGCCGGTCCCTCGCTCTACCGCCGCCACCGTCCACGCACCTTCGCCGACGTGGTGGGACAGACCCATGTCGTGCGCACGCTGCGCAACGCAGTCGAGCGCGACAAGGTCCATCACGCGTACCTGTTCGTCGGCACGCGCGGGACCGGCAAGACCTCGATGGCGAAGATCCTCGCCGCCTGCCTCAACTGCGAGCAGGGGCCGACGACCTCGCCGTGCGGCGTCTGCGAGTCGTGCGTCTCGATCGCGAACGCGACCTCGCTGGACGTGATCGAGATGGACGCGGCGTCGAACAACTCCGTCGACGACATCCGCGAGCTGCGCGACAAGGTCGCCTACGCGCCGGTCTCCGGCCGCAGCAAGGTCTACATCCTCGACGAGGCGCACATGCTCTCCTCGGCGGCGTGGAACGCCTTCCTGAAGACGCTGGAGGAGCCGCCGCCGCACACGATCTTCGTGCTCGCGACGACCGAGGCCAACAAGGTCCTGCCGACCGTCGTCGACCGCTGCCACCGCTTCGACTTCACGCGCCCCAACGTCGAGGAGATCGCCGGCGTGCTGCGGCGCGTCGCCGACAAGGAGTCGATCGCGATCCCCGACCAGGCGCTGGCGCTCGTCGCCCGCCACGCCACCGGCTCCTTCCGCGACGCGCTCGGGACGCTGGAGCAGCTGACGACCTACGGCGGCGCGACCGCCGACGGCCGTCCCGAGATCACCGTCGAGGACGTGCTCGCGGTGCTGGGCGTCGCC
>Ga0164243_10012309_pt1 | contig 12128 bp, 16 predicted proteins | sample OricompcompostOP_FD_108781 | JGI IMG/M metagenome (GOLD analysis project Ga0164243, IMG submission 108781) | Organic Plus compost microbial communities from Emeryville, California, USA - Original compost - Organic plus compost (OP) | ecosystem: Engineered > Solid waste > Mixed feedstock >...
GTCTTCGTCAAGGAGATTCAGACAAGACCTCGTTTGCCTCCAGATTTGAACAAGCCGTTGCCGCCATTAGCAAACGGCATAAGGGACCTAAAAGACAAGCGTCGTGCTGGCTAGGCATGGCGCATTTTACAATATTTGATATGTTTTGTACGATTACGCGGGGGGTGGCATCATTGTTTGTCTTCGCATATTTATGGATTTTGGCGTTCTCGTAAAAGATACCACTCTCATTAAAAGGTTTAGGTCTGAAAAAGATACCACTTTCATTCTACCATCTAGTTTTTCTAGAGCCACCAATAGGAATTATACAAGGAAACAGAAGGCTTAATGACGAGGTATGCATCTTCCGGTGTAAGTAATATGCCATCTAGATGAAGGGAAGTAATGCTAGCGTCGCACATGAATATGCAAAGAAAGACAGATTCTCCTCGCTCTTTTTCGTTAAAACTTTTTTTTTTTCTTTTCTTTTTTCTCTTTTTAAAAATGAAGACGGTTCAATGAAGATGCCATAAGATAGAACTCATATCGTGAAAGAAAGAAAACAAGAAAATTACGCATCTTTTCTGGCCGGTACAAAAGATTCAACATGGACAAAACGCTTAACAGAAAAATTGCCATTGTTAAAACAAATCTCCCCACCATACAAGAATAAATAAGACGAAGAACAAAGATATAAAAGATCCAAACGAATGTGTGTGTAGCTGATGCCCAATACATGAGTCAAGAAAATATTTGAGAAAGGAAATAAAGGGAATGGACGCCATGAGAGCATGTTTCAAGAGGAAACATAGACACATCTCTGACCAGCACACCAAAAACAGATTTCGATCTCAACAATACAGGATTTCGGTGGCAAGGAGCTCATCACACACAATGCCATACATGTCCACCTCTTGTCGGGGATAAAATCCTAGATAGGATTCCTCCCCGAATATCCAAAGTAGCATGAGTCGGGAGACTGGGGTTCCCATAGACCCCGGTCTCCATTATCACTCGCATGACTCCAAGGAACCCAGATGTCAGTAGACACCTCCCCGAAAAGGCTCTCTGCCCATCGGAGTTCCGGAGTGGAAAGAACGGAATTGGTAAAACCAGAGTACCACGCGTCGTTCAAACCTTCCGAGCAGTCAGGTGCGGTTCTCTCATCCCGGCCAGGGCTGGCGCGAGGTGGAGAGAAGCCTCAAAAAGTCCTTTGTCTCGGCAGTAAACGTCAAAAGCAGGAAAAAGACCTCCCAAGAAAAATGTTGTCGAGCTGGATAAGAGTGGACCAGATAGAAGAGAGTAAGGAAGTCATTTCCAGGTAGTTTTTCGCCTTTGAGATCCTGGACATCTCGGCATTCAAGAATCTCCTCCCCGGGCCTTGAATGCCGGAACCGGAAGCGATCCTTCTGCACTTGCAGGAGAATCTCGGAGCGGCCAAATCTTTCAAGTAGTAGATAATATTCACAAACTACCTGTTATCATTCAACCATATTAGCTCACCGTTTTCCAAATGTGTTATGATGTAGGTTGTTGTGGAGGAAATACTCACAAGTCAATTCAATCTCCAAGAGTGTGGCGGCGAGAAGAACCAGCGGCCTTGGGGTGGATACGGTCAAACACCGAGGACATTTGGTTGAGGTATTCCTGGGCCTTCTTGAGCTGCCTGCCAGCCTCGATATCCGCGGGCTTGCCGAGTTGCTGAACGGCACCCTGGAGGGACTTGTAGTAGTCGTCCCACGCCATGTAGTCCTGCTGCCTTCGGTCCATGGCTTCATCGGCAGCGTGATCGACCGTAGGCATGGACTTGGAGGACTTGCGGCTGCTGCTGGCAGAGCTCGAGGTCTTGCTCTTCCTTCGGGCCTTGGTTTGATCCTCAGTTCCGCGCTGGGATCCGGAGCTGGGACCAGTGCCATGGTCGTTGTGGACACGCCTCATGTGGTCCTTAAGGTTCCAGGCCCTGGGGAATCCCTTACCCTCGAGGGAGCGTTCGCATCCCTTGTAAGTGCAGTTGTAAGCCTGGTGGCCGTGCATCCTGTGGGCCTCGCGCTCATGTCGGAGAAGGCAGGCGGTGGAAGAGAAGCGGGCTTCAGCGCACGACTCTACCTTGCAGCGGTAGGGCCTAAGGTGAGAGTCGACGAATTTGCTGTAGAGGAAGCAGCAAAGGTTAGTACGCCAGCTGCAAAAGCTCTTTTTTAGAATCGGGGGCATTCTTACTCGTAGTTGCACTTCAGCTTCTCAGGCTTGTGGTGGCACTCTGCGGTTCCCTCCCAGGGACAATGGAAAAGGCCATCCGCTTGAGGGGCGGCATTCTTGTAGAGGTCGTGGTCCCTTGCGGTCTCACCTTCAGACCTAGATCGGCGAGCGGGCCCGGTGGAGACTACGAAGGAATCATCGCGGCCAATGGCAGAGATATCGCCATTACCGCCGAGTCCCTGGAGGGCAAGATCCTGACCAAGGGAGTAGGTCTGTCCCATACCGTAATCAGAGGGCGAAGATCCCGCGCTCTCTGATGAGGAACCGAGAGATGGCTGGTACCAGGTCTCCTCCGCATTTTGGGGCGAGTGGGGAGGGGTGTAAGTGGCATTCCAGGAACGGGGAGTGGAGGTAGCAGTGAGACTGGTGTCTGGGTCAAACTGCATGTGGGTGGGATCAACGTGCAGGGGATTGCTAAGTTCGGGGAAGGGCATTCCGGTCACTGAGGCCATGCCAAACTCAAGGCCGGAGAAATCCTGATAGTACATGTGGGAGAGGGTGTCTGCCTGTTCCGGTTCCTGGAATAGGGGCTGGTTCAAGCCCGTGAAGTGGCCATTAGTGTTCTGGAAAGACATAGCATTACCTGTCAAGCCTGCGCTAGACATCCTTGATGATGTCGGGGCTGGTGCGAGTCTCGCCTGGGTCTTGGAGACGCCGCTAGATTTGGTATTCCTCCGCTTTGAGGAAATTCCGGGGCTGCGAGATGATAACCTCTTCACAGACTCTGAGCGCGGGGAAGCGCACTTATTCCGGAACTCCTCGGTCAAATCCAATTCGGTTCCATGGGGAGGCGTGGGAGCTCCATAGACAGCAAGGGAATAATCCTCGGCATCCACGGAATGTCCTGGGAAATCATTCATGTGCTGTCCATCCCCGGCACTAACCCATGGCGAACCAAGATGGTCCGATGGTCCTGTTTGTGCAAGGGAGTACATATCGGAACTGGGCACAATGCCGAAGCTAAATTCACTGCAGTTCGTCGAGGTTAGTGTCCTGTTACTCCACTACCTTTGTGTGCTAAGACTCGATGAGCCGGTTCATAACAAGAACATGAAAAGAGATTTAGAAAGAGATTGAGAGAAAAAGAGGGAGCAGGAGTGCTGTGGCTGATTGCGGGGGAATGGGAAGAACTTCTTCCGAAGCTGAACCAGACTTGATCCTATCGCTCAACATGTTAGCTACTTGTTATTTTACAAATCTCAAGGGCGGCGTAGGCACAAACCAGGTGGGTGTAGTGAGTCGAGAGCTGAGCCAGGCTAGTCATCACTTTGTATCCAGGGCAGTAAAACAAGCAGAGCCAATGAGTCCAGGGAACAAGTAGATTGGGCAGTGAAAGTCGTATATCGTCGAGTTGTTGTCATGTCAAGTCGATTTCAATAGTGTCCAAGGCAACCTTGAATGTTCTTCACTCCAGGGCTAATAAAGGGACCAGTGAGAATTAGGGTCACAGGATGCAGAGCTGAGTTGTCGAAGCCGGAAGGGGATCTCTATCCAGGAGTTGTTTTGGGGCGTCGATTTCGGTTATGGTCTTCAAGTTCCAAATGTTCGAGATCCGATCCGATATACTTCACCAAAAAGAGCGAGACAATCAAAGGGCGAAATGAAGTAGAAAACCAAGAAACAAGAACAAAAGACTGTCGTATGAAATCCAGGGTCCGATCCATGATTCCAATCCAAATAAAGGCCATAATAAAAAACAGTATCCGGTCTAGAAGCCATAGTATTGTCGATTCCATCCATGGGATCCAAATCCAAAAAAAGGGACTCCTCAAATCCAGGGCTTGTTATCCAAGGTGCGGTCGCACGAAGCAATCGAATTAGATTGCGGATCCAGGCTCTATCACAGCGTGACATTGCCCAGGGTGAAAATGCTGGTCAGAATATTGCCAACCCATTCGGGCTTACATGGCTAGACTGAAACAGCATGTCCTGTGTTCCGGGGGTGGCGATCGAACAAATCCATCCGGTATTTCAAGCTCAAAAAAAGACGAACTGTAAGAGAGATCCATGGCGGTGACGAATGAACGAAAACACTCCGATCAAATCCAGGTCCGGTGTTGTTTGAAGTCCTCAGACCTACCTCATGAGCAACAAAAGCTCAACTTTTTTTTCAAGTTCGGGTCCGGCGTGAAGGTGCCAAAGCAGCCATTCAGCTCGGAACTCGTCCGGACGGAGCGAGTGATCCAAATAGAACAGCCTGGTCCTGAGTTCCTTGTGGTCTTCATGGTATCCTGAATCCAATTATCCGTCCGGGAAGTGGCTTGGCTCGCCTAGACTGACTGGTACAGTAAGATCGCCAGGGCTGGCAGACACAAAGGAAACGACATGATTTCAGAACAAGATGTAAGAGAAGGAGAGAGAGAAAGACACAAAGCAGTAACAAATCGAGAGAAATCAAAAGCAAAAAGGCCTCCCAGGACGTGAAAGAATGAAAAACAATACCTAGAGGGAGAGGTGACTTCGTCAATCTTAAAGCCAGGCATATTTGGAGAGAAAGAAAAAAAAGGTCCTTCAGATGAGCCACTAAATGGTAGGTCCAATTGGAGTGTACTGGTGTACAGGTCCGGCTCCGGTTACAGATCAAAGTTAAAATCTGAACCAGTTGGCTGTATGCAAACAATAATTTTCCTTGCGTTGTCGTTCAAACAAAACACACGGGTTGGTCTCCAGGAATCCAAAGCGTGTGTTTCTGGGTGTGGATGTTGGTGATGATGTATGAAAGAAGAGAAGAAAGTGCAGTCCAAGGGGGGTTTGCGGGACGGAAGGATCGATGAAATAGGCTTGGGAGCAGGGAAGCGGGTCCAAGGCGAGCGGTTATAATGAACAAGGGGAAGGAGAAGATTGGGAGTGTTGGGAAGTACAGTCGAAATGCTTGAGGAAAGCGCGTCTTGACTGGACAACAATGGATCGTTGGGCACAAATGTCTGGTTAGTTGGGTAGAGGGAAGGAACGAGGTTGGTCGGACGAGGGGGCACTTGACTATTTTAAATGCTTCAGGAACTGGGAAAGCACGACTTGAACGACTCGAACACGCCCCCCCTTGCAAAAATCAGCCGACAATTTGGAAATTCGAAGTGGAGGAAGGAGAACCCTTCCGACAGTGTTTCCGGACTCCAATTCGCTGCTTCGGCGCCTTGGCCAACTCATCCTGCCATCTCATCAATGCAGTGTGATTGTGATCACCCACATTTGATGGGGCCTAGACTGCTGTGGCCTGCCGTGTTCTGCTATGGTCCGCCTTCTCTCTCGCTTTCTCGCTGGAATATTGCGCTGTTCCCCCATCAAATCAAGGCAGTCTCCCTGGTCAGTTATGCAACTGGCACAATCGACTGGCTGGGAGAGAGTGTGAATGGCCTCGAAAAGTGGCCGTCACACTGCCCGGATGCTCGTTCCGCTCACCTCTTCGCTGGCTGCAAAGATAATAGGCCGACAATGACGGCACCCGCGACATCTTCTCGTCTGGATACGTGATGTGAGCATAATGGTCTTCACTAAATTTTCAAATGACACGAATCAAAGAGGGGGTTTGAATGTGAGCGGGGGTGTGATTGCACTTTCCCCAACCTATCGCCGTCCGTCATTGTGGTCAAGCTGGACATGGGCCAGTAATCGACGTCGGGGCTGGCTGCAGTGCCAACGCATCGTGCATTGATGAGTTTGTTTTCACTGAGGGGCCATGCCCGGCATGGAAGCATGGAAGCGTCGAGACTCAAACTGCCAGGAGCCACTCGTGAATCGTCACAGAGCCATCGATCATACAAACGACCATTCTCCCGTCGAGAGCGGGCCTTCGGAATGCGAGGCGGACACATTGATTCCCTTCCTCTTACTATCTCCCGACTCTCTCTGACCACGTCTCCATGCTTGGGAATGCAGGAATTTTGCCACAAGCTCTGGACATTTTCCTGCATTTTTTTACAATTTTTTTTTCTTTTTCTTTTTCCTTTTTTATTCCGCCCTCTTTTCTTCTTCGGGGCTGGCCAGCTGTCGGACCATTCATGGGAAAAGAAACTTACAATGTCCATTGACGGGCTTGGCTCCGCGCTGCACTGCGTGTTCGGCATGATGCACCCGGTCCATCAGGGTGGGAGGGTGGAGTCTGGCGGTGAAGCTCAACTGCTCGTGAACCAAATCCCGAAACCGTAATATACAGACAACCTTCACGAACAACACTTGCTGCTTTATTAATCGTCCGGGGCAATCGACTTAGTTCATCCGGCCCGTCCCAGACCCTCTAGGCTTTGTTGGCAATGTAGTGTCAACAGATACTTGTGGAGGCATTCAGCCAGTCGACGTTACTCGAGATATGAGCCTCCAGCTGTCCAGACAAGCTTCAAAACAGTCATGTTCGCATTTGTGACTCACAGGATGAATCTAGACCGCATCTTGCCCTCCCCTCCTCGGAGCGACGGGAAAATTCTTACATGTCTCTGATAAAGCTTCGAGTTCCCTTTCGGTCTGAGTTGATCGCTCAATCAAGTCCTAGACTGATGTGTAGCTGCACATTGGCGTTCTGCATTTTCATCTTGCGTCGAAACCGAGACAGACAGCCAGCCCTGAGAATCATTGATTTTCATGCTGGACGAAGCAGGCCCTCTCGAGTCTCAAGGCGGAACGATGGGCTGTCGCGTGTTTTCTCTGCTCGATCGTGAAGCGACAAGATTCGGGTGTCGTCGCCCGCTTCTTCATGTGGCAGAGGAGATTGACGCCTTTCCTGTGGGCGGCTTCAAGCCACACGCAATACTTGGTTGCTGGTGTGCTCATCGAGACTCCATCCAAGTGACTAAGGTTCCCGGTGCCATACTTTACAACAGTCCGTTGTCGACCTCCTCCGCCAGATATCGAACTTTGTCCGAAAAAGTCAGGCTCGCTCATTGCGGAGGATTTGGTAAGCCGAAGGAGCCGGAGGGATCGTTTTGCTTTGCTGTTGAATTCATATTCTACATTCGTCCTCTTACATTTGATCTCCAAACGCATACACCTCCTCATATACATCACCACTGCATTTCTTGCATTTCAACTTTCGCACAAGCGTTGCGGTAATCCTATCCTTTCCTCCTGGGTCTCTGCGTCAACCCGGCTTGGTGAAGAAGCTAGACGCCGGATATCCAACTCATTTTTTTTCCTCCTTCCAGAGAGTTGAATGTCCGCTTTTGCCTTGATACGTTCCACGTTGACGGAGACGGGCTTGCATCTGCATGAGCATTTTTGTTATTACTTTTTTTTTCCTACCACTTCATCAAGCTGGCCTCCGCCCACGAATAAGAGCGCACCATGTAATAAACCCCAAGAGTGCATACTGGTTAGGCGCCAAAACCTACCATCAACTTTGGTGCCCAACTCAGAATCTGCCCATTCAACACCTTCACTCTCACTAAATAGGCCTGGGTCACCGCTCTGCTCTTCAACAGGGTATTTCCCTGCATCCGTCCAATCCGTCCCCGCCACCCCACGTTAGTGATCGTTGAGTGGTTGTTGCGTACCTTATCCTCGGGTGAACACGGTGTCGGGCATTTCCTCCAGGCATCGTGGCCTCTGGCAAGCCAGTAATTCCGGATGGTCTCAGCTCGCCCTGCGGACCATACGTACCTACACATTGTGCAAATTACGTGAGCCCGGACGAAAGCATGTTGCAAGTATCCTACCACTTAGCTGGTAATTTACTTGCACATTTCGAGTAGCATCCACGATACTGGCATCCGAGACGGGTTTCCGAGCTTCTGGTGGTACGAGGGGGTGTGTCAGATGAGGCCCCCGGCGGTTCACTCTGTCCGGGTGAGCCACCAATTGCTCTGCGGGTGGAAGCAAACCGGACTCCAGCTTCCACCCTCGGTGCGTCCTCTTCACCATCCGTAGACGAACCAAGATGCGACCCGTCGTCAAACCTGTAGATTCCCCAACCCCGAATCGTTATGAACTTGCCAGTTGGCTTCGAACCTCTTCGAGCTGCTTGTCCACCGTTAAGTGGACCGACCGGCTCTTTCAAATGCGGTCGAGGACGACGCAGGCTAATTAAATACGTCGAACCAGCATTGGCATTCCGTGTACGGGGGGTGTTTGGATGGAGAGGCACGGTCCTACTACGAAGTGCCACGCCGCTAGACTCTAACATAAATGCTCCCATTCCGAACTAGCAATACTAAACCGAAAACCCCTCCGTACCCTCCTAACTAAGCCATTGCATGCACTCACCAGCCAAATTCACATTCTTCTTCTCTGTTCTCGGCTCTTGTCCAAAAAAATAATATAGCAGCCATAGCGTCTGAAATTCGTGTCATTGAGTCCTTTGCCCCTCGGGATTTCGAGATATCCTCAGTACCAGCCTGAGAACGATCTATCTCGTGTATACTCCTCGAGTTTTCTGCGCTGTCCTGACTCGGACGTTTGCCAGTTTCTCGAGGCGGGCATGGAAATTTGAGGGTATTATCCTCAGTACCCGAATCAGCGCGTCAAACCTAGCCAGAACTGTCGCAATTTGTTCATTCCCTCCAGTCCTCTACAGCCCTACGGCCAGGCCACGGTCCGAGGATCCCCGGAAGTACTATCAGGCCTCAAGTCCACGGATACCACAATCATAGCCAAGCCTTGGGAGCCTGGGACCCCGGATTGTTCGAACCCCAGGAGTTGATTTCTCAGTTGCGCATGTCCTGTCGGCGCTTGTTCGTCCCTGTCTGCCGAATATTATCTTGAGTCCCCATTTTTTTTTTTTTTTTCATGCAGCGAGGCCAGAAGCTGCCTTACCCTTAAAAGGAAAAAAGCGTTGTTGGGTTTCTATCTCTCTGCCCTGTCCTGTTGGGGAAGATCTTGTCTTGTCAAAGAAGGCATTGAAACTTTCGCCCGTCCCCGTCTCCGTTTTGTTTCTGTTTTCTTTTTCTTGTTCTTCTGGCCTTTCTTTGAATGCGCTTTGTCCATTTTGGTATTCGCAAACATATCCAAGTCCTGGCCGGGTTTGTTCTTCCTGACCTTTCGAACCTTGGAAACCCTGGCTGCTATTACGCATTTATCTGAACCACACCTGCGATTTCCATAATCGCGTTGGAGTCTCCTGGATCCTGGAAGGCATCAAACATCCCACACCCCGACCCGCAACAAGGCATATAGATTATATTGCATCATGAGTCGCAGGCAGGTTACCCACCAAGATCCCTTTAGGAGTAGTCCTGCAAGTCCAGGGCCTGGGGCGGCACTCTGGAACACTTCACGGAGGTAGGTGTGAACAACACATGATGCTGCAGGTACACGAATGCATCGATGGGTCGTCACAAAGGGGAAACTAACAAGGCTTCTGTAGCCCTGCTTATCTTGATACGCGGCGGGGTAGTAGTCCACCCGGCCGTACTTACTCCCAGCCATCAGGGTAAGTCGAGCTGTCCTTCGTCATGCCCGGGAGTTTATCTTATTTTGTTTTGTTTTATTTTTCTTTATTTTCTACCTTGGTTCTGGATCCGTTAGGCACTGGCCATCGTCTACGTTTTTCTTTTTTCTTTTTTCTTTTAGGAATAGCTGTTAACCACGTATTGACTGTCTTTCAAAGTGTTGCACTTTCGTCAGGGCCATACAATGTCCCCATCGGGATGAACGGCCACGGGCCACCTCGGGTTGAGACATCATTTCCCGTCTCGGCCGCCCCACGTGCGTTTTCTCCGGGTCGACCGACCTCAACAGCTGGCTTTCTCCCGCCTACCAACTCAGGGTATGGCCCGTTGAATGGCGGCGGCTCTTCAACGACTGTTTGGAATTCCCAGAGCGCCATGTACTCTCCGACAGACTCGGTCGATGATATCATAGCATCGTCGAATCTCTCAGACTGCTCGCTTGATAATGATGTTGGACCTGCGTCGCCGCCCTCAGGGCCCAGGTACCGCGCGGGACGAGGAGGTGGTGTCGACATAAGCGGTCGGCCAGCACAGAGACGGCCGTCCAACCGCGACGAGTTCGACGGACCCCACCACTTCCTCCAGCCACCCTCGGCCGAATACATAGCCATGCAAGAGCGTGACCTTCCGCATCTCCCTACTAATCTCCCCATCCAGGAACAGGACTACATCTTGCGGCAAATGAACGAGCGCCTGTCGAAATGCGCGTATGATTTCGTAGCCAAGTACCAGTTCCCCATACCACTAGCACCCAACACACGTCCGGTCGAAAAGCCGCAAGACCGTGATTGGGTGGAGTGGGTGTACCTCCTCAAGCGCCTGGCGACCAAGAGACGGATCCCGGCGCGGGTGTTGTACAACGGGCAGATTAAGCAGTTCGTTCCGACGCTGGAGCACTCTCTCGAGATGCGGTACGCGCCGTCATCGGCGGCAGGGATGAAGAACGGGCAGCAGCAGAGGCGTCCGCTCAAGGACGATAGACACGTGCTGCAGCTGCTGTCGGCGGGGATACAGGTGGCTAAGATTTTGAGAGATGCGTCGGCGATGGATTTCTTGGATAAGTTGTACGCGTCGACGGAGAAACAGATTCAGAATCGGGCGCCGGCAAGGTACCGCAGCTGATAATCGAGAGTTTTGTAGTATTTCTTTGGTTCCTTCTTGCTTGTTGGGTTTTGTCGTTGCGTTCTCTTGCGCATCTGCTTTTTAAAGTGGAAATATGTTTTTTTTTCGGACTCGTCTTCATCATCGCCAACTTGGTCGTCCTTTTTTCTCCTTTCCCCACTGATGATTTATACCCCTTTCTTTTTTCCTTCTCGTTTTTTTACCTGTTTTCGGGGAAACTGGCAAAACAACATTACAGGATATATACGGTATACTAGCGGTGGCATCAGACCTAGCATTACAGGAAGCTTCATATCGTTTTCCTTCGGTTACAGCTGATTTCTTTCCTCATCCACTCTCCCTTTGGTAACGATTCTTCTCCTCAAGCAATTTGTTTACCGTTTCCTTTTCCTTACCCTTTACTTTCCGGGTCTCGTTTCATTATACCCGTTCATTCACAGGGGCTAGCAATCCATGCCCGAGAAGGCGAGAGAACACCAAGCATACGAATGGTCGTGGGTGGCCTGCTGCTATTAGAGTTGTACAAAACAGTTCACACATATTAACCCCTTCCCAAAAGCCGCGGCTTAAGCTGTGTCTGTATCCGTTTTCGCGCCGAGGATGACGTTTTGTATGTCTTCATACCCTGCCAAATGGCGGTGCTCCAGAGAAGCATCAATCTGTCGGGGTTTTGGGGGGTCTAAGTCGGCAGCAGCCTGCTCAACCGTAGAGAAAATTAGCGAGGAGAATGTGCCACTGCCACGACGTGAGTCTGTTCAAAGAGCAGCGAAGGCTGAGTTCTGCAGAAGTTCGCCTTTTCGGAGGCTACGTGTTCGTCACCTTGGGTATCATGGCTGCTGCCGCGCCGGGAGACGAGTGTCTCCTATCCTCAAGGCTCATTGATACCCAACTTCATGGGCAAACGCGGATGTCGCGGGTTTCTCTCTATTATATGTACCTCCATACGGGATGGTTGCTGCATTGAAATATGCCTGCACTTTCCATAAATTGGAGAGGGGGCAGAGCAAATAGCTGGCCTTCCCTCGATGGCTTGGCTGAAAGTGTGAGGCGAGCAAGTGCATCCAGGCTGTGGATACTTCGTAAGCCGGTCGCAATTGGCCGAGCTGCCCGGTGAGGAAATGCGGAATTCGGCAGCGCGGTCGGTCGTGGCACCAATTTTCAGCGAGGTACTTCGTAGGGGCGCCATTTATACCACACGTCTTTGGACAACGTCAATGAGAGAAACGCTGGCCGATTCGGATAGCGATGACGGAGACGATCTCTCTTCCTGGGTTTCTTGTTATCAACCGAACCGTTCAATTGAAGAAGAGAGAATGCCGAGGGGATTTGGACTGTTCTTATACCGGAAGGGCGGACGACTTCCTTTTCCATCACCGACCTGTCGTTGACCAGTAA
>Ga0164243_10012311_pt1 | contig 12127 bp, 10 predicted proteins | sample OricompcompostOP_FD_108781 | JGI IMG/M metagenome (GOLD analysis project Ga0164243, IMG submission 108781) | Organic Plus compost microbial communities from Emeryville, California, USA - Original compost - Organic plus compost (OP) | ecosystem: Engineered > Solid waste > Mixed feedstock >...
ACGAGACGCTGAACGAGGTCGAGTGGCCCACGCTCGTCTTCTTCATGGGCCTGTTCGTGATGGTCGCGGGGCTCGTGCACACCGGCGTCATCGAGACGATCGGCACCTGGACCATCGAGGTGTTCGGCGATCAGTACTTCCTGTCGGCGACCACCCTGCTGTTCGGCTCCGGCGTGCTCGGCGCGTTCTTCGACAACATCCCGTACGTGGCCACGATGGCCCCCATCGTCGAGGGACTCGTCGCCGAGGCGCCCGACCCGGGGACCGGCCAGGCGCTGTGGTGGGCCTTCGCCCTCGGCGCCGACTTCGGCGGGAACGGCACCGCGGTCGCGGCGAGCGCCAACGTCGTCGCCATCGGCATCGCCGCCCGCAGCGGCCATCGCATCAGCTTCTGGGAGTTCACCAAGTACGGCGCGATCGTCACCGTGCTGAGCATGGCGATGGGGTGGGTGTACGTGTGGCTGCGGTACTTCATGTGACGCACGCCACGCGTCGCGGCGGGGCTTGAGCTGAAAGTTTCGGCCCCGCCGTCGCACGCCCCGGCCCGGGATCGCGGGCCGGGAGCGGAGAAACAGCAGGTCGGCCGACCGTCCGCGCCCGCCCGTCCGGCGGGCTTTTTCGTCGCATCTCCGCTTATTACTGAAAGTCTTGACTGTTTCAACCGGGGTGAGCAATCTGTTCTCACGCCGCACCGGTTCTCCCACCGGAGGGAATTCGGTTCGGCTGATCCAGGGCCTTGGCGGAAAGGCACGTCAGGTCGGCGACGAGGCCGGTCTGCAGGTCGACGGCGCGTACTGACGGATGGGAAAAACCCATGAGGCACGCACGCTGACAGCGTATTGACAATTTCCCCGGACCGCGGCCGCGGAATCGGCCGCGCAACTTCTCCGAGCACCGCGTCAATGCCGAAAGCGTTTTTCGGCATGCACATCATCCGGCGTCCCGGCGCCCTCGGCGTCCACTGGTTCCCCCTCCCAGCAAGACCGCACGAGAACACGAGGTGATGCATGAAGCTCGATCAGATCAGCGGGCCCGTCCTCTCCCTGTTCCGCCTGGTGACGGGCCTGTTGTTCCTCTGCCACGGAGCGGCCTCGCTCTTCGGCGTGCTCGGCGGCAACCGCGGCACCGGCGAGGCGATCCCCTTCGGCGTCTGGCCGAGCTGGTGGGCCGCGGCCATCCAGCTCGTCTTCGGCGCGCTCGTCCTCGCCGGGCTCTTCACCCGGATCAGCGCCCTGCTCTGCTCCGGTTCGATGGCGTACGCGTACTTCGTGGTGCACGCGCCGCGGGGCCTGTTCCCGATCGAGAACGGCGGCGAGCTCGCCGCCCTGTTCTGCTGGTCGTTCTTCCTCATCGCGGTGCTCGGCCCGGGCGTCTGGTCGCTGGACGCGCTGATCCGGCGCCGGCGCCCGCGCGAGGCCCCGGCGTACCCCGCCCCCGCCCCGGCGCCGGCGCGGGACGTGGGCGAGGCGGCCTGACCGGGGCTCGCCGCGTTCGTCATCGCCCTGGCCAAGGACAAGAGCCTGCGCACGCTGAACAATGAGAAAACGGCCTGCCGTTTCGCACGGCAGGCCGTATCGCCTTGGAGTGAAGTGCGCCGCCAGGGACTCGAACCCCGGACCCGCTGATTAAGAGTCAGCTGCTCTGACCAACTGAGCTAGCGGCGCTCGCGACGTCCGTAACCATAGCAGTCCTGGGGGGATGTCCGCACATCGGTTTCGTGCGGATCCGGTGGGCGCGGCCCTTGTGGGGCCGTGGACGCGGCCTTCGTGGGGCTTTGCGGACGTGGCGCGGTGGCGCGGTTACTCGCGGTAGGCGCCGGTGGAGAACGGCACGGGCCTGCCGGGGCGGCCGGGGCCGTCGCCCCACTTGGTGATGACGTAGCTGACGTTGATGTGGCCCAAGCCGCCGTTGCCGCGCACGGTCAGCGTGGACGGGTCCCAGGTGCCGCCGGTGAGCTCGGCGAAGGTCTTGCCGTCGATGTCGAGCATGACGCCGTTGCTGGACGGGATGCCGGGGCCGCGGTCGCCGATGAAGAACGGGGCCTTCTTGCCCTTGTAGATGATGTAGCCCTCGGTGCCGAGCGGCCAGCTCGGGGAGGCGAACAGGCCCTTCTGCATGGGCTTGCCGTACGCGGGGAGTCCGGTGTCCCCCTGCCGGCCGGAACCGTCGTCCCAGAAGTACGACGCCTTGGTGCTGCCGACGAGCAGCCTGCGCTCCGCGGTGGCCTGCTTCGCCTTCCGCGCCTTCTCCGCGGCCTCCGCGGCCTTCTTGCGCGCGGCCTCGGCGTCGGCGCGGCGCGCCTCCTGCACGAGCCGCTTGACCCTCGCCTCGGCGGCGGCCTGCTCCTCGGCCGTCTGGCCGCGCAGCGCCGGGATCGCCATCGCCTGGAGCCGAACGTCCGAGGCAGGCGCCGGTTCCGCCGTGGCGGCCTCACCGGCGGCGCCGCCGGCGACGCCCGCGAAGGTCGCACCGGCGATGGTGAGACCGGCGAGCCCGGCGGCGAGGGGGGCGTACTTCGTCTTGAGATCGTTCTTGTTCCAGCCGAAAGGGAACTTCATGGGAGCGGGAGGTCTTCCGTGAGGCGACAGGACATGCCACGTCGGCCGTGCGCGGGGCGCGGGCACGTGGACAGGGGGCACCGGCGGCCGGGCGACGCCGGCACGAGGACGGATAAGCGGTGCCCGTACGGTGGATTTCGCGTACAGGTCGATATGGGGGGCGCCGCTGGACGCGGCGAAGACCGTGAACACGGCGGCCCGGCACGGATGGGCGCGGGCGCTCGTCATATGGCGGAAACCGAGATGGATGGCCTCGGATCCAGGGCCTTGTGTTCGCGTGACCCGGTGGTCCGGCGGAGTCCGGCTTTTAGCCGGCCGTCCGCCCGCGTGGCCGCAGGAGGTGGGAGCTGGCGTCGCCGAGGTTGTGGGACGGCTCCCGCCGGTAAGGCGAAGTCGTGGAGTGGACGTTCTCCACTCGGCTCTCCTCTCCTATCGCGCCTACCGGGTTAGCTGACGGGTTCGGGCTAGGAGTGCCCTACCAGCTCGCCACGCGCCACTGGATTCACCCCATCGCGGGCCGGGCGGGCGTGCCGCCGGTCCGCGCAACCGGGTCCCCGGTTCCCGGAGCGCGGCTGCCGCGCCCGCGGGATTCGGCGTCGGATGTACGGGCTCCCTCGTGGAGTCCATATCTCCATCCGATAACGGAATACGACACTAGCGACTAAGTCAGTCACTCGCAAAGAGAACGGGACAAAACGCCCAGAAGATCTACCTTGGCGGCGCGGTCGCGATCACGTCGCTGATCTGCGGAATCATGCCGGAACCGCGGGTACGGCGGCGATGCGGAAGATCGATGACGGCCCGCGCGAACGTCATGGGCGAATCAGGAAGGTAAAGAGATTCCCGCCCCGGCGAAGCGGCTCGGGCGACGGCTTGGCGCGGGCGTGGCGGGGCCCCGGGCGTGACCCGGTCCCGGACATGACTCGGGGCCGGGCAGTTCCCCCTACTGCCCGGCCCCGATTTGTCGCGGCCCGGTCCGGCGCCTCCCCCAAAGCGCCGGCGGGTCCCGCTGCGGACGTGGTTCCCCCTCCACGTCCCTTTCGGAAAGAAGTCCCTACGGTGGCGCCGGTTCGCGCCCCCAGGCCCCATGACCTGCTTCAACACTACAGACGCGGACACCATGAACTCGTCATGAGCAGGTGGAAACAACGCATACATCCGGAGACGACCCACCAGAGCGGGTCGAGAGTCCCTGTGCTCCCCCTAAGGCCGCACAGAGCCCACCGACGGCCCCCTGGACGGCGTCCGGACGCCATAGGGCGTGCTTGGGCCCCCGTACGGGCCTTCAGGCCCCCACGGACGCCGGGACCCGCGCGGGCGGCTGCGCGGACGTCTCGGGCGACGGCTGCGACAACGGAAGCTGCAGCCGCACGATGGTGCCGCCGCCGGGCGCGGCCGACGCGGTCACCGTGCCGCCGTGGCTGTCCACCACCTGGCGCACGATGGCGAGCCCGAGGCCGGAGCCGGGCATGGACCGGGCCTTCGGCGCGCGGTAGAAGCGGTCGAAGACGTACGGCAGGTCCTCCTCGGCGATGCCCGGCCCGTGGTCCCGCACGGTGAGCACGCCGCCGCGCAGCCGTACCTCCACGGTGGAGTCCTCCGGGCTGTACTTGCCGGCGTTGTCGAGCAGGTTGGCGACGGCGCGGGTGAGCCGGTCGGGCACGCCGTGCACGACGGCGGGCCGCAGGTCGACGTCGAAGCGGATGCGCGGCCAGTGCGCCGCGGCCCTGGTCACCGCGCGGGCCACGATCTCGTCGAGGCGCACGTCCTCCAGCAGCACAGTGGGCTCCTCGTCGCGGGCGAGCTCCACCACGTCGGACACGAGGGCGGTGAGCTCCTCCAGCCCCTCCAGGGTGGCCTGGGCCAGCTCGGCCCGGTCCTGCGGGTCGAGGGCGTCGGCGCGCAGCAGCAGCTCCACGTTGGTGCGCAGCGCGGCGAGCGGGGTGCGCAGCTCGTGCGAGGCGTCGGCGACGAGGCGGCGCTGCGCCCGCGCCGAGCGTTCCAGCGCGTCGAGCATGGTGTTGAAGCTGCGGGCGAGGCTGCCGAGCTCGTCGTCGCGGTCCACCTCGATGCGCAGGGTCAGGTCGCGGGTGGCGGCGACCCGCTCGGCCGCGCCGGTGAGCGTGGCCACCGGGCGCAGCGCCGCGCGGGCGGCGATCCAGCCGAGGATCGCGGCGAGCACGAGGCCGCCGAGCGCGACCACGATGAACGGCCAGCCGAGCGCGGTCTGCAGCTCGGCGACGACGCGGAGCACGCGCGGCGGCCCGCCGCCGAAGGGGCCCGGCGGCGCGGCCCAGGGCGGGCCTCCGTAGGGGCCGCCGTAGGCGCCGCCGGAGGAACCGTCGGCGCCGTACAGCCCGAGATAGCCGCCCGCGCCGAATTGCGCCTCCACCCGGCGGCAGGCCAGGAAGTAGGCCCCGGCGAGCACGGACACGACGCTGATCGCGGCGGCGATGCCCGCGGCGAGCGCGAGCCGCCAGACCAGCGGCAGCCGCTTCATGGCGTCCCCCTCCGGGTCATGTCGGTTCCGTCATGTCGGTTCCCGCATCGTGTAGCCGAGCCCGTGCACGGTCTGGATCAGCCGCGGCTCGCCGCCCGCCTCGGTCTTGCGGCGCAGGTAGCCGATGTACACCTCGAGCGAGTTGGAGCCGGGCGTGAACTCGTAGCCCCAGATGCGCTCCAGGATGATCTCCCTGGTCAGCACCTGGCCGCCGTTGCGCATGAGCAGGTCGAGCAGCGCGTACTCGGTGCGGGTGAGATCGAACCGGCGGTCGCCGCGTTTCCCCTGGCGGCTGCCGGGCAGCAGGGTGAGGTCGGCGAAGGTCAGATCCCCCTCGCCCTCGGCCGACGTGGTACGGCGCAGCAGCGCGCGCACCCGCGCGAACAGCTCCTCCAGCGCGAACGGCTTGACCAGGTAGTCGTCGGCCCCCGCGTCGAGCCCGGCCACCCGGTCCCCGACGCTGTCCAGCGCGGTCAGCATGAGCACCGGCGTGGTGTCGCCGCCGCGCCGCATGCGGCGGCACACCTCCAGGCCGTCCATGCGCGGCAGCATGACGTCGAGCACGACCAGGTCGGGCCGTTCGGCCGCCATGACGGCGAGCCCGGCGGGGCCGTCGGTGGCGATCCCGACGGAGTACCCCTCCATGCGGAGGGCGCGGGACACGGCGTTGCGAAGCTGCGGCTCGTCGTCGACGACGAGCAGACGGGCGGGGGTCTCGATGGTCGGCACCTTTACAGGGATTAGGGGGACGTTTTACAGAGTATTCAGGCGTCAGGATGCTTGGAAAGGTAATCCAGATATACCGGACGCAGCGCCTCGCCGAGCTCCCCCTCCCCCGCGCCGATCGCGTCGCTGAGCAGGGCGGAGACCCGGCTGAGGTCGCCGGCCGCCTCGTCGGTGTGCCCGCTCGCCGCCTGTGCGGCGGGGATGGCGCGCAGCAGTTCCCACAGAAAACCGATGTCGCCGTGCCGGACGGCGTAGTTGATCGCACGGTCGTGCAGCTCTCGGGAGGACAGCTCCTCCACCCGGTCCGATTCCGTCATGCCCGCCCTGTTCCCGGCGGACCACCGGTTATGTCCCCGTCAGCTCCCGGTGCGGATCCGTACGATGATCTTCCCGGTGGTCTCGCCGCGCATCAGCCCGGCGAAGGCCGCGGGGGCGAACTCCAGGCCGTGCACGACCGTCTCCGGATAGACGATGCGGCCCTCGCGCAGCCACGCGCCGACCTCGTCGATCATGTCCTGCATGCGGTTCAAATAGTCGTGCACGCTGAAGCCGCGCAGGGTGAGGCGCTTGCCGATGACGAGGGCGAGGTTGCGCGGCGCGACCGCCTGCTCCGGCGAGTTGTAGACGGACACCGCCCCGCACATCGCCACCCGGCCGTGCAGGTTGAGCGCGGAGATCGCCGCCTCCAGATGCTCGCCGCCGACGTTGTCGAAGCACACGTCGATGCCGCGCGGGGCCGCCCGGGAGAGGTTCTCCGCGACCGGCCCGTCGTGGTAGTCGAACGCGGCGTGGAAGCCGAGCCGCCGGGTGAGATGGTCCACCTTCGCCTGCGACCCGGCGCTGCCCACCACCCGCGAGGCGCCCTTCAGCCGGGCGATCTGCCCCGCCATGCTGCCGATCGCCCCCGACGCGCCGGTGACGAAAACGGCGTCGCCCGGCCGGAACCCGGCCACGTCGAGCAGCCCCACGTACGCCGAGAGGGTGGTCATGCCGAGCGCGCCGAGGTACGCCGAGGGCGGCACCCCGGGCACCGGCTCGATGCGGCGCGCGGCGCGCGCGTCGATCACCACCTGGTCGCGCCAGCCGTACCCGTGCAGCACCAGGTCGCCGGGCTGCAGCCCGTCCGCCATCGACTCGACGACCTCGCCGACCGCCGGGCCGTCGAGCGCCTCGCCGACCTGGAACGGCGGCGCCGACGAGGCCGGCTCCCCGGTACGGCCCCGCACCCGCGTATACGGATCGACCGACATGTACAGGTTGCGCACGAGAATCTCGCCGGGACCCGGCGGGGCCAGTTCCACCGTCACCACCGCGAAGTCCCCCGCCTCCGGCAGCCCGTTGGGCCGGTTCGCCAAGTGGATCTCCTGGGCTAGGAGCGGGCCCCCGAGCGATCCCCATGTGTGGGCGGGTTCGGGACGTGTGAACACCATGCATTCCCCTTTGACACGGATGGGCCATTCCCCTGTCGTTCACGTGATCGGCGTCGCGTACCCGGCCGCTCCGGCAGCGCTTACCGCCTAACCCCCGGACGGTTCACGCAAAACCGCCTCGTCATCGCATACCAGATGTCTTTACACGAAACGCATGCCTGGCGCGGTACGTTCATGCAATTCACCGGACGGCATCGCCTCGCAGTGCGCCCCCGCACGTGGAAGGATCAATCGTGTGAAGGTCATCATCAAGGTCCTGGTCGTCGCCGCGGCGTTGTGGGCCGCCACTCGGCTGGTGGACGGCATCACCGTCAACACCGAGGACACCACCCGGGAGATCGGCACGCTGCTCGTCGTGGCCCTGATCTTCGGGGTGGTCAACGCGGTGATCAAACCGATCATCAAGACCATCGGCTGCGCGTTCTACGTCCTCACCCTGGGCCTGATCGCCCTGGTGGTGAACGCGTTCCTGCTGCTGCTGACGAGCTGGATCGCCGAGCAGCTCACCGTGCCGTTCCACGTCGAGGGCTTCGTCGCGGCGTTCTGGGGCGCGCTCGTCGTCGGCATCATCAGCTGGGTGCTCAACCTGATCCTGGGCGACTGAGCGGGGCGACCGAGCCCCGCTCGCGAAGTTCGGGGGCCTGCACGATACGCCGGCCGCGGGCCGGGCGCGCCCTGCCGCCGACCTTGCCCTCCACGGCGGCGACCACGAGGCGCACCGCGGCGCGCACGATGCGGTCGAGGTTCCAGTTGACCGAGGCGAGCGGCGGGGTGAGCAGCGCCGACATGCGGTGGTCGTCGTAGCCCATCACCGACACCTCGGCGGGGATCGCCACGCCGAGCTCGGCCGCCGCCGCGTACACGCCGTAGGCGATCGAGTCGGAGAAGCAGAAGATCGCGGTGGCCCGGGGGCCGCCTGGGGCGAGCACCCGGCGGGCCACCTCGGTCGCCGCGTCCAGCGCCTGCGGGGCGGTGACCACCTCGATGTCCAGGTTGAGCCGCCCGCCCTCGGCGGAGACGTGCAGGTCCGCCGGGCGGTCCGGGGTGCTCGGCCAGGTCGGGGTGAGCACGGCGATGCGCCGGTGGCCGCGGTCGCGCAGGTACTCCAGCGCGAGCGTGACCCCGCGCCGGTTGTCGAACACCACCTCGCCCGCCGTCGGCGCGTCCCGCAGCGCGTCGCCGATCGTGACGATCGGCAGCTCGGCGGCGAGCTCGGCCCAGTGCGGCGCGGCCGGGTCCACCGGTTGCACGATCAGGCCGTCCACCCGCTGGTCCCGCAGTTGCTGGGCGAGGCGGCGCTCGCGCACCGGGTCGCCCGCCGCGTCGAGGATGAGCGCGTACCGGTCCCGGTCGCGCAGCGCGCGGCCGATGTTGACGGCGAGCGACTGCTGCCACAGGTCCTCGAGCGAGCCGCAGAGCAGGCCGACCATGCCGGTGCGCCCGCTCGCCAGCGCCCGCGCGATCGGGTCGGCCTCGTAGCCCAGCTCGGCGGCGGCGCGCCGGACGCGCTCGATCGTCTCCTCCGACACCTGCAGTCCGCGAAGAGCGTAGGACACGGCGGCCGGGGACAGCCCGGTCGCCTTGGCCACCTCACGGATCGTCGCGCGCTTGCGAGGCTGCGGCATCCGACCACCCTAATCGGCGGGACCGACAAGAACCCGGATCGCTCACCGCCCTGTCCGGATCGGTCACCACCCGGTAAGGATCCGCACCCCGCGGGGATCAAACGCCGCCCCGCGAGGATCAAACGCTGCCGCGCAGTCCGTCGCGGACGGCGCGGGCGCTGCCCGGGTCGTCGGTGACGACGCCGTCCACCCCGGCCTCGAACAGCCGCTCCAGCCAGCCCGCTATGTCGCCGCCGAGCCGGCGGTGGTCGGGGTCGTCGGGGTGGCCGCGCCGGTAGTCCAGCGGAAGCTGCGAGTTCTCCGGGCGCACCGTCCAGGCGTGTACGACGAGGCCCTGGCGATGCGCGTCGCGCACGAGCGTCGTCGCGGGCAGCAGCCGCCCGTCCGGGCCCGTCGGGTAGATCCGCGAGGTGACCGAGCCGATGCCGTCGGCGTACCGGGCGATGGCGCGCAGCCCCGCGGGGGTGACCATGTCGTCGTAGCCGCGCGAGTCCCCGGCGGCGACCAGATCGTACGGCGCGCCGCGCGCGCCGATGAGCTGGACGAGCCGCAGCCGGGTGCGCTTGCGCAGGTCCCGCAGGCTGGCCGTCTCGAAGGACTGGATGAACACCGGGTCGCCGCGGTCCTTCCAGCCGTGCCGGGCGAGGACCGCGAGCAGCGGCTCCTCCAGCGAGAGCCCGATCGAGTCGAAGTAGGTGGGGTGCTTGATCTCGGGATAGACGCCGACGCGGTGCCGCCGGGCGAGCCGGACCACCTCCTCCAGGGTGGGCACGCGGGCCACGCCGTTGTAGGCGGTGTTGCCCGGCCGCAGCCGCGGGGCGCGCTCCTCGGCGCGCAGCCGGCGCAGTTCGGCGAGGGTGAAGTCCTCGGTGAACCAGCCGGTGATCCGTTTCCCGTCGACGACCTTGGTGGTGCGCCGGTCGGCGAACTCGGGGTGCTCCTCAACGTCCGTGGTGCCGGAGATCTCGTTCTCGTGCCGGACCACGAGCACGTGGTCCTTGGTGGAGACGACGTCGGGCTCGATGTAGTCCGCGCCCATCCGGATCGCCGTCTCGTACGACAGCAGCGTGTGCTCGGGCCGGAACGCGCTCGCCCCACGGTGGGCGATCACGATCGGGCGCCGCGCCCGGTCCCCTCCCCACGCCTCCGCCGCCGTCGCGTCGTCCGGCCGGGCGGCGGTCATCAGCGCCGCCCCCGCGATCACGGCCAGTGCCCCGGCGATCCATGTGCTTTTCATCGGCCCCCCTCACCTGTTCCAGAGGGCACATTAATAAGGGCGGCCGACAAAGGCGCGATGAACGCGTAAACAGTCGATCAACCGACGCCCAGCCATTTCGGATTCGGGCGTTTTCTCTCGCGATATACCCAACCCTCCACGCGGGCGGGGACCCCGGCGACGCCGGTCGCGGCCCGGTGCACCCGGCAGTCGTCGCCGCGCCACCATTTCGAGAAGCCGACCCGATAGCCGAAAACCCGATATCGCAAATATCCATATTTGCCATCGGATATCTTTCGGACGTACTCGTGCCCGGCCTCCACCGTGTGGTCGTCGCTGATCAGCGGGCTGATCATCAGCCGCATGGCGCGGAGCAGCTCCCGCTCCTCCTCCCGGGTCAGCTCGACCTTGACCTTCCGGACGGTGACCCGCTCCTCGCGCGAGTGCTCCCGCTCCGCCGCCCGGCTCTCGGCGGCGCTCCGCCGCCCCTCCGCGTCCTCGGCGTCGGACCTCCCACCGGGCTTTCCACCGGGCCCCTCGCCGGACTTCCCGCCGGGCTCTCCATCGGGCTCCTCGCCGGACTCGCGGCCGGGCCGCTCCCGCGTCACCGTCTCGGCGACCTCGCCGGACCGATTGGCCGAGCGTTCCTCGACCAGCTCTCGGGCGACCTCCCGGACGGTCTCGGAGGTGAAGTCCCGCGGGCCGCCCCGGGCGTGGAAGAAGCGCCTCCACTCCCGCTCGTTCCAGTCCTCGATCTCGAACTCCGAGCGCACCGTGTAGCTGCGCATCACCCACACCCGCATCTCGCCGCCGGGGCCGTCCACGTACCGGGTGCCGGGAATGTAGAAATTACGGCGCCGGAAGGAGTCGATGCGGTAATAACTCGCGATGCGGCACCGGGCGGCGGGCGCGGCCGCCTCGGCGCGGGATCCGGGTCGCGTTCCCGATTCCGCGGCGGCCGGTGCGGCGATGGACGCCAGCGGAACGATCAGGGCAATGGCCAGCGGCCCGGAAACGCGATGGGCACCTTTGAAAATGGATATTTCCTGAATCGGCCGCACAGTGCGAATCCCCCGAATCGCCGATCGACACCCGCATCAGATCGTTGCCGACATGACGGCAAGTGCCTGGATATCTACCGCTTACCCGGGCTATTCCGGCGACGCCACGCCGCCCGGAAACGGCGTCATGACGAAACGCTGACCCGAGGCGCGGATTCGGCCGCCGGACGCCCGGCGAGCGCGCCGAAGACGAGTTGCACGACGCTGAGCCCGATCGCGACCGAGAGCGGCACGACCCAGTCGCCGGTCACGCCGTGGATCAGGCCGATCAGCACCGGCCCGGCCGCGGCGAACACGTACCCCATCGACTGGGCGACCGCCGACAGGGCGGTCACCGACGCGGGGTCGGGGGCGCGCAACGTGATGATCAGCAGGGCGAGCGAGATCGTGGAGCCCTGGCCGAGGCCGAGGACGATCATCCACAGCCAGGGCGTCGTGGTGGGGGCGACCAGGATGGCGGTGAACCCCGCCCCGGTGAGCGCGGTGGACAGCACCGCGTGCCAGGCCTGGGAGCGCGCCCGCGCGGCGATCTGGGGCATGAGCAGCGTGGCGGCGATCTGGCAGAAGTTCGTCAGCCCGAGCAGGTTCCCGGCGTCGGCGGCGGACAGCCCGGCGTCCCGGAAGATCGTCGGCAGCCAGGCGAGCATGAGGTAGAAGGTCATCGACTGCACGCCGAGGAAGCCCGTGACGTACCAGGTCACCCGCCGCCCGAGGATGCGCCGGTAGCGGCCCCGCGCGACGCCCGTGTCCGGCATGCCGCCCGGCCGCACCTGCGGGAACCACAGCGCCGCCGCGAGCAGCGCGAGCACCGCCGCGGACCCGGCCGCGACGCGCCAGCCGTACGCCTCCTCCAGCGGGACCATCAGCGCCGACCCGGCCGCCGCCCCGGCGACGAGCGCCGAGACGTAGACGCCGGTGAACAGGCCGATCCGGTCGGGGAAGCGCTCCTTCACCACCCCGGGCATGATCACGTTCATCACCGCGATGGCGGTGCCGGCCACGGCCGCCCCG
>Ga0164243_10012312_pt1 | contig 12127 bp, 11 predicted proteins | sample OricompcompostOP_FD_108781 | JGI IMG/M metagenome (GOLD analysis project Ga0164243, IMG submission 108781) | Organic Plus compost microbial communities from Emeryville, California, USA - Original compost - Organic plus compost (OP) | ecosystem: Engineered > Solid waste > Mixed feedstock >...
CACCGGGCCCTCGACCGCCTCGATGACGTCGAGGAACGAGATGTCGGCCGCCGCCTTGGCGAGCGCGTAGCCGCCGCCGTTGCCGCGCTGCGACAGCACGAGGCCTGCATCGGCGAGCGTCTTCAGGATCTTCGCCAGGAAGTCCTCGGGCACGTCGATGCGGCGCGCCACCTCGCGGAAGGGCAGGAGCTCGCCTGCCGGGCGGCCGGCGAGGAAGATCATCGCGCGGAGCCCGTAATCGATCTTTCGGCTGATCTGCAGGACGTGCTGCATTTTCCTTCCCAACGGGCCGGCGCGCGTGCATGAGAGCCGGCCGCCCCTTATAGCCCGCGGCTTCGAGGAACGACCACCGGTGATCGACCTGCACAGCCACACCACCGCTTCCGACGGCGTCCACCCGCCCGCGGAGCTCGTTCGCCTGGCGGCCGGCGCAGGCGTGCGGGTGCTCGCCGTCACCGACCACGACACCACCGCGGGCATCCGGGAAGCCCAGCTCGCTGCCGAGGAACAGGGCGGGGTGGTGCGGATCGTCCCGGGCATCGAGCTGTCGGCCCGCTGGAAGGGGCACGAGGTCCACGTGCTGGGCCACTTCGTCCGGCCGGACGACCCCGCGCTCGGCGAGGCGCTCGTCCGTTTCCGCGAGGCGCGCGAGAACCGCATGTCGGCCATGATCGCGCGTTGCCGGTCGATCGGCCTCGACGTCTCGCTCGAGGAAATCGAGGCGCGCCGCACCGGCCCCGGCTCGCTCGGCAGGCCGCATCTCGCCCGGCTGCTCCTCGAGAAGGGCTACGCGCGGGATTTCCAGGACGCGTTCGACCGCTGGATCGGCAAGGGCGCGCCGGCGTGGGTGGAGCGCCCGATGCCGGAGGCCGCCGAGGCGATCGCCCTGGTCCACGGGGCGGGCGGCTGCGCGACCGTGGCCCATCCGGCGCTGTCGGGCCTGAAGGAGGCCGATCTGCGGGCGCTGGCCGCTGCCGGACTCGACGGCATCGAGGTCGATCACCCGGGCCAGACGCCCGACGTCCGCAAGACGTTGCGCGGATACGGCCGGTCGCTCGGGTTGTGTGCGACGGCCGGATCCGATTACCACGCCGCCGAGAACGGCGGTATGCGGCTGGGTACCGAGGCCATGGAACCCGGCGAATTTGCTGGATACGAGGCCCGGGCACGGGCGACCACAGGGGCTCCGTGATACATCCCTGTCCAACAGTGGATTTGCGTTGACAGTGGTGGGGGTGGTTCCTATCCTCCGCCGCTCCGAAGACCACTTCCTCGTCGAGGAAAGGCCCGCCGTATGGAGCACTTGCCGAACTGGTTCCCCATCCTCCTCGTTTTCTTCATCGCGACGGGAATGGTGCTGCTCCTCAGCTTCGTCAGCTGGCTGCTCGGCCCCAAGCGCCCGTCGGCCATCAAGGCGACGGCGTTCGAGTGCGGCTCCGAGAGCTCCGGCACCGCCCGCGACCGTTTCGGCGTGAAGTTCTACGTGGTGGCGCTTCTGTTCATCGTCTTCGACGTCGAGGCGGTGTTCATCTATCCCTGGGCGGTGCTCTTCAAGGAATTGGCGTGGCAGGGACTGATCATGATGTCGGTGTTCGTTTTCACCCTCGTCCTCGGTCTCGTCTACGTGTGGAAGAAGGGCGCGCTGGAGTGGGAGTAATCCCTCCGCTCGCGAGGTAAGAAATGGCTCAGGAATTCATCACGACCCGCCGCGAGGAGGCCCAGGGCTTCCTCGAGCGCATGGTCTCCCGCGGCCTCGGCTGGGCGCGCAAGTACTCGCTTTTCACGTATCCGTTCGCCACCGCCTGCTGCGGCATGGAATTCATGTCGATTTCGGGCGCGCGCTACGACATCGCCCGGTTCGGCGCGGAGTTCCCTCGGTTCTCGCCGCGCCAGGCCGACATGCTGATGGTCATCGGCACCATCAACCTCAAGCAGGCGCCGATCCTCAAGCGCGTGTACGAGCAGATGGCCGAGCCGAAGTGGGTGGTCGCCTTCGGCGTCTGTGCGTCGTCCGGCGGCTTCTACGACAACTACGCGGTGCTGCAGGGCATCGACAAGATCATCCCGGTCGACGTGTACATCCCGGGTTGCCCGCCGCGTCCGGAGCAGGTGCTCGACGGTCTCATTCTCCTCCAGGAGAAGATCCAGGCCCAGTCGCACAAGCTCATCGACCGCCACCCGCCCGCGCCCGAGACGGTGCGGCCGGCCGGTCGCGATCTGCTCATCGGAGGAACGAAGTGAGCGAGTTCGCTCTCCAGCGTGTGGCCGAGCGCTTCCCTGACGCCGTCGTGCAGGGCTATGCCTACCGCGGTGACGAGACCCTGGTGATCCAGCGCGAGCACCTGGTCGAGGTCGCGCGCTTCTGCAAGGACGATCCGGAGCTCGATCTCAAGCTGCCGCTGTCGGTCACCTGCGTCGATTTCATCGACGAGAAGCCGCGCTTCGAGCTGGTCTACACGCTGTATTCCATCACGAAGAAGCACCACCTGCGCCTCAAGGTCCGCGTGGGCGAGGACGATCCCACGGTGCCGAGCACCATCTCGGTGTGGCGCGGCATGGACTGGTGGGAGCGGTACTGCTGGGACATGTACGGCATCCGGTTCAGCGATCGCGGGCCGATGAAGCGCCTGTGGATGTACGAGGAGTTCGAGGGGCACCCGCTCCGCAAGGACTTCCCGCTGCGTGGCCGCCAGCCGCTCATCCCCGAGGCCGACATCCAGGACATCTACCGCGGTCCCGGCCCCGGCCCCGGCTCGCCGCCCGCGAGCCGCTCGAATCCGCCGCGGCCCTCCCAGCTTCCCATCGTCAAGTAAGCCTCCGGCATTTCGTATCGCCGGAAGAGGCAACCGATGCCCGACAACCACGAGATTGCGGATACCAGCGCGGTCGGCGCGCTGGATGCGCCGCTCCCCCGCAAGACGATGTCGATCAACATGGGCCCGTCGCATCCGGCGTCCCATGGCACCGTGCGTTTCAACATCGAGCTCGACGGCGAGAACATCGTCAAGCTCGACCCGGAGATCGGCTTCCTCCACCGCGGTTTCGAGAAGAGCTGCGAGAACGTGACCTGGCAGCAGTGCCTGCCGTACACCGATCGCCTCAACTACGTCTCCGCGCTCTGCAACAACTTCGGGTTCCTCACCGCCATCGAGAAGCTGGCGGGGATCGAGATTCCGGAGCGCGCCAAGTACATCCGCACCATCGGCGCGGAGATCCACCGCCTCTGCGATCACCTCACCTGCGTCGGCGCCATGGGCATGGAGCTGGGCGGCTTCGCGCCGTTCCTCTATGCCGTCGAGGCGCGCGAGCTGCTCTGGGATCGCATCGCGGAGCTGACCGGCGCGCGCGTGACCACGTCGTTCGGCCGGATCGGCGGCGTCGAGCGCGACCTGCCCGAAGGCTGGGTGCAGAAGGTCGAGGACACGCTGGTCAAGGTCGAGGAGTTCCGTCACGAGATCGACGAGCTGCTCACCCACAACCGCATCTTCATCGACCGCACGCGCGGCACCGGCGTGCTGAGCGCCGAAGACGCGGTGGACTTCGGCTTCACCGGTCCGATGCTGCGCGCCTCGGGCGTGGACTACGACGTCCGCAAGGCGCATCCGTACTGGGTCTACGACCGCGTGCAATTCCGGGTTCCGCTCGGGACCACCGGCGACAACTTCGACCGCTACTACATGCGCATGGCCGAGATGGAGGAGTCGATCTCCATCCTCCGCCAGTGCTTTGCGCAGATGCAGCCGGGGCCGCACATCGTCGACGACTGGCGTTTCGTGCTGCCGCCGAAGCCGCAGGTCTACTCGACCATCGAAGGCGTCATCGGCCACTTCAAGCTGATCATGGAAGGCGTGAAGATTCCGAAGGGCGAGTGCTACTCGTTCACGGAGTCGCCGAACGGTGAGCTGGGCTGGTACCTCGTGAGCGACGGCTCGGGCCGTCCGTACAAGGTGCACTGCCGCGCGCCGGGCATCCAGATGGTCGGCGCCCTCGAGCACATGGTGAAGGGAAGCCTGCTTCCCGATCTCATCCCGACCTTCGACGCGATCAACATGATCGGTGGCGAGGTGGAGCAGTGACCGACGAGAAGAAGCCCACCGCGCCGAGCGAGGCAGTGCCCGCCGGCAGCGTTTCCGGAATCCAGCAGGCCCCCACCACGACGCCGCCGGCCGATGCCGGGCAGCGTCCGGGCGGTGAGGCCCGGCCCGCGCCCGCCGCGCCGCCGAACGTCGCGCCGGCGTCGCCCGCCGCGCAGCAGGCGAAGCCGGGCGTGGTGAACGCCACCATCGACGGCATCCCCGTGTCCGTGCCGCCGGGGACGCCGATCATCGAGGCCGCCAAGAGCGTCGGCGTCGACATCCCGTTCTACTGCTACCACAAGGGCCTCTCCATCGCGGCCAACTGCCGCATGTGCATGGTCGAGGTGTCCAACGCGCCTCCGGGCAAGCTGGTGCCTGCGTGCCAGTCGCCGGTGGCCGAAGGGCAGAAGGTCACGACCAACTCGCCGCGCGTGCTCGAGCATCACCGCGCGGTGCAGGAGTTCCTGCTGCTCCACCATCCGGTGGATTGCTCGATCTGCGACCAGGCCGGTGAGTGCAAGCTCCAGGATTATTTCATGGAGTACGACCACGACGCCTCGCGGCTCGACATGCCGAAGTGGATGAAGAACAAGCGCAAGGACCTGTCACCGAGCATCACGCTCGACCAGGAGCGGTGCATCATGTGCACCCGCTGCGTGCGCTTCATGGCCGAGGTGGCGAAGGAGCCGGTGCTCGGCGCGTTCGGTCGCGGTACGCGCGAGGTCATCGACGTCTTCCCCGGCAAGCAGATGACGAGCAACTACCAGGGCAACGTCGTGGACATCTGCCCGGTCGGCGCTCTCACTTCGCGGGACTACCGCTTCCGCGCGCGCTCGTACTTCCTCACCGCCACGCCGTCCGTCTGCACGGGCTGCTCGCGCGGCTGCAACACGTTCCTCGACCACTTCCAGGGCGTCCCCTACCGCTATCGGCCGCGGGAGAACATGGACGTCAACCAGTATTGGATGTGCGACATCGGTCGCGGCTCGTATCACCAGCTGTACGAAGAGCGCGTCGCGAAGGCGCGGGTCGGGAAGGGTGATGCCGTCGCCGCGGAGGCCGTCCGCGTCGCAGCCGAGAAGCTGAAGGGCGCGGGCGCCGCCGTGGTGGTTTCGCCGGTGCTTTCGCTCGAGGACGCGATGGCGGTGATGCTCGTGGCGAAGGAGGGCCTCGGCGCGAAGGAGATCTTCGTGTCCGGCCGCGCCGACGAGACGGGCGACGATTTCCTGCTGCGTGGGGATCGCAACCCGAACCGCAAGGGCGTCGAGCTCGCGGCGCAGGCGTTCGGCCTCGCGGTGCGCGGGTGGAACGATCTCGGCAAGAGCAAGGCGAAGGCCGTGCTGCTCGCGGGCGTCGACGTTCCCGCGGCGCCGGAGCAGGTCGCCGCGTGGCTGGGCGGACTGGACACGGTGGTGGCGCTCGCCGCCAACGACGGGCCGGTCGCACAGGCGGCGCACGTCGTGCTCCCGCTTGCCACGCATGCGGAAGGCGAGGGCACGTTCGTCAACTTCGAGGGCCGCGCGCAGCGGTTCCTCCCGGCGTACCCGCCGCGCGGCGACGTGAAGCCGGGCTGGTTCTGGGCCACGGCGATCGGCGCCGAGCTCGGCCTGGCGTACCGTTACGCCTCGGCGCGAGAGGTCTTCCTCGAGCAGTCGCGGCGGCTGGCCGCCGGTGCCCTCGGCACGTTCGACTGGGACGACGCTCCGCGCGACCGGATCAAGGGTGTCACCCCGCTGACCGGCGGCACGGTGGACGGTCGGCCGCCGGGATGGCGCCAGCTCGTTCCGCTCCGGACGCCCAACACCGCTGCCTGATAGGGGTTCTTCGATGCGTGCAGCGCTCATGACAACGGTTATCGCCGGCGTCCTCGCCCTTTGCCTGGGGCTGGTGGCGGCGTTCTACTGGCTGGCCGCGTTCCTCGGCGTCGCGTCCGAGGCCCTCTTCGGCGCGGGCCGCGCCTACATCGGCCTGGCGGTGGCCAACACCGTCACGCTCGTGCTGGTCGTGGTGATGGTGATCGCCTCGCTGCTCACGGTGGCGGAACGCAAGTGGTCCTCGATGATGCAGGACCGCATCGGTCCCAACCGCGCGCGGCTCGCGATCATCCCGGGTCTCAAGAACCGGTCGCTCGGCGGCATCCCGCACTTCATGGCCGACGGCCTGAAGATGCTCACGAAGGAAGACACGATCCCGGCGCAGGCGTCGCGCGGGCTCTTCGCCCTGGCGCCGATGCTGGCCTTCGGTCCGGTCTTCGTGCTCTTTGCGGTGGTTCCCGTGGCGCCGGCGATTCCTGCGGCGGACATCCCGGGCATCGCCGGCATCGCCTCGTCGTGGGGCGTGAACGCGTCGTTCCCGGTGGCGCTCACGGTGGCGCCGAACCTCGACATCGGCCTTCTGTTCATCTTCGCGCTGTCGTCCATCGCGGTGTACGGCACCTCGCTCGCGGGCTGGGCTTCGAACAACAAGCTCGCGCTGCTGGGCGGCGTCCGCGGCGCTTCGCAGATGATCGCGTACGAAGTGGCGCTCGGCCTCTCGCTGGTCGGCTGCATGATGGCGTTCAGCTCGCTGCGCCTCGACCAGATGACGGCGGCGCAGTCGGCGGGCCTCTTCGGCGGCGCGCTGCCCGCGTGGGGCCTCTTCCTGCAGCCGGCCGGCTTCCTGCTGTTCTTCGCGGCAGCCTTCGCCGAGACGAAGCGCGCGCCGTTCGATGCGCCGGAAGGCGAGTCGGAAGTGGTCGGCTACTTCGTCGAGTACTCGGGCATGCGCTTCGGCATGTTCATGATTTCCGAGTTCGTCGAGATCGTCGTGCTCTCGGCCATCGTCACGTCGATCTTCCTCGGCGGCTACCACCTGCCGCTGCCGCCGGCCTGGGGCGTCGAGCCGTGGATCGCCGCGCACTGGGGCTCGTTCGCCCTCGGCGCCATCTACGGCCTCTGCTTCCTCATGAAGCTGGCGGTGATGATCTGGGTGCAGCTGCTCATCCGCTGGTCGCTGCTCCGGTTCCGCTACGATCAGATCCAGACGCTCGGCTGGAAGATCCTCCTGCCGCTGGCGCTCGCCAATTTGCTCGTCACGGGCGTGCTCATCCTGCTGGACCAGTCGCTCGATCTGCTCGGCATCGTCGGTCTGGCGGAGCTCGCGCTGCTCATCGGCATCACGGTGCTCTACCCGGCGAAGAGGCCCGCGAGCGTGCGGTACAGCGGGCAGCCGCTTGCCGCCCAGGCGCCTGGCGCCCACGGCCACTAACTCTGCTTTCAGGTTTTGCGTCCGCGCCGCTCGTTCGGCGGCGCGGGCGGGAGACGGACCGAAGACATGGCCCACGATCCCCGGCATACGCCGCACGAGTTCCACATCGAGGAGGAGAAGGGCCTCACGTGGTTCGAGCGGCTCTACGTCCCCGCCATCCTTCGCGGTCTGGCGGTGACCACCAAGCACTTCTTCGCGAACCTCTTCGGCGACCGTGACCCGAATCCCCAGGTCGTGTACCGCAAGGGCACGCTGGGCAATGCGGTCTCCACGGTGCAGTACCCCGAGGAGAAGATCCCGTACCCCGTCGGCTACCGCGGCCTGCACCGCCTGGTGCCGCGCGAGGATGGCAAGCCCCGCTGCGTCGCCTGCTACATGTGCGCGACGGTCTGCCCGGCGCAGTGCATCTACATCGAGGCAGGCGAGTACGCGGACGACCCGATCGAGAAGTACCCGACCACGTTCGTGATCGACGAGCTCCGCTGCGTCGTGTGCGGTCTCTGCGTCGAGGCGTGCCCGAAGGACGCCATCCGGATGGACACGTTCACGCACACGCCGCCGGAGTACCGCCGCGACGGCTTCGTGTATCCGGTCGAGCGCCTGCTGAAGGGGCCTGCGGTCGGCTATCCGAGCGACCCGTGGGTCAAGCGCCCGGATTCCAAGCAGCCCCCGCAGCACGTGCCGTTCCACGGCCTCGCCAAGCACAGCACCGAGCCGGTGGCGCCGAAGGCGAAGCATCCGGTGGGCCCGGCGCACCCGGAGCGGCCGGTCTTCCAGGAGGCCGACCTTCCGAAGCCGCTCGCGGTCAACGATCCGAAGCGGTAGCCGCCAACCGATGTAGCGCGCAAAGGGCCCCGGCGACGGGGCCTTTTTGCGTGACGAGCTTCGATTCGCTGCGGCGCGTCGTCACGCGCAGTGCCGTTGCCTCGGCGCGTGGCCATCGGAGTAGGGCATGCGCGGAACGACGCCCGAGAAATCGCCATCGACGACCTCGGGACCATATGTGGCCTCCGCCCACGCGGCCATCTCCATCGTCCAGTCTGCCGTCGCGCCAAAGCCGAGCGGCAGCGGCAGCGCGATCCCCTCGCCAGGGCCATGGTCGCGGAGCCACCGCAGCAGATCGGCCTGCGGCTGCCCGCCGACCCCCACGGGAGGCGCATGCTCGATCGGGCGTCCGCGCGGATCGAGGAAGTGCAGGCGGCCACGTTCCACACGCATGCCGCCCCCACCCTCGTGCACGAACCAGTGGTGCAGGTCGCACAGGCGCACGAGGTTGGACAGCTTGGTGGCGCCGCCCTGTGCCCAGTGCTGGATGTGGTGGGCATTGAGCGCCGCGTCCTGCGTGCAGCCGGGAAACCGGCACCTCTTGTCGCGCAGACGCAGCGCCTTCTGAATCGACGACGGAATGCTGCGCGTGCGGCGCCCGACGTCCAGGGTGGCGCCGTCCGCGTTCGTGGTGGTTCGCACGACGGCGGCATCACACGACAACCTTCGCGCAGTCTCCGCGGAAATGGGCGTACCGTCGCCCAGGAGCGCCGGCTCGTCGGTTCCACCTTCGAGCGCGGCGCGCTGCACCTGCACGACCACCTCGTAGCGGGGCCGGCTCCTCGTGGCGAGCGTCGGTCGCTCGAGAAAGCTCTCGCACACGGCGAGGAGCGCATCGACCCGCGTAAACGTCGACAGCTGCGCCAGCTCCGCGCGTGAAAACCACGGGGATGCATTCTGGCCGGCCAGCTCCTCTTCGCCGACGAGGAGGCGCCGCGCCGACGCGCCGACGCCCGCTGGTGGACCGGAGCTCACCTCTCCGTCCGCGGCATCGGGCGCCGGCGCGCCGCCGTCCGCGCGCGTTGCCGCGGCAACGTCCGGTGCGACGCGCTGCAGCCGGGCGAGAAGCGCGAGGGCTCGCTGGCGCACGATGGCGCCCGTCACTTCGAGCGTGCGATCGAGCACCGCAGCCTCTTCCGGTAGAAGCTGGCCGGAAACCCGCATCATGCCCGTTTCCTCGATGAGGTCGAAGCGCAGCCAGCGCTCCTCGGCCAGAGCGCGCGGCCGCTTCTCGACCCGGACGAGTGCCAGGCGGCGGAACCGCCGGCACGCCTTTTCGAGCTCGTGGGCGTCGGCCTCGTGCGCGACGCCGAGCAGCTCGCCCTCGTTCTCTGGCGTTGCGACGCGCGTGAGCGCACGTGCCTTGGAGTACGAAATGGCGGCGGTGCGGAGCGCTTCGTCGATCCGCGGTAGGCGACCGAGCGCCCGAGCCACGCGCACCTTCTCGCGTGCGATGCCGGGCGTCATGCCCACGCGCCATGCGAGCCAATGCGCACAACTGCGGGCGCCTTGCTCGCGCCAGCCCTCCATCTCGTCGAACTTCCGCACCGCGGTCAGCAGGCGGTGCGTCGCCGCGGCGACGTGAGCCGCCGCCGTGGCGATCTCGCGCTCGAGCGCCGCGCGCAACGCCTCGCGCTCGTCGTGCGGCGGCCCGTCGCCCGCAAGTTCTCCCGATTCGTGCTCTCGCGTTCCCGTCGGTGTCGTCGGACTGGCTGGCGTCGCCTCGACAGGCCCCGCGAACGCGCTCCCCGCGTCTCCGTCCGGTGCCATCGACCCCTCTCCTCACGAGGTTGCCCGCACGCTACCAGAGGGGTCTGACATTGGCCGCAACCGCCCGGAATCACGGAAGGCGACACGGTCTCGAAACGACGAAGCGGGGCCGCCTCGAGAGGCATGCCCCGCTTCGCACGACCGAGCCGGTGGCGGCGTTACTTCGCCGCCGTCTCGGCGTCGGCCTTCTTGTTCAGCTCGACGTCGATGGTGATCTCGACGTCCTCGCCGACCAGCACGCCGCCGGTCTCGAGCGCCTGGTTCCAGGTCAGGCCGAAATCCTTGCGGTTGACCTTCGTGGTCGCCACGCCGCCGAGCACGACCTGGCCCCAGGGATTCTTCATCTCCTTGTCGAGACCCTCGACGCGGAGCACGACCGGCTTGGTCACGTTCTTGATCGTCAGGTCGCCGGTGACGTCCAGCTTGCCGGGGGCGACCTTCTTCGCGCTCTTCGACTTGAACGTAATCGTCTTGTACTGCGCCACGTCGAAGAAGTCGGGCGACTTGAGGTGGTCGTCGCGCTTCTTCTCGCGGGTATCGATGCTCGAGGCGTCGATCACCGCGTTGATCACGATCTTCTCCGGGTTCGCCGGGTCGTAGACCACGTCGCCCGTGAGCTTGGAGAACTCGCCGCGCACGCTGCTGACCATCATGTGGCCGACCTTGAACTGCGCGTTGCTGTGCGCGGGGTCGATGTTCCAGTTGGCGGCGAAGGCGAGCGAGGGCGCGGCGATGGCCGCGGCGGCGACGAGGCTGGTCACGATCTTCATGGTCACGGGTCTCCTTGGTAGACGAAACGTTCGGCCGCTCGTGCGACCGTCGGCTCTTCGGATGCCGGCGGAGGCCTCGAGTTGCATCGATGTCGAATCATTTAGCAGCGAAGTGCTTCCGCTGCAACGTGGCGCGTGCAACGACGCCGCCGCCTGCGTTCGCGCACGAACAGCAGCACGAGCGCGACGCCTGCCGACGCCCCCGGGGCGCCGCCGCCGGACGCACACCCGCCGCCGCCCGCCGAGCCGGAGCCTCCGTCCCCCGCGCCACAGGTGCCTTCCGGCGCAGCCGCCAACGAGAGCACCCGCCCGGTGGCCAGCGCGCGCCCCGTGCGCCCGGCCGCATCGCGCACGATGCCGCCCAGCGTGAACCAGCCGGTGCCGCCCGAGCACCGGGTCTCCACCCGCACCCGCTGCGCACTGCCCGGCGTTGCCGCGGCAACGCGGGCCAGCCGCTCGCCCGCGAGATCCTCGATCGACCCCAGCAGCTCCACCTCCACGCCGGACTCGGGCCAGGTGGAGTAGACCGCCTCGAACAGACCCCCGCTCGCGGTGGCGTTGCGCTGCGGCGAGGAGAACCAGATCGAAGGCGGCGGCGTCTCGCCCGGCTCGATCACGGTGAGGACGCCGGCGGGTGGCACGTACTGCGTGTGGCCGTCAGCTGCCCGCACGGCGGCCCACACGAACCAAAGCCCCGGCGCGAGGGCGCCGGTGTCGATCGTCGCCTCGTTCGCCCCGTCGGCGAGCGCCACCGGCCCGTACACGGGCGTTCCCTCGATCTCCCCGAGCGGCCAGCTCGCCACGTACGGCGGGGGCGGGGTCGGGCGCACGTAGAGCGTCACCGCGGCGTCGCCCAGATCGGGATCGCTCCACCGCACCACGGCGGGCGTTCCCCGCTCGACCACGTTGCCGGGGCCGCTGGGGGCCTCGAGCCGAATCGCAAGTTCGCCGTGCGCATGCGCGGGCCAGGGCAGGGCCCACACGAGTCCGACGAGCAGGAGGACGAGAAATCGCATGGCCGCATGGTATCCCGTCGCCGCGGCGTTGCCTGCCACCCGCGGTCCGTCGGAAGGGCGGGCGGCCCCTCGACGGTTGGAACTCCGAGCGGTACTGGCTACAACGCCCTTTCGCTGCGCATCACCATCGGAGGTCTCCACCGTGGGTGCATTCCGCTCCCTGCTGCTCGCGCTTCTCGTCGCCGCGCCGCTCGCCGCGTCGGCAGCGCCCCCCACCGATTGCGAGACACCGCGCCACGCCGTCGAAGCGCTGTTCGGCTGGCTGCAGCCCGATTCGCTCGCGCCCGATCTCGCTGCCCGTTGCCTGGATCCCGCCGGCCGATCCGACGAGGAGCGCGCGCTCCTCGCCCGGCGCATCAAGGAGATCTACGACGGCCGCAGCCTCTACGTGCAGCTGGACAAGATCTCCGACTCCGCCTCGTAC
>Ga0164243_10012314_pt1 | contig 12127 bp, 7 predicted proteins | sample OricompcompostOP_FD_108781 | JGI IMG/M metagenome (GOLD analysis project Ga0164243, IMG submission 108781) | Organic Plus compost microbial communities from Emeryville, California, USA - Original compost - Organic plus compost (OP) | ecosystem: Engineered > Solid waste > Mixed feedstock >...
CTGACGGATAGTAAAAAGCTGAGCAAAAAGCGGCGCGAAGAGCTGGATGTAATTATTCGTGATCAGGCGGCTGGTTATGGGCTGGGTTGGGTACACGCGGATGAAATTGATGAGGTTGGGTTGTCTGAGGCACTGCGACTGGCGACAATACGAGCGGTTGAGCAAGTGAGCACTCCGTATCATGAGATTATTATCGACGGCACGATTAATTTCTTGGCAGATACGAGCAAGGGGCGGTATGTGACAACAATAAAAAAAGCGGATTTACTGGTGCCAAGTGTATCGGCAGCGTCGATCATTGCTAAAGTTGCCCGTGATAACTATATGGCCGAGCAGGACAGTATATATGATGGGTATAAGTTTGCGGCACATGTGGGCTATGGAACGGCTGCTCATCGCACGGCTATTGAAAGACGAGGTATCACACCACTACACAGGCTATCGTTTGCGCCTCTTGCGAAGTATCGGAGCCCGACGAATCGGGTGACCATTTCCTCTGGCTCCCTTGTCACACCTAACGGTGTCGACGGGGTCAGGTCGCCCAAGAAAAGGCCGCCCGATTCGTCGGCCGGCGATGGCGCGGACTCACGCCCGAGTAACTACATGGGCGCGGTTGCCGAAGACGAGGCGGCGAATTATTTGTTGTGTCATGGCCATGATATTGTTGAGCGGAATTGGAAGACGAAATACTGCGAAATTGACATTGTCTCGTACAAAGACGGCACCGTCTACTTCACAGAGGTGAAGTACCGCAAATCGGCCGGACAAGGCGGAGGGTTGGCGGCAATTACGACCAAGAAGTTGAATCAGATGAAATTTGCGGCTAAATTGTATGCTCAGTCCAAAAAACTCGACGAAACAGACTTGCGACTTGCTGCTATGTCACTCACGGGTAATCCGCCTGAGGTTGAACAGTTCCTCCTGTTGGAGTAAGGGTGTACACTGGATATCATGGTGAATACAAAAAGAAACAGACGAGATCGGTTTGAAGATCTGCCACTGGTGGCACGTGAAGTTGTTGCCGAAAACATGAAAGAGCGGATTTATTCGACGATCACGCTGCTCGCCGTGCTGGCAACGATGTGGCAAAATGCCGACCATCATAGTCCGCTCGGTACTATTGCGGGTATTGTGGGTGCTGTAGTGGCGGTATGGTTGGCGACATTGATTGCCGCTCGCATGTCGTACCGTGCGGTCCATGGCAAAGCGATTGATCGGCGGGATTATGTGCGGACATTCTTTACATCATCTGGACTATTGGCACCGGCGTTGCCACCGATCTTTTTTGTAGCGGTCAGCTGGCTTACTCACTGGTATGACTTAAAAGCGGCGTTACTGGTCTCTATCATCGTGAGTCTGCTTTCACTCTTTGTATTGTCGTTTGGCGCGAGCCGCAAGATTTATGACAATATATGGCGGCAATTACTTATAAGCTCTCTCGAGCTTTCAGTAGGTGCGGGAATTATCTTATTGAAACTTGCTGTTGGCGAGTAGTTACAAGAGTTCATCTTTTTTGGCATTGAGGAATGACATCCACTGGCGGACCAGGCGCAGGATGGTTTTGAGTGGTAGCTCGATAAGGATATCGAGGATCAACGCAACGATATTTACCTGACTATATCGGTATGATATCTGCTGACCAACGTAGATGAATGGCATGTATATGATGTCGCGTAGGAGTGACAATGTGCCTTGTTGTGCATGCACAACTTCCAGTTCATGGATTTGGCGACTGATGCGGAAAGAGAGAAATGCGGCGGTTGAGAGGAAGATAAAGAATATGATTCCTTGGACGATATTGAACTCAAGCAGATACAGTATATATGACAGACCTGCAAACATGATCAAAAACATGACGGAATACGCAGTATTGAATCCAATTGATGAAGACTCTTTTGGAATACGGATTGCATAGGCGTTTTCTTCGTTATCACTGTAAAGGATATCCGTTATTTGGCTAATGACGGCTTTCGTATTGCGATTGCTTGGGGTAGTGAGCGTGAGACGGGAGAAAGCAATGAATACAGATGGGAAAAACAGGTTAATGAGAAGCGGCACCCAGATAATTGCGCCAGTAATCAACAGGTCATATGGAACTTCAACCGCAAACCCGATGATACTCTTGGTGATGAGCAAAAATATGATGCTGCGGAGGATACCTTTGTCGAGTCGTTTGTTGAGTGCAACGTATTCTTGCTCGATATGTGAGCGTAGGCCATGCTCGAGCGTATCTGGTGTGCGAAGTGCCTGGGTGCTAAGCGGTGCATCGTTGCTAAAAAATCCCGTGTAGATAAAGCGCAGAGCGGCACCATTGCGACCGACGATTCGAGTGGCATAGGCGACGGTTTTGGTCTCAAGCAAATAATCGAGCTTGGCGTTGAAACTCTCGAAGTTGGCAATGTCGGTGATATCTTGCTGGTAGCTGTCGATTAATGCGGTGCGAATGGTGACATTGTCTGATTTGAGAAGCGAACGATGAATGGCGGCATAAAGAACAATAGCAAAATCGGCCTCGTCAATCCGTTCGTGATTACGACGGAGTTTTTTGAGGGTGACTTTGTCCTGAAGGTATAAAAATGCAAAATGCGCGAACATTAGTTGGCGAATATGACTGCCAAGGACTTGTTCGCAGCGTACGGCCAAAACATCCAACGTCCATTTGGCAAAGTCATTGCGTTTGGCAATGTTATGTTGTGCGTCAGCATACTGCCAGTAGGCATCGTAATAATGCTTGATATGGTGTTTGATTGCCGCGATATCGCTTTTGGTCACAAAATCATTGGGCAGATACTCAGACTGGGTAAGTTCCGTAACGAGTTCGTCGGCGAGGTGAGTCGTCTGAACTTTAACATGAAACGATAATTCACGCTTGAGATAGCGTCTGATCGCGCGTTGCTGCAGTAGCTCGTCTTCGGCATATTCAGATGCATTGCGTAGCTGTTCGTACGCAGTCGAAATCGTGCTCCCAACGGTGGGAACATGAACGGTATCTTTTTCACGCCGTGTCAGCGTGTCAGTTTCATATGCTTCGATCCTGCGAAGCGAGTCAACGAGGATTTTACCCAGTTGACTCAAGTCGGTTGTATTGTTCACTGCACCATTATACACCCCAACCGCACATCCCGGCACATTGCGGCGTCAGCATCTCCAGTACTCGCTCACCGTACCGGTTGTACGGCTCGCTCCGTTCTTCGTGCTTCCTTGCACTGTACTCGGCAAGAGTGGCTGGACCTATATATCAAGAAGGGCTTTTTGGACTGCTGCTTTGTCGCGTTCGATTAGCTCGACGCGACCTTCGATCTCGCTAATACCCAGTGTAATGGTGCGGGTGAGTGCAGGAATATTCTTCTTGGGACCAAAGAATGCTTTGTACTCCTCTAATTGTGTACGGGTGACGAGACCGCTCGCACTATAGCGAGGGAAGTCATCATAACTTTTGTCGCCTGCAAATGTTTCAACGACCCAATCCCAGTTGTCGCGTATCCATTGCCATGCTTTGTCGCGGCTGTCGCGACCACGAATAAGGTAGACAAACCAGCGAAAAACGTCTTGAGGTTTAATGATAGCGGGATCTTTCATGCTATCGAGCAGTTGATCAATTTTTTCAGGAACGCGCGTGCTGGTAATACCAATACAGATATCCTGTTTGAGATCTGGTGACTGTGTGGTTTTGTAGGCATCAAGCAGCGTGTCAACAACCGTGCCGTCACCGTAGCGCACAACCGAACTAATGACAAGCGCACGAAGCTCGGGATCCAATTGTTCAAGTGGTGTGGTATCATACAGCTTTTTGGCGGTTTCGAGCGCTTCGGGGACTTCACCGTAAAGCGTTAGTCCGATAATGGTTGATCGAAGCTTCGTGTCTTCTTCGGACTCATTTGGTTGCGGTGTCCAGCCAAGCCGTGCGTATTCTTTGCTTGCGATATTTGCTGATAGTTGGCGTAGCTTTGTCTCCGCATCTTTATTATCTTCGATGAATTTGCGCAGCTCGCCGAGCGCCATACCAATCATGTCCCAGACTGGTTCAAGCGTTTCGTCGTTGTATGCTTGAACGAGCGGGATTAATTGGTCACTGGTGATAACGCCACCACGCGCCAGAAGTGTCGTTTCATCAAGAAGCTGTACACGGCCAATGGTATCGAGTGACCCCTCAGCAATTTGTTTGAGAAGATGTGCGCGAGACAACTCATCATAGTTGGTAATGAAGTGAGCGCTGTCACTACGGTTGAGCCGAACAGAATCGGTTGATGCGAAGGACACCGATGATTTATCGAGCAACTGTGGAGCGTCGCTACTATCTGAATCAAGTGGAATAGGCCAAGTTTTGTCAGATTTTTCGTGTGGGCCAATAAAGAATTGCTGCTGTGATATCGTGAGTTCATTATCGTGACGACTAACAGAGACAACTGGGTAGCCTGGTTGTGAAATCCAAGTGTTCATGATGCTGGTAATTTGTTTTCCGCTTGCCTGTTCGAGCGCATTCCATAGGTCGTTGCCGATCGTATTGCTATAGGCGTGCTTAGCGAAATATGCTTTCAATCCTGCGCGAAATGCATCATGACCAATATAGTGTTGGATCATGCGAAGCAGACGAGCCCCTTTGGCATAGACGATTGCGCCATCAAATAAGGTACTGATTTCGTCGGGATGATTCACATCAACCTGGACCGGCTGGACGCCGTCTATACTATCTCGTCTCAGTGCCATGACTGATTCGTGTGTGGCAAAATCGAGCCAAATGTTCCACTCTGGGTGCAGTGCATCGACGGCAATGTATTCCATCAGTGTGGCAAAACTTTCGTTCAACCACAGGTCGTTCCACCACTTCATTGTCACTAAATTGCCAAACCACTGGTGCGCTAATTCGTGAGCGATGACGGTTGCAATGTAGTGCAGGCTGGCGATGCTTGTCGTGGCAGAGTTGCCTAGGAGTGCTGACTCACGGTACGTGATAAGCCCCCAGTTTTCCATTGCCCCAGACGAAAAATCGGGCAGTGCGACATGGTCGCTTTTTGGCAGTGGATAAGCGGTGCCAAAGTAATCGTCGTAAAATTCGATTGAACGCACCGCAATATCAAGTGCAAAATCCAAGCTGTTCGCCGGCTGGGCGTGCGTGGCCCATACATTCACTTCAACACCGCCCTTGGTCTGTGCTGTCTTTTTTTGCATATCACCAACCACAAATGCCAATAGGTAAGTACTCATGCGCGGCGTGGTTTCAAACGTGGTGATTTGGCGGTCCGAATCAAGCACTTCTGTCTTGATTGGCATGTTGGACAAGACTGTCTGACCAACATCGGTCGTTAGCTGCAAATCAAATGTAGCCTTGGCGGCAGGTTCGTCGATGCAAGGGAAAACTTCTCTGGTATGATGCGATTCGAACTGGGTTGCAAACAATTCTTTTTTGACACCATCATGCTCGTAGTAGCAAGGATACAAGCCGTGCATATGATCAGTGATCGTACCTTGGAAGGTGACTTCAACGACATGTTCACCAGCTGTGACCTCGTCGTTTTTGATGATTAATTCGTCGTCCTTACCAATCATGAACTCTGCTGGCCGGTCATCAATCATGGCGGTCAAAATAGTAAGCTCTTTGGCGTGGAGTCCAATGTGGTCAGCACCTTTTTGTACGGCTCCACGAATCGTCACTTTGCCTTCGAAGCGACGCTCTTTGGCATCGAGTGTCAGCGATAAATCATAGTTGTCTGGTGCAAAGTAATCAAGCAAGCGAGTAACTGTAGTCATATAACTAGTATACTAGATACGATGAGCGGAAGATATCGAATACGGCGGCTGGGCGCTTTGATCGCAACAGTCGTCGTTGTCTGGATGTTAATTGTGACAAACAGCGATATGTGGCAACCGACGCCACAGGCTCCGAGTGGCCAGCCAACAGGTACAGCTGCTGCGTTATTGGAAAAGTTGCCAGTCAAGGGTCGTGCACCAAAAACGGGATATGAACGAACGCAATTTGGCGATGGCTGGATGGTTATCAATGGATGCGATACTCGCAATATTATTTTGCATCGAGATTTGAAAAATCCAGTTGTTGGCGATGGCTGTAAAGTATTGTCTGGCACATTGGAAGATCCCTATACTGGCAAGACCATTGTATTTAAACGCGGCGCCGGTACAAGTGATGCAGTGCAAATAGATCATGTTGTTGCTCTCAGTAATGCATGGCAAACCGGTGCAGGGCTGTTAACGCCCCAGCGACGCGAAGAGCTTGCCAATGATCCTTTGGAGCTTCTCGCGGTTGATGGAAAAGCTAATCAGAATAAATCCGACGGTGATGCAGCCACGTGGTTGCCGCCCAACAAAGCTTTTCGTTGTCAGTACACTGCGCGCCAGATTGCCGTCAAAGCGAAATACGATCTATGGGTGACGCCACCGGAACGGGACGCAATGGTCAGAATATTAACGACGTGTCCGGGTCAGGCTTTGCCAAGCGCCTGACGTTTGTCAGTTTCATCCTCGATCTCTTGGCCGACAATTTCTTCTATCAAATCCTCAATCGTCACGATGCCAATAATATGGTCGTCCTTGATGACAGGGAATAAATGGGTACCGCTATTGATGAATTTGCGCAGGAGTGTATCGAGTGCGGTGCGACTACCAATCATTTGCACTGGATGAAGGTCGATATCACTGACGAACACCTTATTGTTGTCAAAATCGATGTCGACCATGTCTTTCATTAACAAAATGCCGTTACAACGTGTCAAATTTTGGTTGAAAATTGGAATGCGACTGCGTCCATATTTTTTAATCTCGTCGATTCGTTCTGGCGTCAGTTCGGTGTTTAGTTTCAGCCAGTAAACGGTTTCGAGTGGGCGCATGATGTCACTGACTTGTTTTTCGCTCAGTTGCAGTGCACCGCGAATAATTTCGACTTCATCGTCGTCGAGGTCGCTGCCTTCGTGACCGATATGTTCGCTAATGATGATGCCAAGCTCACGACGATTGTGAAGGTGCGCTGGAGGCTGTTCAAATAATCGATCTAGGAGCCACTGGAGGGGTTTGGAAATTGGATAGGTGATGAAGATCATCACCCGAACGAGTGGTGAAAACAGTGCGAAATATTTCAGAGCATGACGGGTAAATACCGCTTGCGGGAGGATTTCACCAAAAATAACCATTAAGAGCGTGGTGATAAGACCGGCGACGACACCTATCAATACACTTTCGAGTACGAGCGAGGTCGCAGAAACGGCTGCGACGTTGGTGAGAAGAATAGCGGCAAGCGTGAGATGAGTGTTTTCGCGAAAGTAATAGACTTTGCGAGCCCGCGGATTGCCGAGTTTTCGCTTGCGGCGCAAATCGTCGATATTGAGCGCCATTAATGATACGTTCAGTCCTGAACAAACACCTGAAACAACAATCAGGGCAAGGACGGTGAGGATAACAAAAAACGTACTCACTATGTAGTGACTATCATAGTATATAAGGGTTCGACGAGTCAAAGCCTTGTACGAATATCGCGGTCGTGCTATTATAGTCATAGTACATTCCGGCCGGCAGGTCGGAACTTTTAGTTTCAGATAAGGAGAAAACCAAATGGAAGACTTGAATATTAAACAGCTGACTCTGGCTGTTCGCACAATCGCTGAGGAAAAAAACTTGCCCGAAGAAACGGTCATGAGTGTCATTGAGCAGGCAATTGCGGCTGCATGGCGCCGCGATAACGGTGAGCGCGACCAAGAAGTACGTGCTGAATTAAATGTTAATGATGGTACAGCAAAGGTGTTTGTCGCACGCGAAGTCGTTGAAACTGTCGGCAGCGATGCAGTTGAAATTAGCCTCGAAGATGCCAAAAAGGTGAAAAAAGACGCTGCGATCGGCGATATTATTGAGGAAGAGCACGAAGTAACGTCATTTGGCCGTGTGGCTGCACAAACTGCCAAGCAAGTTGTCTTGCAGCGTCTGCGCGAAGCAGAACGTGAAGTTGTGCTGGCTGAATACGAAGACAAAATCGGCACTGTTGTCACCGGTGTTGTGCAGCGGGTTGAGCCACGGGTGATCCGTGTTGAACTGGGCAAGGCGACAGGTATCATCCCACAGAGCGAGCAGATTCAGGGTGAATACTACAGTATTGGTAGCCGCATCAAGGTGTTTATCAAGGATATTGAGCGCGACAATCGCGGTCCGCAACTTATCCTCAGCCGTGGCAATGAAGCCTTCGTTGAATATTTATTCCGCCAAGAAGTGCCAGAAATGGAAACCGGTGCGGTTGAGATTAAGGCAATTGCCCGCGAAGCAGGTCGCCGCACAAAACTTGCTGTTGTAAGTACTGTTCCTGGCGTTGATCCTGTCGGCACTTTTGTTGGTGGTCATGGTACTCGCGTCCAGGCTGTCATGAATGAAATCGGTGATCAGGAAAAAATCGATATCATCACTTTTGATGAGGATACTGAACAGTTTATCCGCAATGCACTGAGTCCAGCCGAAGTCACCAAGGTTGAAATTGACGAGAAGAACAAACACGCCAAAGTATTTGTTACTGAAGACCAGCAGTCAATTGCAATTGGTCGTGGTGGCCAAAACGTTCGTTTGGCATCACGCTTGACTGGCTATGAACTAGATATCGAAACGGCACAGCCTGAAAAACCTGCTGAACCAAAGCCAAAGAAGAATATCGAAGACAGCCTGATGAGTGCTGTTGACGAAGCGGCTGAAGAGTAATCCTTTTTTCAGCGACGCAAGCGGTGTTGGCCGACTATGGCGAACATAATAAGAAATTAGCACTCTATTGACCTGAGTGCTAATTTTGTACTATACTGAATATAGCAGTCAGTTAATGTAAGATAAAATGCTTGCGCTGACGCAATGGAGGATTGATAATAGTATTATGCCTGAGGATTTTGCAGAATTCATTTCGCACCTCACCGACAACGCTCGGACGAGCTTGCAGCACGCCGATGCGATCGCACGTGGCTATGGCAGTGCCTATATAGGCACAGAGCATTTGCTGCTTGGCGTGCTCGCTCAAGGAGGCTCGGTCGGCGCTAAATTACTGGCAGATGCCGGTGTAACGTTAGACCGTGCAGAATTAGCACTCAACTTGACTCCGCGCGCACTTGTGGTGAGTACTGGCGCAAAGGGTTTGTCTGAAACTGCCAAATTGACACTCAAAATGAGCTGGGATATTGCACAGGAATTTCACCAAGAATTTCTGGGCACCGAACATATTTTGTATAGTATCTTGAGTCAAAAAAATGCGCGTGCAACCGTATTGCTTCGTGATATGAATGTTGATATTGCTGAACTGACCGGGGAGCTCGAAGAATACTTTGATCGCCAGAACAATGATTACCAACAATCAATGGATGATACCGCGACACAGAAACCACCCAAACAGCGTCGTGGTGGTGCGATTGATACATTTGGCACTGATTTGACGGCCAAGGCGCGAGCTGGCGAATTGGATCCCGTGATTGGACGGGATGAACAGCAGGAACGTTTGGTGACGATCCTAAGCCGTCGAACCAAAAACAACCCCGTGCTGATTGGCGAACCTGGCGTTGGTAAAACAGCAGTTGTTGAAGGTCTGGCGCAGCGTATTGCGCGTGAAGAAGTGCCAGATCACCTGCTCGACCGCCGGGTTGTGCAGCTGGATCTTGCGGCGATGATTGCTGGTACGAAATATCGCGGTGAATTCGAAGAGCGCTTGAAAAAAGTTGTCGAAGAATTGAAGGATCAAAAAAACGTCATCGTCTTTATTGACGAGCTACACCTTCTTGCCGGTGCCGGCGCTGCCGAAGGTGCACTGGATGCTGCCAATATGCTCAAACCAGCCTTGGCGCGTGGTGAGCTGCATCTGATTGGTGCGACAACACTTGACGAATATCGTAAGCATATCGAAAAAGATAGTGCACTTGAGCGACGTTTCCAGCCGATTATCGTCAAAGAACCATCTCTTAAAGATACTGTAGCCATTCTCAAAGGTCTCAAGAGCTACTATGAAAAACACCATGGTGTAGCTATTGGTGATGAGGTCATTGAGCAAGCAGTGTATATGGCTGACCGTTATGTAAGCGAGCGCAACATGCCCGACAAAGCAATTGATGTGATTGACGAGGCAGCTGCATTGGTACGAGTAAAACGGGGCCGACGACCCAGCCGTGTTCGTGATTTTACACGCCAGCTGAAGAATCTAAATGAAAAGATGGATGATGCAGTTAACAACGAAGATTACGAACGTGCGGCACTCTACAAGACCCGCATCAGTCAGATTACGGTGAAATTGAATGAAATGCGCGAAAAAGATGAGAAAAAGACGCCAATTACGCTGACAGATGATGATATTGCACACGCGATTGCAACAATGACAGGTATTCCCGTTGAACGCCTACAAAAGTCAGAAATCAAGTTGCTACGACGCCTCGAGAAGCATTTGTCGAAATTCATCATCGGTCAAGATGAGGCTGTCGAAACGGTTGCTCGCGCAATACGACGTTCACGAAGTGGTGTAGCCAGCCATAAACGCCCGATTGGGTCATTCGTGTTTATGGGCCCCACGGGTGTTGGTAAGACCGAGCTTGCCAAAGTACTGGCCCGCGAAGTGTTTGGTAGTGATGAAGCGTTGATCAAAATCGATATGTCTGAATTTGGTGAAAAGCACAATACCAGCCGTCTGCTCGGTGCACCTGCAGGGTACGTCGGTTACGAAGATGGTGGCAAGCTGACAGACAAGATCCGTCGCCAACCATACAGCGTTGTTCTATTTGATGAGATCGAAAAAGCACATCCTGACGTGTTCCAATTACTCCTTCAGCTGCTTGAGGATGGTAAATTGACCGACGCAAAAGGCCGCGAAGTCGACTTCACGAACACGATCGTTATTTTGACAAGCAACCTTGGCGCGGACAAGATGATGAAAGAATCAGCGCTTGGGTTCCATGCCTCGACGAGTAAAGACAACAAGCAATTGGATGAATTGCACGAAGAGAATGCCCAAGCGGCACGCGAAGCCTTGAGCAAACGGATGCGTCCTGAGCTAATCAACCGCTTTGATGCGATTGTGACATTCCGTGCACTGACGCCTAAAGAGGTCGGCAAGATATTCGACAACTTGATCGATGAGCTACAGGAGCGTCTGGTACCAAAGGGCATTCGATTGGTGATCAAGCCCACGGCCAAGCGCTATCTCATACAAAAAGGCTATGACGAAAAGTTTGGCGCGCGTCCGCTTCGTCGGGCAATTCAGGACGAGTTGGAACACCAGCTCGCAGAAGGTATACTGGATGAAAGCTATGAACGCGGCAGTATACTGACAGTGACCGCACGAGGGGGCAAACTTGCAATCAACGTTACCGCAGAACAACCAGCGTAAACGCCGCCGAGGTCTCGGCAGTCTTATCTTTAGCGTTGTACTGATAGGTTTAAGTATTGTTATCTGGTTGAATCGACAGTATATTGTCGATTCAATTAGTTTTTGGCAATATTCGCCGTCCACCACAGTTGCAAACATTACCGAACGGATAAAGCTGTCCGACACAGGCAAATTTGCTTTCTATGCATCTCAACCGACGGTTGATGGTAGTCGAGCATTCAATGCCACCTGTGATAGAAAAGAAGAAAACACGGCGATTCTAGGGTGTTACGCAGCGAGTCGTATTTATATTTTTGATGTGCAAGATACGCGACTCGACGGTATCGAGGAAGTAACCGCCGCCCACGAGCTACTGCATGCCATTTATCAGCGACTGCCCGAAGGTGAAAAAGCAAACGTTAACCGGCTGGTTGAGGCGGAGTATGAAAAACTCCGCACCAATCCTGATTTTGCCGAACGCATGGCATTTTATGACCGTACGGAGCCGGGCGAGCGAGATAACGAGCTTCACTCTATCATTGGCACCGAAATTGGGCCGATCAGCTCGGAATTGGAAGCGCATTATGCCAAGTATTTCACCGATCGTAGCCGAATAGTTGGTTTTTATGCGGCTTATAACAAAGTATTTACTGCGCTATCTGACCGAGCGAAAGAACTATCGGCTCAGCTAGATACTCTTAGTGCACAGATTAAAGATGCTTCGGCGAAGTACAATAATGATATTAAACAGTTAAATGCAGACATTGCCCAGTTTAACCAAAGAGCGAACAGTGGTGATTTTACATCGCAAGC
>Ga0164243_10012315_pt1 | contig 12126 bp, 14 predicted proteins | sample OricompcompostOP_FD_108781 | JGI IMG/M metagenome (GOLD analysis project Ga0164243, IMG submission 108781) | Organic Plus compost microbial communities from Emeryville, California, USA - Original compost - Organic plus compost (OP) | ecosystem: Engineered > Solid waste > Mixed feedstock >...
CTGGCTCGAGGCGTACGTGGAGACGCTGGAGCCGGAGGCCGACCCGCTCGGCGTCGAGCGGGTGGTGGCGGTCAAGACGGCGGTGCTCGCGTTCAACGGCCGGGCCGACCGCATCGACTCCCGTCCGGGCCCCGACGGCCCCGAGCTGGTCATCGTCGACTACAAGACGGGTCGCACGGGCCTCGACGCCGACGACGCGCGCGGCTCGCAGGCGCTGGCGCTCTACGCGTACGCGGCGGAGCGGACGTTCCGCCGGCCGTGCCGCCGGGTGGAGCTGCACCACCTGCCCACGGGCACGGTCGCCGCGCACGAGCACACCTCCGAGTCGCTGGCGCGGCAGGTCAGCCGCGCGGAGGAGACGGCCCGCGACATCATGGCCGCCGAGCGGGCGGTGGCCGCCGGCGCCGACCCCGACGAGGCGTTCCCCACCACGCCGAGCCCCCGGTGCGGCTGGTGCGACTACCGGCGGACCTGCCCGGTCGGGGCGCAGACCCCGGGGAAGGAGCCGTGGGCGGCGGTCGAGAGCTGACCGCGGTCAGCCCGGGGTGCGGGTGCCGTCCCGGCGGGCCGCCCGTTCCATCGCGGCCTGCTGGATCGGTCCCGCCCGCCACCGCTGCGGCAGCGCCGCGAGGGCGAGCCGGAGCCCGCGTACGGTCAGGTCCGCCGACAGGGCGGTGGTCGGCAGCCCGAGGCCCCCGTACATGCGGCGGGCCCAGGCGGGCAGGAGCCCCAGCGCGGTGGCGGCGACGCCGAAGTACGCCCAGCGGGGCGGCCCGAGCGTCAGCCCGAGCCGGACCGGCAGGCTCAGCTTCCACGGCAGCGGCGGCGCGGTGAGGAAGAGGGCGGTCTCGGCGGCCTCCCGGGTCATCCGCAGCTCCGGCCGGACGCTCGCGTAGTAGTCGGCCACCTCGGCGGCCGTGCCGGGAACGGTGGCCGGGTCGAGGCCGACGAGCGCGGCCGAGCGGCGCTGTTCGGTGTAGTAGCCGTCCACCTCGGCGGGCGTCAGGGGCAGGCCGGCCCGGCGGGCGGTGTCGAGGAACGACTCCACCTCGGCCACGTGCACCCACCGCAGCAGGTCCGGGTCGTCCACCCGGAACCGCTCGCCGGTGCGGGGGTCGACGGCGCTCATCCGCGCGTGCAGGCGGCGGACCCGCCGGCCGGCCTCCTCGGCCTCGGCCGTCGTCCCGTAGACGGTGGTGGCGACGTAGGTGGCGGTGCGGACCAGCCGGCCCCAGGCGTCGGTGCGGTAGTCGCTGTTCTGCGCGACGCCGGCCATCGCCCGTGGGTGCAGCGCCTGGAGGTACAGGGAGCGGAGGCCGCCGACGATCAGGACCGGCTCGGCGTGCACCTTCCAGGTGACCGAACCGGGACCGAAGAGGCCGAGGTCGTCCGAGTCCACCGACCAAGCGTGCCACGCGCGCGGTGGCGCGGGGTCACTCGTCGACGTGACGGCGGGCCTGGCAGGCGGGGCAGAGACCCCAGAAGGTCACTTCCGCCTCGTCGACCTCGAAGCCGTGTGCGGTGCTCGGGTCCAGGCAGGGGGCCTCGCCCACCGTGCAGTCGATGTCGGCGATCTCGCCGCAGCCCCGGCAGACGACGTGGTGGTGGTTGTCGCCCACCCGCGCCTCGTACCGGGCGGGGCTGCCGGCCGGCTCGATGCGGCGCGACAGGCCGGCCCGGGAGAGGGCGCCGAGGACGTCGTACACGGCCTGCGTCGAGACGGAGTCGAGGCGTTCCCGCACCCGACGGGTGATCTCGTCGACCTCGAGGTGGCCGCCGGCGGACAGCACGTCCAGGACGGCGAGACGCGGTCGGGTGACCCGCAGGCCCCTCGACCGCAACAGCTCCTCCGGACTGGACATGCGCCAATGACAGCACGCGCGATCCGGGTCGACAACCGGGCCGCGGTGACGGTGGCCCCGGACACAGGGCCGACGGCCTCGCCGGTGGTGTCCGGAGCGCGACCGGCGGCCTCGCGGGTGGTCCCCGGCCACGCGGCCAACGGACTCGCCGATGGATCCCCGGAACCGGGGGTCGGCGGCTCGTCCGGGGCCCTGGTGAACCGGTTTCGGTGCGGCTGCGTGTAGCGGATCGAGAGCCGTGGCTGCGGCGGCTGTGCACGTAGGCTGGCAGCCCGCGACCGTGATCCTTCCGGAGGAGCCGATGTTCGAGCAGATCCTGGGCCTGCCGGTCCACGTCCTGACGGTCCACGCGGTCGTGGTGTTCGTGCCGCTGCTCGCGCTGCTCGCGGTGGCCTACGTGGCCGTGCCGCGGTGGCGTCGCCGGCTGGACTGGGCCGTGGCGATCCTCGCCGTGCTCGCCCCGGTCTCGGCGTTCGTCGCGGTCCAGTCGGGTGAGGCGCTGAACGACGCGCTCGTCGCGCGCGGTTTCCAGGGGCCGATCCTCGACCAGATCTTCGAGCACTCCCGCTACGGCGACATCCTGTTCCGCATCGTGCTGCCGCTCGGCATCGTGGCCATCCTGCTGCTGGTGGCGACCAGCGGCCACCGGCGGGTGCCGAAGCTGCCGGGGCTGGTCACGCCCGTGCTGTCGATCGCGGTCGTCGGGCTCTCGGTCGCGGCCCTGATCTACGTCTACCTGACCGGGCACTCCGGCGCCGAGACCGTCTGGGGCGGCACCCTCTGACGCCGGTTCACGGCGCTCCCTGACGCCGGCTCGCGGCGCGTTCCCGCGCTCTCCTCAGAAGAGGATCCGGGAGCAGAGCAGGCACACCACGATCACCAGCACCACTCCGGCCACGGCGCCGACCGAGTAGGTGAGCCGTCCCGCGCGTTGTTCCGCCGCGTCCAACGCGGCCATGTCCTGCGGGGGCAGGTGCCGTGGCGGGCCCGGTTGCACGTGTACGGGTGGACGCCAGCCCGTGGGCGGCGGCACGTTCGGCGGCGGCCCTGCGTACCCGCCGGGCGGCGTGCCCGGGGTGGCCGGAGGCGACGCCGACCGGTCCGGGAGCCCGTCGCCGCCGTCCGGAGGTCGCCGCCAGTAGTCGTCCGGGGAGCTGCCGCCGGTGGGGGTCGTCACGCCGTCCGACGCTACCAATGGCACCCCGGCCGGAACCGCGATGTGGCTGGCCTGGGCGCGGTGTCGCGAGGGTCGGGCGCGGCCGTACCGGGAAACCGGCGCGGCCGTGCGCGCGGAACCGGCGCGGCCGTACGGGCGGACCGGCGCGGCCGTGCGCGGGGACCGACGCGGGCGCGGCTGCGTTACCCTTGCGGCTCGTGAGCACCGAGGACCCGGGTTTCCGCGGCGACGACGACCGCACCGTCGACCTGAGCGACGAATTCGTGGTGCTGCCCGAGCAGACCAGCGACGACACCGACCGCGGCTGGGGCGAGGCCGTCGGCCGCAACGACGACTGGCTGCTGGCCGAACGCCCTCCGCACTGGGACTGACCCACCGCGCTCCGCACGGCATCCTGGCCCAGCCAGCCAGCCAGCCAGCCAGCCAGCCAGCCAGCCAGCCAGCCAGCCAGCCCGGTCCGCGAGCACCGCCAGATCGGTACCAGCCAGCCGGCGCGCGGCATCCGCAGCACTCGCCGCGGTCGGCCCCGACCTGGGGCCGCCACCGCTCGACGGCACCGTCACCACGCCGGGTGTTCCGGCTCGGCGGGCTCATTCGCGTACGACGACGGCGAACCGGCTGCCGTCCGGCTGGCCCACGACCCGCTGCGCCTGATCGGGGCGCAGAGCGAGGTAGACCGCGGCCGAGCCGTCCGTCGCGCCGGCCCCCACGACGTCGAGCACGAGCGCACGCCCCGCCAGCAGGCTCGTCTCGCCGGGCCGACCGCCCGCCGGGGCGACGAGCAGGTCGACCCGCAGGCCCGGGCGGAGCACGGCGAGCGCGGCCGGTTCGGCGAGGCGGACCGGTACGCCCACGGTGCCGGCGGGAAGCGGGGGCACGGCGTCCCGCTCCGCTCCCGGCGCGTCTTCCTGCCCGGCGTCGGCATCGGGGCCGGTCACCGGTTCGCCGCCGTCCGCGGATCCCCGGGACGGCTCACCCCAGGGAGGCGGGCCGGGGCCAGGCGACCCCGAGCCGGGCGACGCCGGGCCGGGTGATCCCGCACCAGGTGGGCCCGGAGGGACCGAGGCCGGGCCGGCTGAGCCCGACACGGGGGAGCTCGGCGCGAACGAGCCTGGTTGCGGCGAGCCCGGGCCGGCGGTCGGGCAGCCGGGCGGTGTGCGGAGCACGAGGGTGGCCAGAGCGAGCAGCGCGGCCACCACGGCGGTGCGGAGCAGCGCACTCCGGCGCGGCAGGCGCGGGCGGCGTACGGGGCGCAGTGAGCCCGACCTGCCCGCCATCCGCGCCCTCCCGCCCCGGTCGGGCGCCCCGCGTGGCGCCCGTTCGGCAGCAGGCTAGGCGCGGCCGACCCGACGACGGGTCCCGCGGGGCGCCGCCTGTGGACAACGAGAGGGCCTGTGGACAACCCGCGCGGCGGGTCCGGATCTGCTAGGGCGGGGCCGGTCGACGGCGGGACGACATGTCACCCCGTCGTGGCCGGCCCGTGGTTCCAGGTCGTGCCGCCCGAGGTCAGGACGCGGTGCCGCTGGCGGCCGGAGCCTTGGCGGAGGAGCCGTTCGACGAGGACGTGCCGTTCGACGCGGACGAGCTGGACGTGCCGGACGTGCTCGACGACGAGTCGGACTTCGCCGGCTTGCTGCTGCTGCCGTTCGACGACGTGTCGGAGCCGGAGGAGCGCGAGTCGGTGCGGTAGAAGCCCGACCCCTTGAACACGATGCCGACCGAGTTGAAGAGCTTGCGCAGCCGGCCGGCGCACTCCGGGCACTCGGTCAGCGGCGCGTCAGAGAAGGACTGCACAGCCTCGAGCTGGTGACCGCACGCGGTGCAGGCGTACTGGTACGTGGGCACGTTCTCCTCCGGATGTGGTCTCGGCCGGTTGGCACTCGACGTCTTCGAGTGCCAATGTTGCGTCATCCGCCCCGGGTTCGTCCAGCGGACGTGTGGCGCGCGACACCAGGCGGTGCCGGCCACGCGCGACACGGGAGGCGAGCCCACCCGCGCCTCACGCGGGCGGCGGGGCGGCGTCAAGCGTACGCAGGCCGCCGCCGGGCGTGACCACGGCGCGTACCGGCCGGTCGTGGGGCTCGGCCGGCACGGCCGGGACCAGTTCGCCGTCGTGGAGCGGCACCACGGTGAGGGCCGCGGACGGCACGCGGGCCAGCGCCCGGTCGTACGAGCCGCCGCCGCGGCCCAGTCGCAGTCCGCGCCGGTCGACGGCGAGGGCGGGCACCACCACCAGCGTGGCGTCGGCGATCGCGTCCACCCCGAGCCGGGGGCCGGTGGGCTCGCGCATGCCGCGCCCGGCCGGCGCCAGCGCGTCGTGCCCCGCGTAGGCGGCCCAGTCCAGGTCGAGATCGGGGCGGAGCACCGGCAGCAGCAACTCGCCGCCGGGCGGCAGCGCCGCGCGCAGTACCTCCGGCAGCTCCGGTCCGCCCGGCTCGGAGCCCACCGGGACGTACGCCGTCACGAGCGCCGGCCGCAGGCGGCGTACGAGCGCGACCAGCTTGGCCTGGACGCGGGCGGCGGCCTGCGCGCGGGCCTCCGGGGTCAGCTCCCGGCGGCGCGCGAGCAGCGCGACGCGCATGTCCCGTTTAGCCACATGGGTCACTTCCGCTCCATCAGAAAAATCCGGCACGCAACACTCCTCACGCAACGCCACCCACTCCGTTGCTCTGTGTCAGCATCGCAACATCGGAGGAGCAACTTCCGGGGGGAACCGAGTGACGCTACGCGGGCGGTTGACGGCGGCCTTCCTCGCGGTGGTCCTCGGCCCCGTCCTGCTCGGCGCCCTCTTCGTCGCCTCGACCCTCGGCTCGGTCGACCGCAGCCGCTCCACCGAGCGCCTCGCCGTGGCGGCCGCCACCGTGCGTACCTCCCTCGACGCCCTCTGCCAGCAGCTTCGCGCCGCCGCCGACGCCGTGGCCCTGGCCGGCGGCGACCCGGCCGGGGCCGCCGGCCAGGTGGTGAGCCGGGGCCTCGCCACGGCGGTGGTGGTGAGCGACGTCGCGGGGCACGTCACCTACCGCACCCCGGACGCACCGCCCACACCCTGGCAGGAGTGCGCCGGGGCCGCGACGACCGGCCCGGTCCGCGCGCTCGCCGTCCGGGTCGACCGGCGTGACCGCGCCGGCGCGGCGCTCGGCACGGTCGCCGCCGCGCATCCCGTCGACCCGGCCCTCGTGGCGCGGCTCGCCGCGGCCACCGGCGTGGCGGTCACGCTGCTCGACGACGGCACCGGGCCCGCGCGGGTCACCCACACGACCGAGGCCAGCGGCGTACGCGACGCCGTGCTGGCCGCCGCCGGCCGGCTCGACGACGAGCAGGTCAGCGAGACGGCCGACGGCCGGTACGTGCGCCGCATCGGTCCGTCGCCCGAGCAGCCGCTCCCGCTGGTGCTCTCCGTGCCCAGCGAGCGGCCTCCGGGGCTGGACACCGTACTGGTCGGCGCGGTGATGCTGGCGGCGCTGCTCGCCGTGCTGGCCGCCTGGCGGCTGGCCCGGGTGACGACCCGGCCGCTGGTCGAGCTGGCCGCCGCCGTGGACCGGGTCGCGCACGGCGACCTGACGGCCCGCGTGCCGGTCCGCACCCGCGACGAGCTGGGCCGCCTGGCCGGCGCGTTCAACCGCATGACCCGGGAGACGGGCGCGTACGTGGCGGCGCTGACCAGCAGCCGCGACCAGCTGCGCGGTCACCTCGCCGTGCTCGGCGACACCCTGGCGAGCACGCACGACCTGCAACGCATCCAGCGGGTGATCCTCAACAGCGCGATCGCGGCCACCGGGGCGCGGGCCGGCGCCGTGCTCCTCGTCGAGCCGGGCGCGATGCTCGTCGCCCAGTGCAGTGAGGGCCTGGACGGGCGCTGCCCGGAAGGGGACGACCCGGCGACGTTGCGGGTGCCCCTCGGCAGCGGGGTGCTCGGCGCGGTCGCCGCCACCGGTGTGCCGCAGCGGGGCCGGGTGGAGCCGGACGACGTACCCCCGGGGGAGCCGCGCTGCCGGACGTACATCGCCGTGCCGTTCGCCGCCCCCGGGCCCGCGGCGTCCGCCCTTCCCGGCACGGCCGGACCGGCCGACGGGCCCGCGGATCCGGGCGGGCCCGGGCCCGCCGGAGTGCCGGCTGCCCGGACGACGACCGACGACGCCCCGACCCTCGAACTGCCCGGCGGCGCCACGGGCGGGCCCGTCGGTCGGTCGGGGAGCGGAGCGGACGCGGTCGCGGCCATCGGGGTGCTCGCCCTCTACGACCGCCTCGGCGCGGACGAGTTCGACGACGACGACCTGGTCACGCTGCGCACGTTCGCGGGCCACGCGGCGGTGGCCGTGCAGAACGTCCGGGTGCACGAGGAGGCGCAGCGGCTGTCGCTCACCGACCCCCTGACCGGGCTGTGGAACTACCGGTACCTGCGCGAGTCGATCCGCCGGGAGGTCGAGCGGGCCAGCCGCTTCGGCCGGATGCTCAGCGTGCTCGCCCTCGACCTGGACCGGTTCAAGGACGTCAACGACACCTACGGGCACGCGGCCGGGGACACCGTGCTGGCCGAGTTCGCCCGCCGGGTACGCGGCGAGATCCGCGAGGTCGACCTGGCCTTCCGGCAGGGCGGCGAGGAGTTCGTCCTGCTGCTGCCCGAGACCGACGCCCGGGGCGCGGCGATCGTCGCCGAACGGCTCGGCGCGGCGATCCGGGACACGTCCATCCCGGTCGAGGTGCACGCCGGCTCGCCCGTGCCCGTCCGGGTGACCGTGTCCATCGGCATCGCCGTCTACCCCGACCACGCCGGCACCGGTCAGGAGGTGCTGGAGGCGGCCGACGACGCCCTGTACGCGGCGAAGGCGGCCGGCCGGGACACGTACCGGCTGAGCGCGCGCCGGACGGCGGGCGTCCGGGAACTCCCCGTGCCGGCCGGGGCCGTGAGCCCGGCGGACGGGCTTCCCCGGGCCGGCCGCGCCACGGCGCCCGGCCGCCCCGAGTCGCCGGGCGACGAGGAGTCCCCGGCCGGGGACGAGCAGCTCGGCTCGGCGCTCACCGGCCCGGACGCGAGCCGCGGCGGCCCGGGACCGGCCCGGTCCGGCGCCGGATCAGCCCGGCCCCCCGCCGGAGGCGGCGCGTCTTCCGGGCCACACCCGCCGCGGCAGAGCCGTGGCCGATAGTCTCGCGACATGTCGGTGCACTCAGCGAACTCCTCAGCGACGGCCGCCGCGACCGGCCGTTCCCGCGCGGTGAAGGCCGTGATCCCGGCCGCCGGTCTGGCCACCCGCTTCCTGCCGGCCACGAAGGCGGTGCCCAAGGAGCTGTTGCCGGTGGTCGACCGGCCGGTGCTGCAGTACATCGTCGAGGAGGCCACCCAGGCCGGCATCAACGACGTGCTGTTGATCACCGGACGGGGTAAGACCTCGATGGTGGACCACTTCGACCGCCGCCCCGACCTGGAGGCCCGGCTGGAGAACAAGCCGGAGATCCTGGCCGCGGTGCAGCGCCCCAGCGAGCTGGCCGACATCTACACCGTCCGGCAGCCCGAGCAGCTCGGCCTCGGCCACGCCGTGGGCTACGCCGAGTCGCACGTGGGCGATCAGCCCTTCGCCGTGCTGCTCGGCGACGAGTTCGTGAAGCTCGACCAGCCGCTGCTGCCGGCGATGCTCGAACTGCAGGCCCGCACGGGCGGCGTGGTGCTCGCCTTCTTCGAGGTCGACCCGGCCGACACCAAGCGGTACGGGATCGCCTCGGTGGAGCCGGCCGAGGCCGAGCTCACCGACATCGGCGAGGTCGTGAAGGTCACCGGCATGGTGGAGAAGCCGAAGCCGGAGGAGGCGCCGAGCAACCTCGCCGTGCTCGGCCGGTACGTGCTCCCGGCGACGATCTTCGACGCGATCCGCCGGACGAAGCCGGGCAGCGGCGGCGAGATCCAGCTGACCGACGCCATGGAGCTGCTGCGCAACGAGGGCACACCGGTGCACGCGATCGTCTACCGCGGCACCCGTTACGACACCGGGATGCCGCTGGGCTACCTCCAGACAGTCGTGCAGATCGCCGCCGAGCGCGAGGACTTCGGGGCCGAGTTCCGCAAGTGGCTCGCGGACTTCGTGAACTCCGACGCGTCGGGCGGTCCTAATACATGACCGCGACGGCCGACGCCGAGGCGGCCGCGAACGAGTTGACGCCGCTCGCCGACTACCTGGGCAGTGTGCTGCGCAGGTTACGCGCGCTGCCGCCGCTCGACCTCGACCTCACCCAGGCGTACGGCAACGTCCTCGCCGAGGACGTCGTCGCGCCGCACGCGTTCCCGGCCTTCGACCAGGCGGCCGTCGACGGGTACGCGGCGCGCTGGGAGGACATCTCCGGCGCGGGCCGGGCCGCCGGCGGGCGGGCGGTCCGGCTCAACGTCGTCGGTGACCTCGGCGCCGCGAGCTGGCGGCCGGTACGGCTCACCCCCGGCTCCTGCTTCTCGGTGGCCGCCGGCGCGCCGCTGCCGATCGCCGCCGACGTCGTGGTGCCGGTCGAGTGGACCGACCAGGGCATGGCCGCCGTCGAGATCTACCGCACCCCGAAGCGGGGGTACGGGGTACGCCGGGCCGGCGAGGAACTGCCCGCCGGAACGGTGCTCGCCCGCGCCGGCACGTACGTCAGCCCCGCGCTGGTCGCCGTCTTCGCGGCGACCGGCATCGGGCACGTCGTGGTGCGGCCCACGCCGCGGGTGGTCGTCGTGGCCACCGGCGACGAACTCGTCGACGTGGGACGGGGCAGCCAGCCCGGCCAGGTCGTGGACGCGAACTCGCACGCCCTGACGGCGGCGGCCGCGGAGGCCGGCGCGCTCGCGTACCGCGTCGGGATCTGCGACGACGACCCGGAGGCGCTGCGCGGGCTGCTGGAGGACCAGACGCTGCGCGCCGACCTCATCATCACGACCGGCGGCACCGGCACCGGCCCCGGCGACATGGTGCGCCGGATCCTCTCCCGCCGCGAGGGCGGCCGCGCCGGGCCGGTCACCTTCACCGACGTCGCGCTCTACCCGGGCACGGCGCTCGGCTTCGGCACCGTGGGCGCCGAGGAGGTGCCGGTCGTCTGCCTGCCCGGCGACCCGGGCGCGGCGCTGATCGGCTTCGAGGTGCTGGCCCGACCGGCGATCCAACTGCTCGCCGGCGCCGAGCCGGTGTTCCGGCCCAGCGTCCGGGCGCACCTGCTGGAGACCGTCTCGTCCCCGGGCGGGCTGCGCGAGTTCCGCCCCGCCCACGTCGCCGAGCGGCGCGGCGGCGGCTACACCGTCCAGCCACTCAGCGGCGGGCCGTTCACCCTCTCCGGGCTCGCCGAGGCCAACGGCCTGCTGGTGCTCGGCGAGCGGGTCACGACCGCCGCCGCGGGCTCCACCGTGGACGTCCTCCTGCTGGACCGCCGCCGGTGACCGCTCGGCGTGCCGGCGCGAGCGGTGCGGTCGCGGGCCGTGCCGCCGCGAGCGTAGGGTCCGCCCCGTGAGCCTCTTCCGAACCGGACGCGCGCCCGGTTGGCCGGCCGTCCTCGAGGACGGCCCGGTGGTGCTGCGACCGTACCGGCGCTCGGACGCCGCCGCCTGGTCCGAGGTGCGGCGCGCCAACCAGGCCTGGCTGGCGCCGTGGGAGTCGTCGGTGCCCGGTGACTGGTACGACCTGAACTCGCCGGCCGCGTTCCGCTGGGTCTACCGCGACCAGCGACGCTCCGCGAAGACGGGCGAGGGCATGCCGTTCGCCGTCTGTCTGCGTGAGGACGGCCAGGAGCGGCTCGTCGGGCACCTCAACGTGGGCAGCATCGTGCGGCGGGCGTTCTGCTCCGGGTACGTGGGTTACTGGGTGGACCGTCGGGTCGCCGGCCGGGGTGTCATCCCCACGGCGCTCGCGCTCGCCGTCGACCACGCCTTCGGCCCCGGCGGGCTGCACCGCATCGAGGTGAACATCCGGCCCGAGAACCGGCCGTCCCGCCGGGTCGTGGAGAAGCTCGGGTTCCGCGAGGAGTCGTACCACGTGCGCTACATGCACATCGACGGCGCCTGGCGCGACCACATCGGATACGCGATGACCAGCGAGGAGGTCGCCGCCGAAGGTGGGCTGCTGGCTCGCTGGCACCGCGTACGCGCCGCGGCCAGGTGACGCGTCCCGCGCACGGGATCGGCGCGGCGCGTCCCCATCACGCACCGTCGCCCGTAACCTCAAGTAACTGCAAGCTGTGGCAAGCGCTGCTCGCCCGTACGATCGTCGCGGCCGACACCGGTCGGCGAAAGATCCTGCGGCCGGGCTGCGGTTGCTCCGAATTCGGTGACGGGAGGGGTGAGGGTGCCGACCTCGGTGCTCCTCGCCGTCCTCGCCGCCGCCGGCCTGCTCGCCCTCGCTCCGGCGCTGGTTCGCCGGTACGACGCCACCGAGCGGCTGGTGGCGGAGCGGGCGCAGTCGACGGCGCGGGTGCTCCAGCGCCAGCGCCGCCGCCGTACTGTGCCGGGGCGGCGGCCGGTGCGCCCGCCGCGACACCTCGTCGTCACCCTCAGTGAAAACCCGAACACGGGCAGTCTCGACCGGCCCGTGTCGGCCCCGCCCGCGCCGGCCCGCCGGTCCGCCCGGCTGCGCGCCGTGCCGCCCGCCCCGAACCGGGCCCGCCGCCGGCCGCCGCCGCGCCGCCACACCCCGGCCGTCTACCGGCGCCGCCGGGTGCTCGCCGCGTTGCTGCTGCTCAACGGCGTCGAGCTGATCGGCGTGATCGTGGTCGGCCCCGGGTTCTGGATCAGCTTCGCCGTCACCGGCACGCTGCTCGTGGCGTACGTCGTACACCTGCGGCAGCGGGCCATCGCCGACCAGCGCCGGCGGCGCGCGCGGGCCCGGGAGGCGGCCTGGCTGGCCGCCCGCCAGGCGGAGGTGCGGCGGGAACAGGCCCGGCGCGCGGCGGCCCGCCGGGAGGCGCAGCGCCGGCTCGCGGCGCAGCGCGAGGTGGTACGCCGGGCGGCCATGGGGCTCGACCGGCCCGCCGACCTGCCGCCCGCGGCGAACGGCGGCACGGTGTCCTACCGGCGTGCCGGTGGCCTGCGCGGCCGACCCTACGAGGCCGGCCGCAACACCCACACGGCCTAACCCCCCCCGC
>Ga0164243_10012316_pt1 | contig 12126 bp, 13 predicted proteins | sample OricompcompostOP_FD_108781 | JGI IMG/M metagenome (GOLD analysis project Ga0164243, IMG submission 108781) | Organic Plus compost microbial communities from Emeryville, California, USA - Original compost - Organic plus compost (OP) | ecosystem: Engineered > Solid waste > Mixed feedstock >...
GAAGCCAGGTGGCTGAATCCTTTAAAAAATAATTAAACTCAGAAGCCATGCAGCTTGCCATACAGCAATTACTTCCCGTTCCATTGAAGGAAAAGATTAGCCAGCAAGGTTCGGGGGTATGGAATAATGAAATACAATTCGAAGAGGGGAAATTTATAAAAATCAAAGCGCCCTCCGGTACTGGTAAAACCACGCTCATCCATTACCTGTACAATACCCGTTATGATTATACGGGCAAGGTGCTGGTAAACGGCAATCCTTGGCAAGATTATAATGCTTCCCAGGTCGCACAGTTACGTCAACAGGAACTTAGTATCATCTTTCAAGATTTACGTTTGTTTGAGCAACTTACCGCTTTGGAAAATATTCAATTAAAAAATTGCATGAGTGGTAAAGCTTATTGTACTGACGTAGAAATCGACTCCATGGCGAATCAATTGCAAGTGAGCCATGTATTACAACAAAGCGCTGCAACCCTTTCATATGGAGAAAGACAAAGAATTGCTATCATCCGTGCATTAACACAGCCTTTTTCATGGTTGCTGATGGACGAACCATTCAGTCACCTGGACGAAAACAATACCCGTAAGGCCGCCCAGCTCATTGCCGATGCTTGCAAAAAAAGGAATGCAGGGTTTATTTTAACCGATTTAGATGATGATCAACATTTTGAATACCACCTTGAATACCAACTTTAAATTCCGGCTATGCATACTTTCAATCAATTATTAAAGAAGATCATACGCTCCGGAATCGGGAAGTCGAGGTATTGGATGGCTTACCTTGGCCTAGGCATAGCGATGATATTGATCTTTATATCTATCCAGCTTTATGCTAATTTCAACGAGTTGTTACATTCTCCTAAGAATAAAAATGAGAGTGCGGATTTTCTTGTTCTCAATAAAAATATTACCAGGGAAAGTGATCGAAACGCAGAAAAAAATGCATTTACACCATCTGAAATAGCGGATATAGAAAAACAAAGTTTCGTGGCCGACTTCGGCATCATGACTGCCAGTCAATTCAAAGTAGAAGCCCAACCTCCCGTGGAGTTGCAATTTTCTACTGCGCTATTTTTTGAATCGGTACCGGATCGTTTCCTGGATATCAAACCGGAAGATTGGAAATGGCAGCCCGGTAACAGGTTGCTGCCGATCGTGTTGCCCAATAGTATGCTCAACATGTACAATTTCGGTTTCGCTTTAAGCCAGGGCTTGCCGCAGATTTCCCAAGACAATGTTAAGTTGTTGCCGATCAAGGTAACTATCTATAATAATTACGGCCAAGAGGAATTTGTTGGCAAGATTGCCGGGTTCTCAGACAGGATATCTTCCATACTCGTACCTCAAACTTTTATGGATTGGGCCAATAAGAAGTACGCCCCCGCTGCAAACCCGGATCCCAACCGGGTCATCATCAAAACGAAAGATCCCGGCGACCCCCTATTAACACGCTACCTCGAAAAACATAATTATGCAACCGATGCGGATAAGCTCAAGAACAGCAAAATCAGGACTGTCGTACAAATCATCGTCAGCGTGATCGGCGCCTTCGGTGTAGTGTTGCTGCTTTTTGCGCTTTTGGTCTTCAGCATGTTTATCCGCCTAATTATTTCCAGTTGCAGGAAAGAAATCAATCTATTAGTAACACTCGGTACGGCGCCTTCGCAATTGAAACGCTATTTGCTGAAACAGTTCGTACCCATGTATTTTGTAATTGCCGTCGTTTGCTTGGCGCTCATTTCCATCATTCAACTTTGGGCTGCGCATCGCTTGGAATATTACCAGTTAAGCGTATCCAAATATCCCGGCGTTGGTGTTTTCATCGCCGCGTTGGCTATCGTAGCGTTGTTGTATGTTGTTAATAGCAGGACTATTCAAAAATATATTTCTAAATAAATCGTGATAATTCAATAATGTTATGGCAAAGAAATTCGTACACGTAGTCAATTTTTATTTAAAACCGGGGCTTTCTGCCGCCGAAGTTAAAGATTTTGAGTCAGGTGTAAGTTCATTGGGAACAATCGCAGAGATAAAAGAATTTAACGTGGGCAAACCCGCTAGTACCGACAGGCCCGTAATTGATAAAAGTTATAGTTATTGCCTATTGACGGTATTCAACAATCAAGCGGATCATGATACTTACCAAGTACACCCAACCCACTTAGCGTTTGTTGAAAAGTGTAAAAATTATTGGGATAAAGTTGTCATTTTCGACTCCGAATCCATCTAATCAAGCCTCATAAATTCCACATTATGAAACAATTTTTTATAGCCAGTCTTTTTCTATTTACAAGCAGTATGATTTCCATGGCTCAAGAAAGAATCGAATTACATCCCGGCGCCAAGATGAAGATCGGCGGCGCCCAAGCTATTCAAGACGCGCCTTACTTCGAATATTTCCGAAGTCAATCTAAAGATCGGAAAACGGCAGCAGTATTGATTTGTCCCGGAGGCGCCTATACTAACCTAGCGGTGAATCATGAAGGAAAGGATGTAGCGTTATTCTTCAATGAGCATGGTTATGATGCCTTTGTTTTACATTACCGCCTCAATGATGGCCAACAAAGCGGCTCCACTTATCCCGCGCAATGGGACGATGCCACCACCGCCCTGCGTTATATAAAACAACACGCGGCCTCCTGGCAGATCGATCCCAGCAAAGTAGGAATCCTCGGATTTTCCGCCGGGGGACACCTAGCCTCTTCTGTTGCAACGATCATAGACAATGGTGATGGAAGTGCTGATAAACCTAGTACTCGTCCGGCTTTCGCGGTATTGGTGTACCCAGTAATCAGTTTAAATACAAATTTCAAGCATGCTTATAGCGCTGAAATGTTACTAGGTAAAGATTATAGCAAACAGATGGCCGATTCATTATCTACGAACCTGAGAATTAGCGATCAAACACCACCGACCTTCCTGGTGCATTCTACCGACGATAAAACTGTGCCGGTTGAAAATAGCTGGTTCTTTTACCAGGGTTTGAAGCAGCACGGTATTTCCGCCGGTTTACATATTTTCGATCATGGCGGTCATGGTTACGGAATGGCGCCGAAAGACAAAGTGCTGAATGCCTGGCCTAAATTGTGTATAGATTGGTTGGAGGAACAAGGGCTTTAATAAAATAATTACCGCAGTAAATAAAAATGGCAGCATCCTCAAAATGCTGCCATTAACTTTTATAGAAGATATTTTTATTTAATCACTTTTCCTACTGCTGCTGCCAAGTAATAAGCGCCTTCTTTATTAGGATGCACGCCATCCGGGACTAAATTGCCATAAGGCAACATAGGTTTGTATAAATCAATCAGCTTAACATGATTTTGTTTGGCGATCTTTTTTATCATCGGTAATTGTTCCCCTTTCACAACAGATTCGCGGATGCCGAAATTATCTTTAAACACCGGCATCGGGTAGCAGATATAAATTTTCGGTTTGCTCGGTAATGCTTTGAATTGATCAATCATGCTTTTATAATCGGCAGCGAACTCATCCTTAAATTTCCAGTTTTGCGGTTTGCTATCGTTTGTACCGAGCTTGATTACCACGATATCCGGCTGCCATTCTTTCACTTCTTTGAACATCGGTTCATTCATATAAGGATAATCACCGTGGTTCAATAACGTTCGTCCGCCTTTTCCATAATTCTTCACTTCGTAACCATCCCCTAAAATCCTTTGCAAATGTTTGGGGTAAGTACTGTCCCCTAAACCCCAACCTTCCGTGATACTATCGCCCACGCAAGCTACTTTTATTTTTTTCTGATTAAAGCTCGATGCTAAAATACCTACGCTAAGCAGGCACAGGCACCAGGCAAGCATTCTTCTCATGGTTAAATATTTTAGTTTTCAAGAAAATTATCTACTTCTCGGTAGGCTTGAACCAGGCGTGCTTCCCCTTCTTTACCGGGTTTGGAAATACCGTGCTCCATGCCACAAACACCTTTGAACCCCTTGTTATAAAGATGCTTGAAAATGTTTTTATAATTGATTTCCCCGGTTGTCGGCTCTTTCCTGCCCGGGTTATCCCCGATCTGGATATATGCGATTTCCTCCCAGCTCATATCTATATGTTTGATCAGGTCCCCTTCATTGCGCTGCATATGGTAGATATCATATAAAATTTTGCAAGCGCTGCTGTTGACCGCCCGGCAAACTTCGTAAGACTGTGTAGATGTTCTCAAGAACAGGTCAGGATTATCACTTAATGGTTCTAAAACCATCACCAGGTTTTCTTTTTCGAGGATTTCCGCTCCCCTTCTGAGCGCATCAATCACGTTCCCGGTTTGAATACCGATCGGCAACCTTCTTTCAAAGTAACCCGGTACCACGGTCATCCATTTAGCATTCACCCTCTTAGCCACTTCAACCGATTTTTTGCAAGTGGCCAGGAAATTGTCCAAAAACTCTTTTTTCCCGGTGGTGAGGGAAACTTTCCAGTTATCGCCGCCATCCACAACGAATACTCCCATTGTCATGCCTAACTTTTGTAGCAGGTTGCCGATTTTTTCCTGCATTGCCACATCTCTGCCTAGCATGCCGTTATCTTCGATAGCCCTGAAACCTTGATCATGCATGAATCGTATCTGGTCGAGAAAATCCTTCCCGGCAGATTGCGCAAACATGCCATCATGGGGAGCATAATCGAGATTAAAAGTCTTTCCGGCACTTTCAGGCATAGTAACATCGCCGGGCTTTGCATGGGCTACAGCCGACCCGAATGCCAAACTGGATATCCCGGCCAAGGTGCCCTGTTGCAAAAATTTGCGTCTTTCCATAACGAGGAATTTTGGTAAAGTTCTTGAAATTAATCGCATTCAAGATAAGGGCAATTTTTCTAAAAAACTACCAGTTTATCTGCTATTTAAACCGCTTCCGTAAAATAAATTGCATGTTCTTATATGAATTATTAAATTCACCAGCTCTACTTATTCACCAAAATCAGCATGAAAAATATTAGCATCGTTTTTTTAGCAAGCAGCCTTATTAGTCTACCTACTTTAGCACAACAGACTGGCAAACAAGAATTTAAAGCGTATACCCAAAGTATTCCCGGCACGGAAGTGACGTTCGAGATGCAGGCTATCCAAGGCGGCACCTTCCAGATGGGCAGCGATTCAAAAGAGAAAGGCAGGAATCCCAATGAGGGACCGAGGAAGAAAGTAAGCGTAGATCCTTTCTGGATCGGCGTTCACGAAGTAACTTTCGATGAGTATGATATTTTTGCCGATGCCGATAAAGACCAGGAAGACCTGCCAGATGGCATGACCCGCCCCAGCCCTCCCTACATTGATTTGACTTTAGGAATGGGTAAAAGCGGCGGATACCCGGCCAACAGTATGAGCCAGTACGGCGCATTAATGTATTGCAGGTGGTTATATCATAAAACAGGCGTATTTTACAGGCTGCCAACTGAAGCCGAATGGGAGTATGCATGCAGGGCCGGTTCTACAACGGCATATCCTTTCGGGGATGATCCCGGTCAACTAGAGAAATACGCTTGGTATAAAAAGAATAGTGAAGATAAATATCATAAAGTAGGTCAGTTGCAACCCAATGCCTGGGGACTATATGACATGCTCGGCAATGTTGCAGAATGGACACTCGATCAATACGATGAAGCTTTCTTGTCGAAAGCCTCCAACAAGAACCCTTGGAATAAACCGACAGCAAAATCGCCCAGGACTATCAAAGGTGGTAATTACAAAGATGAGGCAAGCCAGGCAAGAAGTGCCACCAGGCTGAAATCGGACATCAATTGGAACCGCCGGGATCCGCAAATACCCAAAAGTAAATGGTGGAATGCAGATGCCCCTTTTATTGGCTTCCGCATTGTCCGCCCTTTACAACAACCTACACCGGAAGAAGCAGCAGCATTTTTTGAATCCGTGATCGACAAATATGTAGGAGCGCGTTAATCAATCATTCAACATCCACCTATATAGTACTAAAATCAAATCTCCGGCTAGCCGGCAGCAATCAAAAAATTTAACATGGAAAACGAAAAATCAACAAAATTCCACTTAGATCGCAGGAACTTTATGAAAAAGGGTTCCCTCATTGCAGGTGGCCTCATGGCTATGCCGATCATCTCTTCTGCAAACTATTTTTCCGGTTCTGACAATGTCATAAAGATAGCCTTAATTGGCTGCGGCGGTAGGGGTACCGGCGCTGCGGGTCAAGCTTTGAGTACTGCTCAAAATGTGCAATTAGTAGCAATGGCTGATGCTTTCAGCGATCGCCTCGAAAGTAGCTTGGCGAACCTGAAAGAAGCGTTGGCCGATAAACCCGGGCGCATCAATGTCGGTAATAATAAATTCATCGGGTTCGATGCTTACAAGCAGGCCATCGCAATGGCCGATGTAGTAATCCTTACAACCCCTCCGGGATTTCGCCCTATCCACTTCGAAGAAGCGGTTCGCCAGGGTAAACATATTTTCATGGAGAAGCCCGTAGCCACGGATCCCGCGGGCATCAAGAAAGTGTTGGATGCCGCGGCAATCGCCAAATCCAAAAAGCTGAATGTTGTTGTAGGACTGCAAAGAAGATATCAAAACTCTTACAGGGAATTATATAAACGCTTCCAGGACGGCCTTATCGGTGATATGCTGGCAGCTCAAGTTTGGTGGAACCAAGGCGCTTTATGGATGAAACGCCGTCAAGCCAATCAAACCGAGATGGAATACCAAATGCGCAACTGGTATTATTTCACCTGGATCTGCGGGGATCATATCGTGGAACAACATATTCACAATATCGATGTCGGCAACTGGTTCATGGGTGAAACACCCGATACCGCGCTGGGCATGGGCGGAAGAGCCGTACGTACCGGTAAAGAATACGGCGAGATTTTCGATCATCACGCGGTTGAATACCGCTACAAAAACGGCGTGGTAATGAATAGCCAATGCCGCCACTGGAAAGATGCACCGAGCCGTGTAGATGAAGAAATCGTGGGCACAAAAGGCCGCATCCTTTGCGACCGTGCCACCATCGTGGATCATAAAGGAAAAGTGTTGTATCAATTTGATAAATCAAAAGAAAACAACCCTTATCAAACAGAACATGATGAGCTATTTGCAGCTATTGCCAAGAATGAATACAAGTTCGCTGATGCCGAAAGAGGCGCAGAAGCAACTTTGTCGGCCATCATTGGCAGGCTCTCCACTTATTCCGGCCAGGTGATCCATTGGGATCAAGCATTGAATTCCGGTTTGAGCATTCAACCGCAACGCTATGCCTTTGATGCGCCGCCACCGGTTTTACCTTTAGAAGACGGTAGTTATGCGCATGCCAAACCAGGCATTACCAAGTATTTTAGTTAATGACTACATATAATAAAGCCCCGTTTAATGCGGGGCTTCTTTTATAATATATGACAAGAAAATACCTGATCTCGTTTAGCTTGCTATTAATGGCCTCCCAAGCTTTTCCCCAATCTACGGCGAAGATTAAGTCCTGGGCTGCCGATATGCTGTCGGACTCGGCATTTCAAACTGCACATACCGGTATTTATATCGAGGATATTCAATCCGGGAAAACCTGGTTTCAATATCAAGGCAATAAATTCTTCCAGCCTGCTTCTAATACGAAGATCATTACACTTTTTAGCGCGCTCAGCTTCTTAGGAGACTCTCTACCGGCAGCCAGAATTTGGGAAAATGATACGGCCATCTGGATTAAAGGAACGGGAGATCCGTCATTTTTGCATCCGGATTTTAAAGATCGCCAACCCTTATATCAATTACTGTCTACTACAGCAAAGCATATTTACCTGGTTCCCGCTGTTAACGAAAATACGCGCTTTGGGCCAGGGTGGGCTTGGGGTGACTATCCCGACTATTATCAGCCGGAAAGGAATGAATTACCCATGTATGGAAATATCGCCCGTATCAATTGGCACCAAGGCAAGTATCATATAATTCCCGGTTTCCCTATTCATATACAATCAACACCGGATTCTACTGAAAACACTTACGCCAATAGGGACGAGAGAAAGAATGAATTTTATTTACACTATAAAAAAGAGGACACTTCCCGTTTTATCAGCGATGTTCCTTTTATAACAGGCGATCTTCAACAGGTAGCCTTCCGCTTGCAGGATACACTTCACAAAGCAGTAAATACCTGGCATCAAGCGAATAATATTCCAGCACATGGAACAGGAAGGCTTTTACATAGCCGGCCATTGGACTCCCTCCTTATCCCCTTCATGCATCATAGTGATAACTTCTTTGCAGAACAATTGCTAATGATGATTTCCGCGGAGCAATTTGACACCATTGCCACGGCCAGGGTCATCAAGAAAGTAAAAGGAGAATTATTGAACGAGTTCCCGCAAGATCCGCAGTGGGCAGACGGTTCCGGCTTGTCACGGTATAATTTATTCAGCCCTATGGATTTCGTGTACGTGTTAAAGAAATTATACAACCAGTTTCCGAAAGAGCGCCTGTTTCAAATATTTGCGACAGGGGGAAAAGGAACGTTGAAGTACTATTTTAGAGAGGCCCCAAATGCTGTTTTTGCCAAGACAGGCACTTTAAATGGTTGTGTTGCGTTGAGCGGGTATTTGATTACCCGCAAAGGAAGGACACTGGCTTTCAGTATCTTGGTCAACAATCACCATGCAACCAGTACACAAATCCGCCGCGGAACAGAAGCATTCCTGGTGAAAATCTACCAACAGTATTAATATAAAGCCGGGTCAACTTATGCCCCGGCTACAAACATCTTATTTCTTACAACCCCGGCAGCCCCATTCCGCCAAAAAGTCCACCAGCAGCACCTTTCATCTCGGTCTCCCAAACATTTTCAGCATTCTTAAGCGCCCTGTTCAAGGCAGTGATCATCAAATCCTCCAGCTCCTCTTTACGATCAGCCGAGCATAAAGATTCATCAATCTCTAAACTCTTAATTTCACGGTTACCGTTTGCGACTACTTTCACCAAACCATCAGCCGCTTCCCCGGTAACTGTAATATTTGCCAAGCGGCCTTTCGTTTCTTGCATTTTTTGCTGCATACCTTGCAGCTTTCCCATTAAATCACCAAACATGAAATTAGATTTTTGCCGTAAAGATAGCCATTCGGAAGATTTTTTAGCCCGCTATTGAGCCTGTTTTTTACTACATTCGTCCTCACAGAAACTAAGCGTATAACCAAGAATCCATGAAGCAACAGTTCAATATACCGGTTTGCATCATCGGCGCAGGGCCCGCGGGAGCTGCCGCAGCATTGCAACTTGACAGGCAAGGAATACAAAGTATCGTTGTGGATAAAGCAGTTTTTCCCCGGGACAAAGTATGCGGAGATGGATTAAGCGGTAAAGTTATTACTTGCCTTGAGAAGATCGATCCGGCCATTGCACGGAGACTCCGGGAATTTGCCCCGAAAGAAGATAGTTGGGGAGTAACTTTCGTTGCGCCCGGTAGAACCAGCATGGAAGTTCCGTACAAACCTGCCTATGACAAGAAAGTAGATTTACCGATGGGATTTGTTTGTAAGCGTATTGATTTCGACAATTTTTTAGTAGACGAGTTGAGACGCAGTCAAAACATTTCATTAATAGAAGGCATTGCCATAGAGCAATATCAAAAAACATCGGAAGGATATACTGTTTCCGATGCAAAGGGAGACTTAACAATCCATGCCAGGTTGTTGATCATTGCTAATGGTGCGCATAGCAGTTTTACGAAGCAAGTTGCAAACATCCAGATGGAACCCAAGCATTATGCTGCCGGGATAAGGGCCTATTACAAAGGCGTTACCGGTATGCAAGCAGACAATTTCATCGAGTTACATTTCCTGAAATCCCTATTGCCGGGATATCTATGGATATTTCCGCTACCGAATGGTGAGGCAAATGTTGGGCTAGACATGCTTTCAGACCACGTTAGGAAGGAGAAAGTAAACTTAAAAAAGCTATTACAAGATACGATTGCACAAGATCCTGTTTTTCAAGAACGTTTTAAGAATGCCGAACTGGTAAGCAATATCGAAGGATATGGTTTGCCCCTGGGAAGCAAGCAAAGGGTTATATCCGGCGAAAATTACATGTTGACCGGTGATGCAGCTTACCTAATAGACCCATTTACGGGAGAGGGTATCGGCAACGCGATTTACACGGGTAGGTTTGCCGCAGATAAGGCCAAGGAAGCTCTAGCAGCTAACGATTTCAGCGCCGCATTCCTATCTGCTTATGACGCCAGGGTGTATAAAGCGCTGGGGCCGGAGTTGAAGCTCAGTCACCGTTTGCAACAATTAGTCAAATATCCGCGTTTATTTAATTTCTTAATGAACTTAGGCACCAAGAACAAACAATTAAAATCATTGATCTCCTGCATGTTTTACGAGATCGATTTGCGCAAGCAACTTACAAAACCATCATTTTATTTCAAATTACTATTCAACAAGAGTTAATAAACTGACGTCAACCAATGTATTTTAAACGCATTTTTATTTTTATTGCCACCGTTCTCATTTTACAAACAAAAGGTATGGCACAGCTTTCAACGCCGCTTTACACGCAAACTAAGGGTAAAATAGAACTCACCGTTGCAGGCGCCGAACATTTGGCAAGCTTACCGCTTCGCTGTATGCAACAGGAATACCCTTACAAAACAGGCATCGTATTTCCCGATTCCGATTACACGGTTGCGCCGATAAATTACCACCCCGCCTTTTACGGCTGCTTCGATTGGCACAGCAGCGTTCACGGTCACTGGACATTGGTGCGTTTGCTGAAAGAGTTTAAAAACTTACCGAGTGAGGCTGTGATTAAAAAAAAGTTGACACAAAATTTATCTGCCGCAAATATTCTCCAGGAAATAAAAGTCTTTAAAAACAAGGAGAATCGTGGCTTCGAAAGAATTTACGGGTGGAGCTGGTTGTTACAACTGTACGCTGAATTATATACCTGGCAAGATCCGTTGGGACAGCAACTGGCTGCGAATGTTGAACCATTGGCGAAATACATAGCGCAATCTTATATTTCATTCCTTTCCAATTTAGCCTATGCCATCCGTGTTGGTGAACATACCAACCTCGCTTTCGGTTTGAGCTTAGCCTGGGACTATGCAAGCACCGTAAAGGATGAAGCTTTACAAGCAGCTATAAAAAATGCGGCAACCCGCTTTTATGCTAATGATAAAAATGCCCCGGTACAATGGGAGCCGGGTGGCTATGACTTCCTCTCCCCTTCTTTGGAAGAAGCGGACTTGATGTGGCGTATCTTACCCGCTGCGGAATATCAAAAATGGTTGCACGAATTTTTGCCGGGATTGTACCAACACCCCGATGAATTATTCAAGATCACCATTGTTAATGACAGAACAGATGGTAAGCTCGTCCACCTGGAAGGATTGAATTTAAGCCGCGCATGGTGCTTGTTCAATATTTCCAAACATGCGGGTGCCAATGAAGCTGCTATTAAGAAGTTAGCGCTCGAACATCTTGATGCAGCTTTGCCTAATGTTGTAAGTGGCCATTATAGCGGTGATCATTGGCTGGGTACATTTGCCGTGTATGCCATTATGCGGGGCCTTTAACCTTTTCTACTATTTTGTTTCTTTCTTTTTAAATAATTGGCCGGGTTGCGAAGAATATAACGGTTAAAGTTTGCTGGATTCCAACTCTTTCTAAGAATCCATTCATGGAAAGATGCCTGCCACCTGAAATTTCGCAAACCGGCTTCCCTGATTCGGGCGGCTGTGGTTGACTTATATGCCCCGACAAGACTCATCAATGTTTTCACCTTCATGGTTTCCCTTCCGGTAGCTTTGATCTCTAACAAGATGTGAACATGATCCGGCATAATTACAAAAGCATGGATTTTTACATAGGGATATTGTTCTTCCAACCAATACACCCTATTGTAAGCCATGGCTCCATATTCATTTAAACACATAAAGCCATTCCTGATGTACCCGAAAAATTTCTCTCTATTATAAGTGACAAATGTGACAAAATACAGTCCATTTTTGGAATACTCATACCCCGGCAACCGAAGACTCGTTCTCTGCCTATTCATTGCAAACAATGGTTAATGGATTAACAAAAAGGCAAATTACCGGAATTTTGTTTTAGATATCCTGTTCAGTTTGTTCATTTTTCCATCAGTCCGGATCCA
>Ga0164243_10012318_pt1 | contig 12122 bp, 9 predicted proteins | sample OricompcompostOP_FD_108781 | JGI IMG/M metagenome (GOLD analysis project Ga0164243, IMG submission 108781) | Organic Plus compost microbial communities from Emeryville, California, USA - Original compost - Organic plus compost (OP) | ecosystem: Engineered > Solid waste > Mixed feedstock >...
CGGTGCGGGTGGCGGAACCTCAGACGCCGCCTCGCTGTGGGATCCCCGACTTGAGTAGTAGCCCTACGCGGCGTCGGGGCTGTCCTCGCGAGGCGGCGTCTGAGAACCCGCGGCGGTGCCGGGTGCGTGAGTGGTGGAAGCACCTGCCGGTGCTTGGCGGTCCTGTGTGGACACTGGCGGCTTGATATCGCTGCTGGTGCGGTCTGGTTCGCGGTTTTCGGTTGTGGTTGAGCGGGTTTCGGCCGTCGGTTTGGTCTCGCGGCTTTGCCGTGGTTGCTGTGCGTGCGGCCGTTCTGGGTTCTGGCTCGCCTTCGGCTTCGGCTTCAGCTTCGTGGTGTGTGCGTGGTTGCTTTGGGTGGGGGCGTTGGTGGGTGCGTTGGTCAGAGATGACGTCGGGTTCGGGGCGGTGGCGGTCTGGTCGGGCGGGTGTGGCCGTGGGTGCGGGGATCGGCGGCCGCGCTTGCCAAAGCAGCTGGGGGTGCGCGGATGTGGCTCAGCTCGGGTGGGGACGTGTGCCGCTCGGAGATGAGCGGTCGGCGCCCGAGGGGCCGCACCCCGAACAGCCCTTCCGTCCGAGGCGAGCCCTTCCACTCGACGCCGGCTGATTCGGCCCGCGGCTTCCTGCACGGGTGAGGCTGAGCTCGGGCGGTGCGCCTGGGCGGCTGCGATGTGGTGCCCGCAGGTAGCGCGGGGCGCAGGGCGGGGCTTGCCGAAGCAGCTGGTGGTGGGCGGGAACGGCCCAGTTCGGAGATTCCGCGGGCCACCTGCTCGGTGGGGGCCCGCGGCGGTCGGTGGGGCGGCCCTTCCGCGGGCCGCCCCACCGGGACGATCACCAGACGGTGAAGCCGCCGTCGGCGACGAGGTTGCTGCCGGTGACGAAGCTGGACGCCTCGGACGCGAGGAACACCGCCACCGGGCCCAGCTCGTGCGGCTCACCGACCCGGCCCATCGGGGTCTGCGCCACCCAGCTGTTGAACCACTCCGGCTGCGTCGTCTGCACACCCCGCAGCAGCTCCGTGCCCGTGTAGCCCGGCGAGATCGAATTGACCCGCACCCCGCGGCCACCCCACTCGCCCGCCAGCGACTTCGTCAGCATGATCACGCCCGCCTTGGACGAGTTGTACGACACCTGCGGCTGCGGGTGGTTCGAAATGATCCCCGACATCGACGCGATGTTGATGATCGACCCCGAGCCCTGCGCCAACATCTGCTTGCCCACTTCCCGGCAGCAGTAGAACACCGCGTCCAGGTTCAGGTTCACGACCTTCCGCCAGGACTCGTCGCTCATCTCCTCCGCCGGCTCGTTGCGCACCATGCCCGCGTTGTGCACCGAGATGTCCAGATGCCCGTGCTCGTCCACGATCTGCGACACCGCCGAGGACAGCTGCGCCGAATCCGTCACGTCCAGCGGCAGGTAGTCGCCCCCGACCTCGTCGGCCGCAGCCCGCCCGGTGTCCGGGTTAATCTCCCCGACCACCACGTGCGCGCCCGCCGACCGCAGCGCCTTGGCGATCTCCAGGCCGATGCCCTGCCCCGCGCCGGTCACCAGCGCCACCTTGCCCTGCAGGGAGAAAACCTCGGTACCCACGTGACCCCTTCCCGAAAGCCGAATGCTCGCCCGCAGCTTGGCACACCACCCCGCCCCGCGGTGCGGCGCGACAGACCGGTGCGCGGCGGCTCAGTTCAACACCGGCGGCAGCGCGGCGTGCACCCAGTCGCTGGCCTGCTCGTAGGCGTGCCCGAGCCGCAGCAGCTCCCGCTCGCCGCGCGCGGGCCCGATCAGCTGCACCCCCATCGGCAGCCCGGCGTCGTTGAACCCGGCAGGCAGGTTCAGCACCGGGTTCCCGGCCAGCGTCCACGGCGCGGCGGTCTCCATCCACCGGTGGTAGGTGTCCATCTCGCGCCCGTTGATCGACCGTGGCCAGCGCTGCTCCGCGTCGAACGGGAACACCTGCGCGGTCGGCGCCAGCAGGAAGTCGTAGCGCTCGAACAACCCGGCCACGACCTGCTGCCACGCGTCCCGGCCGGACAACGCGGCCGACACGTCCGGCACGCGCAGGCCCTCGTGCCCGGCGACCTCGTACAGCGCTTCCGGTTTCATCCGCTCCCGCGCCGCCGGATCCTCGGCCACGGCCCGCAACTTCTCGCCGACCATCCAGCACCGCCACAGCAGGAACGTCTCCCACGCCCGCTGCAGCGGCAGCTCCGCGGCCGGCACCGGCTCCACCGCGCAGCCGAGCGAGCCGAACAGGTCCACGGCCGACCCGCACACCTCCAGCACGCCCGGTTCGGTGGCCAGGTACCCGTCGAAGTCGCCGACCCAGCCGATCCGCAGCCCCGCCGGGTCGCACCGCAGGTCCGCGGCGAACACCGCCGGATCCCCGTCCAGCGCCAGCGGCGCCCGCGCATCCGGACCGGCCATAGTGGACAGCAGCATGGCGAGGTCGCGCACCGTGCGCGCCATCGGCCCGGCCACCGACGGGTCGCCGACGAAGCCCGGTGCCGGCACCCGCCCGAAGCTCGGCCGCATCCCGAGCACGTTGCAGAACGCCGCCGGGTTCCGCAGCGAGCCCATGAAGTCGGTGCCGTCGGCGACCGGCAGCATCCGCATCGCCAGCGCGGCCGCCGCGCCACCGCTGCTGCCCCCGGCGGTGCGGTCGCGGTCGTAGGGGTTGGCGGTGGTGCCGAAGACGGGGTTGAAGGTGTGCGAGCCGAGCCCGAACTCGGGCACGTTCGTCTTGCCGAGCACGATCGCCCCGGCGTCCTTCATCCGGCGCACGAAGGTCTCGTCCGCTGCGGCGGGCTCGCCGCGCGCGAAGCCCTGCGTGGTGGGGAATCCGGCCGCGTCGGAGAGGTCCTTGACCGCGATCGGGAAGCCGTGCATCCAGCCCACCGGTTCCCCGCGGTCGAGCTGCGCGTCCTTCTCCCGGGCCTGGGCGAGCACGTCGTCCGGGTCGGCGCGCGAGACGATCGCGTTGATCATCGGGTTGAACCGGTCGATGTGCGCGAGGAACGCCTCGGCCACTTCGACGCACGACAGCTCCCGCTGCCGGATCGACCAGGACAGCTCGACCGCGTCGAGCAGCACCGGCTCCGGCACGCTGGACGAGGGAATACCGCTGAACTCCGCGCCCACCCGAATCCTCCTGTTTCGCCCGGATCTTCGACCGTGTCCGCTCCGCCCCCGCGCGTCAACCCGTCGCACGGGTGCAGCAGCGCGACCGGAGGCCTCGGTCACGTTAGCGTTGCTAAACGTTGCCGGGGTTCACAGGCTGGGGGAACCGGCGAAGGCGAGGAGGACCGGATGTCCGTGCTCGACGAGGAGCAGCTGGACCGCCGCCCCGGCACGGTGCGCGTGCTCGGCTCGGTGGCCGCGGTCGTGACCGTCGGAGTCTTCCCGGTGTTCCTGGTCGGCGGGCTCGGCGTGCAGCTGCAGCGCGAGCTCGGCTTCGGCGCCGCGCTGCTGGGGCTGGCCACCGCCGGGTTCTTCTGCGTCGCCGCGCTGGCGTCCCGCTCGATGGGCTGGGTGGTGGAGCGCATCGGCTCCCGCCTGGGGATGCGGCTGGGCGCGGCCGGGGCGGCGGTGTGCCTGTTCGGGATGGCCGCCGCGCAGCACTCGGCCTGGCTGGTGGCGCTGCTGTGGATCGCGGGGCTGCCGAACTCGCTGGCGCAGCCGGCGGCGAACCTCCTGGTGACGCAAGGGGTTCCGGCGAACCGGCGGGGCATGGGCTTCGGGGTGAAGCAGTCGTCGATCCCGGCCGCCACGCTGCTGGCCGGGGTGGCGGTGCCGGCGGTGGCGCTGACGATCGGCTGGCGCTGGGTGTTCGTGTTCGCCGGACTGATCGGGCTGCTGGCGGCGGTGACGGTGCCGAAGCTGCCGGCCGCGGAGCGCTCGGCGAAGGCCGCGGCCTCCGGGGCGTCGGGGGATTCGAAGTTCCTGCCGCTGCTGCTGATCGCCGTCGCCGGCGGGCTCGGGTCGGCCGCGGCGAACTCGCTCGGCTCGTTCGTGACCACGACCGCGGTCGACGTGGGGTTCAGCCCCGCCGCGGCCGGGCTGGTGCTGTCGCTGGGCTCGGCGGCCGGGTTGACGATCCGGCTGGCCGCGGGGGTGGTCGCCGACCGGTGGAACCCGGACCTGCTGCGGTTGATCACCGCGATGCTGCTGCTCGGTTCGGTCGGTTACGGGCTGATGGCGGCGGATTCCACCGCGCTGTTCCTGGTCGGGGTGTCGGTCGGGTTCGGCGCCGGGTGGGCCTGGCCGGGGCTGCTGAACTTCGCGGTCGCCAAGATCGCGCCGGACCGGGTCGCCAGTGCGACCTCGTTCACGCAGACCGGGATCTACTTCGGTGGCAGCGCGGGCCCGCTGCTGTTCGGCTTCTGCGCCGAGCACGTGGGCCTCGGCGCGGCCTGGCTCGCCGCGGGGGTGGCGGCCGTCGTCGCGGGTGTGCTGCTGCTGTTCGTGCGGCGGTGACGGTTCAGGCGGGCTTGCGGGCCATGCCGCCGTGCGCGAGCCGGTAGCGGCGGTGCGTCGAGACCCCGGGGTCCGGCCGCCACGCGGAGATCGCGCAGGTGCCGGGCGGCACCCGCTCCCAGTCGCCGAAGCACTCGTCGATCCACCGCGCCGGCCGCGCGGTCAGCGGGTCGGCGGTGCGCGCGTAGTGCTCGGCGAGCCGCCGCATCTGGTCCGGCTGGTCGCTGCCGGTCGCGTGCGAGATCACCAGCGCGCTGCCGGGCGCGACCGCGTCCTGGTAGGTGCGCACCAGCCGGCCGGGCTCGTCGGCGTCGTCCAGGAAGTGCAGCACGGCGGTCAGCAGCACCCCGACCGGCTCGTCGAAGTCGATCAGCTCGGCGGCCTCCGGCGCGTGCAGCACGGTCTCCGGCCGCCGGATGTCGGCGCGGATGATCGCCGCCCGGGGTTCGGCGGCCAGCAGCGGTCGGCTGTGCGCGACGGTCAGCGGCTCGTTGTCCACGTACAGCACCCGGAACCGGCCGGTGCGCCGCCGCGCGACCTCGTGCACGTGGCCGATGGTGGGGATGCCGGAACCGAGTTCCAGGAACTGCCGCACTCCGCGGGCCAGCAGGTGCTCCACGGCGCGCCGCAGGAACGCCCGGTTGTCCCGGAAGACCTCGGTGATGCCGGGCAGGTCGGCGGTGAGCCGGTCGCCGAAGTCGCGCTCGACGCCGAAGTTGTGCCCGCCGCCGAGGAAGGCGTCGTAGATCCGCGCCGCGCAGGGCCGGTGGATGTCCATCTCCCTGGACAGCAGGCGCTGCGCTTCGGGCATGGTGTGCTCCTCGATCCGATTTCCGACACCGTAGAGTAGTCAACGAATGACGCACCGTGTCGAACGTCGTCCCGGGCGCGTCCGCGCTCAGACGGAACCGCAGCCGCGCCTCCGACTGCTACTGCCGATCGGGCGTTATGGTCGCGATCAACGATGCCCGTGCGCGCATGCGTGCATCGCCCGGGCGGAACACGGATCTGGAGGTGCTCGTGACCGACGTTCGCGCCGTGGTGGCGACCCGCAAGGGCGCCCCGGTCGAGGTGGTGACCATCCGGGTGCCGGACCCGGGCCCGGGCGAGGCGGTGGTGGCGGTGCAGGCCTGCGGGGTCTGCCACACCGACCTGCACTACCGGGAGGGCGGCATCAGCGACGACTACCCGTTCCTGCTGGGCCACGAGGCCGCGGGCGTGGTCGAGGCGGTCGGCGACGGGGTGGTCGACCTGGCTCCCGGCGACTTCGTGGTGCTGAACTGGCGCGCGGTGTGCGGGGTGTGCCGGGCCTGCAAGCGCGGCCGCCCGCAGTACTGCTTCGACACGCACAACGCCGCGCAGCCGATGACGCTGACCGACGGCACCCCGCTGGAGCCGGCGCTGGGCATCGGCGCGTTCGCGGAGAAGACGCTGGTGCACTCGGGCCAGTGCACGAAGGTCGACCCGCAGGCGCGCCCGGCGGTGGCCGGTCTGCTCGGCTGCGGCGTGATGGCCGGCATCGGTGCGGCGATGAACACCGGCAACGCGGGCCCGGGCGACACGGTCGCGGTGTTCGGCTGCGGCGGTGTCGGCGACGGTTCGATCGCCGGTGCGGACCTGGCCGGGGCGCGGCGGATCATCGCCGTGGACAAGGACCCGAAGAAGCTGGACTGGGCCCGCCGGTTCGGCGCCACGCACACCGTCAACGCCGCCGAGTCCGATCCGATCGAGGCGATCCGCGAGCTCACCGGCGGCTTCGGCGCCGACCTGGTGATCGACGCGGTCGGCGTGCCGGAGACCTACCGGCAGGCCTTCTACGCCCGCGACCTGGCGGGCACGGTGGTGCTGGTCGGCGTGCCGACGCCGGAGATGCAGCTGGAGCTGCCGCTGCTGGACGTGTTCGCCCGCGGCGGGTCGCTCAAGTCGGCCTGGTACGGCGACTGCCTGCCCAGCCGGGACTTCCCGATGCTGGTGGAGCTGTACCAGCAGGGCCGGCTGCCGCTGGAGGAGTTCGTCACCGAGGAGATCGGCTTGGACCAGGTGGAGTCGGCGTTCGACAAGATGCACCGCGGCGAGGTGCTGCGTTCGGTGGTGGTGCTGTGATGACCGCGCGCATCGACCACACCGAGACCTCCGGCACGTTCTCGCTGGACGGCCAGACCTTCGAAGTGGACAACAACGCCTGGGTCGTCGGCGACGACGCCGAGTGCGTGGTGATCGACGTGCCGCACGACGTCGCCGCGGTCCGCGAGCTGATCGGCGACCGGAAGGTGCTGGCGATCCTGGCCACGCACGCCCACGACGACCACGTCCGCAAGGCCCCGGAGCTGGCCGACGCGGTGGGCGCGCCGATCTTCCTGCACCCGGACGACATGGTGCTGTGGCGGATGACCCACCCGGAGCGCCCGCCGGAGCGGGAGCTGGCGGACGGGCAGGTGGTCGGCGTGGCCGGCACCGGGCTGCAGGTGCTGCACACGCCGGGCCACGCGCCGGGCGGGGTGTGCCTGCACGCCGCGGACCTCGGGGTGGTGTTCACCGGGGACACGCTGTTCGCGGGCGGGCCGGGCGCGACCGGCCGGTCCTATTCGGACTTCGACGTGCTGGTGGAGTCCATCCGGCGGCGGCTGCTGACCCTCCCGGAGTCCACCGAGGTCCGCCCCGGGCACGGGGAGAGCACGACGATCGGCGCGGTGCTCGGGCAGTTCGACGATTGGGTCGCTCGAGGCTACTGATTCCCGGGCGGTGTTGTGCGCATACTGCTGCCCGTGGCGATCTCGACCCTGCCCCAGTGGTTGCTGCGGCACCGGCAGCTGATCGACCCGGCGGTCGTGGTGCTGTTCGCGGTGATGCACGTGCTCGTGCTCAGCGTCGAACCGCACCCGCCGGGGGTCGTGTGGTGGTCGATGCTGCTGGTGAGCCTGCCGGCGTTCGGGCTGTTGCTGCTGCGGCGGCGGTGGCCGTGGATCCCGCTGGTGGGCTGCCTGGCCGCGGCGGTGACGCTGACGTTCGCGTGGGTGCCGGAGGATCCGCTGAACTTCGCGATCCTCGTCGGCGTCTACTCGGTGCTGCAGCGCAGCGGGATGGCCGGTGCGGTGACCGCGATCGGCCTTGCGATGCTGTGGCCGGTGATCTACTCGTGGGGTGAGCCGCCGCTGTCGGCGGTGGTGAGCACGCTGATGGCCTCGGTCGACCTGCTCATGGTGGTGGGGCTGGCCTACGCGGTGCGGCTGGCGCGGCGGCGGGCCGCGCAGCTGGAGTCGACGGTGTCGCTGCTCGACCACGCCCGCGAGCAGCTGGCGGCCGAAGCGGTGGCCGGGGAGCGGGCCCGCATCGCCCGCGAGTTCCACGACATCGTCTCGCACAACCTGTCGGTGGTGGCGCTGCGCGCCGGAGTGGCGCGTGCGCTGGTGGACCGGGATCCGGGGCACGCCGAGCAGACGCTGCGGGAGCTGGAGCAGACCTCCCGGGCCGCGCTCGGGGAGCTGCGGGGGCTGCTGGGCCGGTTGCGGGAGCAGCCCGCCGACCAGGGCCTCGGCGTCGACGAGGACCGCTCCGACCGGGAACCGGCGCCGGGGCTGCACAAGGTGGACAACCTGGTCGAGTCGGTGCGCGGCACCGGGGTGGTGTGGCGGCTGGACCGCCGCGGCGAGGTGCGCGAGCTCGGGCCGGGCGTGGAGATGGCGGCCTACCGCATCGTGCAGGAGGCGGTGACCAACGTGCTCAAGCACGCCCGCTGCGGCTACGCGCGGGTGGTGCTGGATTACGGCGGTTCGTCGCTGCGGCTGGAGGTGACCAACCACGCCACCGGCCCGGACCGCGTGTTCGGCCGGTTGCCCGCGGTGTCCCCGCCGCGCGGCGGGTCCGGGCAGGGGCTGATCGGGCTGCGGGAGCGGGTTGCGCTGCTCGGCGGAACGTTCACCGCGCATCCCGTTCCGAACGGGTTCCACTTGGCCGCCGTGCTACCGTGCGCGGACCATTCGGACCCCGGCTGACCCGGAACTTTCCCGAAATTTCCCGGAAGTTCCCGGCACGTGGTGGTGGCCCGAACGTTCAGGAGGTCCGGCGGTGGAGTCCGGTGAAACGACCGTGCTGGTGGCCGACGACCAGGCCATGATCCGCGCCGGGCTGGTCGCGCTGCTGTCGGCCGAGCCCGACCTGCGGGTGCTCGCGGAGGCCGAGGACGGCGAGGGCGCGGTCGCGGCGGTGCGGCGGCGGCACCCCGACGTGGTGCTCATGGACGTGCGGATGCCGGGCATGGACGGCATCTCCGCGGCGCGCGAGATCATCAGCTGCACCGAGGGCGCCACCGCGGTGATCATGCTGACGGTGCACGACCTGGACGAGTACGTCTACGCGGCGCTGCGGGCCGGGGCGAGCGGCTTCCTGCTCAAGGACGCGCCGCCGGAGGAGCTGGTGCGCGCGGTGCACACCGTGGCGGGCGGGGACGCGCTGCTGGCGCCGCGGGTGACCCGCCGGCTGCTGAGCCGGTTCGCCTCGCTCGGGGTGCGGGACGCCTCCAGCGAGTTGAGCGCGTTGACCAACCGGGAGCTGGACGTGCTGCTGGAGGTCGCCCGCGGCGGTTCGAACGCGGACATCGCGCGCAGCCTCGGATTGGCCGAGCTGACGGTGAAATCGCACCTGTACCACGTGATGCAGAAGCTGCACCTGAGTTCCCGCACCCAGCTGGTGATCACCGCCTACGAGACGGGCCTGGTCTCCCCGGGCCAGGTCAACGGTCCCGAGGCGCCGGTCTGAGGCGCCCCCGACCTCGCAGGACGGCGAGTTCTGCCTGGTCTAATGACCGCATGACGGAATTGCGAGTGGGGCTGGTCGGCTTCGGGATCGCGGGTGCGGTCTTCCACGCGCCGCTGATCGCGGCGAACCCGGACCTGCAGCTGACCGCGGTGGTCACCCGCGACGCGGACAAGCGCGCCCGGATCGCCGCCGACTACCCGGGCACCGAGGTCGTCGACGACGTGCCCGCGCTGCTGGCCCGCGGCGACCTGGACCTGGTGGTGGTGGCCAGCCCGAACCGCGCGCACGGCGAGCACGCGCGCGCGGCGCTGGAGGCGGGGCTGCCGGTGGTGGTGGACAAGCCGTTCACGCCGACCGCTGCGGAGGGCCGCGAGCTGGTCGAGCTGGCGCAGGGCAAGGGCCTGCCGCTGACGGTGTTCCAGAATCGCCGCTGGGACAACGACTTCCGCACCGCGTCCCGGCTGCTGGCGGCCGGGGAGCTCGGCGCGGTGCACCGCTTCGAGTCCCGGTTCGAGCGCTGGGTGCCGACCCCGAAGGCGGGCTGGCGCGAGTCCGGCGGGCCGGAGGAGGCCGGCGGGGTGCTCTACGACCTCGGCAGCCACCTGATCGACCAGGCGCTGGCGCTGTTCGGCCCGGTGGAGTCGGTGTACGCGGAGGTGCGGGCGCTGCGCGAGGGCGTGGCCGTCGACGACGACGCGTTCGTCGCGCTGCGGCACTCCGGCGGCGTGCGCTCGCACCTGTGGGTCAGCAAGATCGCCGCGCAGCACGGGCCGCGGCTGCGGCTGCTCGGCGACCGCGGCGCCTACACGAAGTTCGGGCTCGACCCGCAGGAGGCGGCGCTGCGCGCCGGGCAACGGCCGGGCGACGAGTGGGGCGTCGAGCCGGAGGAGCGCTGGGGCGAGCTGGGCACCGTCGACGATTCCCGCCCGGTGCCCACCGAGGCCGGCGCCTACCCGGAGTTCTACGCCGAGCTGGTGCGCGCGCTGCGCGACGGCGCCCCGCTGCCGGTGGACCCGGCGGATTCGATCGCCGGGCTGGAGGTCATCATCGCCGCCCGCAACTCCGCCGAGACCGGCGAGGTCGTGCGGCTGTAGATCACCGCGGTTGCGATCGCCGCGACCGGGGAACGCTGCGGGGTGACGTGTCGACCCCACGGCGTTCCCCGGGAGGTTTCGCGGATGGCCACTGCGACGGCGACCGCCGGTGCTACCGGGCACCTGGACGCCGACCGGCTGCGCGGCGTGCACCAGTGGTGGCGCGCGGCGAACTACCTGTCGGCCGGCCAGATCTACCTGATGGACAACCCGCTGCTGACCGAGCCGCTGCGGCCGGAGCACGTGAAGCCGCGGCTGCTCGGGCACTGGGGCACCACCCCGGGGCTGACGTTCATCTACGCGCACCTGAACCGGGCGATCCGGGAGCGCGACCTGGAGATGCTGTACGTGACGGGGCCGGGGCACGGCGGCCCGGGCCTGGTGGCGGCGTCCTGGCTGGAGGGCACCTACGGCGAGGTCTACCCGGACGTCGGGCAGGACGCGGACGGGCTGCGGCGGCTGGTCAAGCAGTTCTCCTTCCCGGGCGGGGTGCCCAGCCACGTGGCCCCGGAGACGCCGGGCTCCATCAACGAGGGCGGTGAGCTGGGCTATTCGCTGGCGCACGCCTACGGCGCCGCGTTCGACAACCCGGATCTGACGGTGGCCTGCGTGGTCGGCGACGGGGAGGCCGAGACGGGTCCGCTGGCGACCAGCTGGCACTCGAACAAGTTCCTCGACCCGGTGCGGGACGGGGCGGTGCTGCCGATCCTGCACCTGAACGACTACAAGATCGCGAATCCGACGGTGCTGTCCCGGATCTCCGAGGAGGAGCTGCTGGCGCTGCTGCGCGGCTACGGCTACCAGCCGCACGTGGTCGCCGGCTCCGAGCCGGAGCACATGCACCAGCTGTTCGCCGCGACCCTGGACCGCTGCCTGGACGACATCGCCGCGATCCGGCACCGCGCCCGCTCGGAGGGCCGGGCCGAGCGCCCGGTCTGGCCGATGATCGTGCTGCGCAGCCCGAAGGGCTGGACCGGCCCGGACGAGGTGGACGGCGCCCGCGTCGCCGGCACCTGGCGGGCCCACCAGATCCCGATCAGCGACCCGCGCGGCGACCGCGAGCACCTGCAGCTGCTGGAGCGGTGGCTGCGCAGCTACCGCCCGGAGGAGCTGTTCGAGCAGGACGGCCGCCCGGTCGCCGAGATCCGCGCGCAGAACCCCACCGGCACCCGCCGGATGAGCGCGAGCCCGCACGCCAACGGCGGCCACCTGCTGCGCGGCCTGCGGATGCCGGACTTCCGCGACTACGCCGTGCCGGTGCCGAACCCGGGGGCGACCGACGGCGCGGCAACCCAGGCGCTGGGCGAGTTCCTGCGCGACGTGATGCGCCGCAACGAGGCCGAGCGCAACTTCCGGGTGTTCGCCCCGGACGAGAACAACTCCAACCGGCTCGGCGCGGTGCTGGAGGCGACGCCGCGCGCCTGGATGGGCCGCATCGACCCGGAGGACGAGTCGCTGGCCCCGGGCGGCCGGGTGATGGAGGTGCTGTCCGAGCACACCTGCCAGGGCTGGCTGGAGGGCTACCTGCTGTCCGGCAGGCACGGGCTGTTCTCCTGCTACGAGGCGTTCGCGCACATCGTCGACTCGATGCTCAACCAGCACGCGAAGTGGTTGAAGGTCACCGAGCAGCTGCCCTGGCGGCAGCCGATCGCCTCGCTGAACTACCTGCTCACCTCGCACGTGTGGCGCCAGGACCACAACGGTTTCTCACACCAGGACCCGGGGTTCATCGACCACGTGGTGAACAAGAAGGCCGAGATCGTGCGGGTGTACCTGCCGCCGGACGCGAACACGCTGCTGTC
>Ga0164243_10012319_pt1 | contig 12122 bp, 7 predicted proteins | sample OricompcompostOP_FD_108781 | JGI IMG/M metagenome (GOLD analysis project Ga0164243, IMG submission 108781) | Organic Plus compost microbial communities from Emeryville, California, USA - Original compost - Organic plus compost (OP) | ecosystem: Engineered > Solid waste > Mixed feedstock >...
GCATGGGCTTCGACTACATCCACTCAGCCGTCGACGATCACAGCCGCCTGGCCTACAGCGAGATCCACGCCGACGAGAAGGCCGCCACCTGCGCCGCCTTCCTGCGCCGGGCCCGCGACCAGTACCGGCGCCACCGCACGCCCGGCGCGCCCGTCCCGGCCCGCACCCGGGTGCGGCACGCGCTGGTCCGGTTCGGGCTGCACCGCACCTACCGCACCCTGCGCCTCGCCTCCGCCCTGGGCCGCCGCGCGGGCCGGCTGCGCCGCCGTGCGCTGCGCGGGCTGCGCCGCGTCCTGCTGGGCGCCCACTACCGCCTCCAGCGGCTGCTCCCGCTGGACTCCCGCCGGGTGCTGTTCACCGTCGAGGACGACGGCGGCTACGGCGGCGACCCGGCCGCCCTGGAGTCCGCGGTCCGCGACCACGCCCCGCACGTCCGCACCGCCTGGGCGACCCGCCCCGAGCTGCACCACACCCTGCCCGCCGCCACCCGGCGCCTGGTGCCCGGCACCGCCGCCCATCTGACGGCGCTGGCCCGCAGCGCGTACCTGGTGACCGACCGCACGCTCGTGCCCGGCCTGGTCAAGCGCAAGGGGCAGATCCTGGTGCACACGCCGCCCGGCACTCCGCTGGCGTACGCGGGCCTCGACCTCCAGGACCGGCCGGCGGCGGCCCGGGACACGGACTTCGCGCGGCTGCTCGAGGGCGTCGACCAGTGGGACCACGTCGTCACCGGCGACCTGCACTCGACGCTGACGTACGAGCGGGTGCTGCCCGGCCGCTACCGGACGCTGGAGTACGGCAGGCCGCGCACCGACCGGTTCCACACGGCGAGCCCGGCGGACGTGGCCGTGCTGCGGGACTGTCTGGGCGTCCCGGCGGGCGCGGTGGCGATCCTGTACGCGCCCGCTCCCCGCGACTACCGCCGCTCCCCGGTGCGCACGCTCGACCTGGAGCGCGTGGTGCGCCGGCTCGGGCCCCGGTTCGTGCTCCTGTCCCGCGCCCCGCGCCCCGACGGCGAGCCCCAGGAGGCCGCCTCCGACCGGGTGGTGGACGTGAGCGCCCACCCGGACCTGATGACGCTGTGTCTGGCCTCGGACGCCCTGGTCACCGACTTCTCCCCGCTGATGTGCGACTACGCGGGCCTGGACCGCCCGATCGTGCTGCACGCCGAGGACCGGGAGGCGTACGCGGCGGCGCGCGGCCTGTACGTCGACCCGTGGACCTTCCCGCCGGGCGCGGTCGCGGACAGCGAGGACGAGCTGATCGAGATCTTCGCCGGGGGCCGCTGGTGCGGGCCGCGCGCGACCCGGCTGCGGGCGGCGTTCCGGGACCGCTTCTGCCCGCACGACGACGGGCGCGCCGCCGAGCGGGTGGTGCGCACGGTGCTGCTCGGGGAGTTCGCCGAGCCGCTGTCCGTCCCGCCGGGGCGCCGCCGCCCGGTGCCCGCCGCCGCGAGCGCCCCGGAGACGCCCGTGGTGTCGCTGCCGCCGCAGCCGGCGGTCTTCTGACCGTCACTCAATCCGTCCGCCCGTCGTTGCCCTTACTGGGAGTACGCATGTCCCCCGGCTCGTCACGGCCCGCCCCGGCCCGGCCGCCCGCGCGGCGTCCGACGGGGCGGCCCGGGCGGCGGCCCGCCCGCTGAGCGGCCGCCGTCACGCCCTCGTCAACGGAAAGAGCAGAATGCCCCGCTTCAGCATCATCGTCCCGTCCCATGGGGTCGCAGGCCGGCTGGGCCAGGCGCTGGACTCGGTCCTCGCCCAGTCGTTCGGAGACTTCGAGCTGATCCCGGTCTGCGACGCGGCCGGGTCACCGGCGGCCGGTGTCGCCGCCGGGCACGCCGAGCTGGACTCCCGGGTGGCGCCCGTCCACGCGCCGCCGTCCGAGGGGCTGGCGGGTGCGCGCAACGCGGGCGTGCGGGCGGCGACCGGGACGTATCTGCTGTTCCTCGACGGGGACGACGTGCTGGTGCCGGGCGCGCTGGCGGCGCTGGACGCGCGGCTCGCGGAGACCGGCCCGGTGGACGTGCTGCCCTGCGAGCACGAGCGGGTCCCCTGGTGGGAGGGCGAGGTCACGCGCCCCGTCGCGCCGCTGCTGGAGCAGACCCCGGGCGGCGCCTTCGCCCCCGCCCGCGCCCCGCGGCTGACCGGGGTGGGGCTGCCCGCGTGGAGCGCGGCCTGGCGGCGCGCCTTCGTCGCCGAGCACGAACTGGCCTTCCCGCCCGGGTGGTTCACGGACGTCGGCTGGTGCGGGCGGGCGCTGCTGCGGGCGGAGCGGGTGGCGGTGTCGCGCCGGGTGCTGGTGCGGCACCGGGCGCGTCGCCAGGGCGACCGGCTGCGGCTGCCCGGGGCGCACCACCACGACCTGCTGGACCAGACGGAGCGGGTGCTGGACGAGGCCCGCGCGCTGGGGCTGCCGTCGGAGCGGTCGGGGCCGCTGTTCGAGCAGCTCTTCGCGGCCGTGCTGAAGACCGCCGCGCACCCCCGGCGGCTGCCGTCCGGGCGGCGGGAGTTCTTCCGCCGGGCGAGCGCCCTGTACCGCACGCACCGGCCCGCCGGGTTCCGGCCGCCGGGCGGCAGCCTGGGCGTGCAGCACCGGCTGCTGGCGGCCGGGTCGTACGAGGCGTTCGCCGCGCTGCGCGACGCCCGGCGCGCGGCCGGGCGGGCGGCGGCCGCGCTGCCCCGCCCGAGCGGTCTGCGCACCCGGCTGCACTACGGCCTCCAGCTGCGCCGCCCGCTCGACCCGGACCTCGCCGTGTACTGCGCGTACTGGGGCCGGGGCTACGCCTGCAACCCGGCCGCGATCCACGCCAAGGCCCGCGAACTCGCCCCGCACATCCGGGGCGTGTTCCTGGTGGAGGCCGACCAGGCGCACACCGTGCCCGACGGCGTGGAGTACGCGGTGCTCGGCAGCCACCGCGCCTGGGAGCTGCTGGCCCGCGCCACGTATCTGGTGAACAACGCCAACTTCGCGGAGGGCGTGGTCAAACGCCCCGGCAGCGTGCACCTCCAGACCCAGCACGGCACCCCGCTGAAGACCATGGGCGTGGACCAGTCGTTCCATCCCGTCGTGGCGGCCGCCACCGGCAGCTTCACCAAACTGCTGGGACGCGTGGACCGCTGGGACTTCAACCTCTCCTCCAACCCGCACTCCACCCGCGTCTGGGAGCGCGCCTTCCCCGGCTCGTACGAGCAGCTGGAGTACGGCTACCCGCGCAACGACGTGTACGTGACGGCCGGCGCCGACGACGTGGCCCGGGTCCGCGCCGAGCTGGGCGTCCCGGAGGGCGCGCGGGCCGTGCTGTACGCGCCGACGCACCGCGACCACCACACCGGGTTCGAGCCGGGGCTCGACCTGGAGGCGTTCTGCGAGGCGGCCGGCGAGGACGTGGTGGTGCTGCTGCGCGCGCACTACTTCTACGACCGGGGCGGGCGCAAACGCAGCGGCCGGGTCAGCCGAGTCATCGACGTATCCGCGCACCGGTCCTCGGAGGACGTGTGCCTGGCGGCGGACGCCCTGGTCACGGACTACTCGTCGATCATGTTCGACTACGCCAACCTGGACCGCCCGATCGTGGTGTACGCGGACGACTGGGAGGTGTACCGGGAGACGCGGGGCGTCTGCTTCGACCTGATGGCCGCCCCGCCGGGCCGGGTCGCGCGGACGCCCGAGGAGCTGGCGCGGGTGTTCCGCGACGGCTCGTACGCGGACGAGGAGGCGACGGCGCTGCGGGCGGCGTTCCGGGAGCGGTTCTGCCCGTTCGACGACGGCCGGGCCGCCGAGCGGGTGGTGCGCCGGGTGCTGCTCGGCGAGCCGCCCGAGACCCTGCCGCCCGTGATCCCGCTCGCGGAGCGTGTCCCCGCCCCCGCGGCCGCCACCCTGGTGAGGAGCTGACGTGCCCCGCTTCACCGTCGTCGTCCCCGTCCACAACGTGCAGGGATATCTGCACGCCTGTCTCGACTCGGTGCTTTCGCAGTCGTACCGCGACCTCGAGCTGATCGCCGTCGACGACCGCTCCCCCGACGGCTGCGGGGCGATCCTCGACGACTACGCGGCCCGCGACGAGCGGGTGCGGGTGCTGCACCTGGAGGAGAACGTGGGCCTCGGCCGGGCCCGCAACGCCGGCATGCCGCACGCGACCGGCGACTACCTGCTCTTCCTGGACAGTGACGACACCCTCACCCCGGGAGCGCTGCGCGCCCTCGCGGACCGGCTCGACGAGACCGGCGACCCGGACGTGCTGGTCTTCGACTACGCCCGCACCTACTGGTGGGGCGGCACCCGCCGCAACGTCCTCGCCCATGTGCTGTCCGAGGCCGCCGGAAGCACCTTCACGGCCGCCGAACGGCCGGAGATCCTCGACCTGCTGATGGTGGTGTGGAACAAGGTCTACCGCCGCGACTTCGTCGAGCGGGAGGGCTTCACCTTCCCGCCCGGCTACTACGAGGACACGCCCTGGACCTTCCCGGTGCTGCTCAGCGCGGAGCGCATCGCCACCCTGGACCGGATCTGCCTGTACTACCGGCAGCGCCGCCAGGGGAACATCCTGTCCACCACCAGCCGCAAGCACTTCGACGTGCACGAGCAGTACGCGCGGGTGTTCCGGTTCGTCGACGCCCGCCCTGCGCTGGGGCACTGGCGGCCGTTCCTGCACGCCAAGATGGGCGAGCACTGTCTCGACATCCTGTCCAAGCCGGACCGGCTGCCGCCGTCGGACCGGGCCGAGTTCTTCCGCCGCACGGCCGAGATGTTCCACGCCCACCGCCCGCCGGGCGCCCGGGTCCCCGCCGAACTGCGGGTCCTGTTGGGCTCCTACGCCGGGTACGTGCTGCGCCGCCGGGCCACGCGCACCGGCCGCGAACTCCAGCGACGGGCCCAGCAGGTCCGCGCGGTGACGGCCGCGAAGGCGGTGCGCGCCCGGTCGCTGCCGCGCCGCCCGCTGGACCCGCACCTCGCCGTGTACTCGGCCTTCTCGCACCGCGGGATGCTCGGCGACCCGGCGGCCGTCTACCGCGCGGCCCGCGAACTCGCCCCGCACATCCGGGGCGTGTGGGTGGTCGCCGACGAGGAGCGGGCGGCGACCCTGCCGCCGGGCACCCCGTACGTGCTGCCGGACACGCCGGAGTACCGCCGGGTGACCGGGCGGGCCACGTACTTCGTCAACAACGTCAACTGGGCGGGCACGCTGGTGAAACGGCAGGGCAGCGTGCACGTCCACACCCACCACGGCACCCCGCTGAAGTACGCGGGCGCCGATCTGCTGGAGAAGCCGGGCGCTCGGCTGCACTTCGATGTGCCGCAGATGCTGCGCCGGGCCGACCGCTGGGACTACGGCCTGGTCGCCAACCGCCACTCGGAGCTGGTGTGGGAGCGGGCCTTCCCCTGTCACTTCACCTCGCTGCGGTCGGGCTCCCCGCGCAACGACGTGCTGGTGCGCGGCGACGAGGAGCGGGCCCGCGCGACCCGGGAGCGGCTCGGCATCCCGGAGGGCGACACGGTGGTGCTGTACGCGCCGACCCGCCGGGACTACCGCAGGGACGGTCTGGTGGAGCGGATCGACCTGGCCCGGTTCGCCGCCGACCTGGGCGAGGGCCGCACCCTGGTGGTCCGGCTGCACCCCACGCTCGCCGACGGACCGGCCCGCGGACTCGGTCTGTCGGAGCTGCACCGGCGGGGCGTGCTGGTGGACGCGACCGACGAGCCGGAGGTGCAGGACGTGCTGCTCGCGGCGGACGTCCTGGTGACCGACTACTCGTCCCTGATGTTCGACTACGCCCTGCTGGACCGGCCGGTCGTGGTGCACGCCGACGACTGGGACGCCTTCCGCGCGAGCCGGGGCGCGTACCTGGACGTCACCGCCGAGGCGCCGGGCCATGTGACGCGCTCCTACCGGGAGCTGGCGTGGCTGTTCGCGTCGGGCACCTGGGCGGACGAGGAGTCGGCGCGGCTGCGGGCGGCGTTCCGGGAGCGGTTCTGCGAGTACGACGACGGCCGGGCCGCCGAGCGGGTGGTGCGCGCCGTGATGCTGGGCGAGCCGCTGCCGGAGCCCGCGGGCGATCCCGGCCTGGTGCCCGCGCAGACCGCCGGCCGCGACCTGCTGACCCCGTCGTGAGGCCGCGCACCTGGGTGCTGCTGCTGGCCGCCCTGTTCGCGCTGATGCAGCTCGCCACCGTGGAGGGCCGCGACACCCCCGACAGCAAGAACTACGTGTCGTACGCGCTGAGTCTGACCGGCGCGGACAAGCGGGAGGCGGCGGCCGCCACCATCGACCACTACTGCTCCGGCAAGGCGGCGATGGCCCACCGCGCGCAGCTCGTGGACGTGGTGCGTTTCCACGCCCCCGACCCGGCGCCCCAGGTGTTCGAGGAGTGCCGGGAGCAGGAATGGCGTCAGGTGGAGGCGCGTCTCGCGGCCGGGGACACCGCCGGGCACACGGTGCCGTTCATGCCGGAGCGGTTCATGCGGATCTTCGAGGTGCGGCCCGGCTATCCGCTCGTCCTGGCGCCGTTCGTCGCGCTGCTCGGGGTGACGTGGGGGGTGTGGACGGCGGGCGTGCTGATCACCTGCGCGGGCGGGGTACTCGCGTACCTGGTGCTGCGCACGCTGGCGGCCCCGGTGCCGCTCGCGCTCACCGGGATGGCGCTGTACCTGGTCCTGCCGTGCGGGACGACGGCGATGCGCCCGATGACCGAGGGCCTGATGCTGGCGCTCACCCTGGCCGCGCTGTGGGGCTGCGCCCTGGTGCTGGGCGGGACGCGACCCCGGGCGGGGCTGGCGCTGGTGGGAGGCGCGCTGGTCGCGCTGTTCACGGTGAAGCACTCGCAGGCGCTGTTCCTCGGCGCGTGTCTGGCGGCGGCGGGCGTGGCGGTCGCGGTAAGGCGGCGGGGGCGGGGGATGCCGGCGGGACGGGGTCCCGTGGCGCTGGCCGCGGTGGCGTGCGCGGGGGCGCTGGGCACGGTGCTGGTGTCCCGGCTGCTGGACTACCCGTCGATGTCGGAGAGCGTGCAGGACCTGCTCACGGACCACTTCGCCCGGCCGGACCGGGAGCAGCCGTGGGCGGAGTTCTTCCAGCTCCAGGGGAACTTCTGGACGGAGTGGGCCCGGCGGCAGCTGTGGGAGCCGTTCCTCCTCGCGGCGCTGGCCGCGGGCGCGTGGGGAGCGCTGCGGCGTCCGGCGTTCGGGGTGTTCCTGGCCGCGGCGGCCTGCACGGGGTTCCTCAACCAGGCGGGGCACCCGGACATCAACATCTGGGGCGACCGGCTGATCACGGTGGCCTGGCTGCTGCCGGTGCTGGGGGTCCCGCTGCTGCTGGAGCCGGTGCTGCGGCGGGCGGTGGTGCCCGCGCAGGGCGCGCCGGTGGAGCCGGTGGGCTGACCGGGCGTCACCCGAAGCGGTGATGGCCGGTCAAAGGTGAGCCATACACGGGAACAGTGGGCAAATGCCTCGAATGCTCCTTTCTCTTCGCATCCGATGAGCGCCGGCGTCCTCGTCCGGCGCCGCACGGTGGACGGCGCCACGGCGCTGCGCGGCGGCGGGTCCTGGCGCCCGTCGCCGTACCAGTGCGCCGGCTTCCTGTTCTTCCTGGTGATGACCCTGGCGTTCTGGCGGGTGCCGCTGTGCTGCGACGCGGGGCAGCACGCGGCGGTCGTGGAGCGCCTCAAGGCCGGTCTGCTGCACCCCCGGCACCCGATGGCGGACCTGCCCGGCGCGGGCAGCCCGTACTACTCGCCGTACGCCGTGGCACAGGGCGTGTTCGCGCGGCTGACCGGCCTGGGCGGCTGGGAGGTGCTGCGGCTGGCCGGGCCGGTGAACCTGCTGGTGCTGCTCACCGGGCTCGGCCGCTTCGTGCGGGTGCTGACCCCGCGCCCCTGGGCGCCGGTGCTGGCCCTGACCGCGATGGTGCTGCTGTGGGGTGTGGAGCGGGCCTGGTGGAGCGGCTACCTCAACCTGATGTCGATGACGGGCACCCTGCCCTACCCGTCGGCGTTCGCGATCGGGCTGGCGTTCTGGGCGTGGGCGCTGACCGGCGCGCGGGCCCGGGACACGGGGGGTGTGCGCTATCTGGGCCCGGGCGGTCTGCGTCCGCTGTCCGGGTACGCGGGCCTCGGTCTGCTCTACGGGCTGATCCTTCTGGTGCACCCGATCACCGCGGTCGCGGCGGCGCTGGGGGCGCTGGCGCTGGTCGCCGGGTGGCAGCGGCGGTGGTCGGCGGCGCTGGCCGGGCGCTGGGCTCTGACCGGCGCGGTGGCGCTGCTGACGGCGGCCTGCTGGCCGTACTTCGACGTGTTCGCGCTGGCCGGGGACTCCAGCGTGGACGCGATGCACCGGCGGCTGTACCTGGATCTGGCCGGGCAGTTCGGGCTGGCGCTGCTGGGGCTTCCGGCGCTGTGGCTGCGGGCCCGGCGCTCATGGCGGGACCCGCTGGTGCTGATGTTCGCCCTGGACTGCGCGGTCGTGGCGTACGGCTGGGTGAGCGGCCACTACACCTACGGGCGCGTGCTCGGGCTGACGTTGGTGCCGCTGCAGCTCGCGCTTGCGGTGGAGCTGGCGGCGCCCCGCCCGTGGCCGGTGTGGCGGCGACTGCTGGGCGGGGCCGCTGCGGCAGGGGCGGTCGCGGGGCTGCTGACCGTGCACGCGGGGGCGCTGGTGCCCCCGGCGGCGGACCCGGTCGGCTTCCGGCAGCCCCCGGACTGGCCGTCGTACGACTGGGCCGCGCGGCACATCGCCCCCGGGGAGGTGGTGATCACCGACGGCTACTACGCGATCCACGCGATCGCCGGGTACGGGCCCGACCTGGCCGCACCCGCCTGGCCGGACGCCTCGCTGGACGAACGGGAGCGGCTGCGGCGGCTGGCCGATGTGCGCGCGTACCTGGATCCCGCCTCGACCCGCGCCCTGCGGGACACGGTGGTCCGCCGCTACAAGGTGCGCTGGCTGCTCCTCACCCGCTACCAGCGGGTGCCCGAGGAGGCCGTGGTGGTGGCCTGGAGCCGGCGCACCGGAGAGGTGCTGGCGCGGGTCGGGGCGGCCCCTCGGGACTACTCGACGACGAGCTCGACGTCGATGTTGCCGCGGGTGGCGTTCGAGTAGGGGCAGACCTGGTGGGCCTGCTCGACCAGCTTGCGGCCGGTCTCCTCGTCGAGGCCGTCGGGCAGCTCGACGCGGAGCGTCACGGCGAGGCCGAAGCCCTCGCCCTGCTTGCCGATGCCGACCTCGGCGGTCACGGCGGCCTCGCTGACGTCCACCTTCGCGGCGCGGCCGACGACACCGAGGGCGCTGCCGAAGCAGGCCGCGTAACCGGCGGCGAAGAGCTGCTCGGGGTTGGTGCCCTTGCCGTCGCCGCCCAGCTCCTTCGGGGCGCTCAGGCCGACGTCCAGCTTGCCGTCGGAGGTGACGGCGCGGCCCTCGCGACCGTGGGTGGCGGTGGCGACTGCGGTGTAGAGCGCGTCCATGGGGACACCTTTCGTCTTCGGCGGGTGACCGGCCGGTTCCTGGGGACCCGGCCTCCGTGGATCCAAGTAGAGCACACAACTTAATTGGACACAACCAAATGGCTCGCGCAGCGCTACCCTGGACACATGACAGCGACACCCAGCCCCTCCCCGGCGACGGACGCGCCGGCCGTGTCGGACGACTGGCTCCGGCTCGACCAGCAGATCTGCTTCAGCCTCAACTCCGCCGTCCGCGCCTTCAACGGCGTCTACCGGGTGGTGCTGAAGGATCTCGGCCTCACCTATCCGCAGTACCTGGTCATGCTGGTGCTGTGGGAGGACGGCACGGTGCCGGTCAAGCGGCTGGGCGAGCGTCTGCGTCTGGACTCCGGCACGCTCTCCCCGCTGCTCAAGCGGCTGGAGGCGGCCGGTCTGGTGCACCGGGAGCGCAGCGCGCGCGACGAGCGGTCCGTGGAGGTGCGGCTCACCGAGGAGGGCGCCGCGCTGCGCGAGCAGGCCGTGCGGGTGCCGCGCCGGATCGCCGCCGCCACCGGGATGCGGGCGGAGGAGATGCGCGCGCTGAGCGCCACCCTCGCCGGCCTCACCGCCGCCCTGGACAAGGCGGCCGCGGAAGGGGCGTGACGCCCGCCGGGACCACCCCGGGGTGCGGGACGGCACGCGGCGGGCGAGCGTGGAGTGAACCTCCGCAGCGCGCCTTGAGGATGCCATGCACCCCGACCCGTCCCCCGCCGACGCGGACGCCGGCCCCGGCGCCGTCTCGGTCGTCGTCATAGGCCACGACGACGCCGCCCACGTGGCGGACGCGGTGCGGTCCGCGCTCTCGCAGGGGCCCGCCGTGCGGGAGGTCGTCGCCGTGGACGACTGCTCCACGGACGGCAGCGCGGAGCTGCTGGAGCGGCTGGCCGCCGCCGAGCCCCGGCTGCGGGTGCTCCGCCTGCCCGTCAACAGCGGCGGCTGCGGCACCCCGCGCAACACCGGCCTCGACGCGGCGGCGTCCCCGTACGTGATGTTCCTGGACAGCGACGACGTGCTGCCGCCCGGCGCGGTGGACGCGCTGCTCGCCGCCGCGCGGGAGACGGACGCACAGGTCACGGGGGGTCTGTGCGTGCGCCGCGAGCTGCCGTCCGGACGTGAGGTGCCGTGGGAGCCCGCCCTGTACGCCTCCCCGGCCGTCCTCGCCCGCCCGGCCGACCACCCGCGCCTGGTCCGCGACACCCTCAGCGTGAACAAGCTGTACGCGACGGACTTCCTGCGCGCCCACGGCATCCGCTTCCCGGACGGCCGCTTTCCCTACGAGGACATGGTGTTCACCGCGCGGCTGTGGGCCGCCGCCCCGCGCGTCGCCCTGGTCCCGGACCGGGTGTACGTCTGGCACGTGCGCCGCGCCGCGCGCCGGCTGTCCATCTCGCTGGACCGCGCGGACGTCGGCAACTGGCGCGCCCGCACGCACGCCTGCCGCACCGCCCACACGATCCTGCTGGACGCGGGCGAGAAGGGGCTCGCGCGCGCCGTACGGGCCAAGTTCCTCGACCACGACCTGCGCATGTACGTCTGCGAGCTGCCGCTGCGCGACGAGGACTACCGGCGCGCCTGGTGGGCGCACACCCGCGAGCACCTCGCCGAGTACGACGCCGCCGACCGCTCCGGCGACCCGGCCGCCCCCGGCCTGCTGCTCGCCCGGGTGCTGCTCGCCTCCCCCGAGCCGCGCGACCTGCCCCGGCTGCGTGAGCTGGCCGCACGCCCGGCCCGGCTGTGCCCGCCGTACGCCCGGACCGCCGAGGGCACGCCCTGCTGGTCGGCGAAGCTGCCCGAGGTCACCCTGGAGACCCTGCCCGAACGTCCGGTCCGCCTGCTCCCGCTCGCCGTGGACGCCGAACTGCGCGCCCGCACCCGCCTGCTGCGGCTGCGCCTGCACGAGCTGTACGGCGCGGTCGGGCGGGCCGGTCCGGTCGACGTCGAGGTGGAGTGGCGCCACCGGGACCGCGCGGGCCTGGCCCTGCGCCGCACAGTCCCACTCCGCCCGTCCGCCGACGACACCTGGACCGCGGTCGCATCCGTCCCCCTGGACCGCCTGGCGACGCTCGGCGCGGGCGCCTGGGACCTGCGCCTGAGGCTGCGCTTCCGGGACGGAGCGGCCCGCACGGTCTCGGCCCACGCCCTGCCCGGCCCGGGCCTGCTGCGCCCATGGGCGGTCCCGAGCCACAGGTACGGCCTGATCCTGGTCCGCCCGTACGCCACGCACGGAGGCGCGCTGGCCCTGCGGGTGGCGGCGGGCGCTCAGGGGGCGGGGCGGGTACTGGCGGGACGGATGCGGAGGTGGTGGCCGTGACGCGGGCCGGAGCCGCGTCCGCCCGCCACGGGGACGCCCCGGCCGGCGGATGCCGACACCCCGCAGGGCACGAGCCGGCCCATCCCGGAAACACACCGGCCCGCGGAATGCGACACCCCGCAGCAAACGAACCCCACGCCTGCCCCGACGGCCGCCCCTGACACAGGCCCGCGCCGCCTCAACCCATCCCCGGAAACGCACCGGCCCGCGAATTGCGACACCCCGCAGTACACGAACCCCACCCACGCCTGCACCGACGGCCGCCCCTGACACAGGCCCGCGCCGCCTGTCCCGCCGCTCCGCGCCGCCCCGAGCCACAGGCGCGGCCCGGACGCTCGTCCGCC